>Ga0116137_1002575_pt1 | contig 10552 bp, 8 predicted proteins | sample June2015DPH_20_1_3_FD_88973 | JGI IMG/M metagenome (GOLD analysis project Ga0116137, IMG submission 88973) | Peatland microbial communities from SPRUCE experiment site at the Marcell Experimental Forest, Minnesota, USA - June2015DPH_20_100 | ecosystem: Environmental > Terrestrial > Soil >...
CCGCCGGAGTCTGGCTCCAGGTAAGGCAAGCCTTCGATGCCGATCCGTCGGTTATGAGCTCCTTCCACAGGCTCAGGGCCTGTACTCCCGGCGCAGACGCGATATTGGCGAACGTGAAAGCGCCGCCGTCGCTCCAGAAGAACGGCTCCCACTGCCAGGTCGTGTCTTCTGCAGCCTCACAGGTCAACGCGATGCCGTAGTGCTGGCTCGTCGTCAGGGCCTTGGCGTCAGTCACAAGCTGTGCCCACGTCTTCGGAGGGGTGATGTTGGCCGCCTTGAACATGGGGATGTTGTAGATCAACGCGATCGAGTTGAAGCCGGCCACCGGGAGGCTGTAGTACTTGCCACTGGACAGGCCTTCGTCGATCACGGCCGGGAAATACCCCGTGGTGCTGAAGCCCTTGATAGTGCTCAAGGGGACTACTTGGCCTGTCGATATCATCGTCGACACGAACGGGTTGTCCACGGCCAACAGGTTGGGCAGGTCTTGGCCCGCGGCTTGTGTCAGAAGCTTCGTGTCCAGATTTTGGAAGGGTACATACTCTCTCGTTATCGTCGCACCGGGGTGCGCAGCTTCGAACTTCTTGGCGTACGCGGCCAATGCGGCGATCTGGCCGGGGGTGTTGAAGTAGTCCTCCTCAGTGAGGTTTATTGAGGTCGCGTGTGGGGCGGAGGTCGCGGCTGACACGCCTACCTGCAACAATCCCACCACGACAAACATCGCGGCAGCCACGACTGCGAGCCCCAGGTGCCGCCTTCTCCCTAATACTTTCATTGTCGGTCTCTCCTTCTCTTCTGGCAGTGGACAACCAATTCAACCGTCGTTTACAAGGTGAAACTGCCCAACTTGCTACCTTGGTCTTGTCTCCCACCCCCTTTCGGGCACTTCGATGAGGTGGGCGCGCCCACCCTCACCCGCACCTCTCGCATATGTGGCAAGGTCTTCATCGCTACTACCCCACCACCGAACCCGCCGTGAGGCCACTTGCGATATAACGCTGTGCCACCACCAGCATTACCGCGGCCGGGACCATGGCGAACGCTCCAGCGGCCATCACTGCCCCCCATTGCGTCGAGTAGTTCCCGAGATAGGTGTAGATCCCCAGCGTGACCGGCACTATGGTGGCGCCGTTGAGGATGGTCAATGCAAATATGAAGTCTCCCCAACCATTCAAGAACGCGAACACCGCAACGGTTATCAGCGCCGAGCGCGCGAGTGGTATCACGATGCGTTGGAACGTCTGCCATTCAGACGCACCGTCAACTCTTGCTGCCTGCGTCAGGTCGTTCGGCAGGCTGAAGAAGAAGGCCCGCAGCACGAGGATGGAAAAGGGAATGGCGTAAGTGCCGTCGGCGATAATTAGGCCCGGGTAGGTGTTCACCAGGTGGATCCAGTGGAAGATGACGAACAGCGAAGTGGCGAGCACGATGGAGGGCACTATCTGCGCCACGAGCAGGGCACTCACTATGACAACGGTCACCCGCAAGCGGTACTTCGAAAGCGCATAGGCCGCCGGCACTGCCACGACCAGGGCCAGCACAGCTGTCCCCACGCCCACGATGAGGCTCGTCAGCACGTTGCCCGATTGCGCCTGGATCACCATCCGGTAGTTGGCCAGTGTGGCGGCGTGCGGCAGCCAATAGTACGTGCCGCTGAACAGGGTTTCAGTGGACTCGAACGAGCCCACGATGACCGCGTACACCGGGAACAGCACTATTACGAGGGCAGCGACCGTCGCGAGCGTGCATAGCCACCGCAGGGCCCTCGAGCGTTGCAGGCGGGTCATTTCTCCGCTCCCGAGCTGCGCCTCAAGGAACCCCGACTCATGTACAGGTACAACGGCGCGCAGATCATCGCCAGCACGAGCAGCACGTTGTTGAGCGCGGCACCTTCGCCAAAGGAGAACTCCTGGAACGACAAGTTGTAAGACCAGGTCGTGATGAGTTGCGTCGTGTTGGCCGGACCTCCGCCGGTAAGTGCGATCACCAAGTCGAACACCTTCACGGTGAACACGAACCCGAGAAGCAGAGTGACCTCGATAACGGGCAGGATTATCGGCACTATGACGAGGCGGAGCCTCTGCCAAGCGCCGGCACCGTCGATGAGGGCCGCTTCCTTGACCTGTACTGGCACGTCTTGAAGAGCGCTGTAGAGCAGGAGCGTGAAGAAGGGCACCCCGAGCCAGATGTTCGCGATAAGTACCGTCACTAGAGCCAGGTGAGGGTTGTCCAGCCAGTCAATTGGCTGGTGGACCAATCCGACGTCAATAAGCAGCTGGTTAACCGCTCCACCTTCGAGCTGGAACAGGAACCTGAAGATGAGCCCGGTCACGATCAGCGGCAGCAGCCAAGGGACGATGATGAGCGAGCGCCCCAGTGTCCTCCCCGGGAACCGGAGGGTAAACAGCAAGGCGAGGGAAAAGCCGATTATGAACTGGCCGACGAGCGACCCGAAGGTGAACTCGAAGGTGTGGATAATGGCGGTCCGGCTTGTGGGGTCATCAAGGATGAAGCGGTAGTTTGCGAGCCCGGCGAACGGGGCGGTGATATCGGCGATCGTCGCCGGAGAGGTTTGCTCGAAGCTCAGCATCACGTTGTAGACAATGGGAAGGGCGAACGCAAAGAGCACGTACAAGATGGCCGGCGTGAGGAACAGCCAGGCCGCGACCTGTTGGCGACGCCCGAGCGTGAACCCCCGGGCCTTTCTGACCCCTGAGGTGTGAGCGCCCCCACGTCCGTGTCCCGCTCCTACGCTCTGCGCTGGAGCGCCTGTCACCGCGTTCATGTTGGCCCGAGCCAAGTCGGCCCCTCCCTTGCCAGGACGTCGGCGTCCGGGCCCGTCATCCCTGGCTTCTTCCGTCGCTGGACAGGGTGTTCAAAGCTCCGCCCTGCCGTAAGTACACGGGTATGCGTTCCAGAGGCGCTTCTGCCGTGGTCCAGCCGTTGCCCTCGACAGGGGCCCCGGTCCAGGCGTCCAGCCATGAGGCGCCCTCTGGAAGGTAAACGTCCCGTGCCCGTTCGCCGTACACGGTGACGGGAGCCACCAGTATGTCCGGACCGAACATGAACTCGTCGCGTACCTCCCACGTCGGCGTTTCGTTGGGGAACTCCAAGAACAGGGCACGCATGGGCGGCACGCCGGTGGCGGCCGCCGCGGCCATCTGGGCCATGACGTACGGGCGCAATCGCTCGCGTATCGCGAGTTGCTCCCGGATTATGCCGTACGCCTCATCGCCGAAGGACCAGACCTCGTTTGCGCTTCCTGTCTGGCCCGAACCAACGAGGGGTCCGGGTTCGCGCACCCCGTGCAGCCTGAACAGCGGGCAAAAGACACCGAACTGGAACCAGCGCACGACCAGCTCCCTGAAGTAGGCCGAGCTCGGGTCACCCCCTTTGAACCCACCGATGTCGGTGGTCCACCACGGGATACCCGAAATGCCGATGTTCAAGCCGGCGGGGACCTGGGCCGCAAGTGCTTCGAAGCTCGAGTCGATGTCCCCTGACCACACGGCCGCCCCGTAGCGCTGGCTGCCCGCCCAGGCGGACCGGCAAAGCATTAGCAGGTCCTTCTCGCCGTCGGCCAGGAGCCCCTCGGAAAAACCGCGAGCGTGCTCGCGGGGATAGACGTTTTGCACCTCGATACCCGAGCCCAGGTAGTACAAAGCGCTTTCGGGATCCTCGGGCCGCATCTCTGGTTCGCAGGCGTCCAGCCAGAACGCCCGGATCCCGAAACGACGATAACCCTCGGTTACTTTCTGCCAGATGTAGCGGCGTGCCTCGGGGTTAGTGGGGTCGTAATAGCGCACGAAGGTCTGGCCGTCGCGGCCCTTGTCCCAGAACGGGAGGTGGAGTGGCAAGCCCCGTACATTGCCCACGAGCAATCCGCGCTTGTCCATCTCGGAGTAGTTCTCGCTGGCGGGGTTGACCGTCGGCCAGATCGAGACCATCACCTCGATTCCCAACCCCCTCAGCTCATCGACCATCGCTTGGGGGTCTGGCCACTCGGCGGTGTCGAACTTCCACTCACCTTGGCGAGTCCAATGGAAGTAGTCGACCACGATGACCGAGAGCGGGAGGCCCCGGCGCTTGTGCTCACGGGCCACCTCGAGGAGCTCGTGCTGGGTCCGGTAGCGCAGTTTGGATTGCCAGAACCCACTAGCCCAGGCAGGCATCATGGGGGGCAAGCCGGTCACGGTCGAATAGCGGCTGACGATCTCGGCGGGCGTGAGGCCCGTCGTCACCCAATAGTCGAGCTGACGGGCGCCATCTGCCACCCACCTTGTGCGGTTTGCGGCAAGCTCGACGCGGCCTACACCCGGCATGTTCCACAGGAACCCGTAACCCCTGTTGGAAAGGGCGAAAGGTACGCACACCTCGGAGTTGCGCTGGACCAGGTCGATCACGGTTCCCTTTTGGTCCAGCAGGCCGTGCTGGTGCTGGCCGAGCCCGTAGATGCGTTCCCCTGCGAAGGCCTTGAAAGTGACCTCGCAGCGGTGAAGGTCCCCGCTGCCGCTGTAGCGCCGGTGTGGAGGCGAGGAGAAATGAGAGGCGCGCTCGCTGAACAGCTCCCTGGCACCACCCGAACCGAAGAAGCGCACCAAGGGTGGGAAGGGGAAGTCCTCAGCACTACGGTCCAGAACCTCGACCACGAGGTCGCCATTGTGCATACGCGCTCGGTCACCGAGGATCTCGAGGCTTACATTGGTGGCTTCTGCCTCACCCAAGGCGCTGCCGGGTGTCTCCGTTACGCACGGCCCGAGCGTGGAGCGCACGCGGGCGCTGTTGTCCCCCCACGCCTCGACTCGGAGGATCTCTTGGCCCTCGTAAACTGAGAAGCCGGACTTGTCGCCAACAAAGGTTGCCATTTCGTTCGCCTCGCCTCTAAACAAGCTCTGTCGGGTGCGTTTCGCTCTGGCCCTGGCGAGCAGGGACCCAGACGCGCATCGCGGCCTCAGGCCGGTGACCGCGGGCGAAGTACGGCACGAAGGTCAGGACCAATGGCTCGGTCCTCATCTGGCCTGCATCCTTGTCGTCGTACAACGGGCCGGCCGAACCGTCGACACTTTCCCCGGAAGCGGAGATGGCCAACTTCACATAGCCCTGGAGGTCCTCGGGCACGACGACGGTCGGTTCGAGCGGGCGAGTCGCGTCCAAGACGACGTCTTCCAGGGCTACACCTTCTTCTAGGTCGTCCGCCTCGACGCAGTAAACCAACGGGCCACGTTGGACAGCAAGGCAGTCGCGGACAGCGTCCACCCTCCAGTGCGACCTCAGTACACGGATCGGCACGGAGTCTGACACTTGGAGGTGGTCGCCAGTGCGCCAGTGCTTGGCGACCCGGACATATGAGCCCTCTAGCGAGGCCTCGACAGGTTCCTCGTTTACCGTCACGCGCGTAGCGCCCCTACGTGCCCACTCGGGCAAGTGCAGCGACAGGTCCCACCGCTCACCCGAACTGCACCGCGTAACCTCGATGTCGGTTGTCCCCTCCCATGGGTGACCGGTACGCACGGCGAGGTCCACGTTGCCACCTGGGACCTCGGTGGAGACGGTCCCGCTGAAGGGCAAGTGCACCTGCAGGCCCGAGGCATCCCGGGTCACCAAGTACCCCTGGATGCTTGCCATCAAGCGCGCGAGGTTGGGTGGGCAGCAAGCACACCCATACCAGGGGAGGCGACGACGGGGAGAGTCCTCGTCTGCGCTGTCGTGACTGGTCCGCAGGTGCAGGGTATTCGAGTAGAAGAACTCTGTACCCTCCCGCGATATAGCCCCGGCGATGGTGTTCCAGAAGACGCGCTCCATCTCTTCGCCATAACGCGCCCGGCCTGTGGCGAGCAGGAGGCGCCAGTTCCATTGAAAACTGGCAATCGCAGCACACGTCTCGGCGTAGGCGCGGTCACTCGGCAGCTCGTAGGCATCCCCGATCGATTCGTCGCGATGGCGGGAACCGTGCCCTCCGGTCAGATAGGTCTTCGTACCGAACAGGTCGTCCCAGATGGCCTCCGACGCGGCCAGCAACTCCAAGTCAGCAGTTTCAACTGCCACATCGACGACGCCCGCCTGCAAGTAGAGCTCGCGCACGGCGTGACCGGTGGCAGACGTCCGCTCGCGCACGGGCAGGTGGTGCAAGAAGTATGACAACGGGAAACGAGCGTCGCCAAGCAAGCCGGAAGCCGGCAATGCGACGTCGGCCCTCCCCCGCAGATCTACCTGGCGCTTGGCAAGCGCCAGCAGCCGCACGTCGCCGGTCAGCCGGTAATACTCCACCAAGGCGGTCTCGACCTCTGGGTGCCCGCAGACACCTACGAGACGGCCGTCCCCGTCCTCCAAGGAAAACGTTGCGAGCAGGTGGCCGACGAGCCTTTCGGCCACGTCGGCTAATCCTGGGTGGCTGCCGGTCCTCTGCTCCGCCGTGGCGGCCTGGAGCAGGTGGCCAGCACAGTAAAGCTCATGCCCCCAGCGCAAGTCTTTCCACACGAGCTCTGGGTGCTGGCCCTGGAACCACGAGTTGAGGTAACCGTCTGGGCGCTGGGCCCGCGCGACGACGGCCGCGGCCTCCTCGACGAAGCCCTCCACCTCCGCCGAGAGCCCTCGCACGCCGTCCCAGGCTGCGGCCTCCAAGACCTTGTAAACGTCGGAATCCGAAAAATGCCAACCTTCGTGCGGGACCTCGCCCCCGCGGCCCTGAGCCACACGTTCCAGATTGCGGACCGCTCCCGACGCGACAACTCGGTCTACGCAATGAGGAAGTGTCTTGGTGCTGTTGCGCCGCTGCCAATCGCCTAACTCATGCCCCTCTGCGAGGACGATCTCCCCTAGGCCCAAAGGGTGCAAGCACCCTATGGCCATGCCTGTGGGCTGGACCGGGCCGTCTCCGACCCCTCGGCCCGAGGCCTCGGGCAACGCACGAGACGCCGGGTTGCTGCCTCGCTCCATGCCTCTTTCTCCCCGTTGAACGAGCAAGTCGAAGGCTCCTGTCCTCGACAGCTGTGCGTCGGCTCTTCCTTCCTTGCGCGGGAAAAACGCTACCCCCTTACCGGACCACACGTCAATGGGTAGTGCACCGAGAGCACGCTTACTTAGCAGAACAACCCGGGCTGTGGGCTGCGGAAGCGTCTCCTCCGCTTGTCCCTGAGAAAGCCGTGGCAGCCGCAGGGCCGCAGCAACGAACTCCCGGCCAAAACAAGCCACTCCTCCGCCCCCACGCATATGCTTGTTTCGTGGACCCGGTCCGACAGCCAACGCTCACAGAAGTGGCCCAACTGGCGGGCGTTTCTCTCACTACCGCGTCAAAGGCGATCAACGGGCGGGCGCGGATTTCTGAAGCCACCAGGAAACGCGTGCTTCGAGCCGCTCGGGAGCTCTCCTACGCCCCGAACCTGGTCGCAAAGAGTCTGGCCAGCGGGCGGAGCAGCATTATCGGGGTCCTCCTGAGGGACCCGATGATCCACCGGATCGCCATGCCCATAGTCATCGGGGCGCAATCCGTGCTCGAGCAGCGGGACTTCTCGGCAATCATCGCCGATTCGAGAGGTCTGGTCGATCGCCTCGCCGAGCTCGCCGTCATGCTCCGCCAACGAAGTGTCGACGGGCTGCTCATCGTTGGCGACAACCAGGGGAAAACTCCTTCAATAACCGCGTTGGCCAAGATCCCGTGCGTCTACGTCCACGGCCCCACAAGCAACTCTCGAGATGTCGTGCACGTCGCAGACGACTTTGTCGGCGCCGTTGCCGTCGTCAACCACTTGGTGGGCATCGGCCGTGCCCGGATAGCCCATATCACAGGTCCCAAGCACTCACCGGCGGTCCAGCAGCGGGTCCTTGGCGTGACCCACGCCCTCGACGAGCATGGCCTCCGGCTCGCCACGAGTGTCAGGTACGGCCTGTGGTCGCAACGGTGGGCCCGCCAGGCGACGCTCGAGGTCCTGGCGAAGGTGCCCGACGTCGATGCCATCGCCTGTGGCTCTGACCAGCTCGCAGCGGCGGCACTCGAGGTGGTTATCGCTTCGGGGCGAAAGGTCCCAGACGATGTCGCGATCACCGGGTACGACAACTGGGCCGTCTTTGCCCAGGAGACAGACCCACCCCTGACGACGCTCGACATGAACCTCGAGGATTTGGGCGCGGCGGCGGTGAGCGACCTCTTTGCCATGATCGGTGGGAACCGGGTCGGTGGTGGCACCCGTCACCACGAAGGGACCCTGGTCATCAGGGGTTCGACCGACCCCCACCTCTCCTAGCCATCGGCAGGCGCCGGGGGCATGCGGTCGGTCATCCGGTCGCTGAGGGGATGGTTGGCCAGCTGAGAACCGACCACGGCGCCGCGCTCGTCGCTTTCGCACGCCCGCCGAAACAGGTTGCGGCACGGTCAGACAGCCAGGTGTAGGGCACCAAAACCTCGATCGCTGCCCTGAGCTGGCAGTGCTCGCCACCAGCGACCATGATCGGCCGTGGCCTTCACCTGAAGGGTCCATAAACGCGGCAAGGCGGTGGCAAAGGTTGGCGCATCTGGGTCGCGCGATAGGCGCGCGATGAAGGTGGTTGGGCAAGAAGAGAGCCGGGGCGCACACCCCGGCTGAGCTGGACTTTGTTTGGAGCGGACGACGGGATTCGAACCCGCGACCCTCACCTTGGCAAATATACGAGGGCCAGATTTACTACCTACATCTGCATGAATACAGGCCGCGCAATCGGCCTTTTCAACTTACCATAAATGACCGTGATTTATCCCTATTGACTATGGCGTGTGCGTTTTTCGTGGTGCACGGACCACGGAATTCTGCACGACATGCACCACGACGACAATGCGTCATACCAAGGAGAGCAGCTCCTTGACAGCGGTGTCGTCGCTCATCTGGTCCTCGTTATGACGTAGCTCCAACGCTGCATTCACCGCAGCAATGAAGTGAGCCGCCTCTCTCTCCTCTGGTTCGAGCTTCTCGAGCCAGTCGGCCACGTCCGACCAGCGCCACAGCCTGCCGCGCTCTCTGCCGTGGGAGACGGGGGGCGGGAACCCTCCTGGGCCACGTCTGCCAGCAATCAGGAGGCGAACGCTCTCCCTCGTCCGATCCAAGCGTTCGGCGATCTCTGCCATCGTCACGATGTCGTCCGGCTCGACGCGCCGAACCCGAAGGGACGGCGCCGACTCGACCTGGCGGACAGCGCTCAGCACCGCCTCCGAAAAAGACGGGGCTGCACGGATAAACTCGCCGTAGCCGACACCGTCGATCACCCCGAAGGTCGCGTCGTCACAGCCTGCCTCGAAGAGGGCGCGGGCGACCCCCTCGTCGGACAGGTCTCCCTCGATCACAAGGGTGAACTCGTGCTCACTCATCGTCTGCCGCCTTCCTCTCGCACGCGTATACGGCACGCCGGATCTGCTTGGCGTGGTTTCCCGCCACCCGCGGCGTCGACCAGATCCACACCAGGCAGTCGTGCCCTTCTCGCTCACAGGTCGCTCGACCCCAGGGATGGCCGGGGCGGGGAGCCTCGATCAACCAACCGTGTGCCTCCGCGAAGTCGAGCGCCTCCTCGACCTCCTTCTCCGGATGCCGAGGTCTTCCCGCCATGTTGACAGATTACAACGCTCCGTTGCGTAGTGTCAACAAATGCCGTCGCGTTGGATTGGAGGACTCGCCAGCGGAGCAAACCGCCGCCGCCTGGGTACGGTGTGAACCGTGCCCAGGGTGCCAACGATGGAGTCGCTCATCGACGAGATCACAGTCGACGCTCACGACGTCGATGAACAGCTTATGGGCTTCCTACAGGTCTTCTTGGACGAGGTGGCGGTCCCCGCCCCCGCCACCCTGCTCGAGATCGTCGTCGAGGTGACGGGTTTCGATTCGGAAGGGGACGAGCGACGCGGCCTGGTTGCCCACTGCAGGCACGGAGACCGTGCCGGCACCGTGTCGCTCGCCGATCTCCGTTTCGATCCGCACTCGATCGCAGGGTGGCTTCACGCCGCGTACCGGACCTGGCTGTGCCTGCCGCCGTTCCCTGCTCGCCGTCCCGCGAACTGGAGCTGGCCATCTTGACCGCACGGAAGCCTCAGCCAACCCCGGCTCTCGACAAGCTCGCAGGCAGTGAATGCAGCCTGCTGCTCACTGCGCTTCTCGCGTCGCACCCCGACTTGCGCGGAGAGGCCGAGCACCTCGCGCTGGCTCTTCTCGCGGACAGCGACGCCGACGAGGTCGCCGAATCCATCGAATGGGAGCTCCGTGCGGCCGATCTCGACCACCTCGCCTCACGCGCGGGTCGCGTTCGCGGGAGGGGCTACGTGCACGAGAGTGAGGCGGCAGCCGAGATCTTGGAGGAGTTGCTGCAACCCGCGCTAGACGACATGGCCAGGCGGGCCAGCCTTGGACTCGAAGACGCCGCAGGCCGGATCGGTCTCGGACTGTTGAGCGGCCTCTCGCGATGTCGCGACGGCGTCGAGATGGGCACCGTGCTGGCATATGCAGGACCGGACACGATCGACGAGCTGGTGAGGTCGGTGCAGCGGGTCATGGCCACGGCCAACGTTCGGCTGCCAACCGATCCGACGAGACTGGAG
>Ga0116137_1002580_pt1 | contig 10538 bp, 8 predicted proteins | sample June2015DPH_20_1_3_FD_88973 | JGI IMG/M metagenome (GOLD analysis project Ga0116137, IMG submission 88973) | Peatland microbial communities from SPRUCE experiment site at the Marcell Experimental Forest, Minnesota, USA - June2015DPH_20_100 | ecosystem: Environmental > Terrestrial > Soil >...
CGGAACTTCTTTCTTGGGTGTTCGAAGTGTTTGACATCTATCGCATCGACCTCGTTCGTTTTACAAAGATGCGCAAGGAGGCTATTCCTCCCTCACAGGCGAACATGTATCTTGTCAAGAAATGACGCCTTGATTCGCAGCGCGCGCGCACTACAAGAAGAAGAAGCCCATCTTCCAGAAGCCCCTGAGGTGGCACCCGGCTTCTTCCTTATCTGAGCGTCCAATGCCCCATACGAAGGTCAGCCGGGCTCTCACGGCCAGGCGTTGCATAGGTGAAAGAAGGATGCTCCTGACTCCCTCCTAAGCTGTAGACATCCAAGAATAGGAGGCGCCGTCATGCGCACAACTCGTTCGTCTGCCTACACAGACGCGCGCCTTGTGGGGTCCGCCCCAAACAGGTCCAAAAAATGGATTCCAATCAGGAGTGCGGGATTGGAAAAATGAGCGTGCGCCAACTAGAAGAAGATCCTAACAGAGTTTCTCAAAACGCGTTCATATATGAAAAGTGCACTTTTTTCGTTTCCTGTGAAGCTGAGCAGGAGTAATACTAAAGCAAATACTGTAAAGTGATTCTTCAATGAAAGAAGCAGGTCTGACCTTGCCTTGCGAGAATTCTTATTCAATAGTCGATAAAAAGCTAGTGCCGCAATTTGCTTGGAATAGACCTTGGGACAATACGATTTCATGTCTACACCAAATTCCTCGAGAAGAACTTTGGCCGTATACTCGTGAGCTTGCAAGTTTCTACTGTTCGTATCAGAATTGCTACGCCTTGGCAGCCCATGCTCCCGATAGCAAAGCAAACATATCTTAGGCACATAGTATCCGTCGAAGTTACGAAGCAAGCGCAGCCACAGACTCCCAAAATCGTCCCACGAACGTTCGTCAAGAGTCTCTCCACCTGAAAGAATACTTCTTTCCACAACAACCCAATAGTCGCCCATCAACTTTTGGCAAAGAAGATCCTCATATCTGATGGTTGCTTCTTCGGGTAGAGACTTACCACTGATTAATCCCGTTTCAACATCAATGCAATTGAAGAATAATACCTTGATTCTATCGTTAGGCAATTCGTTAAAAGCGTCAAAGGCCACTTGAAGGGCATGATTGCTCAATTCATCATCATCATCCAGCTTTGCTATGTACGTGCCTTTTGCTTTGTCAAAGCCGGTATTGCACGCTGCCATCGTACCCTTGTTCTTTTCATGCTCAATGTAGACTATTCGTTTGTCATTGTATCGGCTCACAAGGTCTCTCGTATCATCGGTTGACCCATCATTTACGATTATCAATTCGAAATCCCCAAGTTGTTGTCTTAAGACGCTATCAATTGCCCTTCCAAGCAGTTTTGACCTATTGAATGTGGGGCACACTATGCTAAACAGAACGTTCTTTGGCTCCACCACAATCATCCTGTTATCGAATCGGTACTTGAAGTCGTAAGCAATTGGAGCGCGTGCGTGTGCCAATGAGGTACTGTCTCTCCATTCCCCTCGACGTGAATCAGCCGAGACAGAGGAGATAAAGCTAGTCCACACTAGCCACCAACGAATCCTAGAAAGGAGAGGGAATAGATACGAAGTGCATGTGATTGATCATCCTTCGTCCACAAGACTACTGCTAGTCTCGTCAATGGATTAGTCTGCGTCCCAGACACCGCAATTTCAGTCTGATGAGTTCCAACTGACTGTTGGAGTTGGTATATGGCCAAAGAACTGTTAGAGTACCAGATGAGGACTTCAAAGGCATAGACGGGCTTGTCAATTGAATACGAGGTCTCGAGTTGCATCTGTCCAGTCAGGTTGGATAGGATGAAGATTGGACCTGTCCAGGCATCCATGCTACTCTTGGCAGTAACATTCACGTCCAAGGACTTGTTGAGAATGGTGGCGCTGTAATTCCCATATGCTCCGTCCAGGTACCACGACTTCCAGTTCCCTGAGAAACTCGGAATGCTCCAGGCCGTCTCAAATTGCACTCCAGTTAGGCGGAGTACTTCTACCGTGTTCCAACTTGCTACCACAGAAAACAGAGGCGTAGAGAACTTTGGCAATCCTGTAAACGATGAGAGAACGCCAGCCGTGGGCGCAGGAAACGTACTGTTAGGGTTGCCATTTGCTATCCACGCAACAGTCCTCGTTGTTATCACGATGTAAGCAGGGAAAGTCGGTAGCTCACTTAACAGAGACGGAATCTCTGCCAAGTCTTGCTCAGAAAAGAATTTGAAAATGAGCGATGTTAATGTTCCGTTCGAGTCCGGAGACCTTGCCTGACCATCGACGATGAAAGAGGTCGAACAGTTGAGGAGTGTGAGCCCACGCAGAACAAATCCAGTTGACGGATCTGTCAGAATGTACCCTCCCGCTGGCGTATTCCCACGAAGCCAAGCGGCCGCGTTGTACTCGTCAGATGACACGTTCGACCAGTTGGGCGCCTGTTGTGCGTAGTTCCAGTATGGTTGGACGAGGAAAATCGAAGAGACTAGTAGGAAGCTGACAACAAGCACTTTCTCTCGACCAATACCGTCCCCCTTCGATGTCGATAAGGCCCGCGACTGTGCACCAAGTTTCTTGGGAAGATTGGGCACGAAGAGGATTGCGAAGGATGCTACTATCGCAAATATCGGTCGCAGAACCACCTCTGCTCTGTATGAGGATGGAATGGGAGCGACAATGAAAAGCACCATTGCCACTATGTACAAGAGGAGACTCGGCATTACGGGCGAGCGCGTCCGACCTGAGTAGTACAAGTTGAGTATCATCAAACCTCCAAAGATCAAGAGCAGCCAGAGAAAATCCGAGTAAGTCGATTGAAGCATGGTGACTCTCTGGGAAAGGGAAACTGTGTTTGGTCCCAGAAACCCGGAACCGAGGGTTGTCGCAGCAAGGGCGAACAACAAAGTGAATCCGAAGAAAACACCCCAACGGCGCGAAGCCATGGGTTTGGAGGTTCGTCGCAGATATAGCACTACCAGTATCGGCAGAGAAAGGAAGAATGCAGAATAGTACATCAAGAACGCAAGAGCAAGAATGGAAATCCAGAGCGCGGTGTGCCACCTTCCTCGAAACGTCGAAGATAGCATTACCAGGCAACCGAGCATGAAGAGCAGAGCAAACGCGGTCGATGGGAAGAAGTACTGGGGCCCTAGGAATGCATCGCCTCCGCTAATCGTTGCGGCAATAATCGCCGCGAAAAGTGCCTGTGTGCGTTTCCCCGTAAGAGTTGTTGCTAACCCAAAGACAAGCAGGGCGTAGAGCGGTATCGAGAAGTACGGTCCAAGCCAGAAAACAGTGTAAGGAGTCACCCCGGTCGCAAGAGAGAAAGCGGCGACGAGTGAACTAAACAGGTACGGATACGGCAACGGTGAACCAGGGGCCACCGGAAACAGATTAGAAATTCCATGATGCGCGACAATCCAGTTCGAGTCGCTGAGGTGAGCGTATACGTCCCATCCTGGCATCGAGGGCCACGCGAAGTTCTGTCTGAATATTGCAGCAACAGCCAATCCGACAACAATGACTGCAGCTGCTGGGAGGTTACTATTGCTCCCTCTGCTACCATCTTGAATGAAATCATGGTTGATCACGAGTATGGCGAACACATCAAGGGCGACAATCGCGACGCTCGCGGCTGTCATAATCAAGGAGGCATAGAGCAAGAAGAAGACCGAAAGCCCTACGGAAATACAGGTGAACATTAGGAGGCCAACGGACAAATCCAGGACGAGGCGTTGTTGCCACGAAACAGTTCTCGGTGATGAACGTAAGGCCACACTGACCACAGAGTGACCGAGCGCAATGAACACGATCGCAGCTCCACTCAGAAGCCGAAGGATTGTCAGAGGTGTCGACGATAACGGCCATGAGGTCGAGATCCAAAATACTGCAATCAGGAGCGCATCCGCGCCAGCTCTTCGATACTGCGAGACAATCAGATGTCGCATTTTTCGAAGACCTACCTCCACGAGGCCGTTTGGGTCTTCACCGAATTAGGAGAGGCAAAGGGCAGGAGTACAATCTGCAACCCGCATCTCCTAACCATGTCGCAAGAAGATACCCGACTAGTTATTCTCAGATACATAGCTCCTGATATTCATCTCCGCCTTCTCCCTAAACAGAGCCTCGTACTTGCAAGCTATGGCCTCCGGATCATGGAACTTGTTCAGATAAGTATGGCCATCACTGGCAATCTTCTCTCTTGCAGTCTGGTCATTGAGCAGAACCCTGATGGAACTAACTAGTTCATCAAAAGACCTCACGTGAGCGCCCAGACCAAATCTGCAAATGACTTCATCCGGATCGAAGGCCGACACATAGGGAGTGCGACAGGCGAGTGCTTCCAGTAGCGTATTGGGAAACCCTTCAACCAGGCTTGTGTTGAGAAACAGTGAGGCCCTGCGCATTAGGTCTGCCGATTCTTCGGGAGTTATGGCTCCTAGATACGTCACGTTGGGAGCCTCCTTGGCTTCACGCTTCACCGTTTCCTCCAGTGCACCGTAGCCCGCAAGCACGAATCTTATCTCCGGCAGAGCTCGTGCGACCCTCAGAAACAGGAGTGGCCTTCTGTACCAGACAAGCCTACTAACGTAAAGCACGAAGGGCGGGTCATCCTTGTTCGGAAAACTGGGTTCGAGAATCGACAGTGGTGGAATGTGTCGAAGGTCCTTGCCTGGAAACCTCTTCTTGAACTGGAGAGCTATCTCCTCAGTTTCAGCGACAATGGCACTTGTGCGGTTCAACCCGTAGCGGTAGATAGGGCTGGCCAACCTCAACCATGTGAGCGGAGTCCTCTCTCTAGCACGCCCGTTCAGATTGTCGTTCGAGTCCCAGTAGCTGGCACTGGCGAAGATGAATGGCCTGTTCATGGTCTGGCACTCGAACCCGACGAGCCCGGTCATTGCTCCTCCAATCCTCTGGAAGTAGACGTGGGCATTCTCCTCTTTGATGGCCTTCTGCATCTCGAAGAGCAGCCTGATCAGGTCGAGGTCTCTCATTGGACCTCCTTCGCGTATCCTAGTCACCTCCCGCACACGGACCCCAGAATCGAAGTATTCAGATGGGCTATTTTTTCCAGACTGCGAGATCATGGTCACATCAAAACCCTTCTTGACCATTAGGCATGCAATCTTGAAGTTTTGACGCTCAGCTCCACCTAGAAGGTTCTTTGGATGGTCTGCCACGAAGCAAATACGGACTCTTGTCATGTATCGTCTATCGCCGAGCCTCCAACTCCGCTTGGTAGATGTCATCAAGCTCATGGAGAACAAAGTCCCATGAGTATTTCTCAAGCGCAGTCGATCTTGCCTTTCCACCCAATCTGACCCTCAGGTTGTCATCAAGCAGCAAGGCTTTGATGGCGGATGCCAGTCCTTTGATATCCCCCGGAGCTACTAGCAGACCATCTTCTCCATGTGTAATGACCCGTTCGATCGCTGAGATTCTGTAACTCACTATTGGCTTTCCGCTTGCCATTGCTTCTAAGATTGACATGGGGAGTCCCTCCTTTCGTGAAGGAAAGGCGAACACCGTCGCCTGCCTGAGGATCTGGGCGACTTCTTCACGTGTCACTGGTCCTCGGAACTCCACGATTCCCGGGGTTAGCCCCACGTCGCGCGCCATTTGCTCAATCTTCGATCTCCCAGGTCCAAACCCGACGAGCAGAAACTTTACCCTTCTGAACTCTTCAGAGATAATCTTGGCTGCCCGGAGCAGGTCTGGCAATCCTTTCTCCGGGACGAACCTGCCCGTCCAGACTACCAAATCTTCTTTCGGCCTGCCAGAGGGCTTGAACAGCTCGAGGTCCACTCCGTTGGGCACTACCGAAATCTTCGCCCTTGGGCAACCATATCCGGCTATCTCCGTGGCGTCACTCTCCGTCAGACAGATTACCCGATTCGCGCCTGAGAAGATCCGTCTTCCTATCGTTCTGATGTATGCATCCTGCGCGAGATTCACGAAGGCGTTCCTTCTTGCCGTCACACCGTGAACTGTGACGACGCCTGGAATACCCAATTCGTTTGCTGCCCTTATTGCCTGTGCGGTGGACAGAAAGAGATGCGATTCGGCGTGCACGATTTCAGGTCCCAGAGATGAAACCATCTTACGCAGGCCAGGCATGAAGGGGAATTCAGCGATGCCAGCTCCGAATGCAAGGTTTGGCCCAGACACTCTCCAGACCCTGAATCCAGCCATTGATTCGGTCGGTAGATTCCTTCTCCGCCTGTTCCAGGTGACAAGATCAAGATCGTATCCCAGACTCGCCTGTCGTTGACACAGCTCAAAGATGTAGTCTTTGGGGAGATCAGGATAGAACAGATGGCGAACGCGTACTAGGTGCATCAGACCCTCGCACGCTTACGCATGGAGAGAGGCCCTGCTTCTTTCATTAGAGTGGCAAGTACCCATAACATGACTGCTTTCCTTAGGACGAGCGGAAAAAAACTGACGTTGAGAAAGGATGCAAATCAGCAAGTCCTACACCGAGAAACAAGATCGGTCAGATGAGTGCGACTCACCTCTCGCGCACCACGCTTATCATCACCCACAGGATTACAGCGATAGCCATCAGTATGAGTCCGACGATGGTGGATGCGACGGCGATCAGAGCGACGTTCGTCACCACCCTGTGAGTCTCCGCGAACAGCGATAGAGTCCACCACCAGAATCCTACCGCGACCAAGAGGGAAGCTGCCCCCGGAGAGCCGTAGACTACAAGCGGATGCCTGATTGACCAGGTCTTGAAGGTCGAAAGGAGAACGTCGAGCCCATGGTAGGCAGGGTTGTGTGTCGATGACTCCTCGTGGTAGGAGACCTCAATTGGAACCTCAAGGATTCTCAGGCCTGCTTCGTCAGCGCGAGAGAGTATCTCTGTGCTGGCACCCATTCCCATCTCAGACGGAGAAACCGACTCGATCGCCTTCCTATTGTAGGCTCTGTATCCTGACTGTGAGTCTGTCACTCCCGCAAAAGCCATTTTGCTGGAGACCTTGTTGATCGTCGTGACACCGACTCTTCTGTACCCTGGCATTCCCGGCTTGCCCGCGGTGAGGAACCTCGAACCAATCACGATGTCTGCCTCGCCCGCCACGATAGGCCTGATCAGTTCGCTGATCGACCTTGGATCGTGTTGGCCGTCCGAGTCGAGGGTGACCATGGCGTCTGCGTTCATCGCTCGCGCCTCGGCAAACAGCGTGGACAGGGCGGCTCCGTATCCCATGTTCCGCTCATGGCGGACGACTTTGGCCCCGAGTGACCTTGAAATCTCGCCAGTCATGTCCATTGAACCGTCGTCGCAGACGATGACCAAATCCACCTGTCGCTTCGCAAGGAGGATTACTTTCGCTATTGACTTTTCTTCGTTGAATGCAGGAATCGCGACAACTATCAATTCTCTGGCATCAGCCCTTCAACATGTCTCTTAAGGGAGACTTTCGGCTCACTTTGCTGCAGCGCGCGTCCCTGACCCAACGTTCAGCTTGTAGTCGGGGTCGCGGAGACCCAGCTGTTCAAAGAAGACGTCACTCATGCCTGGAGAGTAGTGCTGACCCGTGTGCATCACCGAGTAGTCCAGTCGCCGCGAATTCGCTTCTTTCATTATCGGGGCCATCTTGATTATTTCAGGACGGGTGCCCACAATGAACGATAGATTCGTTCGACACGCCCTCTTGTCTATGCGGTGATTCGCCTAGAAGCCGGCAACCAGTCGCTGCATCGCCAGGTCCACCGTCATCATCCCTGCCTGAGCCTGAGGACTAGGTTGTTGATCGTGTACAGCATTACGGCCCCGAGGATGAGGACCAAGCCCAGAATGAACGCCCCGAGAGCGATCATCGCCTGTGGAGTGCTGAAGTAACCGTGGGCGCTGTACAGCAGAATGACGTTCAGCGACACGGCCGCGCCGACCAGCAAGGAGACGATGCCCGGGAAACCCAAGTACAGCAGAGGACTCCGTTCCGTCGCAACTCGCAATATCGAGAGGATCACGTATACCCCGTGCTTCGCCGGGTGATAGGTCGAGGAGTCGTCCGTATAGACGACGTCGATTGGCACCTCAGTCACTCGCAACCCTTTCCGTGACGCTTCAATCAACAGTTGGGAATCCACCCCGATCGCGTGCTCCTTCACCTCGATCCGCTCCAGGGCTGTCCTCGAGTACGCCCTGAACCCGCTTTGCGTGTCGGTCAAACTACCATGAGACAGCGCATTTGTCAGACCGTTCAGCGCCCCGTCGCCCAGTCTTCGGTGGCTCGGAATGGGGTTCTTCTTCAGAAAGCGCGACCCGTTCACCACGTCCGCGCTACCGTCGAGGATCGGCTTCGCGAGCAGCGGTATCTGTCGAGGGTCGTGCTGTCCATCGCCATCCATGGTGATGACGACGTCTGCCCCGATGTCTTTGGCCTTGCGAAACAGGTCTTTGATCGCGACTCCCTTGCCCAGGTTGGTCTGATGGCGGATCACGACCGCGCCAAGCCTTTCAGCGATCTCGCCCGTCATATCCGTGGACCCATCGTCGCACACGACGACGTTGGGAGTCTGTTTCTGCGCCTCCACCAGGACTCTTGCTATGTTCTTCTCTTCGTTGTAGGCCGGAATGACCACCACCATCCGCACGCTACTTGCTTGCACCTGTTACTCCTCTTGAATCATGGGCCAAAGGGAAGAAGCGCGGGGGTTCACTTCAGCATCGCCGCCAGGAATTTGATGTACGCCCGGTCGTCCCTCCACTCGCGGGCGCGCTCGTTCCCCCAGGACACAGCCGCCTCCGAGAAGCTCCAGGCGAGCCGCGTCCCCTTCATGAGTGCCACGTAGCCCCCGTCGCAGGAATCCCTGAGATTCTTCAGGACCGAAACCAAGGCCTTCAGGAGGTCGTAGCTCTGAAATTTCACACCGAGTCTCAAAGCCAGGCCGTACATCGCCCTCTCCCTCCTGCAGAGCCTGAACCAAGTTCCCGCCCTCTTCGCTCGAGTCATCTGATTCCAAAAGAGCCTCTTTACTCCGAGGTTGATGGTGGAGTCTGATGGATCGACCTTGGCGAGAGAAAGGTCAACCCTCTGGGAACCATAGGATCGGTCGGCAGAAGCCGGCCTTCCCAGGAATTTCATCACTGTAAGGGGGTTCTCTGACTATTTAGATGTGTCACGATCAGGTTCTGGGGAGTTGTCGGTTGATTCCCAAAACTCTTCTCGCTGTGTAATCTCGGTTGACAGGACAGCCAGACAACTAGACAAAAAACTGAAACCACAGGAAGAACAGGCCCACACCCACAGCGGCCAGCAGGAGCTTCCACCACATAGACAAGGGCGACCTGTTGGCAGTCTAAGTTACATAAGCAGAGTCGTCTCGCTGTCAAGATTCTGTCCCATTTCTTCCCTAGAAAATCGCTCGTTCCAAGATGCCGTAGTGAGTAGGCTGTTCCGCTCCGCGTGGTCGACTACCACCGAAGGGGAGGCGATGTGCGCGCGTAGATGTGGCAGCAGTCGTGTTGGGGGACCGACCGGTCGGCGTCATGCGCGCGCAGGCTTTCACGGAGTAGTGGATGATGATGTACACGTGAAGCTGAGCCATACCCCCACGTTCACGCGCGCGCAGGGAATGCAGAACATCACCGCGGCCATGGACAGACAGGCTGTCCGGAGGCTGATAGTCTCCTCAACCTTGAGCGCCAGGGACCAGAATGACTTGCCGGACCGCACTGCACCGTCTCCACGCTGTGCCACCCCACAACGGCTTTATCATGCGACTCTATGCTTGACTGAAAGGAACCCTTGTCCCAAAGTGAGCGGAGACTCGCGGCGATAATGTACACGGACATGGTGGGCTATACCGCTCTGGGACAGAAGAACGAGTCACTCTCACTCGCTCTGGTCGAAGAGCAGAGGAAGTTGATTCGACCCATCCTTGCCAGACACAGCGGGAGGGAGATCAAGACGATGGGGGACGCCTTCCTCGTGGAGTTTCCAAGCGCACTGGACGCCGTGAGGTGCGCCTACGACATTCAAAGAGCGACCAGAGAGTTCAACATCACTCTTCCAAGCGAGAAGAGGGTGCACCTGAGGGTGGGCGTCCACCTCGGTGATGTGGTAGAGTCCCAAGGCGACATTTCCGGAGATGCAGTCAACGTGGCGTCACGAATCGAGCCTCTCGCAGAAGACGGGGGAGTCTGTCTCACCCAGCAGGTCTACGACCATGTCCAGAACAAATTCGAAGTTCCGCTCGTGAGCAAGGGGAAGATGAGCCTCAAGAACGTCAGCGCGCCGGTCGAGGTCTACCGGATGGTGATGCCCTGGGATGAAGAGAAGGCGACTCCACCGCCGCAACTTGACAAGAACAGAATCGCCGTCCTGCCCTTCGCCAACATCAGCCCAGACCCCAACGATGAGTATCTCGCCGATGGGATGACAGAAGAACTGATCACCGCGATGTCGCAACTCCGAGGTCTGCAGGTCATCGCAAGAACGTCTGTGATGAATTACAAGGGGGAGAAGACGAAGCTCTCCACGATCGGCAACGACCTCAGAGTCGGGACGGTCTTGGAGGGGA
>Ga0116137_1002590_pt1 | contig 10505 bp, 7 predicted proteins | sample June2015DPH_20_1_3_FD_88973 | JGI IMG/M metagenome (GOLD analysis project Ga0116137, IMG submission 88973) | Peatland microbial communities from SPRUCE experiment site at the Marcell Experimental Forest, Minnesota, USA - June2015DPH_20_100 | ecosystem: Environmental > Terrestrial > Soil >...
CTCATCTCCTGTCCTCCTTCAGGCTTTTATACCCTGGGAGAACTCTCCTTTACACTGGTACAGTTTTCGGGGGGCAGGTCAGCGAACCGCCGTTCCCGAGGGGACCATTTTGTTCGCCTCATGCGAGTTCGCTACGGTCATCATTCCGACTGATGGCATAATCCGTCGTGATATTCCCGGCGAAGGATGGACAATACCGCTATGGGACCCCCTAGGATCAACGCCCAAACCAAGAATCCTCCTTCGTTCCCGAGGCCTGGACGAACCTGCGGAAATCAAAGACCCCCAAAGCCTCTCGTTTTTTGCCTCTACTCGTTTGGCCACCTCTTCAAACACGTGGCCCTCAGTTCCGGGTGTCGATACAAACGCCGTCCCACCACATTACTAGAGCGGGCGATCAACAGAATAAGGAGAAACAATGCCAATTGCAGAGATGCGCGTTAAGAATTTCCGAGCGTTCACTGATAGCGGCATTGTGACGTTGGGCGGCGTTACGCCTATTGCGGGACGCAATGACGTCGGCAAGTCTGGACTTCTTCACGCTTTGCGCGTGTTCTTTGAGCCGCCAAAGAAAGGTGGTCTTGATCTCTCGGACCTGCACGCGATGGACCCCATTGCAGTCGCCGAGATTGAAGTCGCGTTCTGTCCCGCAGCTCTCACAACTCAAGAAGTCCAAATCGACGCCAAGAACAAGATCCATCTAACTGATGACCACCTCGTCGATAGTCGAGGCTTACTCCGTTTGCGCATCTCAATCTCAGAAAAGGCGATCACGGCCTTTGAGATTCTTATTCAGGACATTGACGACGACGCCCTCTTCCCCTTGGCAATCAAGGATCACGACGAGCTGCTCAATCTTCTCGCCGCAAACGGACTTCCGGCCGCCAAGGCCGGAAAGGAGACCAATCAGCAGAAGCGGACATCTCTGCGCCAGAAAGCCCAAGCAGATGGTAAGGGTCTTCGCGAAGCGTGGGTTAATGCAATTCCCGTTGAGAAGAAACTTCGAGACATACTGCCACAATTGATCCTATTCAGCGACACAGCAAACTACGGGATAGGTGAGACTCCGGTCCAGAATCAGTTCAAAGGGATCGTAGACAAGGCGCTGGCGGCTCATCCAAATGCGAAGCAAATCGAAGACAGTATTCAAGCTACGATCCAGGCGGAATTTGACAAAGTCTTTGAGCGTCTCAGTCGGCTTACAAGTACCGTCACGTCCTTGGAGGCAAACACCAAGATCAGTTGGAAAAAGGCGGTCGACGGCATCGGCTTGTCTTGGGGCGATCCAGCAGGGATCAGTATTCCGTACGAAAAGCGAGGTGCGGGAGTACGCCGCCTGTTCATGGTCGCATATTTCCAATATGAGGCGGCGGCCTCTCTGCACGCTGGGCAAGGACCCAAGTACATCTTTGCCGTCGAAGAACCCGAAGTGCATCTGCACCCTGGAGCCCAACGGGATCTTGACGCTGCATTCCGAGAGTTGGCCGACCTCGGTCATGCCGTCATTTTCACGACACATTCGCCGGTCTTTGCGTCATCCGCACCACTTCGAGATGTAGTCCTCGTCGTCCGCCCAGATGCTCGAGCCGAGGCGCGTCAGGTGCCTCGCATCGACGCAGTGCAGATAGCTGAAGAACTGGGTGTGGAAGCTTCGGACCGGTTGGTCGGCAAAAATTACGTTATTCTTGTTGAAGGGCCGAGGGATGTTGAGTTCTACTCAAATGTGCTCTCCCAGCTTCATAGTGCCGGACATACCGCTTTGGACCCGAATGATGTTCTCTTTCTCCAATGCGGCGGGATCAACAATCTCCGCTTCAGCGTGACAACTCGTTGTATGGACTCAGCTGCCTTGAAGTGGGCAGTCCTAGCTGACAGTGATCGCACTGCTGCGGGTGCGCCGGTGGGAAAGGATGCGCAGGACCTCCAGGCAAGATGTCCACCAACCTGCTCGGCGCTCAAGTTCTTGTCAAGGAGCAATATTGAAAACTACCTGGACCCCGCCCTTGTGAGGGCTGTAACTGGAATAGACTGTGTAATCCCTCACTATGGCAAGCCGACGGACCCTGCCGGCCATTCCTTTGGCAAAGGAACACTCAAAAAGATTAAGGACGCTGGACCCAGCGTGGCGCAACAGATGGGCGCGGCCGGCATTATTGCTCACTCTCAGGACGCGAACGGCGTCAGTGAGTTTGTTGGCATCTTTAATGATTTTAAGCAAGCATTTGGACTGTAATCGGAGGAGTGAACAGGCGTCTTCATCATACCGCGGGTGGCGCATACATGGCGTCTTGTGCCATGTGTGCGGGGCTTGGGGCTACAATCCCAGGATGTCTTGCCAGCAGTCCCGTCCCGATGCACAATTTGACCCAACATCCCGCCAAAATGCCCTGTAGCTTATGGCACAGGCTCACCTTCCGCCCCGGAATGGTGAGTTTCTGCCGGATGTCAGAATTTAGAATCTACCGGTAGGCACAAAGTGACGTACCCCCATTGACAATACCCTGGGGCTGGAGGCTACAATATGAGGCATGAACGCAGCCCCTTGTACCGGTTCTCCACTCCAGCAATTGCGGGCGGCGCGGGCGGCGGCGAGTTCTGAGAGAGCCTCTACGAGCCGGGCGAATCAAGAATTCATGATAAGAATCAAGAAAGCAAAACTCACCCAAAAAGATGTTAAAAATGAAGGTTGCTCCCAAGATCTTATTGAAACTAAAGGGCAAGAATATATAAATTCTCATTATGCCATTATCTTTATGAAAATAAACAGCTTATCTCAAACGCCAATATGTTGATGAAAATGCAAGAGATAGTAGGATTTAGCGGCCAGGAATCGCGAAGAAACGCTTCAAACCTAGGCCATGCCATTATCTTACAGAAAACAAACAGCTTACACCATTCATTGACATGTAAGGCCATTATGTTGATGAAAAGGCTGGGGATAATGACAGGGACAGAGCATCCATTCTTTGGGCTCGTGAACCTTCGACTGCGGGAGGGCAACTGACCAGACTCTTACCGACCCCCCGGCCGTGACACACTTGCCCACATCGGTTATCGGTAGGTTCGACTCGAGGGATGAGGGAAATTGGGTGGCCCGTGGCGAGCAGCACGCCCCCTCACCCGGCTCGCTACGCTCGCCACCCTCTCCCCTCGGAGAGGGCTGTTCAATCACCCTGCCGACTTCGAAAATGACAAATCACTCAATCACCCGATCTCGCGATCACCCGATCTCCCGATCTGCCGGTGGCCCGGCCACCCGATTCCACCTTCGCCCGTGACACACTCCCCCGTATCGGTTATCGGCAGTATCAGGTGAGAGGATGACTCAATTTGCTGGCTGCGAAAATCGCAAATCACCCGATGGCCCGATGAACCGATGACCCGATGATCCGATCCCGAGACCAGTGACGAGTGACCAGTGACGAGAAACAGGCCAAGGCTGTGGTCACAGGCCTTTTTCGGCGAGTTCGAAAGCGCGCAGGACGCCGCGCGCCTTGTTCAGGCACTCCTCGTATTCGCGGGCGGGGACGGAGTCGGCCACGATGCCGGCGCCGGCCTGCAGGTAGGCAGTTTTACCTTTGATTAACACCGTCCGGATGACAATGCAGGAGTTAAGATTACCCGAGAAGTCGAGATAGAGCACGGCGCCGCCATAGAGGCCGCGGCGCGTGGGCTCGAGCTCGTCGATGATCTCCATGGCACGGACTTTGGGCGCGCCCGTGAGCGTGCCGGCGGGGAAGCAAGCGGCGAGCGCGGCGTAAGTATCGGCGTCGGGGCGCAGGCGCCCGGTGATCTGCGAGACCAGGTGCATGACGTGCGAGTAACGCTCCACGAACATGATTTCCTGCGGCCGCACGCTCGAGAACTCGCACACGCGGCCCACGTCGTTGCGCCCGAGATCGACCAGCATGATGTGCTCGGCGCACTCCTTCGCATCGGAGCGGAGCTCTTCCTCCAGGCGCCGGTCTTCCTCCTCCGAGCGGCCGCGCGGGCGCGTGCCGGCGATGGGCCGGTATTCCACGTTGCGGCCCGCGACCTTCACCAGCATTTCGGGTGAGGAGCCCAGCACGGTGGATTCACCCAGGCGCAGGTAATACATGTAGGGTGAAGGATTGACGACGCGCAACGCGCGATAGACGTCGAAAGCGGCGACGCGCACGGGAACTTCCATGCGTTGTGAAAGCACGACCTGGAAGATATCGCCGGCGCGGATGTATTCCTTGGAACGCTCGACCATCGCCTCGTAGCGCGAGCGCGGCATATTGGGGCGCACTCGCAACGCGCCCCGCGGCCGGCGCCGGCTGGGCAGGCGGAGCGGCCGGCGCAGCAAGCTTTCCAGGTGATCGAGGTGACGGCACGCTGCGTCATATTTCGTCCGCAGGCTTCCGGTGCCTTCTTCGGTCAGCACGTTCGAGATCAGGAAGAGCCTGTGCTTCACGTGGTCAAAGGCCAGCAGGCTCTTGAAATACATGAAGACCGCATCTTCCAGGTCGACGTCGGGCGCGACGCGTGGCGGCAGACGCTCCAGCATCCGCACGGCTTCATAGGAAACATAGCCGACCGCGCCGGCGGTGAAGGGCGGCAGGCCGGGAACCGTGACCGAGTGGTAGCGCGCGCCCAGCCGCCGCAGGAACTCGAAGACGTTCCCGGTCTCCTCCTGGCGCTCGGCGCCGCGCCTGAGGGTGATGCGGTCGCCGCGGCTGGAGACAATTTGAAAAGGGTCGATGCCGAAGAAGGTGTAACGGCCCACGCGCTCGCCGCCTTCCACGCTTTCCAGCAGGAAACTGTGCGAGTGCGAATCGGTGGCGCGCCCGTGCTGCGGCGAGAGACTGAGAAACGCGGAGACGGGGCTCAGCAGGTCCGCCACAATCGTGCGATATACCGGCACGACGTTGCCGTGGCGGGCAAGGCGCCGGAATTCCGCGAAGCTGGGGTTCGCATCTCTCATGCGACAAAGAACAATTCAAAAGGCAAAACGCAAAGGGCAAAAGGCAAAAGTTCAGAAGAATACCGAATATGGGACGAACCATTTGGCGGTCGAGAGCAAATAGCAGAACTCACTGTACTTTACCTCTCAACTTTAGACTTTAAGCCTTTACCCTTTAACCTGAGACGTTCGATCTTCAGCTATCAACATCTCCAACCACTTTTGCCATTTGCCTTTTGCGCTTTGCCTTTTGCCTTGCTTTTACGTTTGGGGCGCACCCGCACAGAAAAGCTACCCTCCCCCCGAGTAATCCAGCGCCTGGCGGACGGCCTGCTCCATCAGCGCCCGCGGGGCGGCCAGGCCCGTCCAGATTTCAAATTGGCGGGCGCCCTGGGCCACGAGCATTTCCAGGCCGGAAATCGTGGTCAGGCCGCGGCCGCGCGCCTCGTTCAGGAAGCGCGTGGTGAGGGGGTAATAGACCATGTCGAAGACCACGCGCACTCGCAGCCGGGCGAGGTCGATGGGCGTGGTGTCAACATGCGGGTACATGCCCACCGGCGTGGCGTTGATGACGGCGTCCACTTCCAGGCCCTCGGCGCTGGCCCAGGGGACCACCTGCGCTGCGAGGCCGCGCGCCAGGGTGCGCGCCGCCTGTTCCCGCCGCGCGGCGATGACGACTTCCGCGCCCTCCGCGCGCACCGCGTAAGCAGCCGCGCGCGCCGCGCCGCCCGCGCCCAGAATCAGAATGCGGCTGCCCGCCAGGCGCAAACGCTTGGTGAGGACTTCCACCACGGCCGCGGCGTCCGTGTTCCATCCCAACCACCGGCCGCGCTGCACCGCCACGGTGTTACACGCGCCGATACGGTGCGCGAGCGGGTCCACCCAATCGAGTGCGCGCAGGATGGCACGCTTGTAGGGCATGGTCACGGCGAACCCCTGCAGCTCCAGCTCCCGCGCGAAGGTGAGGAAGTCCGACAGTTGATGCGTTTGGCAAGGCAGGAAAACGGCACTTACGTGCTTGGCCTGAAAGGCCGCATTCTGCATGGCCGGGGAAAGTGAAATGGAGGCGTGCGAGCCCAGCACGCCGTAAAGCTGCGTCCCGCTGTCCAGGCGGTCGACCCGGTAGACCGAGCGCATGACTTCGGCGGGAATCTGGCCGGCCGCGGCCGGAGAGTGGTTGAAGGGCGCGGCGTAGGTGAACGCCGAACCCCAGTGCAGGGAGAGCAGCCGCGAGGGCATCCCCGCCGCGCCCATCGCCAGCGCCACGAGGCGCGGCGCGCGGCGGCGATTCGCCTTGAGAAGGCGGCGGATTTGCAGGTTGTCGCGTAGGTGGCGCGCGTGCGTGGCGATTTTCACGACCTGCACCGGCAACCGCGCCAGACGCCGATACGTCGCGCCCAGCGCGGGTGTCTTATGGAAGTCGTGATAGGAAACGATGAGCTTGGCGGCCCGGAATTCGCGCAGCAACGCTGCTCCGCCCTTCTGAACCGACTCGATCTCGAGATCCAGCCACTGGCAACCAGCCCGCACTGCGGCCGAAAGGATGGCCACCTGATCGGAAAGCGAGCCCCGCAGCATGCCCCCCGCTGTCGTCAGGCGACACGTGGCAATGGTCTGCGGAAAGTGCAGGCGCATGAGCATTTGGTGAAGCTGGGATTCGAATTGGGTGAAGTTCTGGAGGTAATCCAGGCGGAGCTCATAGCCTACGGGTACTCCCACCACGCGCACAGCTAGCGCTTCCATGGCGCTCAGGGTGGGCGCGGCGAGACTGACAAAAATGCGAGGCGTGGTCGACTTAGCCAATCCTGGGTCCTCAGCGCTGGGCAATCTCGAGGCTCAAACGCTTGAATATAAAGGTTTTGATGAACAAAAGGCAAGAGAATTGCTATGCGGCCGCCAGGAGGAGGGTGCATCCCAGAACTACAGTTGCGTGCAAGCCGTTTTGAAACATCACATTATCGGTAATCGGGCACTTCTGGCGGGCAGGAACCCGAGGTACGTTGGACCGTCTGTCCCGGAGTACCGAACGGGGCCCGCTTGATAATCAAACCACGGGCCGTGGGCTCCTCCGGGGGGAGAGCACCTTGGGGCCGGTCCGTTTCCGCCCGCGCCCCGTGATATCAGCCGCTCCGCTCACTGCACTCGACTGGCCGGTTCGGCGCCTGGCGGCACTGGAGGCGGAACCATCAGGCCGAGCCCTTGCAGCAACAGAACCGTGCGTTGCGCCGCTCCCCGCCAAATAAGTTGACACCCTTCCCCCTGGCAGTTCTGCACGTAGACATCTCCGCCCGAATATTCCAGGCTGCAGGTCTTGAACGTGCAGTTCACGAACACGCCATCGTCCAGGATCACGTGCTGACTCTCGAAGACCTTGTTCTCATGTCGATTCATGGCATCACTCGGGGCCCACCCCCGCGGGAGGAAACAGCCGAGTTTCGCAACCACGAGATGTTCCAGCGCGGTCACTGCCCGCGCGTTTCCCGGCTGGGATGGCGAGAAGAGGCTATCATTCACGCCCGACGGATGCAAGCCGACGCCTCGCCGGCGCACCGGGCAGGGCCGTCGCGGCGCTAGCGGCGGAACTATTCGCTAGGCTGCGTCGCCGGCAGCCATCGACAGGCTCGCGGTGACCCCGGAGGGGGCGGCATGCGGCCGGCGCAACATGGACTCAACCGACGACTTCAGCCGCACCAGGGCGGCGGAATGGAGCTGTGAGACGCGTGATTCGTCCACGTTCAGACGGTCAGCGATCTGTCTCATGGTCAGCTCCCCGTAATAGTAGAACGTCAGGATCCGCCGCTCCCGCTCCGGCAGGCGAGAAAGCGCGCGGATCAAGATCTCACGTTGTTCGCGGCGGTAACACAACTCGAAGGGGTTCGCTTCGTGAGCGGCCAGCAGCGTCGGCTCGGTAGGCAGCCGTTTCGTGGTCGGACCGGCAGAAATGGGCCGAATGCCGAAGTCGAAGCCCACGCCCTGCACCTCGCTCAGGGTACGGTACCATTGCGGCAGGCTGAGGCCAAACGCCGCGGCCATCTCCTCGTCGGTTACCGGCCGGCCGAACTTGACTTCCAGTTCGCGGTAGAGCTGCTGGATTCTTTTGTTCTTCCTCCGCATGTCACGAGAGGCGGGGTCCGCGCCGCGCAGGCCGTCCAGAATAGCCCCGCGCACCCGGTGGCGCGCGTAGCTCTCCAACTTCACGCGCTTGGCGGTGTCGAATTTGGCGACCGCATCCACGAGTCCCAGCACGCCGTTGGCGAGCAAGTCATCGACTTCCACATGCGTCGGCAAGTGCTCGCGGATCTTGAACGCCAGGCGCTTGACCAGGGGAAGCATCTCGACCAGCAACCGCTGTCTTTCCCGGGCGGCGCGCGCAGACTTCTGGGCCGGGGGACGGACCCCAGGCTGCGGGGCACTCTTGTGCAGAATCACCCTGCGACGAAGGACCGGTGCCGTGGCCGGGTGGGTCATGGGCTGGTGAGTGGGGGACGGTTGGGTTGCCATGGGAACCTCGCTCATTCTCAAATGGCCCGGGCTGCTGGGTTTTGCATCCCTTCGGGCCAGCGTCCTCCGAACCCCGCGTTGCTTGCCGTGCGGCCACAGGCAATACTTCACCGGCGGCGTAGAGCCTGCCGCTCTACGCTTCCCTCGCCGCGTTCGGCCTTGGGTTCGGCCCGCTGTCCTTAGAGATTGCAAAGGATGGGCCACCCGGTCGCCCGGCGAAGCCGGTGAGACTGAACCTTCTAAACTAGCCTCCCGAAAGAGGCTTTCATATTAGTGAGCGGCGTCCCGCCGAATGCGCCCAGGGGGGCGCGTTCTTCCTGAGGCGGGTTTCGAGGAGTAACAACAAGAGGCAGGGATTCAAGCACTTACGGCAACCCTGAAGACCCTGGCCAGAGGGTATTCGGCAGGCTCTGGGGCGCGCACGGTGACTTGCCACCCCCCCCGGCTGAGCCGCGGATCGCACTCGAGGCGCCGCTAATTTTTCTCGGATTCCTCCCCGTTCGGAGCTCTCAGGCCCGCCGCCGAGTTCCGAAATGGGAGAGATCTAATCCCGCGCGACGCCGCGGCTCGAGGGAACATGGAGCACGAGATTCCTGCCGCCACCTCTCAAGCCGAAAACCGAAACGGCCGATAGATGTGTATGTGGGAGGCAGGGCAGGACGCAGAAAGGTCCGGGCGCGTCAAGCACGCGCATGCCAGAAGGCTTCGGCATGGGTGCTTGGCTTCCCTCCAAGCGTCGGTGGCAGGACGTAGTGGACAGTCCCCGGTCCGGAGCGAAATCGCTAGCCTGCCCGGACCGGGCCAAACCACGCCTCATTCGAGTCGGGGCAGAACGGGAAACCGGGAAAACAGCAGGCACCATGCCCCAGGAATTGGGACTTATGTGCCCTTTCCCGAAGTGGGACTGGCGTTCCAGATTGGAAGGTGGCTCGACTGGCCCGGGCGCACGCCCTGTCGTTTCTTGCGGCAGCAATGGCAGAGGCCGTCGAGCCTATCGTCCTGCGCCATGGAGTCAGTTCAAAGAGGATTCCACTGTGAGGGTGGACGGGTGCGCTAGATTCGTTCTTCAACCTTGCGCCTCTCCCCTCCCACAACGAAGGCTGCGCCCAGTATGTCCTTGCGGCGAAAGCCGCGGCAGAATTTGTCGTCCCCAATCGATGGGGGTGCGCCGCGAGCCGAAGGCCCGCCGATCTTAAGGGCGACGCTGTAGACTGCGAGAGCGGGAATCCCGCCTGGCAGCGCCGCGCTTATGGTCACTCTGAAGAAAGGGCTTGCAGGAGCTGCCCTGATCAGGAGTTTGGTCCGTGCCGGGTCAGGTTTCGACCCAGCCGGAAGCAAAAGGCGGGCGCAAGCTCCCGCCCTCCAAGGCGTCTGCGGCGGAAGGCACGTCGGGTAAGGTGTGGAAGGCTTTGCAGCTCCGGCGGCGGCAGGGAGGTTTCGGGCCGCGCGGGCAGGAAGGCATAGGGAAAAGTGGGAAAACAAAGCAGCAAAGTTCGGAAAGCCGGCGGCATGCCTGACCAAGATACCGTGCGCGGGGCCTCGAATCACTCCGAGGGTGAGCGACTTCCCACCATCCTGCATTTGGCAAGTCGGTCGTCGGTGTCGGACATGGGGCCGGGCGACATCGTCTTTCTGGACGACTTCGTTTACCTGCGGGAGGTTTTCGCTCCCAATTTCGTCGCCGTGCTGGGTTGCCCGAACTGCGGCACGCCGGGCTTGATTACGGCCGCACAATACTCGGGGGCCGCACCGGTCGTGTGCGGGTCTAACCTTTGCTCCGGGCTGTTCCGAATACTGGATGAAGCCCAGATCGTCCACCTCCCCCCAAGCTGACGCCGCGTGGTTTTAGGGCTTTCCGGCCCTCCCGCGGGAGCACCGTCAAGGTGCTCCCCCAGCCGCCCAGCTCGCGCACCACTTTCACGGCGACTTCTCAGGCGATCGCCACGCCCGTTTCTCATCCCCCTGACAGGTTGCCGGCGAGGTAGGCTGCACTTTCCTGGAGACAAATGCCTTGCCGAACACTCGCAGGGAGCCGTTGGCACCGAAGCGCCTTGGCCATGAACTTCCTGTAGGGGTC
>Ga0116137_1002626_pt1 | contig 10412 bp, 9 predicted proteins | sample June2015DPH_20_1_3_FD_88973 | JGI IMG/M metagenome (GOLD analysis project Ga0116137, IMG submission 88973) | Peatland microbial communities from SPRUCE experiment site at the Marcell Experimental Forest, Minnesota, USA - June2015DPH_20_100 | ecosystem: Environmental > Terrestrial > Soil >...
AGAGTGGCCGGGCCGCACAGCCACAGATCGGCCCCGGCAGCGGTCAGCGACCAGACGTTCGAGCGGGCCACTCTCGAGTGGAGGATGTCGCCCACGATCGCGACCTTGCGGCCGCGCAGATCGCCGTCGGGCAGATGCTGACGCATGGTGTAGAGGTCCAGGAGGGCCTGCGTCGGGTGAGCGTGCCAGCCGTCGCCGCCGTTCAGGACGTGGCCGCCGAAGACTTCGGCCGCGAGATAGGGCGCCCCGGAGACGGAATGGCGCATCACCAGGATCTCGGCGCCAAGGGCCTCCAGGGTCCGGATCGTGTCCACGAGCGACTCGCCCTTGGTCACCGAGGACGTCGCGGTGGCGATGCTCACGACGTCCGCGGAGAGGTTCCGGGCCGCCGTCTCGAACGACACGCGGGTGCGCGTTGAGGCTTCGTAGAAGAGAGTCGTCACGCGGCGGCCGTTGAGGGCGGGGACCTTTCGGATCGGGCGGGCGAGGACCCCTTTCATCTCGTCCGTGGTCCGCATGATCAGCTCGATCTCAGGCCAGGTGACGACGTCGACGTCGATCAGGTGGCGATGCCGCCACGAAGTCGGGGCAGCGGGGGCCATGCGCCGGGCAGGAGTCGCTCCCGTGGCCGCCGTCTCGACGCTCATTGACGACCTGCCGCTGCGGGCTCGGCGGAGCGGTCCTGGCGGCCGATGGTGACTTCGTCAGCGCCGTCGATCTCCTCGACGTGGACCATGACGATCTCCTCACGCGAGGTCGGCACGTTCTTGCCGACGTGGTCGGCTCGGATCGGCAGCTCGCGGTGGCCGCGGTCGATGAGCACCGCCAGCCGGATCGCCCGCGGCCGCCCGAAGTCGATCAGCGCGTCCATGGCGCAGCGGATCGTCCGGCCCGTGTAGAGCACGTCGTCGACCAGCACCACCGTCATGCCGTTGAGATCGAACGGCAGGGCGGTGGCCTTGACGATCGGCTGCTGGGCGACGAGCGACAGGTCGTCGCGGTAGAAGGTGATGTCGAGCGCGCCCACGGGGAGTCGAACCCCTTCGTGCTCCTCGATCGCCGCCGCGAGTCGCTGGGCAAGGGGGACGCCGCGGCGCTGGATGCCGACCAACGCGAGGCCCTGCGTGCCGGCCTGCTTTTCGACGATCTCGTGGGAGATCCGGACGATTGCTCGCCGGATCTCGTCCCCGGTCATGATCTGCCGGTCGGTCATCGATTCTCGCTGCCCCGCATCAGGCGCACTCCTTCTCGGCCTCACCGTGCCGGTCCTTAAAGGTCGTGCGAAGGATACCGCGCCTGGCGGCGCCACGCCTGGCTGGTGGGCCGTGCCGGGCGCACGGCGCCCCGGCCGGGGGCGTCGAGGCTAACTACCCGGGCGGTCTGTCGAGACCGGGGCGGTCGTGCCCGCGCCGGTCTGGTCCGCGCCGGTCTGGTCCGTGCCCGACTGGTCCGGGCTGGGACTGCCCGAGGCGCCGGCCTGGGGCGTCGCGGGGGGCGACGGCGCTACCTGCGGCAGCGCGAAGAGATAGGTCGTGCCGGTGCCGCCTGGCCCCGGGGAGGTGTAGACGAAGTTGTCGGCGTCGAACTGAATGTTCGATTGGGCGGGCTTCGACAGCAGCGCACCGCCGGTGTTCACCATCTGGGCGCCCGGAACCACGTTCAGCAGCGTCACGGTGCCAGCGTCCGTCGCGCCCGGATTCGCCACCCAGATCGCCACGTACTGTCCCGTGTCGTCCCACTGCACCACCCAGCTTTCAACGGTGTCCGGCGTCGGAGTGACCGGCAGCAGCTGCGGCAACCCGGCCGCGCCCGGGCCCGCCGTGGGCGGGCCGCCGGAGCCGGCCACGTCCGGGCTCTGACCGCCATCGGTCGCGGCGGCAGGGCTGGCGGTGTCGATCGGCGAGGGGCTGCCCTGGCCGGGCTCGGTCGGAGACACGCTGGGCCCGGGCGTCGGCGTCGGGACGGCTCCCCCGCCCATCTGCGTCGGGACGAGCTGAATGTCGGACCAGGCGTCGAAGTAGAGGTCGCCCTCTCCCGGGCCCCACAGGCCCGTGGACTGGTTGAACTGGAGGGTCCCGGACCAGTAGACGAGGTAGCGACCGGTGGGATCCGCAACCGGCAAAAGCATCGGCCGGTCGATCCGGCTCGCGCTGCCGGTGAGCGGGTCGTACACGTACGAGATGGCCACGACGTCGGCGCCGCTGCCGGCACCCGGACCAGCCGTCGCGGGGACATCGCTCGCCGGGGCACCGCTCGAACCCGGCTGGGCCGTCGGCACCGCGGTCCCGTCCGTTCCCGGCTGGACCGTCGAGAACTCGCTGATCAGGATCTGCGCGCCGAACCAGCCGGCGAAGAGATCGGCATGGCTGGTCGTGACCGCCACGGCCCTATCCCACCCGGCGCGCCAGACATACACGTCCGACCCGGAGCTGAGATCGGCCGGTCGCGCCGAGAAGGCCACCCAAAGGCCGTCGGCCGAGAACTCGGGTGCACGTCCGACAATCTGGTAGCCGTCGAGTATCGCCGTGGGCCGGCTGATGGAATTGACGGGGCTGGCACTCTGTGAGGCCGCCGCCGCCTGGGTCTCGGCCGGCCCGGCCGGGGTTGCGGGCGTAGCACTCGGCTCAACCGCAGAGCTGGCTCCCGGGGTTGCGGGCGTGGCACTCGGCTCAACCGCAGAGCTGGCCCCTGGGGTTGGGAGGTTCGTGGCGACTGCCGGGGAAGGCGAGGCGGCAGTCGGACGCGGCGTAAGCAGATCGATCGAAACGGTCTGGGGCGCCGACTGGGCCAGCGGCAGGATGACGATCTTGTCCGACGTCCAGACGGCCGCCTGGCTGGCATCCGGGGCGATCACGACGGACACCGCCGATTTGCTGGCGATCGAGCCCAGCACGGTGCCATTGCTGCTGGTCACGGCGCAGCTCTCGGCCATGCCCGTGCATGTCGCGGAGCCGCCCCTGATCTGGTACCCGCCGTTCTCGGGCGCGACCCAGTAGCTCGTGCCATCCATGACCGCGAGGGGTGCCTGCGCGACGCTGCCCGAAGATGGCGAGACGGCGGCGATCTGGCCCGTGGCGCTGGGACTCTGGCCCTGGTTGACGATCGGACCCTGCGAGAGCAGCGACAGGCCGACGACCACGACCGTGATACCCACGGCCACGGCCGACCCGAGGAGCGATCGATTCCCCGACAGGCTGAGGCGCCAGCCGAATGCGTGTCCCCGAGTTCTCGCACGGTCCACGCGGTCGAGGGCGGCCGACGTGCGGGGCCACAGGTCGCGCGGCGGCTCCGGGCGCGGCAGGGCGCGCAGCTCGTCGTGGAGAGCGCGATACTCATCCGCCACGCGAGCGCACTCCTCACAGCCACCCTGGTGCTCAGCCAGCCAGGTGGCGTCGGCAGGAGTCAGCTCGACGTCGATTGCCTCGGAGGCCAGCATGCGGGCCTTCTCGTGGGCCTGCTCGGCGGCGCGCAGCGCCGCAGGATCGATGTCGCTCATCGGCCCGGCCCGTGCGAATCGTCGGCGCGGTGGCGGGGATCGCCGGCACGAGCCTTGGTCGCGAACGCCGCGTCAAGCGCGGCCTCACGTTCTTTCTCCTGGAGCTTCTCATCGGCCAGGGCCTGGCGCAGGCTCTCGCGGGCCCGAGTGAGCAGGGCTCGCGCGGCGACGTGACTGACGCCCAGGGCGTCCGCCAGTTCCAGGCCCGTCAAATCGCCGACTTCGGCCAGCAGCAGGGCGTTACGCTGCCGCTCGGGGATCCGGGCAAGGGCGCGGGCCAGCGGGCCGGAGAATCGCATCTCCATGACCAGGTGCTCTGCGGAAGGGGCCGCGCCGTGGGACTCGATGGTCAGCGGCAGGAAGCGGACGATGCGGCGGTGGCGGATCTCGTCCAGGGCGATGCGATGGGCGATCTGATAGAGCCAGGCCCTGGCCTTGGCCTTGTCTTCGAGGCTCCCCAGGGCGCGATAGGCCCGGATGAAGGTGTCCTGCGCCAGATCGGCGGCAAGGTCCGCGTCTCGCATCATCCGGACCAGGTAGGCGTAGATCTCAGCGTGGTGGCGGGCAAAGAGCTCCTCGATGAAGGCGCGGTCGGCCGACCTTTCGGCCGTGACCGTCACGCCGACCTCCATTCGCCAGGTGGTCGCTTCGAGTGCCAAGTCGATCCCGCCGCTGCCCCGGATGCCAACGCCTGCAAGCACGCAAGCGCGCGCCAGGTTGCTGTGACGGCGCCGTCGTCGTCGCTGTGACGCCCGTGCCAGCCCCCGCGTCTCATGGCGCCTCCGCGGATTCCCCCTCGGGTTGGTGGCGCAGCAACTGTTCGACGGCCTCTTCCGGAGCCACCGGATTCACGGGCAGACCGGTGCCGAGTTCCAGGCCGGCGATCTCGCGCAGCCTGGGGTGGACTTCCCAGTGCCAATGGTACGTCGCGTCGACCCTCTCTCGGACGGGGGCCGTGTGCAGCACCAGGTTGTGCGGAGGGCCGTCGAGGCGGGCCAGGCGGGCCAGGACCTGGCGCAGGGCCTCCGCCGTTGAGGCGACATCCGCGTCCTCCGCGCGCCCGAAATCCGCGGCGTGGCGGCGTGGCACGATCCAGACCTCGAAGGGCGAGCGCGACGCGAAGGGGGCGAAGGCGACGCTGGCGTCGTCCTGCCAGATCAGCCGGGTCGCCGTCTTGGACTCCTCGCGCGCGATCCGACAAAAGGGACACTCCCCTTCGCGGATGAGGTATCGAGCCGATCCGCCTATCTCCTCCGACACGCGGTGCGGGATCTGCGGCAGATCGTAGAGGTCCAGGCAGAGGTGGTTGGTGCGGGCGCCGGCCTGCGCTCCCCAGTTCTGGACGACCTGCAGGTACTCCGTCTGGCCGAGCCTGGCGGCGTCGGCAAGGCACCCCCGGGCCACGGACAGCATCTCGCACAGCAGCGCGGAGCCAATCAGCTGCAACGGCCTGTGCTCGCCCGGCGGCGCCACGATCGTGCGCCAGCTGCCCGAGGCGCGCGCCTGCGAGAGCGCCACCTGGGCCAGGCTGCGCTCCATCTCGCGCGCCTCCTCACTCGTGCCGACGAGATGGAAGGCGTAGTCCTTGAGCGTGCGGACGCGGACGCCGTCCCCGGGCGGCTGGCTGCAGTTCTGGCACACCCCGCCGTCGTCTACGGGTTCGGCCCGCAGTGAGAAACGACCGCGGTTGAACTCGCGGTCGACAACGGTGGCCACCCACCAGCCGGTTATGGCATCGCAACGCAGCTCGAAGAGGCCGGCTGCCATCAGCGGGCCCCGCCGGCGGCAACCGCCGATGAGACGCAGGCCGTGTCCATGATCAGCTGCTCCAGCTCCGCGCGTGCCCTGGCCGGGTCCGCCCGGGGCGGCAGAGCTCCCTGGAGAGTCGCGCCAAGAGCCCGGGTCAGCGCTCGGGCGAAGGCGGCGGCCGCGCCCGCGACGGATTCGGTCGGTGGCTGAGCGGCTTCGTCGCGCTCACGGGCGATCGAGGTCGACTCGACCTCCGGCATGCCGCAGGCGTCGATCAGGTCGAAGTCCGCGAGCCGGACCGTGACGTTCAGGGCGATGCCGTGGTAGGTCACGCCCCGCTCGACCCTGACGCCGACGGCGCCGATCTTGCGCGTCCCGTCCGCGCACCAGCAGCCGGGAAACCCCTCCTTCGGCCCGGCTTCGACACCCAAGCCGGCGCAGGTGTCCGAAAGAGCGGCCTCCAGCGCCCGAACGAAGGACCGGATGTACAGGGATCGGTCGGCCAGGCGGACGATCGGGTAGGCGGTCAGCTGGCCCGGGCCGTGGTAAGTCACCTCGCCGCCGCGCTCGGTCCGAATCAGCTCGATGTGCCGGGCGGCAAGCTCGGCCGGGCTGGCGAGGACGTGGCTGGGGTCGGAGTGGCGGCCCAGCGTCAGGACCGGCTCATGTTCGAGGAGCAGCAGCTGGTCGCCGATCGAGCCCTCGGCCCGCGCCGCCGCGAGACGGTGCTGCAGGTCCCAGGCGTCGCGATACGGAGTCCGGCCAAGCCACCAGGCGGTGATCGGCGCGGAAGACCGGGCGGGGTCTTGGAAGCGGCGATCCATGGGCCCACGATAGCAGGCGCGCACCGAAGCGCCAGACGCGTCCCGCATGTACCGTGGTGTTCGGACGCCCGGCCGCCAGCACGGCGCAGCTCCTGGGTCACCGCCAGGCCGACCGGGTTCGGTTGAGCGCTGGGGGTAACGGCGTCAGGCGATCGGTTCGCTGCCGGCCGGATCGAACCGGATCATCATCTTCTCCGCGGCGGCCGAGCGGAGCTCGTCGGGCGTTGGGTCCCGGTTCGAGGGGAGGCCCGCCTGGAGCCGGCCGGCGACCTTCGGGCCGTAGCGTCGGACGAACTCGGCGAAGAGATCGGCCCGGGAGTCGGCCGACTCGATGACCGCCGGGACGGCTGCGTGGCGAACGCCCCGGACGAGCAAGGACACCGGCCGCCCGTCGCGGAGGTTCTTCCACCACCGCGAGCCGCTGACCGACAGTACGCTGCCACCGTCCCAGGCGAAGTAGCCGATCGGTATCGCGTACGTCCGCCCGCTTACCCGGCCGGTGTACTCGAGGAGCATCAGCTGGCCGCTAAGCAATCGATGAAAAGGCGACCGCAGGAGCCGGCGCATCACCGGGTTCATGAACCGGAAGAGAGCCGGAGCCGGGCGCCCCACGTCGCCGGACGAGGGCTGTCCGCCGGTGGTCCCGGTTTCGCGCGTCATTGCCGCCGCCGGCTCAGCCGGCGTCGACGAGCGGCTTCACCTCGCCGATGAGCCGCTCGATCGTCTCGACGTCGTAGGGCGCCGGGAGTTCGACGATGACGGTCGAGAAGCCGAGGGTCGTGTAGCGCCGGATCTTCTCGGCGACCTGCTCGACGTTCCCGTCCCAGAACGTCTCCGGCCCGTCCCAGTCCTCGCGGGGCGTTCGGTTGTGCTCCATCTGCTCGGCCCAGACGCGGCGGCCCTCGGCCGGGTCGTCGCGGATCAGCATCGTGCAGCTGATCGTCCGCTCGATGAGCGACGGGTCGCGTCCGACATCCGCGCAGTGGGCGCGAAGGATGCCGTCCTTCCGGGCCAGCTCGTCGGGCGACCCGAAGACGTTCCACAGGTCAGCGTAGCGGGCGACCGTGCGCAGCGTCTTCTTCTCGCCTCCCCCGCCGATCATGATCGGCAGGTGGCGCTGAACGGGGACCGGATGGTGGATCGCCCGGTCGAAGGCGTAGCGGCCGCCCGGCTCGGACGTCACCGTCTCGCCGTCGAGGAGGCGGCGGACCGCCGCGACCGACTCGTCGAGCCAGTCGAGCCGCTGCCCGAAGCCGGAGCCGAAGTCGATCCCGTGCGCCTCGTGTTCGAGGTCGAACCACGCCCCGCCGAGCCCCGCGATCGCCCGGCCGCCGCTGATGTGGTCGAGGGTCGCGACGCTCTTGGCGACGAGCCCGGGGTTGCGGAAGGTGTTCGCGCCGACGAGGAGGCCGAGCCGGATGCGCTCGGTGGCCATCGCCCACGCAGCGAGGACGGAGTAGCCCTCGAAGATGGACTGGTACGGGTCACCGCAGATGGCGTAGAGGTGGTCCCACGTCCAGAGGTGGTCGTAACCCAACCGGTCGACCCGACGAGCGGCGTCCAGCATCGCCGGCCAGTCGGTCGACTGGCTCCGGAGGATGATCCCGAGCCTGAGATCGGTCATGTCTGCGTCGTTCGCCGAACCTGCGCCGGTTGCCGGATCTTGACACTCGCATTGTCACTCGCCGGCCTGGCCGCTACAACGGCTACCCCGAGGTTGCCACCGGGCCCGGCGAGGCCGTGGCGTCAGGTCGGCTTCGTGGGAATCCTGGCTCCCGACCGGAGGCCCGCCCAAGTCAACTGAGATTGTGAAGCGTCCGGGCGCATCACCGATGTTCCGGACTCGACCACCGGACCCGGGAAGTCCGACTCGACGACGGAAGGCCCGATGAGGCAGTTGCGTCCGATCCGCACGCCCGGCGGGATCCGAGCTCGCTCTCCGACCATGGTGATGCCGGTGCGGAGGTGCTCTGGCTCGTCCACATTGGGCGTGCCGAGGTCGTCCCCGAAACCGACCACCGCGCCGGCGCCGACGTGGACGAACTTGTCGATGATCGCCCGGTCGACCACGGCACCCGGGCCGATCTCGGTATCGAGCAGGACCACCGAATCGCGCACCAGAGCACCCTCGTAGACCGACACGCCGGGCGAGAGCACCGAGTTCAGGACCGTGCCGTTGACGATGCAGCCGTGGCTGAGCAGCGAATGGTGCGCAATCGCGTCCGGGCCCATCTTGGCCGGTGAGCGTTCCTCCGAACGAGTGTGGACGAGCCAGCTCCGGTCGAACAGGTCGAGTGGCGGGACCAGCGCGACCAGGTCGAGGTTGGCCGCCCAGTACGCCTCGATGGTGCCCACGTCGCGCCAGTAGCCGTCGAAGCGATGACCGAAGACGGGGGCGCCGCCGGCCAGCATGGCCGGGATGACGTCGTGCCCGAAGTCACTGCGCGATTCGTCCAGCCACTCATGCAGCGCGGCGCGGTTGAAGACGTAGACCCCCATCGACGCCAGGTCGCTCTTCGGGACTGCCGGCTTCTCCTCCCAGTCCACCACCCGCCCGTCGGCGTCGAGCGAGAGGATGCCCATGCGGGAGGCCTCGGCCGGCGGCACGGTGCGAACGGCGACGGTCACGGCCGCGCCGGTCCGACGGTGCGCCTCGACCATCGGCCGGTAATCCATCTTGTAGACGTGGTCGCCGGCCAGCACGAGAACCAGCTCGGCGCCATCCTGGTCGATCTCGTGCAGGTTGTAGCGCACGGCGTCGGCCGTGCCCAGATACCAGCCGGTGTGCTCCCGGGACATGTATGGCTGGAGGATCTTGATGCCCCCTCCGCGCATCCGGTCGAGGTCCCACGGTCGTCCCGTGCCGATGTGGTCGATCAGCGAACGGGGGTTGAACTGGGCCAGGACCAGCACGTCGTCGATGCCGGAGTTCACGCAGTTCGAGAGGCTGAAGTCGATCAGCCGGAACTTGCCTCCGAAAGGCACCGCCGGCTTGGAGCGGATCGCGGACAGGCAGGAGAGCCGTTCACCGGCTCCGCCTGCCAGCACGACTGCAAGCACCCCGTCCACGTCTCTCTACCTTCCGTCCGAGCCCGAGTGCATCAACAGAAGGACCCCTCATATGATGGCGCGACCGCGCCCGTCGGAGACATGATTCTTGTCCCGGGGGGCGAGCGTGATTTGCCTGTACCCCCGGCGTCCCGCGATGCGGAACGCGCATCTCATCTCGGAGAGGACCGGCCTTTCCAGCCGTTCCGGCGAGCCGTGGGAGCAGGAGTGCCGTGCAGCAGGCGACGCAGGGTACTTTCCAGCGAGGACCAGGGCCCGACGAGCCGTCATGACGCGGCCAAAGTCAGTCTGAACGGATGCGGGCGGCGCCGGCCCGTTGCCTTGGTCAGCCTCGAAGGCCCGCGGTGCCAGCGACCTCAGCGACCTGCGGCCGCAGCCGCCGCGTGATCCGGAGGAGCTCGTCCAGCATCGCATCGGCTGCCTGGTTCATCACATCGTTGGGACGGACCTGTCCGGCGTCGTCGATGAACTGGCTAAAGAACGGGATGTTCACCGATTCGACGACCGGGATCATCTTGAGGGACGTAACGATCTGCTTGAGCTGCTGGACCGCGCGCGTGCCCCCTGCGACGCCGCCGTAGCTCACGAAGCCGACGGCCTTGTCCGCCCATTCACGGAAGAGATAGTCGATGGCGTTCTTGAGCACGGGGCTATAGCCGAAGTTGTACTCGGGCGTCACGAGAACGAACGCGTCGGCACGTTCGACCGTCCGGCTCCACTCGATCGTGTGCCGGTGGACGTACTGGTGCAGCCGCGGGTGCTTCGGCTCGTCCAGGAATGGCAGGTTGACCTGGGCCAGATCGATCAGCTCGATATCGAAACCGCCATGGGCGACCGCGCGCTCCCGAAACCACTCCGCGAACCTCGGGCCGACGCGGCCCGGGCGAGTGCTGCCGATGACGATGGCGAGGACGGGTTTTGACATGGTGAACGCCTGACTTCTCTGTCTCACTTGGCGAGACGCGCCAGCATCGTACTCGCACCCGATGGATCGAGCGCTGCCGCGCGTCGGCCATTGAGCCGGACTCCCACGCGCGGAGTCCGGCCGAAGGCCGCGGGCGCCACCATGCGGAGTGGCGGCCGGAACGCAACTCTGGCACGACCGCCGAAGCTAAGATGAGCCTGCGGTTCAGTCTGGATAGGAGCCCGTGATGAGTGACCAGAACCAGGTGGCCAGGGCCTCCGGTACGTTCTCGGTGGGTGGGGACCTGCCAGTAGTGCGTCTTGGCTACGGTTCGATGCGATTGACCGGCCCCGGCGTCTGGGGAAACCCG
>Ga0116137_1002630_pt1 | contig 10401 bp, 4 predicted proteins | sample June2015DPH_20_1_3_FD_88973 | JGI IMG/M metagenome (GOLD analysis project Ga0116137, IMG submission 88973) | Peatland microbial communities from SPRUCE experiment site at the Marcell Experimental Forest, Minnesota, USA - June2015DPH_20_100 | ecosystem: Environmental > Terrestrial > Soil >...
AGATCATCGAAGCCCTGCCCGTCGCGATCGAGAAGGGACTCCGCCTGCCACTCGTTTACAACACCAGCGCCTACGACTCGAGCCAGAGCCTGGAGTTGCTCGACGGGATCGTGGACATTTACATGCCCGACTTCAAGTACTGGGATGGCGAGATGGCCCGCAAGTACTCACGGGCGCCCGACTATCCACAGGTAGCGCGGCGGGTGATCAAGGAAATGTACCGGCAGGTGGGTGACCTCGTGCTCGACGAACACGGGGTCGCAAAGCACGGACTGCTAATTCGTCATCTGGTGATGCCGCAAGATATTGCCGGCACGGGCCAAGTCATGAACTGGATCGCCCAGGAGCTTTCGCCCACGACCTACGTGAACCTAATGCCCCAGTACTATCCGGCAGGAAAAGTCACAGGCCAGGAATATGCAGAGATCAGCCGGCGCGTGACGCCGGCCGAGTACGAGCAGGCGCTCGAGGAGGCCCGCCGTGCGGGCCTTAGGTGCCTGGACCGATGAGAGGATCGCAGACCAGCGCGCTCTAGGACTGGACCGCTGACCCGAAGACCTCACTTTGGCCACCGCGTGTCACACCGGTGATCCACAGAGTGGAATTTACGGGAGGAGGTTCCGATGCGATTTCATGACTTTTACTTTGGTTCCCTCCAGATTGATGACATCGTCTATGAGCACGACGTCGTAGTCGATCGCGGGAAGATTCGTCAGCGCGACAAGAAGCCGTCGAAGAAATTCCGCGCTGAGTTCGCGCACACTCCCCTTTCCGTCAGAGAGGACATACCGTGGAAATGCCGTCGCCTGGTTGTGGGCACAGGTGCCCACGGTGGCTTGCCGGTGATGAAGGGCGTGAAGCGCGAAGCCGAGGAGCGCAAGATCGAACTGTTCGTTCTTCCTACTGCCCAAGCCATCGAGATGCTCAACGAGGACATCGATGACACGAACGCGGTCTTACACGTCACGTGCTAGCTGTCGCTGGGAAGATCAGTAGAGTGCTGTGCGAGACGGTACGGCCTCGCACTGCGTGCCTGGGTTGCTTCAGGCGAACAGTCGCTCGATCGTTGGCGTGGAGCGAAAGAGTCAGATTGAGAGCGTTGCTGGTCTCGACGAGGCTCCCGGTTGGAGCCGATAATCAAAAAGCAGTTTCCCATTAACACACCTTTCCTGATCCGGGCCTGAAGAATCAGCGCGCCCGCTCCAGCCAGACTACCATCCCTTTGTTGATTTCCGGGATGACGCAGGCGACCTTGGCGGCTTCCGGGCGGCACTTGAGCCGCTGCATCTGTCCCAAGAAAGGAAGCATGTAGACTTTGCTGCGAGGATCGGCCACGAAAGTGACCCCAACGCCCTTTTCGGGCGTTTGCTCGGCGATTTCCTGCGGCTTCAACCCCTTGAAATTCGCGATGAAGACGTGGGGCTTGCCCCCCACGCGCGCAATTTCGGTTGAAACGAACACCGAGGCGTCGATTTCGATTGTCGGTCGGGAGGTTGAAAGCGCGGAGATTTCCTTGACGAACTCTTGCCGGAGCCGGTTAAAGGTTGTGCTGTGGTAGTCCCCGCGCACGGCGTATTCATTGAACTCCTTTTCGATGGCGTCGTAATAGTTTCGACCCGGACACTGGGGCTCGTAAATGAATTTCGGCGAACCATCTTGCCTTCGGCTCGAATCGGTGATTCCGAGCAGTTTGTGAAGCGGGTTTTCCAGCTGCTTCTTGCGGTGATCGTCAAACTTCGCGGTTTCGCCCGTAACCATGAGGGCCCTTCCCGACCGGACGAACGCGCGAAGGGCGGCAAGTTCGCCCGCGCTGAGGCACTTTGCGTCAGGAAGGATCAGCAGGCGACCCGAAAAGCTGGCGAGGTCACGAGGCGTCACCACTTGGAATTCCCGGTGCGACTGCAGGAGCAAGCACATGGCGCCGCGATAGGAACGGATGAACTCGTCCGGAAAGTAGTTCCGGGTGCCCGGCGAGAAATATACCCCGATCGGATCGATCGGCTGCCGGGGGGAATAGAAGGTTTTTTCGTGCTCGGAGATCCAGTGGAAGACCTCTTTCCGCGTTCCCCAGTCGTTCGAGCCCGACATGCCGTGACCCTTCGCGTCCCAGACGTTGGCTCCTGCCATGACTTCCGACAGGAACAGGTTCTTCATCGCGTCGCTCGGGCGAACGCGCTTTTCGCCATCCCAGGAATAGTTCAGCATCCAGGAAGCTTTGTCTCCGGCGAAGGACCGGAAGGAGTACATGCCGATCATATAGCCGAACCAATCGAGCGGAGTTCTTGAGGCGGCCATGTGATTGCCCTCTCCGTACTCGTATTCGTGGGCGACCACGTCCACCACCGGATACAGCTCATAGACATCGGCGCCGACCCGGGGGGCGCTCTCTTCAATACCGGGGTAGATCTCGGCAATCGTCTTGCACTTGGGGTTTACGGATTTAACGTTGCGGTCAATCTCCCCCATGAAGTCAGTGATGGCTGCGATGCGGAAGTCGATCCACTGGATGAACCCGGGATCATCATAGTCTCCGATGCGGATGTCGTGCCTGGCATCCAGGCCCGACTTCCTCTTGAAAGCAGCGACCGTATAGTCATCGAAGCTCGCCCAGCTCTTCTCCCAGCCCTCGAAATGCGTCATCCAGTAAGGTATATCGACGTAAATGCCGTCGATTCCCGTGGCCGCGATCTGCCGTACGCGCTCCATGTACACCTGGCGCCATTCGGGCGCAAAGGGACTGATCCAAACGTCCTCGTCGCCTGGAGCGATCCAGAAAGCAGTGCCGCCGCCGAACACCGCCGGCTCGCCGGTGATTTTGCGCTGCACCCAGTTCGGATGATCTTTGAAGAAGGAGTGGGGACTTTGCTCCGCGTGGGCGGTGATGCACTCCAGGCCGGCAATGTAAACGAACGCATAGTTCCCGGCGGCGTGGGCTTTGCCGGCAACCGCCCTAATCGCCTGCAGTTTCTCCGTTGGATCAAGAAGGCTTTCGTAGCGGCCGGGGATGTCATTGTCCGTCTCAATGCCGAAGACGCGACTTTCGGTAGCGCTCTCGACGATTTCATCCACGCGGTCAAGGCTCAATCCGTAGCCACCAATCCGGACCCAGTGAGTCCAGTCCTGGGCGGCCAGCGGTGCCAGCGCGAAAGCCTGGCAAAACAGGGCGGCCATCGAAAATCGGCGAAGTTGCGTCATCATGCCCGTCTCCACGAGTGCGTGCGACAGAAGCCGTTTGGCTGTCACCCCCGCGTAAGCGGGGGTCCAGATTCCCGCTTGCGCGGGAATGACGACGACTGTCTGGTGCGCGCTCGAATCGTCCACTCAACCCGAATTCGCAAATTGAGGAGCACTGATCCGTTCTAATCCGTTAGATTGAAGTTGGTTAGACACAATCGGCGGAGGAACAGAACAGTGCAACGAGAAATTACGACGGTTTGGGGAGAAAAGAAAGTGGTTTTGCGCGGGACCAGACCCCCGCGATCACCACTGTGAATCGGCGTGCCCTGGAGAAATCCTCTTCTTGCCATTCACAGCGCAGCTGATGACCTTAGCAGGTTCCGACATCCCATGTTTCGGGTGTATCAAAGGGTTGCGCAGGGCGGGCCTGCATCCGTTTGATTCTTCATGGCGGCTGAACACCTGTTTTGACCGTGCCAAAGGAATCCTTTGATACGGCTGAAGCCTGCCCACTGTGAGATTGGTTTCTCAATACTTTAGGAACCCCGGTATTCCGAACCTTTAATACACCCTGAACATTCGGACGAGAGGACTCGCGCGAGGAGCCAGACGGAGATTCGAGTGTATTCGTCGCTTCACCCGTTATCCGCAATAGGTCCGATCCGCAATGGTCGTGCCCTATACTGACAGGCTCTTGACGGTGCTAGAAGCTCACTCCTGGGTTTCTGAGACGGCGCGCGATGCAATTTTGGCGAGAGGCAGGGTCCCTACGGCGCGGCTGCGGATACGTAGCGCCGGCCGCCGGGTACCGGCTTGAACTGAAGCCAGCCCTCCCGCGGAGATGTGAACTCGACTTTGCCCAAGCTCTTGCCTTCGGGGTCAAACGCCATCAAAGTCGTTCCTGCCCCGGCCCGGAAGGCGATGCGGTCATTGCCGTAAATGTCGATCAATTCCAACAAGCTGGCGTCCCGATGGCGCATGGCCACGCTTCCCGTGGCTCCCACGTCGCCGTGCTCTGTCCACTGACCGCGCCCGTCGAGGAATTCGAACTCGGGCGACCTCACATAGTCAACCCGGCGTCCACCGATATCGGAAGAGATTTCAAAGAAGTGGTTTCTGACGTTGAATGCCAGCCAGCCGGATACTGGCAACTCGAAAATCGTCCCGGACGGATCTCTCACGCTCCACGCCCCCATGGAGGCGCGGTTGACATAGACCTCGGTTCCGTTCTCGTACACGACGTGCAGGTGGGCTTCAGCAAGCACCCCAGTGGCGAGCGCCTGACTGGGCGTAAGGAACTTCCCACTGCGGTCCGCGTACTCGATGATTCTGGGCTCACTGAAAGCGTATTGCTGCTGTAACTGCTGCATGAGGTAGTAAGACCGCGCCGTGGCTTCAATATTAAAAAGCCCCGAGGGGGCGAATTCCGTGGTTAGCCAGCCCATGTTCCCGTAAGCAATGGTCGTGGCCAGGAAGAGGTCAAGGTAGGCGCGTTTCTTCGGTGACGTGGCCCAGTCCTTGTCTAGTTGTCCCAGGTAGTAGCCCGTGTCGCCTACGCCGTAGTCACACTCGAGGGGACCGATTTTCCTGAGCTTGAAAGACACATTGGGCGGTTCGGTGAGCAGATTGCCCTTCGTATATACCCAGCCGTAGCTTCCCGAGGTCAATCCAGCGTACAGCCACTGGTAGGTGCCTTCTGATTGCGTCGGGCCATAGACCTGCTGGTCGTTGCGCATCAGTTGCCCGTAAGCATAGAAGGTTGCAGCGAAGGTTCCCGCACCGGGGACACGTGCGTCAAAGTCGCAATAGGACCAGGGCTGAATCGCCGTGTGCACATCGGTGTAAGACATCTTCACGCCGAACTTCTCCTTGATGCGTTGCGCATAGAAGTCATCGAACTCCACGGCCTTGGCGGGCTTCAGCGCGTAATTGCGCGCCCAGGCACGCCGCCATTCACCTTCTGGCGTGCGCTGCACATCGTCGGGATCCCAGTTTTTGTTCACGGTATTGAAATCGCAATAGTTGGTGTAAACGCCTTGTAGCCATCCCAAATCGTTCTGGGCTCGGATGTACCATTTAAGCATGGCGTCCCCGCCCTTCTGCGGGGCGGCATTCAGCTTGAGCGTGTTACTGTCACCTTCGTCCCGCCAAGTGACCTCGTGGCTGTGCTGCATGACCCGGTCGAGACCGTACGAGCGGATGCGCAGGCAACGCTCGTGATCCTTCTGGAATGACTCCGGTTCCGTCACGGTCCAGAGAACCTGTTTGCCCTCCGCCTGCCGCAGTGAGGGGGGATTCGGAATAGAGGGAAGTGTTTCCTCGTAATTCGGGGAATTGGTGATGAAGATCCTTTCGTAGAGATTGTTCCTCAAGCCGTCAGTCTTCGGCAAATAGCGCATCCCGCCATTGATCTCGGCACAATCACTGGAAACTTTCGGCTCGGCGGTGAAATACGGTTCAGAGGCATTCGAGCGATACCAATCGAACCAGATGGAAGTGAAGGAGAGATTGGCCGCCTCGCCCGACATCAGGACGCGAGGGTTGTCGTCCCCGTAAGTGATGTAGGGCACGGTGATGAGCTGGGGGTGGCTGATGCCGGAGACACGCCCGAAGCTCAATTCGGTGGCTTCGCCGCCCTCACACCAAACGTCCAGCACCAGTGACTTCTGCCACAGTTGCAGCCGGTATTCCACCAACTGCGATCCCATACGAAACTTGGCCTGCACAGCGTCGTTCGCCAAGCCGGCGTCGATTAGTTCACCCTGCGCTGCCCCCCCCGTGGGCGTGCCCACAAACCGGACCCCTCCGCCTTCGAGGGGTTTAAACGCCGAACCGCCGTTCACGCGCGCCGTCAGCTCACCCAAACCACCCTTTTCAGGGTGATATTCATAAACAACCGTCGAGTCCGGCCCCACGTAACGCAGTTCGAAGCAGCGAGGCCCGATTTCCCGCACGGTAACCTTGAAATTCTTCTCGAAATTCGTCGGCAGGATGGTCTCCTCGCGGGTCGGGAAAGGCAAGGTTTCAGGGCCCGTGTTTGTTCCCGCGATTTCGTCGCGATACGGCCTTAAATTGCGTTTCGGTTGTGGTTCGAACTTGAGCGGCTTTAGTTCCTCTGTATAGAGCGCGAGGGAGTCACAGAAGAAGTAGCGCGGCTGCTGGTTCGTTGCCTTGCCCAGTTCGATTCCAGTGAAACTAGCAGGCAACGTAATCTGGTCCAGGATCTCGCGGGGGATGCGGCGGTGTATCAGCCACCACTGCTTCCAGCGGATGTCGGTGAGTTGAACCCGGAATTCCTTCCCGCGCGCGTCCCGGATCAGAACCGCGACATCCGCAGGTGGTGTGGTGGGATCGGGTACCCACTCCCAGCGATTCCCGTAGCCCCACAAATCGATCGAATCAAACCAGCCAGGAATAGAAATGGGCTGCGGCGGCCGCGCGATCACACGGCTTTCGGGACTTACTCCGGAGTAAACAATCTTGGCCACGTACTCGCCCCACATTTGTTGCTCACGGCTGCGGCGCAATTCTCCCTGGGCACCATCGTAGAGCTCGAGGGTCCAGCCCTGCATGTCTTCGAAGTCCACCAGCGTGTGAGGGTCTTGCTCGCGCTGTGTCCAAGTGAATTCGTATGGCTGCTGGCCGACTTGCTGCCAGGGTTCAACCTCGTTAATTGCGGGTATCACCTTCTCCTGCGCGAGAACCCCGGCGGGCAGGAGCAAGAGCACGAGAATGTTTTTGACGAATCTCCGCATACACATGGAGAACCTCCGGAATGAAAGCGTAATGACTCACGCGTCGATACGACCCTGCGTGGACAGGGACTTATGGAAATGAGACGACGCGGCAAGGCTACCACGAGAAAGCCCGGCATCCAACGGACACTCCACTATTTGATTTCTGATCCCACCAGGAACATCGCAACTACCAGAATAGCCAGACCGGCGCTCATGACGCGGAATGGCTTCTGGCCTGCCCCGCGCCATTCACTGGTGGAGAGCCCCCAAAGGTTGGGTCGGCCCTGACCCGGAAACCCCCGCCCCAAGACCGGGAGACCTATACTGACTGCGGCAATCCAAGGGGTTTGGCGACTCATTTGGTTTCCTCCAAAGACTCCTACACGGTCCTCATCGATTGCGATCCAGTGGCGTTTTGAAGATATAGACTATGAACGCCCTCAATACGATAACGAAGATTTCTGCTAACCCGCCACGGATGAACATGACCGCCCTCATTCGCGACCCCAAAATCCGTGCCCCCAAGGTTAATCTACCTTGGGTGGTCTTATCGATGTTGCTGAGGGTGAGCCCAAGAATTGAGCTGTGGCCCTTATCGCCGGGGGAGTACCGGTCTCCACCAAATCAACAGGGTTCCCTGCCGGCTTATGAGGAACTGCTGCCATACGGCGAGAGATCTCAGCCCCGAGCATAGTTCAACGGGATTTCAAAATTCAGAACCTCTCCGCCGACTACATTGAACGAGAGGATTCCTATTGATGTCTATTCGTCCCCGCCTTTGGCGGTGAACGATAAACGAGCGGGCAGGTTGGTGCGACGACGCCGACTCGGGCGGGATCCGCGGCCAGCCGACGGATCGAATAAATGTGTGGTGGAACCTGGCCACCGACTAAAAGGCGAACCCCTAACCAGGACCGACGGCCAGTTTTCCAGTGACGGAACCGCCAACCTTATGGATGCGCTCCCAGCTCCCTACGTCCGGTTGTGTGGCGGGGGTGAGTGAGTAACCGCTCCCCCCCATGCGGGTCGAAGGCTAGGTCGTAGGAGATCGCGCCCGTGGCCACGGCGGAAGTCAAGCGATTCACCGCGTCGCAACCGTAAGTAAGGTGCCGCGGACCTTTAGGAAGAGGTCCGCGCTACGCTTGCATTTGTTGATGTCGCCCAGAATGAACACCCGCCCCCCGGCTCGGGAAACCGGAGATGGATTACCTATTCTGCCGCGTCACAGGTAATTCGACCACGCGCAGGTCCACGTCGCGGTCTCGCAGGAGTGCCAGCACCTTTCCGGAGCCGTCTGCGACCACACTGCCGCCGCCGTAGGTCTGCCCTTTCCACGGGCCGTGCATCATCACGCCCACCAGGTCCGTGCCCACTACCGGGCACTTCCACATCTTGGCGCGAGAGACCACCAGGCGCTCCATATCCTTTTCGTGCTCGGGCCACTTCTCCACCTCAGCGGCCCAGCCGTAGGGAACGAGCATCAGGTCCGGTTTGAACTCCCGGATGCGCTCGGCGTAGGCATCCACGAACGTGTCCGCGCAAATCACCACGCCGATGCGGCCGTACTCGGTATCGACCGCGCCGATATCTTCCGGCTTGCCGACCGAGTAGGGCGGGTCCATCAACTCCGGCAGCACGTTCAGCTTGCGATGCTTCCACAGGAGTTTCCCGGCTTTGTCCACCAGGATGGCAGAGTCGTAGAGGTGTTCACCGTCTTTCTCATCCAGTCCCATTGCGATCATCAGGCTGCACTTTCGCGCCAGAGCCGCGATGCGGTCGCTGTCCTCGCCGGGTATGGTGGTTGCCATGTGATGCGCGTCTGGATTCTCCCAACCCAGGATGACCGATTCCGGAAACGCCGCGATATCCGCGTGGCCGGCTTGCGCCGCCTCCAGCGCGTACTCGATGCGCCGGAAGTTTCCTTCGCGATCGCCATCAATGGCCAGGATCTGGCACACCGCCACCCGCACCGTGCGCTTTGCCGTGCTTCCGGCTTTCGCGGGCGCAACTCCGTCGGTAGGGACAGCACGCGCGTCCAAGGCTGCATAACTGAGAATGACGACCCCTAGGAGCAAGAATATGATGTCGCGCATGTAAGACTCCCCCTAAGACTGAGTTTCTCGCGGGTGGCGCAGGCCCAGGACGACGGAGATTGGCTCGCCTATTAGATTAGTTTGCTATTCGTGATAAAGCTCGCCTCGGATTTGGCCAGCCCAACTCGGTTGTGCAGCCTGGGCAACCATAATCATTAGGACGAAACGCGCAAAGGGTTTCATCTCTCCGACCCTCACAGCTTATTAGACACCGGAGTCAGAGGCGTTGGTTGGAAATTATGGTGGTTATGCGGCCGTCCTTGGACCGTACTGGCGTCAGACGACGCGAATATGCCGTCAGGCGATGCGTGGCGATGCCCACCGCGTCCGACAATGTTTCTCTTGCACACTGTGCGGAGTGAATGGCGTTGACCCACTGACGACTCCCTTTCACCACCCCGTGGTCGGCAAGCTTCGATTTTGTGGCGCTGTCACATGCCCTGGCCGCCCATATTCTGGACCGGTGTACGGCGACCCAGGAATAGCAGTCGGTCCCGCGCTGGAGTTGTTGCAGCCAGAGGTGACGAATATCACCTACCATTTTCGATTGATCTGGCCAAGCTGAAGGCTGGGAACACCCTGGAGTTTCTAGTCAGGAGCCGGAAGGTGCTTCTCGGAACACTACATATTGGAAAAAGCCCACGGCAGGTTGTTTTCGCACCGTGGGCTTTTGGGGCTCGCGCAAACGATCCAGGCCTTAACCTCATGGCGCGATCTTACCGCCTGCCGAAACGATGCCAATCACCGCCGCGACCGACAAACGAGCGGCCTCGCCCTAAACCTCCCCCAAAGACACCCACGCCCACCACCGGACCCGGGTAGTACGGCGGCCCGTAGCTAGCGTAAGGGTAATAGTAGGGATCGGGGTATGGGTACTCGTAATAGCCAGACCCATAGGGACTTGGGGCATAGGAGAAGCCAAAACCAAAACTCGACCGGCCGTAGCCACTACGGTATCCTGAGAATCCTCCTTCAAACCTTCCTCGAGAGGTTTGTCCGGAGAATTGGCCACCAAATCCTCGTCCGCTGTAGCTATGCCCGCTCGAACCTCCAAAGGAGTGTCCGCCGCCGGGACGGGAACCTCCCCGTCCTTGGGCAAAGCCAGTTGTGGCCAGCGCTAACCCGATGACCATCACCATCATTAGCTTTTTCATTTCGACCTCCTGCCCCCATAAACTCGTGCCGCCCTTGCTTAGAGGGGCAAACAAAGCTTGTAAGGGCAATTGATGTGCCAATTCTAATCGGGCGTAAGTGCTTGAAACATCAAGGCGAGGGGGCAGGAGCCGGTGAACAATACCCACCATATCGGTGGTGGTTTTGGGCCGGTGCACGATCTCGGGTGGTCGCCTTCCGATCAAGAAGCTCGGGACAGTTCCAGCAAGCTTTTCGTTGTC
>Ga0116137_1002636_pt1 | contig 10379 bp, 9 predicted proteins | sample June2015DPH_20_1_3_FD_88973 | JGI IMG/M metagenome (GOLD analysis project Ga0116137, IMG submission 88973) | Peatland microbial communities from SPRUCE experiment site at the Marcell Experimental Forest, Minnesota, USA - June2015DPH_20_100 | ecosystem: Environmental > Terrestrial > Soil >...
CCCTCCTAATCGAAGGGCCATAAGTGTCTCCTTGGCTTGGGGGAGGAGTTTGGAGACTCTGGCAGCGTCTATCTCATGCTTTACGGGGATCTCCTCAGCCTCTCTGATCAATACGTCGATCCAAATTGAATCCTTTCCTCTCTCTGAAAAGAAGGATCTGGTCGTGTCCTTTATGGTTGAGAAGGAGTCTTCTGGCTTCACAATGCCAGCTACCAATCCTTTCCCCTCAAGGAACCTGATGACCTCCTCCTTTATTGTCCTTGAGTTCAGGTTGAATTCCATTAGCACGCCGTCCAGGTCGAATATCACTGCCTTCAGCATCGAAGCCACCAGAGACACTAGAGACATCTTACCTTCTGCATAAATAACTGATGGACCTGCTCCAGTATTGGTCACCGGGAACAGCCCCACATGGAAAACATAGAAAGGCAGATAGAGGCAGACTTGGAATAATTTGATACTGAGATGGTGGCTGTTTGCGCTATGCCGAGCTTGCTGAGGTATACGACAAGGTAAGCCAAACAACCAAGAGGCTGGAGATAACCGACATACTCGTTGGCTTCCTGAAGGAATGCCCGCCAGATATCATAGACAAGGTCGTATATCTAACCCAGGGACGGCTCTACCCTGAATTCGTGCCAATAGAGCTTGGCGTAGCGAACCGACTTATCATAAGGAGCATCGCCAAGGCAACTGCGGTCAAGGAGTCCGAAGTGGAGCAGCTCTACAAAAAGATCGGCGACCTTGGCAACGTCGCTTACGATCTCCTTTCCAAGAGCAGCAAGCAGTCAACCTTGGACAGCTACTCGACAGAGATGAGAGGCAATGGTGTTACTGTCGAGCACGTCTATAAAAACCTCGACCGCATAGCTAGGGCGCAGGGAGGAGGGTCGCAGGAGGAGAAGATCCGACTCCTCTCCGACCTGTTGAGAGACGCCTTACCTAGGGAGGCAATGTACATCGTCAGGACTGTCTCTGGCGCCCTCAGGCTTGGTGTTGCTGACATGACGATCTTGGATGCCATGGCGATAGCCTTCTGCGGTTCGAAGGATGCCCGACCCCCAATAGAGAATGCTTACAACGTCAGTAGTGATCTAGGCGCGGTGGCAAGGATCCTGGTGGAGAGAGGGCTGGGCGCCATCAAGTCCTTCGGAGCTTCCCCCGGCCGACCCATAAGGCCAATGCTGGCAGAGAGACTATCCTCGCCAGAGGAGATCCTTGAGAAGATGGGCGGAAAATGCGCTGTGGAGTACAAGTACGACGGTGAGAGGGTACAGATACATAAGCAGGAGGGCGGGTCAACCGCACTCTACTCTAGGCGGCTGGAGAATATCTCTGACCACTACCCAGATGTGCTTAAGCTCGCTGGGGAGGGAATCCGATCGAAATCCTGTATCGTTGAGGGGGAGATCGTAGCCGTTGATCCTGATACGGGTGATCTTCTGCCTTTCCAGCAGCTCATGCACAGGAGGCGTAAATACGGCATTGAAGAAGCAATGTCCGCTTACCCTGCCTCCCTCCGGTTATTTGATGCCCTCTATTACGATGGAAAAGACCTCACTGGCGAGCCCTATCCCCGCAGAAGGGCGATGCTTTCGAAGATTGTAAAGGAAAGCGAGCGTCTGCGTCTGGCGGAGCAGAAGGTTGTGGTAAAAGCCGAGGAGCTGGAGGCATTCTTCGAGGACGCCATCGCAGAGGGCTGCGAGGGGCTCGTGGCAAAGTCCCTTGGAGAGGAGTCTCTATACAAGGCTGGAGCCCGCGGGTGGCTTTGGATTAAGTACAAGAGGGACTACAAGAGCGAGATGAACGATACGGTGGACCTTGTTGCCGTGGGCGGCTATATGGGCACTGGCAGGCGCGCAGGCAACATAGGAACCCTCCTTCTTGCAGCCTACGACGAGTCAGACGATGTCTTCAGAACCGTCTGCAAGTGCAGTACTGGCTTCAGCGATGAAGAGATAAGGAACATGAAGAAGTTACTCGACCCTTCCATCATCCCGCACAGGCACGGGCGTGTGGATTCGAAGCTCATACCCGACATTTGGCTCGTCCCGTCCAAGGTCCTCGAGATACGCGGTGCCGAGATTACGCTCTCGCCGATCCACACCTGTGGGCTTGATTCCATCAGGAAGGGGGCAGGCATGGCGATCCGCTTCCCCCGCTTCACTGGCAAATGGAGAACCGACAAGAGCCCAGAAGACGCGACGACGGTGAATGAGATAATAGAGATGTACAACAAACAGCTGAAGAAGATCAGCGAATGATCAGGCGCCGCTCGAAACTTTAATAAGGAAGAATTCTTCCAAATTTGCTTGGGCAGAAGTGAAGGAACTGACCCCAAATCAGCTTCTTTTTACGGAGGCCCTAAAGTCAAGAAGGAGGGAAGCAGATGGGATACTATCAAGGTGGACCCCGAAAATTCGGCGGTCCGAGACGAGGCCCAGCCAACTTTGGTCCTAAGCCAGTAGAAGAGGGCAAGGAATACGAAGTAGACATCAAGGAAGTTAGCAGGCGCGGCGAAGGCATAGCCCGAGTAGAAGGCTTTGTAATCTTCGTTCCAAACACAAAAGCTGGCGACCATGTTAAGGTAAAGGTTACCAAGGTCTCAAACCGGTTTGCTACAGGCGAAGTCATTCAGTAAGAAGAGCGGTCGTCCTTAACAGGACATCTCTTCTTTTTCTATTTTTTCATTTTTTTGATTCAAACGCAAATTCCTTAGCCATAGCTGACATCGAAAAATCTTTTTACCGACCTCGACAAGCTAGTACTCAGTGCGCATAGAATGCTAGAGCTTCTATTTCCCTTCGGGACGCTGGCCCTTGATGAAGGTATGTCTCTCTCGCTTAATGGCAAGACTCTGGGGTCATTACCGCGAGTTCTTAAGGATCTCTCACCAGTTCTCTACGACTGGAGCGTAATTGGCAGCCTGTCCGGGGACACGGTGCTGTACCGCATGTTCCGGAATGCCATACTTGAAAAAGACGAAGGCATTTTCAGAAGGTGGAGGCTCCGCTTTGACATTACGGTGATATCGGCGATCGCCCTCGGTCAGGAATTCAACAAAACCCTCGGCCACTACCACCCTGAGGCAACCAGCTCGCTGACCTATCCCGAGGTATACGAAGTGCTGCATGGAAAAGCTACATTCCTGCTTCAGAGAAAGGAAGAAGGAAGGATAACCGATTTCGTAGTAGTGGAGGCGAAGGCTGGAGACGCGCTGCTGATACCTCCGAATTACGGCCATGTGACAGCCAACACGGGCAGGACTCCCCTAATATTGGCTAACTTGGTCTCTAACGAATTCTCCTCCATCTACAGCGAGTTTGTTGAAATGAAGGGCGCAGCTTACTATCTCCTAAGGGACAAGAGGCTAGTACCTAACGAAACGTACGCGCAGTTGCTCAAACCAAGATATGCTGGCTGCAACTTCACCATCTCAAAAGATCTGTATACCGATTTCCTCTCTTGCCCATCCTGCTTCTCATATTTGATCGATCCGACGAAGATAGGTAACCTGGGCCAAATCTGAGGTTAAGGACCATAAGGGCTTAAATTTTTAAATTAAACCCTCCTAGAAGGTTTCAAAGAGGTTCACATTATGAAAAGTGGCAGTTCTGCCTTCTATACAATGGATGACTTTGATCTAAAGGGCAAGAAAGTCCTACTAAGGGTTGACATAAACTCCCCCATAGATCCCAAGACTGGCCAAATAACCGACGACACGAGGATAAAGAGCCACGCAGATACGATCAGGGAGCTTGTTGACAAAGGCGCGTCGGTGGCGATCCTGGCCCACCAGGGACGACCTGGCGACAGCGACTTCACGACCTTGGCGCCCCACCTTCCGTTGCTCTCGAAATACATAAACCGCAAAGTGAAATACGTAGAAGACCTTTTTGGTCCGTGCGCCCGCTCCTCCATATCCTCCATGAAAGCGGGTGATGTACTCCTCCTCGAGAACGTCAGGTTCTTTTCAGAAGAGAACATCGAGAAGGTGCCAGAAGCCCAAGCCAAGACACTCCTCGTGAAGTACCTAGCGCCACTCTTCGACCTGTACATCAACGATGCCTTTGCTACTGCCCACAGGGCTCACCCCTCGCTGGTTGGGTTCCCAGTGGTCATGCCTTCAGCTGGCGGACGGCTCCTACAGAAGGAGGTAGACTTCCTGAGCTGCGTCTTCAGCGAGTCCTCTAAGCCATGCATATTTATACTGGGTGGAAGCAAGGTCCAAGACTCGGTGCAGCTGATGGAAACCCTTCTTCCCAAAGGGATAGCCGACAAAGTTCTGCTCACGGGGCTGGTCTCTCACCTCTTCCTCATAGCCTCCGGGAAGCATCTCGGAAGATCAGCGGTCAAGGTCCTGGAAGGCAAGGGGCTGAACTCCATGCTCCCAAGGGCCGAATCCCTTCTGAAGAAATATGGCGATAAGATAATGATGCCTGTCGATGTGGCTGTCCTCAGGTCCAATTCCCGTTGCGAGACCGATCTGGATAACATAAAAGACTGCCCCATCTACGATATCGGCCCCGAGACTTCAAAATTGTACAAAGACGTGATCAGTCATTCCAAGACGATAATAATGAGGGGTCCAGCGGGGTACATAGAGGACCAAAGGTTCACGAAGGGTTCAGAGGAGCTGCTTCTCTCCCTCGTGCAGTCGAGGGCAAAGACTCTCCTTGGTGGAGGGCACCTCAGGGCAATATCCGAGAGGCTCGGCATTGCGAACACGATAGGCTACTTCAGCACCGGCGGGGGCGCTTTCATAACCTTCCTGTCAGGGGAGAAGCTCCCTGCATTGGAAGTCTTAATTACCTCCGCCCAGAAGTTTAAGTCAGACAGATAAATTCAAGGTGGATGCTATGGGGGTTAAGGTCGCGGTTAACGGTTACGGAACCATAGGCAAGAGAGTTGCCGACGCAATTCTGAAACAGAAGGACATGACCCTCGTGGGCGTGACAAAGACAAAGCCCAACTACGAAGCGCGGCTCGCCACAGAGCGGGGGATAAATGTATACGCCTCCTCTGCGGATAGCCTGAAGCTCTTCGACGGAACCGGCTATAGGGTAGCGGGGACCCTTGACGATCTCGTCAGCAGCGCAGATGTCGTTGTGGACTGCACCCCCGGGAAGGTCGGCGCCACCTACAAGCCTCTGTATGAGAAATATAGGGTAAAGGCAATCTTCCAGGGAGGGGAGAAGCATGACACAACCGGATTCTCATTCAACGCTTACTGCAACTATAAATCTGCGCTGGGGAGGGATCTGGTAAGGGTTGTGTCCTGCAACACGACTGGGCTGTGTCGAGTAATAAACGCGCTCGACAAGGGCTTCGGGGTTAAGAAGGTCAGAGCCCTCCTAGTCAGGCGCGGAGCCGATCCTGCCGAGAACTCAAAGGGGCCGATAAACAGCATAGTTCCGGACCCCGTGACCATACCCTCTCACCACGGTCCTGACGTGCAGAAGGTGCTGCCGAATATCGACATTACAACGGTCGCGCTGGCAGTTCCCACGACGCTGATGCACGTCCACGTCCTGAACATGGAGCTGAATAGGGATGCCACCGAGCAGGAGATCATCGGCACCCTCTCGTCCTACAGGAGGATAAGGCTCTTCTCCTCGGCGGAAGGGATCTCATCAACCTCAGAGATCATAGAGTTTGCTAGAGACATCGGCAGGCATAGGTATGACCTGCCGGAGCTTGCAATATGGAAAGAGTCCATAAAGTCCTTCGGGCGGGAGATTTACCTGTCGCAGGCGGTGCACCAGGAGTCCATAGTGATACCAGAGAACATCGACGCAATCCGAGCAGTAGCAAGGATCACAGAAGACCCGGAAGAGTCCATAAGGATGACCGATGAATCGCTAGGCCTTGGCAGGTGACACACCATCTTCAAAAACATACTGGTTCCAATAGACGGTTCCCCCGCTTCCATCAGAGCCCTTGATATAGCTATCGAGTTCTCGATGAGAGATGGATCGAAGCTCTCCCTGATCCACGTGGTCACGCCTCCAGCCGTCGGCGTCTCGGCAAAGATCCTGAAAGAGCTAACGAAAGCTGGCGAATTGGCTCTCGAGACTGGAGAGTCTAAATGCAGGTCCTTTGGCCTTACCGCCAGGAAGATACTCAAGGTTGTGGAGAATAACAGGAGTTCAACAGCGTCTGAGATAGCCAAGGCTGCGATCGAAGGAAGGTATGACTGCGTGATCCTCGGCTCTAGGGGGTACGCAGGCGACAGGGGTATCTTGATGGGGAGCGTCGGGGTCTCCCTGGCGATAAGCCTCCCATGCACAACAATAATCGTGCGCTGACCGTGCTCCTTTTTTAAGGACCTTTTTCCAAGTAAAATCTTGCTTGTTGGTGGACTTCCAATGGATACGATTCGTTTCGGGACGGACGGCTGGCGCTCCCGAATGGACGACGACTTCACTGACAGCAACGTTAGGAGGGTGGCAGAGGGGATAGCCGACTATATTGTTGCCACCAAGGGAAAGCGCGTCTTTGTTGGCTATGACGGGCGTGCAAGATCTCGCAATTTCGCTGAGACATGCGCTACGGTCCTAGCCACAAATGGGATAGAGTCACTCATCTCCCCAAGGCCCGTCCCTACGCCTGTCTCTGCCTTTGCCGCTGTTCGGTACTCGCTGGCCGGTGCCATAATGATCACAGCCTCGCACAACCCTGCCATCTACAATGGCATAAAGTTCATTCCTTACTATGGTGGTCCAGCAACAAATGAAATTACAGCACAGATAGAGGCCATGATTCCCGAAGAGGCAAAGGAGTTCGGGGATCTTGAGCGCCTAATGAGAAGTGGCATGGTGGTTGGCCTTGACCCTATTGAAGATTATATTTTGCATTTGGAAACCCTGCTATCTTTAAAGAATTTGAAAGTCAGGGTCGCAGTAGACCCAATGCATGGTGCAACCTCGGGCATTATTGAAAAGATCCTTATAGAGCTCGGCGCCGACGTCAGGGTCATAAGAGGCAAGATTGACGATCAGTTCGGCGGCTCGGTTCCTGACCCTGTTCCCAATAACCTTGGTGGCTTAAGGAACTTAACCCTCGAAAGTGGCTCGTCTCTAGGAATCGCCCTGGATGGGGACGGCGATAGGCTAGCAGTAGTCACGGACGAAGGCAGATTTCTGATGGCCAATCAATTGCTCCCGCTGGTATACCTTCACCTGCTCGACAAGAGATCGATTTTTGGGGATGCTGCCCGAACGGTTGCCACCTCACACTTGGTGGATAGTGTTGCTGCGGGGAATGGGAGGAAGGTAATTGAAACTCCTGTGGGTTTCAAATATATCGGAGAACTGCTGCGTGAGAAGAAGGTAATTATAGGTGGTGAAGAGAGCGGTGGCATGAGCCTGATCACGCATATACCGGAGAAGGATGGTATAGCTTCGGCACTCATGGTCATTGAAGATATTCTCCTCTCCGGTTCAACACTGGGCAATATTATGTCGAACATAACCACAGCTTGTGGCCGCTTCGAGTCAGCGCGCCTGGATATCAGGTTGCCACATATTCCATCGCTGTCTGGGCTGGAAAAGCTCTTGGGGAGCCAAATACTGGGTAAAAATGTCATAAAAACCAGCAAGCTTGATGGCTTGAAGGTTATTCTAGATGATGGCTCCTGGCTGCTCTTCCGAATCTCAGGTACTGAAAATGTGATAAGGGTGTACTCAGAATCTTCCAGTCCTGAAGCCACTTCAGGCCTTCTCAGGTTTGGCGAAGATGCGGTCCATAAGTTGCTCTCCTGACAATTGCGCTTTCTAAAAGCCTATCGTTGATAGTTCAATACTATTGTTTCATATGAAACGATACTTTTAAAAATGGTATGTTGACATGTAACTCCGAGGCCAAACTATGAGTGGTAAAGCGCTCGCAAAGCTACCCGTTATCGTGATATTATTGATAATTATTCTAGCAGCAGTCGGCGCCGCCATATTGGCGTTCTCACCGCTGATTACCAATCCCTCAGGCAACCTCACAGTGGTCGACATGGCTGGCAATACGGTCCAGGTCCCATCTGACGTCAAGAGGGTTGTGATAATCAACTCCTACTGGGCGGAGATTGCTTGTTGCATTGGCGCCCAGGACAAGATCGTGGGGATAGGGAAGGACGTCACATCTTCGGTTTACATCCCTGCCCAAGTAAAGAACTTGACAGTGGTTGGAGACCTTTTTAACGGCATCAATATGGAGACACTGGTCGCGCTGAAGCCTGACCTTGTGATAATGGACTATGGTTATGGGGATGCCGCCCAGGTCGTGAGCCAACTGCAAGGCTTCAACATCTCTGTGGTTGAAATGTCCACTGGGAGTTTCTCGACCGAGATAAATGCTGTGAAGCTTCTGGGGAAAGTGCTCGATGAAAATAACAATGCTAGCCAACTGGCCACCTACATGCAGAACGGGCAGGCATCCATAGACAATGCGGTTGCAGGCCTGAATAACACACAGAAGCCTACGGTCCTAATCTGCAACCTCAATGTCTGGTCCTCCGGACTTATCTACACCTACTCCAACAGCACCTGGGGCAACGCAGTCGATGAGGTTGGTGGCATAAACGTAGCCCTGAGGGATCAACCCAGTCAGTCATGGTACAAGGTTAATTTCGAGCAGCTGCTTGCGTGGAACCCTGACATAATCATTGTACTTGGCAGAGACAACGCAACTCTGACTCCGCAGTTGCAGCTGGCATCGCTGAACAGTAGTTGGAGCCAGCTCAAGGCAGTCAGCAGTGGCAACGTGTATCCGCTTCTGATAGGTTCCAAGGTACCGGGCGCATTCTTGGACGATGGGCCAAGAACCTACATAGGTCTCATAGAGCTGGGCAAGATAATACAGCCTTCCCTCTACCAGTCAATGGATCTGAACAGTTCCATCAATAATCTGCTCACTAAATTCTACAACCTTGGTTGAATGTGAGTATTTACCTTCTTTCAATCTGGTATCAAAAATGCCATCAAAGGGACTTCGTTGGAAATCGGCGGTCATCCTCATCCTTCCGTTTCCAATCTTGATCGCCTCCCTTTTCATTGGGACCTACCAGGTCCCTCCTCTGTCAATATTGTCCATTATCTTCTCCCCCATCACCCACGCCAATATTCCTGAAGTGTACCGCTTGGTCATTGTCGACATACGCCTTCCAAGGATAATACTCGCCCTTGTTGGTGGTTTGGCATTATCCGTCTCGGGAGGGTCCCTTCAGAGTCTTTTTAGAAACCCCCTTGTGGACTCCTATGTCCTGGGGGTATCAGCGGGTGCAGGTTTCGGTGCCGCTCTGGCAATAGCCTTCGTGCCAAACTCTCCTTGGATTGTGCAGGCCTTCGCCTTCTTCTTTGGTTTTGTATCCTTCCTTTTGACATATTCGGTCGCGCGGAACAGGGGGGAGGTTCCAGTGGTCTCACTTGTTCTCGGAGGTATAATAGTCACTGCACTCTTCACAGCAGGGCTATCCATGATCAAGTTCTTTACATCGCCGGAGCAGCTTGCCAGCATCGTATACTGGCTTATGGGCAGCCTCTCCAGTGCCACCTGGAACGTTGTCCTGCAGGTGCTCCCGCTAGTGCTCTTGGGTTTCCTCTTCGTTTTCCTAATGCGCTGGCGGCTAAATGTGCTCTCGATGGGGGACGAGGAAGCAAAGGCACTGGGTGTGAATGTCGAGAGAGACAGGTTCATAATACTTCTTGTCACAACACTTATGGTCTCCGCATTGGTCGCTGTGACTGGGATTATTGGATGGATCGGGCTTATAGTGCCTCACATCGTCCGGATGTTCGTCCGCACATCAGACAACCGTGTGGTGATACCCCTTTCGGCAGCACTTGGGGCGATATTCCTACTGCTTGCCGATGACTTCGCCCGATCTTTGACAACATTCGAGCTCCCTGTCGGCCTGATTACAACCCTCATTGGGGCTCCATTCTTCCTTTACCTGCTAAAAAGGAGTGGTGGCTTGGGATGGAAATAATCAAGATTAGAGACCTCAACTTCTCATATGGCAGTGGATCAGCGTTCAGGCTGTATGGGGTCTCCCTTGAGGTGCAAGAGAGCGAGGTCATAGTGCTCCTTGGCCCGAACGGGTGCGGAAAGACCACCCTGCTGAAGTGCATCAATGCCCTGCTGAAGCCACAGAGCGGGGAGGTCCTTCTCAATGGTAGGAACGCCTTGGAGTTGGGCAGGAATGAGCTTGCTTGCATGGTGGGCTTCGTCCCACAAGCCCATACCCCCCCCTTCCCCTTCACGGTCGAGGAGGCAGTCCTCATGGGGAGAGCCTCGCACCTGAGCATATTTCAGCAGCCCTCAGAGACTGACTACTCAAGAACCGAAGAAGCACTCAACCTGCTAGGCTTAACTTCGATGAGGGACCG
>Ga0116137_1002645_pt1 | contig 10342 bp, 9 predicted proteins | sample June2015DPH_20_1_3_FD_88973 | JGI IMG/M metagenome (GOLD analysis project Ga0116137, IMG submission 88973) | Peatland microbial communities from SPRUCE experiment site at the Marcell Experimental Forest, Minnesota, USA - June2015DPH_20_100 | ecosystem: Environmental > Terrestrial > Soil >...
ACCACAATCAGGGCAGAGTAGTTCGCGATCATGAACCATGGTGCGGCCCACGAAAATCCGTAGAGGAATTTCCAATGTGAAATTGGCCAGAAGAGCGGCGTGGGGAAGAATTGCGCCGAGTGCGTTGGGATATCTATAAGGATGTGCAAGAGCCAACCGCCGAGCTCCCAAATGGGCCGCCGGAAAATGAGCCACGCGAGGAGAAAGGCCGCTCCGAAGATAATCACACTGTGGCTAATGTCATAGAGATTATAGGCGAGCCGGATGATGGGGATCTGCGTCGCAAGTGTTCCTATGGGAACGGTTTGGGGGCGGGAAATTTGCGCGAGGGACATATTGCCCGAAAGCACGCCGAACGCAATCACGAAGAACGGGATCGTGAATGCAAAAAGATCGGGGAAAATTCCCCAGAAGGTCGCGTGCCAGACATTCAGGTGCTTCGGCTGCTTGATAAACGTTGGTTTGTCGCCCTCGTGCGGCCCGGCCTTTTTCAGTTTTAGGTTTACCGCTCGGGCGGCGGCCGCCGTCCAAAGCCCGTGCGCAAAGATGTCCATGCGTTTTATTATATGCTACATTGTGGGCTACCATTATAAAGGACGGAAGATATGAAAAAAATCACCCGAAAAACGGTTTTTGTCGCCATGTCGGGCGGGGTGGATAGTTCCGTTGCGGCGATGCTGTTGCGGGACCAGGGCTATGATATCGTGGGTGTTTTTATGCGTTGTTACAATCTGGACGGCTGCGCCGAGCGGGATGCGGAGGACGCGCGCCGCGTGGCGGAGCATTTGAGGATCCCGTTCTATGCCTGGGATTTTGAAGAGGAATACAAACGGCGCGTGGTGGATTATATGATTGAGGGCTACCGCGCGGGGGTGACGCCCAATCCGGACGTGATGTGCAACCGCGAGATCAAATTCGGAATATTTTTGAAAAAGGCGCTCGCTATGGGGGCGGATTACGTGGCGACCGGGCACTACGTGCGGCTCAAGGAACGGAGAAATGACCTGGATGAGAAAACCTTTTCGCTTTGGGCGGCGAAAGACAAAACAAAGGATCAATCGTATTTCTTGTGGACGCTCACGCAGGCGCAACTTGCGCACTGCCTTTTTCCGATCGGCGATTACCTGAAGTCCGAAGTGCGCGCGATGGCGCGCCGCGCCGGATTGCCTACGGCGGAGAAAAAAGATTCGCAGGGAATCTGTTTTTTGGGGAAAATTCCCCTCGCCGACTTTTTGAAGCAATACATTCCCGTGCGGCGCGGTGCGCTTGTGACAACCGAAGGCAAGAAGATCGGAGAACATTCCGGCGTGGAGTTTTACACCATCGGCCAGCGGCACCTCGGCGCCGATTTCAAGTTTCCGCGAACCGGCGGTGCCACGGAACGCAAACCGTTTTACGTGGCCGCAAAGAAGGTGGAGGGAAACGTTGTTGTGATCGCGGAAGGAAGCGGGAATCCAGCGCTGTATCAGAAATCATTGGAATTAGCGAATGTAAATTTCATCCATCAGTTACCGGATACCGGCAACCGGGTACCGGTATTCGCCCGCGTCCGCTATCGGCAGCCGCTCTCGGCGGCGAACCTAGCTGTCATAAAGGACGGAAATTATCGGCTTCAATTTGAGAAACCGCAGAAATTTGTTGCCCCCGGGCAGTCGGCAGTTTGGTACTCGAAAAGCGGCGAAATGCTTGGCGGAGGCGTCATTCTATAGAGGAGGTTAGGGGAGATTGACATCATACCCCACTCAGCTATAATGGAACCCGTGACCGTAACGACTGCTTTTTTACAATTGAATAGCAGTAGAGAGTTTTTTAGTTGTCCCAATTTATTCTTTTTTGGCAACGTTTTTGAGTGATCAAACAATGTTGCGTGGAATTCGTTCGAACCCCTCTATAGAGGGTTTGAATGACGGTTGGCAACGAGGCAAAAAACGAGAATTTATTCTCGCTTTTGGCGAGTGAACCAACCGGGCAGAGCGCAAGCTCTGCCAAGCTCAAATTCTTTTTTAAGAGGATTTGATCCTGGTCCAGGATGAACGCTGGCGGCGTGGATAAGGCATGCAAGTCGAGCGATTCGTGTTTTGAAATTGTTTGAGATTACATCAAGAACAGTGGATGTTCACGAGGAGCGGCGAACGAGTTAGTAACACCTTGGTACGTACCTCAAAGACGGGCACAGCTCGCCGAAAGGCGGGGTAATTCCCGATAGTCCCGCAAGGGTAAAGTCGCAAGACGCTTTGAGATCGGCCTAGGCCCGATCAGCTAGTTGGTAAGGTAACGGCTTACCAAGGCTATGACCGGTAGGGGAGGTGAGAGCCTGACCCCCAACGACAAGACTGAGACACGGCTTGTACACCTACGGGTGGCAGCAGTCGAGAATATTCGACAATGGGCGAAAGCCTGATCGAGCGACGCCGCGTGCAGGATGAAGGCCTTCGGGTTGTAAACTGCGGTAGTAACATGACAATGCAAATGAGTGTGTTACGGAAAGAGGTGGGTAACTACGTGCCAGCACCAGCGGTAAAACGTAGACCTCGAGCGTTATCCGGATTTATTGGGCGTAAAGAGCGTGTAGGCGGTTTTGTGCGTCTTCTGTTAAAGCCCAGGGCCTAACCCTGGAAGTGCAGGAGATACGGCGAAACTGGAGGAGGTTAGAGGTGCATGGAACGCACGGTGTAGGGGTGAAATCCGTTGATATCGTGCGGAACACCAAAGGCGAAGGCATTGCACTGGGACCTTCCTGACGCTGAGACGCGAAAGCGTGGGGAGCAAAAAGGATTAGATAAATCCTGTCTCCGGTTTGTACCGGAGCGAATGGTGTCCCCCTCAATGGCAACATTGGGGTGTGCATCTAGCTGTATCGGGGAAGCCCATCAGTCGGTGGGGAATCCCGAGGGAAGTCGGCGCAATCGCGCATCGACCCCGTAGAGACTATGCAAGTCAGAAGATAGAAAATGACAAAGTCATTTTTGTCGGATCAAACTAAAGAACTCATTTTAGGTTCACTCTTGGGAGATGGATCGCTTCGGATTCACGAGCCATACAAGAATGCACGATTTTCCTTTCGTCACACGATTCGCCAGGAAGAATATTTTTTCTGGAAAGTCAGACAGTTGAAAGAGATTTCAACCGACAAGTGTTGGTGGTGGCAGGAGAAAAATGGTTTGGGCGGCCCGATGTTGCGTTATCAAAGCGCTGCGCTTGAACCGCTGACCGATCTGTATGGCCTTACGCATGAGCGAGGCAAGTTCGCGATTCGGCGCAAATGGCTGAATATGCTTACCCCTCTTTCCCTTGCGGTTTGGTGGCTTGATGACGGTTCATTGGTGGTAAATAGCCGGAGGGGAGTGTTATGCACCGATTCGTTTTCCTATGAAGAGCAGAAACTTTTGGCCCGCTACCTGCTTGTCAAGTGGCACGTAAGAGTTTCTATTGGCAAGATAACGCGGATCAGAGAGGGAAAAGTGCATGAGTACTATCGTCTTTGGATTCGCTCCAGCGAGGAATTGAAGAAATTGCTTGCAATTATTTTGCCATTTGTAAAAGTTCCATCCATGTTACCTAAAGTGATGCTTCTTTATCGTGATTCTGAATTGCAACAACGCTGGATTTCTGAAGTGGTCCATCTTACTGGATTCCCGGAAACTGTAGTGCAAAGCTGCGTTTCGGCGAAGAAGGGAAAATGGAAAGCTTTCAGAAAATGATATAGTCCGATCCTCCGAGCAATCGGAGCGCGCAAAAATATTGCGCAAACTAAATCTACAAGAAGACCCTTGTAGTCCACGCCCTAAACGATGCCTGCTTGGTGTTTCGAGTATCGACCCTCGGAGTGCCGTAGCTAACGCGTTAAGCAGGCCGCCTGGGAAGTACGGCCGCAAGGCTAAAACTCAAAGGAATAGACGGGGACTCGCACAAGCGGTGGAACATGAGGTTTAATTCGACAATAAGCGAGGAACCTTACCAGGGCTTGAAATTCTTGCTGAAAGGCGTTTGAAAGGATGCCCTTCTCACAAGGACAGCAAGGACAGGTGTTGCATGGTTGTCGTCAGCTCGTAGTTTGAACCGTTCCCTTAAGTGGGGTAACGAGCGCAACCCCTATCGAGTGTTACAAGTGTCACTCGGAACTGCCCAGCCCTATTCGCCGGAACCAATGAATCAGTTGGTGAATGTTCGGACGAATAGTGCTGGGAGGAAGGAGGGGATGACGTCAAATCCGCATGGCCCTTTGATGCCCTGGGCTACACTCGTGTTACAATGGCAGCGACAATGGGTCGCCAACCCGCAAGGGGGAGCTAATCCCATCAAACGTTGCCCCAGTTCGGATTGAGGGCTGCAACCTGCCCTCATGAAGCCGGAATCGCTAGTAATCGCGAATCAGCCACGTCGCGGTGAATACGTTCTCGAGTCCTGTACTCACTGCCCGTCACTGCAAGGAAGCCGGGAATACCTGAAATCTCCTTTTGGGGATAAGGGTAAGCTCGGTGACATGGCAGAAGTCGTAGAAGTAAACTACTTTGTTGCGACTTTCGGAAGGTAACTTCCGACAACCAAATCTGGCTATATGCTGGAACATCTGAGTATCCGACATTACTGGATTTAATGAATATTTTATAGAGATTTAATATTCATTGAGTACAGTAACAATATGATCGGTGCAGACAATCAGCAGGCAACCCGGCATAGTGCCGGAGAGTCCTCAGAGACTATACGCCAGACTCCTCTTTCTAAGGAAGAAATTCTCGCTTATCTGCACGGTGCATTGCACGATGCATCGCGAAACAAACGAACGCGCATTCGTTTTGTTCAGAAATATCCCGAATGGCTAATCTTGCTACATAATCTATTGGCGGAGATTGGATATCATTCTTGGATATATAAAGAAGGACAAAACCGAAACTTGTACGCACTCGAAACGACCTGTAAGGAATTGGATTTTTCTTATAATCCGGTTACGATCAGCGATCGCTCCGAGAAAATAATGTATGTGCGCGGGTTCTTTGATGCCGAAGGAGGGATACCAAGAAATTCTGGAAAGTTCTATATACAACTTGTCCAGAAGAACTTTCCTAAAATCAGCGCGATTAAACAATTGCTTGCTGATCTTGGCATAAAGAGTGGAATAATTCATAATCCAAGTCAAAAAGTTGACCCCGATTATTGGAGAATATTCATTCTTAAAGAAAGCCATCGGTTATTTGCAGATAAGATCGGGTCATGGCATCCGATCAAGCGGGAAATATTTAGAGAAAGGATGAAGATATAGTCCATGCCGCGTGGCGACACGCGGGGGGAACATGAACAAGGCACGCGTAGCGGAAGCTGTGCGTGGATCAATTAAACTAAGTCGATAGCGCGCGGTCGCGCGTTAAGGTTGGGGCAACTAAAAAGCTCTTTGCGAATGTGATACAATAAGCATTACGAGCATGCCGCAGGGAAAGAGAGTTATGGTGATTGAAGACGACAAGTTCTTGTCTTCCTTGATCAAGGCGCGCCTTGAAAAGGACGGCTATACGGTCATCCAGGCGTTTGACGGCGGCGAGGCGATCGAGTTTTTGCGGAAAGAAAAGCCAGATCTTATTACCCTTGACCTTGTTATGCCGCGCGTGACTGGATTTGAGGTATTGCAGGCGATCTCCATCACGCCGGGACTTGAAAGAGTCCCCGTCGTGATTCTTTCCAACCTCGCACAAGAATCGGACGTGGAGAAAGCGCGGCAGCTGGGCGCGCAGGAATATTTCGTGAAGGTGAAGATTTCCATTGACGATCTTATCGGAAAAATAGAGGCATTGGCGCATTAATATGATTACAGAAGATATCATGAAAAAAATAAAGCCCGGAGCCAAGGTCCGGGTGTATGAAGGCAAAACCCCTTTTGAGGGGCTTGTGATCGCGCGCAAGCACGGTGCGGAGCCGGGCGCGACTTTCACGGTCCGTGCGATCGTTGCCGGGGTGGGCGTGGAGAAGGTTTATCCGCTGCACTCGCCCTCCCTACAGAAAATACAGATTGTTTCCGGCCCGAAGAAAGTGCGCCGTTCAAAATTGTATTTTGTCCGCGGCATCTCCACCGCGCGCATCCGGGCAAAGCTCGACGTGTCGGTGTAGACCTCTTGCAAGCTTTTTCGCTCCTGCGCAGACGAAGTCGCTCAAAAGCTTGCAAGAGGTCTAGAGCGGCTTGTTTTACTTGTTTTATTGGGAGGTCGTTTTATAATTGTGGAGAAACTGTAGCAATATGCGCGGGTGGCGAAACCGGCAGACGCACTACCTTGAGGTGGTAGCGACCGTAAGGTCGTGGAGGTTCGAATCCTCTCCCGCGCACATATTGACAATCCGTCGAAAATTTCGTACAATTCTCGCTGGAATGAAACTGATAGTTTCTATCGTTTGATAACTTAATTTCTGCAAGGAGGTCAATGTGACCAACCCACTTCCACGAGAAATTCTTGGAGTTGTTTGGGATTTTGACGGGGTTCTCATGCCCGATTCGGAGCAGGTAAATATCGCCGCCGTGGTGAAAACCTTTACCGATCTCCATCTTCCTCCGCTTACTTCTGGAGAAGTCGTTTCCATTCCTGGAAGATCTTCAAAGGTGTTCATCCCCGAGCTGCTCCGTGCGCGTGGCGTTGGATCGGAAGAGGACGCGGAAGTTGTTTCTTTCAACAGAAAGAATTATGACGTCATCTGGCCCGGAAAGGCCACCATGGCACCAAGGCGCACCGAAACAATCCTTTGTCTCACGCATGTTGGCACAGTGCTCGCATTGGCGACAACAAATCGGAAATTGATCATAGATCGATTTCTTACGTCAGTGCTGCCGATTCCCAACCCGTTCCGGGTAATAGTGGCAGGGGAGGACGTACGAAATCACAAGCCCCACCCAGAAGTTTATCAGCTTGTCGCAACACGGCTTGATATCCACCCAAGCAAACTACTCGCAGTTGAAGATACCGCCATTGGAGTAAGGTCTGCTAAGGTGGCAGGACTTTGGTGTGCGGCGATTCCCAACTCTTTTACCAAGTTTCAAGACTTCTCCGAGGCGGACTATCGCCTCAGATCTCTGCATGAAATTCTCACCATCACAGGAGGCACCAAATGAGAGAGGTAATTGTGGTCGGGCTGGGTCATGCCTGGCTCGAATTCTACAAGGCAACGCTGGGCGCGCTTCAAAACGCGAAAACGGTCGATCTTCTGGGCACGGTCGATCCGGCATTTCCGGTTTCGGACGCCGAGACATGGCATGTTCAGGATATCGAGAATATTCCTCAAGAAGCGGTACGTCCCGATGTCGTACCGATCATTCTAACCGCGGACCACTATCACGTGATTGAAAAACTCGCACAGATGGGGTTCAAAAAGATGATGTGTGAGAAACCTCTCGTATCCCGTAGGACGGAAATCGAGAAAGTGCAAGAGCTTGTCGCTCGTTATGCGCTCAAGCTCTATGCGATCGATTTCTATCTTCCCAAGATGCTCGGCCTTCGGGTAATGAGGGGTATCGTGGGGCGGGGCGATCCGCGCTATGAGTGGCTCACCATTTCCAGCCCCGAAGCAGACTTCGGCGAAATGCTTGGCAGGATCGAAAGTGTCGGGGTTCAGGTGATAGAAGCTGGCAAGTTCTGTCTCCCCGATATCGCTGGCCGCCCCTACCTCGCAAAAGACAAGGAGGTCGGCGGGATGGTTCTCGATCTCATAACGCATGTCTGTGGACCACTCTACCAAGCGCAGCTGCTTGGCAGATGGCGAGTGTGCGACGCTTCTCTTTCACGGCTGAGCGACACCACTTCGGGGTATCTTGTTCATGTTGCTGATGTGCGTACCGAGGTGGAAATGTACGTCACCGCTCTCCTTGAGGCAGATGGTATTCCTATCCATCTCGCATTCGGAAAGGTGCCCATCGAGAAGGGTGGTCTTTGGTCGCTTGAGATCCGGGGTAACAAGGGCATGTACTTTGCCGGGCTCAGGACCGGACAGCCTGCAGTTCTCGTGTGCAATGACGGCCGCACCGTTACGTTCTCCTTAGACATCCCAACATACGAGCTTGTTATCAGGGAAGCGTTGCTTTATTTTGACGTACTGCTTCCCGGGTTTGACGGAAACTACGATGCCTTTCTCGCCTCCATGGAGGTGGGACGGGCAATCCTCGGTAAATACGCCCAAAAAAGTACGTAAGAACGATTACAATCGCCCCGACGCTCTCTCAGAGAACGTCGGGGTATCTCTATCTCGGCTAGGAGCGGGGACAACGGTCGTGGAGGTTCGAATCCTCTCCCGCGCACAAAGGCAAAAAGTATAGATTTTAATTGGGTAAAACAGGTTCGAACCCCGGAGCGAATCTATTTAAATAGGAGTATGATTAAGTCATGAACTCCTCATATGTCGCAGCGGTCTTCATTGTGCTGATGGTAGCCGTCATAATCGGCGTGGATATCTTATTTTTCAGGAACCTCTTTTGGGAACGGCTAGCTGTGAATGTGGGAATTGTCCTAATATTTATAGCATTCTACTTGAGATTCCTAAAGCATCTATAAACGGATTTTCTGCATAAAATAGGTTCGAATTTGATCCGATCCTAATATGAAAAAATATTATATTGGGACTATCGTCGTAACCCTTGTCATATTGGCTGCCGGTTACTTCCTCGCCTCCGCCGCCACGTTCCACGATATTTTCTCGGTTATCTGCGGTATCTGGATTGGATATGTCGCCGCGTGTGTGCACCATTGGTACTACGCAAAGAAGTCGAAATAACGGCCGACCCTGGGCCTTTTTATTATCTCTGGATTATCAAGAGGCAGGTTCGAACATCGTCCAGGCCCCTGCACTGAATAGGATTGCCATTGAGTTAGAAAACACCCGAGGCCACTAGCAAATCGCTACCGATCTCGGGTGTTGGTCAGTCTGTCGGGAGGACAGACTGACCGGGTCGATTATTTTTGTTGTGATTCATTAGGCCAGCGGGCTTGGGTGCCAGAGGGGCCGCCCGCCGTTTCTGGCCTTGGCGACACCTTCTAGAACTTCCGCCACCAACTTCCCTTTCAGTGTACCCATGTGGCCTGCTACTTCAGCCATTCGATCACGGGTTGGGTTGTAAATGGTGCTGCCGAAACGAGATACCTCCTCGGCAGTCGCGGCAACAACTGGGGAGTTGAGGTCAGTGGCTTCATCGCTGTCCTCGACGAACTGTAATTCCTCGCCCGCGATTCTTCCCCGGAAACAACCGTTGGCGCACGCCCACAGGACAAAACAGACTTCATTCGTCCCGGACGTGCGGTGCTCTAGAGTGACGCGGTACGCGACTTCCCAGGTAAAGCGTTTCTCTTGGGGACTTGCGCCGTCGTTGTACATGACAGCGCCGATTCCGAAGAGTCTCCCTTTCACCATCGGCGGGACGACTTTCCATATCGACGACAACGTGTTGGTTGCCCATGCGAGTACCTCCTGTGCCCGCTTTTCACAAACATAATAGCGGCGAGCAGGCGGCACTGCGTCAAGGCCACCGGAGATGAACGGCGGACCGCTGGTCTCGGGATCCGCGAGCCGTGCTTCGCGTTCACGATCTCGTTGTTCCTTTTCCATAGCCCGGCGGCGACGCACAATTACTATTCTGCCGAGCAAGAAAGTGAGTCCCGCCATTGCCATTGCTAACGCCGCTACCCATGGTAACTTTGAGCGAGATGGCGGTTGCGGTTGAACTGGCAAAGGCGATGGCAGAGGTTGCACCTCTGCCTGTGTTGGAAGAGGTTCCAATTCCACCCTGGTGTGAACGCCGGGAGGAACAAAGATTCGTTCAGTGGGGCGCACAAGAACGTATGTGACCCCCTCCCTTACATACCGCCGCCCTTGTTCGCGGAGAAACGTGTTTTGGGGAGTGTTATAGATCTGCTCCCAATCCGGCCCTCCGACGCGCCACAAGCAGTCAATCCCCGTCAGTGGAGCGAACGTGTAGTAGCCCCCATCAGTTGACCCGACGGCCACATATGCCGCGGGTTGGGGTTGTTGTGCGATTATTGCCGGCGTCATCAGCATGACCACCGAAAGCGACAATAGAACGAAAACCTCAAATTTGCGCATGAGCGCCTCCTCAGAAGATTTTTTCCGAGAACCGAACGGTTGCCCGAATCACAGCAATATTCAGTTCTCAAAAAGCGAGTACATTATACAAGATACATAGGTAATTTGTCAAGGTGACATTTGTAGCACATGTTGCATCTTCTAATTGGATCTGTTACCATAATTCTCAATGAGGCGGCATCCGGGCCTTTTTTTGACGATTATCGTTCTCGTCGCGATCGCGGCGGGAGCTTTTGTGTATCCGAAGTGGATTGGCTCGCAGTGGCAGCCGTGGCAT
>Ga0116137_1002647_pt1 | contig 10339 bp, 6 predicted proteins | sample June2015DPH_20_1_3_FD_88973 | JGI IMG/M metagenome (GOLD analysis project Ga0116137, IMG submission 88973) | Peatland microbial communities from SPRUCE experiment site at the Marcell Experimental Forest, Minnesota, USA - June2015DPH_20_100 | ecosystem: Environmental > Terrestrial > Soil >...
AGCGGGTCATCATCGCAGACGGCGCCCGGCGCGCCGGTGACTCGTTCGTTGTCGGCCTTGACGCGCTCCGAGGTGCCGGTGCCGACCGGCTGAAGCACCATCCCGACGCCGTTGACGAGAGGTCCCATCAGGTCCGGCCCGAGGACCTCGCGACAATCGTGTACACGAGCGGCACCAGTGGCCCTCCCAAGGGGACCATGCTCAGTCACTCGAACATCATGTGGGCGCTGCGCAACGTCACGCCCGTCTACGACATCGGCGAGGGCGATCGCCTCCTGTCTTTCCTGCCTCTCAGCCACATAGCCGAGCGAATGATGAGCGACTTCCTGCCGATAGCCGTGGCCGGTGAGACCTGGTTTGCCCGCAACCTCGCCACCGTCGCCGAAGACCTCCCGGCGTGTCGGCCAACCGTGTTCTTAGCTGTGCCCCGGGTGTGGGAGAAGCTCCGCGAAGCAGTAGAAGGCCACTTGCGGGCTCAAGCGCCCCCGGTTCGCGCTGCCGTGAAGCGCTACGTCGACCTTGGCCTGCGCAATGTCGCCTTCGAGCAGGAAGGCACGCCGGTCAGCAGGTCGACGCTCGCCCTCTACCGGGCCCTGGACCGGACGCTCGGGTCAACCCTCCGACAACTGCTCGGCCTCGACCGCGCCCGCGTCCTGATCACGACTGCGGCGCCCGCCCATCCCGAGCTCATCAGCTGGTTCCACGCCATCGGGCTCCCCCTGCTCCAGTTATACGGCCAGACCGAGGGTTGCGGGCCGACCGCCGCCAATCGAGCCACCCACATCCGCATCGGCACCGTCGGGACCGTTCTGCCGGGAATGAGCGTCACGATTGCCGATGACGACGAGATCCTCCTCAAGGGCGGCAACGTATGCCTCGGCTACCTCAACGACCCTGAGGCCACGGCCGAGCTCATCGACGCCGACGGCTGGATGCACACCGGCGACACGGGAGCCTTCGACGCCGACGGGTCTCTGCGCATCCTCGGCCGGAAGAAGGACATCATCATCACCGCGGCCGGCGAGAACATCGCCCCCGAGGTCATAGAGGTCGACTTAACGAACCACCCGCTCATCTCCGAGGCAGTCATCGTCGGCGAGGGCCGCAGGTACCTCACCGCCCTTCTCACGCTCGACCCGGATACGCTCACCCGCTGGGCGCGACAGCACACCAAGCTCGGCGATCTCGAAGCTCTCGCCGCCGACCCCGATCTGCTCGCCGAGATCCAGGCGGCCATCGATCAGGTCAACACCAAGCGATCACGCGCCGAGAGCATTCGCAAGTTTCGGGTGCTGGCCCACGTGCTGACAGCCGAGGACGGTGAGCTGACCCCAACGATGAAAGTCAAGCGGAACATCGTGTACGAGCACCACGCTGAGGTGATCGCCGAGCTCTACGCCAGCGGGTGAGCATCTGGTCGCTAGCTGGGGTGACTATCGTCTCGGGCGATGCAGAACCGCCAAACGCCGCGAACACGCCGCCCGCCTCGGTCCGGGCGGGTCGTTGTCCTCGGCATCGTGGTTGCTGTGCTCGTGAGCTCCGCAGCATGCACAACCGGACAGCCGACCGCCGGACAGCCGACCGCCGGGTCCGGCGACCTCCCGATCACCAGATCCGCCTCGCTTCAGTCCGTTCGCACCCTGCGAAGCGTCCACGACGTCGCTGGTGAGCCGATCCCCTTCGGTACGGCGAGCTACTTCGGCGCGGTCGCGCATGAAGACCTCGGCTCCGGAGTGACCGGCATAGCCGCCAGCTCGAGTGGGCGTGGCTACTTGCTCGCGACCGGCAACGGCAGGGTGTTCAACTTCGGTGACGCCAGATTCCACGGCTCGATCGCGGCCGGGAACAGTGCTCAGGTTGTCGCGATCGTCGAGACCAGCAACGGCGGTGGCTACTGGCTGGCGTGCAACACAGGTCGTTTGTTCAACTTCGGTGACGCCGGGTTCTACGGTTCGGCCGGCGGCCTACCTCTCACTACTCCGATCGTCGCCATGGCGGCCACCCCGGACGGCCGGGGCTACTGGCTCGTCGCGTCGGGCGGGCGGGTCTTCCACTACGGCAACGCCCACTTCTACGGCTCGGCGATCGCTGAGCTCGGCAGTGACCACATCGTCGCCATGGCGGCCACCCCGGACGGCTGGGGCTACTGGCTCGTCGCGTCGGGCGGGCGGGTCTTCCACTACGGCAACGCCCACTTCTACGGTTCGGCGTCATTCACGGTCCGGAGGTACCCGATCGTCGCGGCGGCGGCAACTCCTGACGGGGAGGGCTACTGGCTGCTGCCGTCGATCCCTCCGTCCCCTGTGGGGCTCCCCACTCCGGGCAACGGCTTCGTCGCCGGCCACGTCACGGCGATTGGCGACTCCGTGATGCTCGACGCGCAACCCGCCCTCGAGGCGGACATCCCCGGAATAGACGTCGAGGCTGCCGTGAGCCGCCAATGGGATGACGGCATTGCACTCGCTCAACAGCTCAGGTCCGAAGACCGCCTCGGGGCGATAGTCGTGATCGACCTCGGCACCAACGGCCCGGTGAGCCTGCAGCAATTCACCGACATGATGAACGTTCTCTCCGGCGCCTCCAGGGTGGTGTTCGTAACTGTGCATCTTCCCTCGGACTACACGTGGGCAAATTCCGTGAACGCCACCCTCGAACAAGGCGTCCCGCACTACCCGCGAGACCGGCTCGCCGACTTCAACAAACTGGCGGACGAGAACCCGCAGTGGTTCTACTCGGACGGCGTTCACATGCCGATCGGCGGAGCCGGGGCTCAAGCGATGGCGGGCCTTGTCAAGTCCGAGATCTGAGCAACTGGGCCGGATCCAGCACGGCGCAAGTCGGGACTTGCCGAGGCACCAGGTCAGCCGGCCTTGGCGGGCGCCCTCCCCAGGTCCCACAATTCGGCGACGAGCTCGAGCGACCGGGCCCTCGCCTCGTAGGAGTGGGTACGGGTCGAGAGCATGATCTCGTCTGCGCCGGTGCGCCGTTGCAGTTCGACCAGACCCTCTTTGACCACCTCAGGACCTCCGATCACGTGAGTCGCCACGGCCTCTTCCATGAGCGACCGGTCACCGGCGGAGAACGTGTATGAAGCAGCCTCTTCCGGCGAGGGAAACAGGCCAAGGCGCCTCGTGCGCAACTGAAGTATCGACAAGGCTGATGACTGCGCCAGCCACCTGGCCTCTTCCTCGCTGGGCGCGCAGAGCACGGAGACCGCGACCATGGTGCGGGGCTCACCGAGGAACGCCGAAGGCTGGAAGGACGAGCGGTAACGCTCTAGTGCCTCGTCGAGAAGACGGGGGCTGAAGTGGTACGCGAACGAGTAGGGCAAACCGAGGATGCCGGCCAGCTCTGCGCTGAACAGCGACGAGCCGAGAAGCCAGACCTCGGGAAGGTATCCGCGACCAGGCACTGACTCGGGATGGCTCTGGGGATCGTCGCTCTTCGCCAGATAACCGATCAACTCGACGACATCGTCCGGGAAGTGCTCGGCTCCGAGGTCCGCGCGGCGCCGTAGCGCCCGGGCCGTTCTCGGGTCAGTGCCGGGAGCACGTCCGAGACCAAGATCGATGCGTCCCGGGTGAAGCGCCTCGAGAGTGCCGAACTGTTCGGCGACCACGAGGGGCGAGTGATTGGGAAGCATGACTCCGCCGGAGCCGATCCGGATCACAGACGTAACAGAGGCGAGGTGGGCGATAAGCACGGGAGGAGCAGAGCTGGCGACTGCTGGCATCCCGTGGTGCTCGGCCACCCAGAGGCGCTTGTAACCGAGTCCCTCGGCCACAACTGCAAGCCGGGTGGTCTCCTCGAGAGCGCGCGCCGGCGTCGATCCGGTCGCCACCGTAGCCAGGTCGAGAACGGAAAGGGGCACCATGACCGGCTCAACCACCAAGGCTGACGCCGGATTCCCGTTTGGTATCGCGCTTCGCCTGCTGATCGTCACCCTTGCCGGACGCATTGTCAACAGTACCGTTCAAGGCGAGAAGCGGACTTCACGCGCGCCCCTGCGCGCCTCGGTCGACTCGTGCTCTTCCTAGCGGGCCTGCTCAAGCCATTCGTACAACAGCGCACGGCACTGAACGCAGACAAGGTCACCGAGCAGCTCCCGTGCTCCCAAGACCGTCGCCGGGTGGGAAGCACCAACGCTGTGCTCCGGAATGGGCAACTCCCGAGGCAATTCTGCGACGACTCCGTAGACACGCTGACTCGACGACGAGCTGTCGACGTCCCATCCGGCACAGTTCAGCTCTTCCAGGGACGCGAACAGGTCACCGCCGTCCAGCTTGAATTCTCTCCGTACGATCCGTTGCATCCCGCAGCCGCTCGCCGAGCATCGACAACCAGGGCAAGCGAACCTCGACCATCCGTGACAGGACCTGCCAGTGCTCCTCGTCAGTCTCGGCGGTCATGACGTCTCGCCTGTGAAGAAGGACATGACAGGAGGTACCCATTGCCAGTACGAGATCGGCGAGGTACTTCGGTGAACGATTCCGTGAGCCACCAGTAGCTCACTGGGATCCGCTTGAGCGGCTCCACTTCTAAGATCGCCCAGTGTAGTGCGAAGACTATGACGTCGTGGTGGTCGGCAGCGGTTTCGGTGGCAGTACGACGGCGCTGCGTCTGACCGAGAAGGGGTATCGGGTCGCGGTCCTCGAGTCGGGCCGCCGCTTCGATGAGACGACGTTCCCGAAGACTTCGTGGCGACTGCGCTCGTTCTTCTGGGCACCCAAGCTCGGGCTCCTCGGCATTCAGCGAATGTCCCTGCTGAAGAACGTGATGGTGCTCTCAGGCGCAGGCGTGGGCGGAGGTTCCTTGGTCTACGGAAACACGCTCTACGAGCCCTTCCCGTCCTTCTTCACGGACGCTCGGTGGAGCCACATCACTGACTGGCGGGCCGAGCTGACACCGTTCTACGACCAGGCAAAGCGGATGCTCGGCGTCGTCACGAATCCGACCATGACTGTGGCCGATGACGTGATGCGGGCCGTCGCCGAAGAAATGGGGGTCGCCGAAACATTCGTGCCCACGCCAGTTGGCGTGTTCTTCGGCGAACCCGGCGTCGAAGTCAGCGACCCGTTCTTCGGTGGTGTCGGCCCAGCTCGCAAGGGCTGCACGGAGTGCGGTGAATGCATGACCGGCTGTCGCCATGGCGCCAAGAACACGCTGCTCAAGAACTACCTGTACCTCGCCGAACGCGGTGGTGTCCAGGTGCGGCCGCTCACGACCGTCACCGGTATTCGGCCACGGGCTGACGGTCGGTACGAGGTCACGGCCGAACGCGCTGGCACGTGGGTGCGCAAGCGCCGGAAGGTGTTCATCGCGTCAGAGGTCGTGTTGGCAGCGGGAACGATGGGCACCCAGAGGCTGCTGCACTCCATGCGCGACAAGGGCCACCTCCCCAACCTTTCGCCCAGGCTCGGTGAGCTCACTCGTTCAAACTCGGAGGCGATCATCGGGGCGCGCACATTCCGCCGCAATGTCGACTTCTCCCGGGGCGTCGCCATCACGTCGTCGTTCTACCCGGACGATCAGACCCACATCGAGCCGGTGCGATACGGGCGGGGTAGCAACGCCATGGGGCTCTTGACCACGGTGCTCGCGGATGGAGACGGGCGATCGCGACTGGCTACATGGGCGCTCGAAGTACTGCGTCGTCCAGTGATGCTGACGCGCAACCTGAGCATGCATCGATGGTCAGAGCAGACCATCGCAGCCCTCGTCATGCAAACACGCGAGAACTCCCTGACCTGTTACACGAAAGCAGGGCTATTCGGTCGACGGCTGACATCCAAGCAAGGCCATGGCGAGCCGAACCCGACGTGGATCCCGATCGGTCATGACGCGGTACGACGCATTGCCAAGCGCATCGGTGGCTTTCCCGCCGGCGGTTGGAACGACGTCTTCAACATCCCGATGACGGCGCATCTCCTCGGCGGTGCTGTGATCGGCGACTCCCCCGAGACCGGAGTGATCGATCCGTACCACCGGGTCTATGGCCACCCCGGTCTTCACGTCGTGGACGGTGCCTCGGTCTCTGTCAATCTCGGGGTCAACCCGGCGCTCACGATCACCGCACAAGCCGAACGGGCAATGGCGCTATGGCCAAACCAGGGCGAACACGATCAGCGAGCCCAACTGGGCGAGCCGTACCGGCGACTCGACCCGATCGCGCCTCACAATCCCATCGTCCCCGCCGGGGCTCCCGGTGCGCTACGCCTGAGAGCGGCACCGCCGAGCTCGTGAAGCTCGGCCATCCCGACGAAGTCGGGCCTCGCCCAACGCTTTGAGACCTACGCACCTGGGAAGGGGGCGACGCTCAAAGGGTGGTCCCAAACAAGGACATGGTAGCGGCCGACCTCGTAGGTGTGAGCCGGTGTTCCCCATGTTCTGGTCGCGAACATGAGGTACCGCTTGGAGGACTTCGACGTGCCGTACACGAAGAACTGGAAGCGCTGACCGGCGTACCAGCCGGCGGATGACTGAGACATCGTGCGCTGCATGCCGTGGAGACCAATCGACACGGGCCTTACCGTGACCGCGCCACCGCTCTCGACGGTCGTGATGGCGGCAGACCAGTAGCCACCGATCCCGTTTCTGAGATTGTGAGCCTGAAGCCAGGTCGCCAGGAAGCTGGCCGGCTGTGTCGGCTCAGGGTTAGACAACGCGTAGCCGAGTCCGGCCCCGAAGCTCAGCGACACGGCTATCCCTGCGATCGCGAGTGCGCGAAAGGCCCACCTTGTCGGGACCTTGGACCACGCCCGGGCGACCATGCGACCGGTCAGAACGCTGGCGAACACGATCGGTAGAACGAGGAAGTGGACCCCGTGCCCGTTGGCCCCCGCGAGGATCACGAAGGTCACCGATGAGCCGAACGTTGCGATGAGGAGCATGTCGTCGAGTCGCCAAGGCTCGGGCCCACTCGCCAGAACCTGGTTCTGCGAACGCCCGCGAACGACACCCGCGACAAGGTTGACGAGCACTGCCAACAAGCAAGCCGCCATGCAAAGCGCACCGACGGCGTGCACACCGAGCAATGCAAGCGGGACCCCGCCGGTGGCGAAGCGGCCGTTCGTCAAGCCAACGAGATCGGCCGCGTAAGTAAAGACGTGCCCCAGGTTCGTGAGCACCTGGTCCAGATTGGCGAGCCGAAGGGTCGGTCCGGGCTTGAACCTGCCGAGCGCGTTGGCGAGCCGAAGCGCGAGCTCGCCGATCCCAACACTGGCGACGGCAGCCGCGACCTGTGCGATGCCACTTTGCCACTTTCGCTCGCGCAATATCGCCACAAGGCCGGAAACGAACAATGGTGCTGCTCCATATGCGACGATCATCAGGTCGCCGAGCATTCCGAAAGCGAGCAGGACCACCGCCAGAGCCCAGCCCCAACCAAAACGCCCCCGTCGCATCGCTCCAAATGCAACAAGCGCATACAGAGCCGTGGCGACGTGGAAACCCTTGCCAACGAACCAGAAATCCATGGCGGGTGTGGCAAAGACGAGAAGGGCGACGACGGCGACGGCCCCGGCGAAGCCTGCTGAGCCACGACGATCCTCAAGAGTCATGAAAATGCCGACCGAGATGGTCACGGCGGCCACGACAGCGGGCTCGGTGTAGAAGAGCTCCGGTCGAAGGCCAAAAAGCCGGACCGCTAGAGCGTAGAAGGCCGCGTCGCTAGTCCAGTAACTGCCAGGCGACAGGATCCAGCCGTGAAGCAAGAAGTGGCCGTCGCCGATCGCCTGACCTACGAGGATCGTGGTCGCCTTGTCCGAGTCGGCGGCACCGGTGTGGACCGCCGCAGCGTCGAGGAGCGCTACCAGGCCAGTGAAAGCAGTGACCATCGCGGCCGAGATCGCAAGAGGTCGGAGGCGTGCGCGCCGCCCTGCCCCTGCATTGCGGGGTTCGGGAGTCAGGCCACCGGCGTCGCCTTCGGTCACAGGACTAAGACCTTGACTTCATCTCAGCGTCCCGTTCCCGGCTAGCGCTCTCGGCCTTCTCGAGCACGGTGGCGAAGGACCCGCCGAAGCGCCCACACACCGACTTGGGTCGCTTTCTGCGCCGTGCAAGTGGCCAGACAGCCCACGCGAGCAATGCGGCGAGGGTGACTAGAGCAAGCCACGCCCCGATGACCAGCCGCTCTGGCAGGTACCAAAGGTGGATGACATGACGGCCGACAGGGACCGCCGCCTCCAACATGAGGCCCTCGTAGGCCGACAGTGGTAATGCGCGCCCGTCGATCGAGGCGTGCCAGCCTGTGTAGTCGGTCACACGCACGACGAGCTGGCTTGGCGTCGAGGCGTCGATCGCGAAAGTCCAGCTGCTCGTCACGGGATGCTTTACGGAAGACACCGGTTCTGAGGCACCCGAGCCGCCGTCGGCGACCAAAGAAAACCGTGCCGCGACGGGAACCGCGTAAAGGCGCTCACCCTCGAACGACCCGACATAGCGGGTGCCGGGCGGTGGTCCCAGGTGAGGCCGGGGTGGCAGCACGATCCACGCGATCCCGTACCTACGGGCGACCGCGGCGGAACCGATGTCGGGCTCGACAGTGGGCGGTCCGTTCTGGATCATGAAGTACGCCTGGGGAATCACTGGGTCGTAGCCTGCGAACTCGGCAAGCCCGTAGCCGAGGTTGGCTTCCGGGTAGAGGCCGGCATGCGCGATCCTTCGCGACTGCAACGGCTTTCCGGTGTCTATCCCGATGAGACCTGAGCCCACGACCGCCTTCAGCCGTGCAATCGCCGGCGTGACCGGGAAGAAGCTCTGGCTGTAGGAGTTGACGCCAACCCCGGAGAACACGAGGAAAGCGGTCTCTGCGCCGAAGAGCACCGCTACCGCCGCGACAACCGCCGCTCGAGCGGACGGGCGATGCCCGAGCTTGCGTACGACGAAGAACAGGGCACCGGCCAGAACGCATGCCGCGACGAGCCCGACTGGCCACCACAGGCTGTCGAGTCTTAGTTGGTGCTGCACCGTCGGGAGCTTGTTGGTAAGTGCCCCGTACCACAGAAAGCCCACGAACGCGGCAACAATCGCGCTCGGGCCCCAGTACTCGATCAGCATGCGACGCTCGCCCCGCGCGCGAATCAAAGTCTCGAGCCCCAATGCGGACAGCACGCCGACGGGCAGGCCAATGACCGTGCGCATCCGCTTGATCGTCACGCCGTGGAGGCCCGAATGCCTCAAGAGGTCGGATACGGGATGGAACGACTTCGTCTGGTAGGAGATCACCATGGTGACTACGACCGTGGCGGCCAGAGCGATGACCGTCGGGTGCCTCCACCAGCGCAGCACCGCCGCCAAGGCCAGGACGAGCGCGACGACCCCGACGTAGACGACCGTTTCGTAGTAGTCGCCGTGCGAGTAGAACCAGGTACTTCCCCTGATGGGCAGCCCGTAGTACCCCGGCGCGACGAGCAGGCCGAGGGAGCCCACGTTTACGCCCGCCACGCCCCCCGCGCCCGCGGCGCGATGGCTGCCCTTCACGATTTGCAGTCCCGGAAGCCACAACGGTGCCGAGAGCGCGCCTCCCGCGACGATCCCGATGGCAACTCGCACGACTCCGAAAAGCGAGAGTCGACGCCTCCCGAGAAGTGCCAGGGCTCCCGTCACTGCGAAGAAAGTCGCTAGCGCCGCCGCTACGAAGAAGTACGCCTCTGGAAAGCCCCCGTACACACAGAATGCGACCGACAGCGCCAGCAGGATCACGTAGGAGCACTTTCCCTTCCAGCGATACGCCAGGATTGCGAGCGCCGCGATCCAACCGAGCCAGGCCACCACGCCCGACAACGGCCAGGCAAGCCAAGAGGAGAACGCGCCCGAGAGCATGAAGGTGACCCCGCCCAGCACCGAGGACAGCGGGCGTAGGCCGAGCACGCGGCAAAGGACGTAGGCGCCGGTGCCGGCGATAAGGAGCTTCATCGCCACGACAACGAGAAACGCGAACCGGAGCGGCACGAGATAGCTCGTGAGATCGGGCAGGCTCAAGACGGCGGACTGGAAGTTGAGGAACTGGTTGAGCCCGAGCAGGCTCAGGTCGTTCCAGAGCGGGAACTGGAGATGGTGGATTGCCGTCCAGTCGAAGGTGTTGAAGGGCACCATCTCGGTGACCGAATCACCGCTCAGCACGTTGTAAGGGACACCAGGGTAAGCGCCCTTGCCGAGTGAGGTAAAGGAGATGACCGCGTCGAAGCTGCCGAAGCTCCAGCCGTCTTTGACTGCTGGCGACAGGTAGGCGAGGACGAAGCCGACGATGGCCGAGACGCCGAACACGTCGGCGCCGCGGCGCTTCCACCAGAGCGCGACGCGCCCACGAGATCGAGCAGGCACGTTTGTCACCGGGTCC
>Ga0116137_1002650_pt1 | contig 10331 bp, 10 predicted proteins | sample June2015DPH_20_1_3_FD_88973 | JGI IMG/M metagenome (GOLD analysis project Ga0116137, IMG submission 88973) | Peatland microbial communities from SPRUCE experiment site at the Marcell Experimental Forest, Minnesota, USA - June2015DPH_20_100 | ecosystem: Environmental > Terrestrial > Soil >...
AGAAAAGGGGCGAGAATTTGGTAGAGGAGATAAATGGAAAGAAAGGTGAGGAATAGGATGAAGATGAGGAAGATATGTTCTCGTTTCATTTCTTACCCGGATGCCGAGGTATTTATCTCTTTGAACGGATGAGAAGGATGGGCGTTTCAGCTCGGGTTAAGACTTTGAGGGCGACACTCCCCATCACCCACCGGGAAATTCCCGACCGGCCGTGGGTGCACATAATGATCAGATCCGTCCCGGCCTCTTTTGCAAAGTCAATGATCTCGACCGCCACCTGCTGCCCTGTCCTTACCGTGGCCGCTACCCTAAGACCTCTCTTTTTCAATTCCTCACTGAGGTCCGCAAGATATCTCTCCGCGGCTTCCTTCTGTTTTTCATCGACGATCAGGGGGGTGACCAGTTCCGGCGAACCATAAATGGGCATAAAGGGGACCACCTGGAACAGGATGATTTCGGCATCAAAGGTCTTGGCCAATTTTTCGGCCTGGTCCAAGGCCATTTTTGCGAGCTCCGATCCATCCAACGGGACAAGAATTTTTTTGTACATACTTCCCACCTCCCTCACGGATTCCGAAAGTCATTTATATCAATTTTGATAGGGCAAGGCAACAGAAAAGAGGCCATCGGAAATCTCTATACGAAACAGCCGTTGTATTGGAAAAATCAATTTGACTTCTCTCTCTTGGACATTAAGATAAATGAGTTGAAAGGAGGAGCAAGATGCCGGTGATTGATTGTCGAGGGTTGGCCTGTCCGGAGCCTGTGGTGGTGACCAAACAGGCGCTGGATGAATTGAAGGAAGGAGAGATGATTGTCATCGTGGACAATGCTTCCTCGTGTAATAATGTGGAACGGTTTGCTCAGAGTCAAGGGTGTCCGGTGGAAATCAAGCAGGAGGGGCAAGATTTTCATCTTCGCATTCAAAAGATCCAATCCGAAGATAAGGGAAAGGTTGCCAAGCCTAACGAGAAAACCAAAAGGGTCGTGGTTTATATCAACTCGCATCTCCTCGGATGCGGGGATGAGGTATTGGGATCGTTCTTGATGAAGTCTTTCTTAAAGACGTTACTGGATTTGGACACAAAGCCCAGCCGTCTCATTTTGGTCAATAGCGGTGTCCAGTTGGCCGCGGAGAATTCCAAGGCGTTGGAGTCCCTTCAGAGTTTATCGGAAAAAGGGGTCGAGATTGTTTGCTGCGGAACCTGCATCGATTTTTATGAGTTGAAAGGAAAAATGAAGACGGGGGTCGTTTCCAATATGTACGATATCATCCAATCCATGGTGGAAGCTGATCGCGTGATCAAACCTTAATTTAATTCCGTCCTGATGGGTCATCGGTGGTTTGCCTCGGAGGGAAAGAATTTGTTGTTTATTTTCTGAGCGACGTTGAGGATGAAGAGAAGAATGGATGAAGTGCGTCTGACTTCGAGAGTAAAGAAAGCGGGCTGAGCCTCCAAAGTGGGTCCAGAGGATCTGGATCAGATTTTGAAAGATTTGCCCATTCCGAAAGATCCGAAAGTATTAGTCGGGCTGGACACATCGGATGACGCAGGGGTCTATCAACTGAGCGAGGAAGTGGCCCTCGTTCAAACGGTAGATTTCTTCACTCCCATTGTAGACGACCCCTTTACCTTTGGTCAGATTGCCGTAGCCAATGCCCTGAGCGATGTCTATGCCATGGGAGGCACTCCGCTCACCGGCATGAATTTGGTGGCCTATCCCATCAAAGATCTCTCTTCTTCTATTTTGAGAGAGATCCTCCTCGGAGGCCTCTCGAAAATGAAGGAGGCCGGCGTGGCTCTGGTAGGAGGGCATTCGATCGAAGACCCGGAGATTAAATACGGCCTGGCTGTAACGGGCGTGGTCCATCCGAATAGAATCCTGACCAATGCCAAGGCAAAAGCGGGGGACAAATTGGTTTTGACAAAACCTCTCGGCACAGGCATCATTTCCACGGCCCTGAAGGCCAAGATGGCTTCTGAGGAGGCTGTCGGGAAGATCGTGGAGAGCATGGTGGCCCTCAATCGAACGGCGTCGGAATGGATGAAAAAATACGGAGCCCATGCCTGTACGGATATCACAGGATTCAGCTTCATCGGCCATGCCTTGGAAATGGCGATCGCAAGCCAGGTGGGAATGGTCATTCAGTCCAGCGCTGTTCCTATCTTTCCCGAAGCGATGGAATATGCGAAATTGGGTTTGGTTCCCGGAGGGGCATATTCAAATCGCGATTTTTTTTCGTGCCGAGTGGAAATGCATTCCAGTGTGCCCCATCTCTTGGCGGACATCTTCTATGATCCTCAAACATCGGGTGGCCTCCTCATCTCCTTATCTCCCGGTGAGGCAGAGAAACTGGTGGCGACGCTAAAAAAAGAGGGAATCGTCCATTCTTCGATGGTCGGGGATGTAGTAGAAGAGCCTCGCGGAAAGATTCGACTCCTCTGATGTTTCCCCTCCCATCCTTGTTGCAGCCGGAGGAAAAATTCGGTTACATTATAATGGTGAAACTTTTTTTGGGTCTGCACATCTGACCTAAAAAGATCAAATCGGTCAACGTAGGAGATTGAAAGAATAAAACCGATGGAGATTGAGGTCAAATTATTTGCAACGCTTCGAGATTACCTGCCGAAGGGAAGCAGTCGGTTTTCCTGTAAGATGGGGATCGAGGGTTCCACCCGGGTTCAGGATATTTTGCTGCGGCTCAAGATACCCGAACAGATACCCAAGATCATTTTGATCAACGGCGTTCACGGAAAGAAGGAGCAGATATTAAAGGAAGGTGACGTCCTGAGCATCTTTCCTCCTGTCGCAGGAGGCTGACAAAATCAATGGTCAATTTGCAATGATCGCTGATCAATTCTCAATTTCAAATCTGAACCCTCAGTTACCTACGCCAAATCCCAAGCTCTAAGAACGGTGCATCTTTACTTGTGTTAATTGACCGCTGACTATTGATCATTGAAAATTGATTATTTCTTCTCTTTGAGTTCCTTGATCTTCTTTTGCAGCCTTTCTTTTTGATCTGGTTGGGGATCCAGTTTCAAAGCCCTTTCGTAAAACTCCACGGCTTTCTCGGCCCGGTCTAGTTTGAGATAACTATCAGCCAGGTGTTCTGTGATCGTGGAATCATCCGGTGTCAACTGGTTCGCTTTTTCAAGTTCGGTCAAAGCCTTCTTGTAGTCCCCGAGTTTATAATAGACCCAACCCAAACTATCGGTGATGTAACCCATATTGGGTTTCAGCTCCATGGCCTTCTGGACGAGTTTAAGGGCCTCCTCCAGGTGGATACCCCTTTCGGAATAGGAATAACCAAGATAGTTGAGGGCATCGGCATGATTGGGGTTGAGTCGGAGAACCTCCTTCATCTCGGCGAGCATCTTATCAAAATCGCCCATTTTATCGTAGAGCGCGCCCGTTTGAAAATGAATTTCCTCATCATTCTGATTTTTCTCAACGCCCCTCTTCAGCGTGGCCAAGGCCTTTTCTAATTGGTTCTCTTTTTCGAAAACGGCGGCGAGGAACAAGTAGAGGTCTCCCTCGTTCGGCTTGGCCTGGATCGATTCCTCTAAGATTCGGATGGCCTCCTCCGTCTTGTTCTGCTTCCTCAGAACCAGGACAATGTTCCTTGTCGAGTCAGCAAAGAGAGTGGATTCGGGAGGGATCTTCTTGAATTCCGAGATGGCCTGATCAAAGGCCTCTTTTTCTACGTAGGCGACCCCTAAATAATATCGGACCCGATCGTCTTTGGGATTGGCGGCGAGTACAAAATTGAATTCCAAAATCGCCTGGTCCAATTTTTCCTGCTCCAAATAGATCAGGCCCATCTTCGTCCGGATATTGAGGTCTTCTGAACCGGACTTTTGCATCTCCCGAAATTGGCTCAATGCTTCGTCGAACTTCTTCTTTTTGATGAAGATCTGGCTAAGCCGGCTTCTCGCCTTTTTGTTGTCTGGATCGAGGATGAGGACTTTTTGATAAACCTCAGAGGCCTTTTCCGGTTCATTCTGGATCTCGTAAGTCATCCCCAGATCCATCAGGACGGAGACCAGATTGGGTTCGATCGCCAGGGCCTTCAAAAAATATTGCTTGGCCAATTCATAAGATTTTGTCCTGATATAGATTCTTCCCAATGCGTAGAGGCCCATGACCGAATTGGGCTCGATCTCGAGAAACTGTTTGAGGGTTTGGATGGCCTGGTCGTACTCCTGGATGTCCTCGTATAGAGAACTGAGGAAGAGGTAACTTTCCTGATGTTGGGGATCGATCTCCAGTACTTTTTTGTAAGAGGCGATGGCCAACGGGTAGTTTTTAAGGATGGAATATAATCCACCCAGGAGCAGATGGGCTGGGAGATGATCGGGGTCGTAGAGGAGTGCGGTTTTGCACTCCTCCATTGCGTCGTTTAAGAGTCCTTTGTGGATGTAAAGGGTGGCCAATTCGACATGCAAGGAGGGTTCTTTGGAGTCAAGGGCGATCGCTTCTTTAAGTTCCTCAATCGCCTCATCCACTTTTCCCTCCTGCAGCCTTATCTGGGAGAGGAGAAAGTGGTAATAGGCAAGGGGATTTGAAGGGGGAGTTCCCCTCTGAGTTTTTTGGAGTTTCGTTGGAGTGGGCCGGAAGGGAGGCGTCTCTTTCTCCTGTTTTTGGAATCCAGGTCTTCCCGCACAACCTGCCAAAAGAAGCAAAGACAGAGAAAGAACGAGGGCTTTCGTTAGGAATGGCTTCATCTTCAAAAAATAACAGACTTCGGAAACAAAGTCAAAGACCTGAATTCGATTTTAAGAGATTCTCGAAGGTGTCCGGGGGGAAATACCCTTCCATTATTTTTCCGTTCTGAAAGAGGAGGGTGGGAGTGGAATCGATGAGCAGACGCCTTCCCAATTCCACATTTTTTTTGATGGCTGTCGTATCGCAAGAAGGCGTTTTTAATTCCATTCCTTGGTAAGTTTCTTCCAAGGCCTTTCTTCTGTCCTTTGAACACCAGATGGACTTCGCCTTCTCAAAGGAAGCAGGAGATAAAGGGTACAAAAACAAAAACGCCTGGAGGTCTTTGATTTGTTTCAGCTCTTCGTGCAGTTGGGAACAAAAATGGCACTGGGGATCGGTGAATACATAAAGCTTCCTTTTTCCCTCTCCCATGGAAATGGCATTTTCGAGGTGAAGCGTGGAGGGGTCCGCCCTCCGGAGATCTTTTAATCTGTCAAGCGTGAGATTTCTTCTGGTCTGACGGTCCAATATCTGTCCGGAAATAATAATAAATTTCAGGTTCTTATCAATATAAAAAATGATATTATTTTGACCTATCCCGCACGCAACCTCCCAGAACCCTTCCAAAGGGGCCTCCTTGATCTCCAAGATTTTAAATTCCGTCTTAATAAAATCCTTTAAAATACTGGTGGCCTCTTCGTTTGTAAGGGCAAAGGCGTTCCCGAGGAGAAGCAGAGAGAAAACGAAGGACCAACAGAAGATGCGTAGTGTTTTTTTCATATCGCGGCTCCCCTTGAAATGTGAGATCATTTTAGCAAATCATAGGCTGATTTGCCAGTCCATCCCTCTCTCATCGTGGGAATGGTGAATCCAATCATTCTCTGGCGAAATTGAAGTGAGCGCGAGAGAAGGGGCGAACACCATTTCAGTGGATTCAAGATTCCGTTAAGCCAAGGAGGAGTTAGATCGACGTGCGGAAGAGGGTGTCATGGCGATCGTTCGGGATCGGGAAAATCAATCAGGGTGGGCCCTTTTTCTCGAAGCGATAGAGGGTTCTTGGATTCACCTTAAGGATTTCTGAGGCAACTCTTTTATTTCCCCCGGCCTCTTTCAGTATCTCTTTTATATACTCGGACTTGATATCACCTAAAGATTTGCGGTCTTTCACTCCTCTCTTAATCATTTCCGAAAACCCTTCCGTCAGATCTTTGGGAAGGTCGTTGGCCACCAAGTAATCCTGATCGGTCATGATCACAGCCCTTTCTATGACGTTTTCCAGTTCTCGCACATTCCCCGGCCAATGATATTCTAAAAGGAACTTGATCGCCTCTTTGGAGATCCCCTTGATCTCCTTTTTGGCTTCTTTGTTGTAGAGATCAAGGAAGTGGTAGGCGAGTAAAGGAATATCCTCTCTTCTGTCTTTGAGATCGGGGAGAAAAATGGGAAAGACATGAAGACGGTAGAAAAGGTCTTCCCGAAATTTTCCGTTCTTCATATTTGCTTCCAGATTCTCATTGGTGGCTGCGATCATTCGGACATCAATCTTTGTTCTCTCCGTGCTCCCCACCTTCATCACTTCCTTCTCCTGAAGGACTCTTAGAAGTTTCACTTGGACAGAGGGGAGGATCGTGGAGATCTCGTCCAAGAAAAGCGTCCCGCCATCGGCCTCTTCGAATAGACCCTTCTTCGCCTGCACCGCCCCGGTGAAGGCGCCCTTGGTGTGTCCAAAAAGTTCGCTTTCCACCAGCGTCTCAGGGATGGCCCCGCAATTGAAAGGGATAAAAGCTCGGTCCACCCTTGGGCTGTTGTAGTGGATGGCCTTGGCAACCAGTTCTTTGCCGGTTCCGCTTCCCCCATAGATAATGACTGTGCTGCTCCCAAGAGCCACCTTTTCGATCAGGGAGAAAATTTCCTGCATCTTCTTGCTTTTTCCGATAATATTGCTGAACTCAAATTTTTTTCTCACCTCCATCCTCAGAAGCCGATTTTCCCTGAGCAGGAGGCCTTCCTTTTGGGCTTTGGAGATGTGGATCAGGAGTTCGTTCAAATCGACGGGTTTGGTGATATAGTCGTTTGCTCCTATCCTCATTGCTTCTACCGCCGTCTCGATTGACCCATAGGCCGTCATGAGAATAACCATCACCTCTGGCCTCGTTCCTTTGATCGTTTTGAGAAGTTCGATGCCGTCCATCTCCGGCATCTTCAGGTCGGTCAATACTAAATCGAAGACATCCTTTTCGATTTTTTCGATGGCCTCGACGCCGTTTTGGGCGACCTCAACACCGTATCCACCCATCTGCGAAAGACCTTTTCTTACGATGTCCCGAACGGGAGCTTCGTCGTCAACGACCAATATTTTCATAGGCTCTACATCAGACTCCTTTTAGCAGTATTCTTACCAAAATTTGATTCCTAAATCAATGGGAATCATTTTTTTCCAGAATTCTTGAATCCAATTTTTCAGCAGAATTCCTAACGGAGGTTACTGTTCGGCGCCGCTTTGAAGACCGAAAAAAAGGGGCTGCTCCCGTCAGAGGGTTGACTGTTGTTGGATTTCTTATAAAATAGAGCGATTGGGAGCCAATGAATAAGGATAAGAAAGGGGGTATTCGTGGAAGACCGAATCTTGATCGCGGACGATGAAAAGACGATCTGTAGTGTGCTATCTCAAAGGTTGACCCGAGAAGGATATTCATGTGTCACCGCCCATAACGGGAAGGAGGCCCTTACTCGTTTCTACCAGGGCAATTTTTCGCTGGTTATTTCAGATATCCGGATGCCTGAGGTGGACGGTTTAGAGCTTCTGAAGAGTGTAAAGGCCGTGCGACCCACCATGATGTTCATCCTCATGACCGCCTTTCCGGAGATCGATATCGCCGTCGAGGCGATACACCTGGGAGTGAGTGACTTCCTCATCAAGCCCTTCGATCTCGAACTCGCAGTCTTCAGCGTGAAAAAGGCGCTTGAGCAGAAGAAGATGGAAGAGGAGATCGAGTCCTACCACAAAAACCTCAAGAGAATGGTGGAGGAGAGGACCGTGGAACTTCAACACGCTTATCGCACGCTGAAAAAAGCCTATTTAGATTCAGTCAAGGTTCTGGCGGAGGCAATCGACGCCAAAGACCCCTACCTGCGGGGCCACTCTGATCGAGTGAGGCGGATGAGTTTGCGGATCGCCGTTTCATTGGGGTTTAGTGAGGAGAGGATGGAGATTTTGGAATATGGATCACTCCTCCATGATATCGGTAAGATTGGCATCCAAGATGAGATTCTCCGCAAACCGGGGCCTCTGAGCCCCGACGAGTACCAGACGATTCAAGAGCATCCCTTGATCGGCGTGAAAATTGTGGAGGGGATCGAGTTTTTCAAGGATAAGATTCCCATGATTCGTAATCATCATGAGCACTTTAACGGGGAAGGGTATCCAGACGGTTTGGCGGGAGAAGGCATTCCCCTTGAGGCAAGGATCATTGCTGTTCCCGATGCCTTCGATGCAATGGCCAGTCTGAGACCCCATCGGGGCACCATGGCCCTTGAGGACATCCTTTTGGAAATGGAAAAATACAAAGGAAAGCAATTCGACCCAAAACTTTTGGAAATTTTTCTGCAAGAAAAAATTTATCAATCGTAACCAAGAAGATAGGGTCCCCGTTTATCGGAGGCGATTCAGAAGGGTTTGCTTCTTTTCCCCTGGCGATACCGGCCTGCCCTGGTGCCGACCGAGGGCGGGACAGGCAAGGACTCAATAACATATGCCAGCCAATCTCACCCCCCAATATTTAGAGGTAGAGCTTAAGTTCAAACAGGCCAAGACGACACCGGAGAAGATAAAAGCTCTCGAGGTGATGATGGCCGTCATTCCAAAGCATAAAGGGACCGAAAGGCTTCGGGGGCAGCTCAAGAGCCGGATGGCCAAATTAAAGGAGGAACTCCAGAAGAGGCCCACTGTCGCGAGGGCAGAGCAGGCTTATAATATCAAGAGAGAGGGAGCTGTTCAAAGCGTTCTCCTGGGCCTTCCCAATTCTGGTAAGTCAAGCCTTCTCTCCCGGATCACCGGCGCCTTTTCTGAGGTGGCGGACTACCCCTTTACAACCCGGAAGCCCATTCCCGGGATGATGACCTATGAGAATTTACAGATTCAATTGGTGGACACGCCGCCGATTCAATTGGATCATATCGAACCTGGATTCCCGAACTTGATTCGAAATGCGGACGTCCTTCTTCTCTTGGTTGACCTGGCGGAAGGCCCTCTCTTCCAGATGGACATCCTCATGAAAGAACTGAATGAAATGAGAATAAAGGCGGTCGGGAAGGGACCTATTCCCTCCATGGAGTCGGGATGGATTTGTCTGCGGGCACTCGTGGTTGGGAATAAATGTGATTTGAAGAATGCAATGGAGGAGTACCGTAAACTTGGGAACCGTTTCAGAGATACCTTCCCCATGCTACCTCTCTCTGCCAGAGAAGGAATGAATTTTGAAGAATTGAAAAAGGAGGTCTATCAGCTTCTCGACATCATTCGGGTCTACACGAAGGTGCCCGGAAAGGACCCGGATCTGACGGAACCCGTTATTCTTAAGAAGGGAAGCACGATTGAGGATGTGGCTCTCTCCGTTCATAAGGATTTTGCGGCCAAGCTTCGATATGCAAGGGTCTGGGGCTCCGGAAAATTCGGTGGACAAATGGTCAAACGGGATTATGTCGTCAGCGAAAGGGATGTGATCGAGCTGCATCTTTGAGAAGGGAAATTCAGAACAGGACATTCGAAGTTCGAAAAAATGTCGAATGACCAAATGCTAAAATTCTAAACCGAATAGAAAGGGTCTTTTTGAGAGATTTGGCCATTTGGATTTCGTATTTTAAAATACGATTAAAATGAGTTACCGAAACCTCTGCGGGACAACGAAAAGGAAATAGATGAAGGATTTAACGAGAAGACTTTTTCTGAGATATCTTTTAGGACTTCCGCTCCTCTCTTCTTTTCCCCTCCATGCCCTGGAAGACGTGGGCAGATCTTCCCGCCCCTCCAAGAAAGGGTGAAGGGAACTCCATTGGCGAGTTCTTCAGGGGAGAGGAACTTCACTACGTCATTGGGGTCTGGCTGTTTAAGAAAGTGGCGGTGGGGAAAATAAGTTTCAGGGAGATGAAGGAAAAGGGCCGCTATCTATCCACCCTTCAAGGGGAGACCTTGGGTATCCTCGGGTGGGTGGCGCGTTATCGAACGGACACGTATCGCTCCGTCATGGAAGAAATCGACGGGGGGAGACGCCTTCGATCCGTATCGTTCGAAGAAGATGTGAAGGTGGGAAGCACGTTGCGGCGGCGGATCCATTTGTTCGATTATGAAAAGAGAAAATGGATTCGGGTGAGGCAAAGGAAAGACGGCACCAAGATAAGGACAGAGGAGGAGATCCCTCCAGGAATGGTCTATGATGATTTCATCACGGCCTCTTATAATTTCCGTTACGGTGTTTACGGCGGGATCGAGAGAGGTAGAAAATATACCGTGGCCACCTTTCCTAAGAAGGGACCGTCCAGTTATGAAGTGAGAGTGGCTTCAAAAGAAGAGGAGGAGAAGAGAAAAAAATCCGAGAAATCTCAGGAGGGGAAAGAGTATCTCG
>Ga0116137_1002660_pt1 | contig 10300 bp, 7 predicted proteins | sample June2015DPH_20_1_3_FD_88973 | JGI IMG/M metagenome (GOLD analysis project Ga0116137, IMG submission 88973) | Peatland microbial communities from SPRUCE experiment site at the Marcell Experimental Forest, Minnesota, USA - June2015DPH_20_100 | ecosystem: Environmental > Terrestrial > Soil >...
ATAGAATTCGTCGGTCGTTCAGATCTTCAGGTCAAGATCCGCGGCTTCCGTATCGAGCTCGGGGAGATCGAAGCCATGCTCGGGAAGCATCCGGCAGTAAAAACGGCTGTGGCTGTAGTCTGGGGGGAGGAACAGGCGGAGAGGAGTCTGGTCGCCTACGTCTCGCCCATCCCGAATGCTACCATCGATCCATCCCAGCTGAAGGATCACCTCAAGGGTCTTCTGCCTGACTACATGATCCCCTCAGCCATAATGGTTCTGCCGGAACTACCCCTTATGCCGAACGGCAAGGTCGACCGGAGGGCACTCCCCCCTCCCGAGCCCCCACGAACTGGAAGATCGGAAGCAGATGCTATGGCGCATAGCCACGAGGAGCTGGAGCTCATCGAGATGTGGGAGGATCTGCTGAGGGTTAAACCAATCGGCGTGAACGACAATTTCTTCGACCTGGGTGGGCACTCAATGATGGCTGTCCGCCTCTTCGCCCGGATCGAGGAGAAATTCAAGGTCCGAATGCCTCTCGCCACACTTTTCCAGAGCCCGACCATAAAGGAGCTGGCAAAGGTCCTTAGGGCCAAGGAACCTTCCCAACTGGGGGATCTCCTGGTCCCTCTGCAGGGAAGTGGATCGGGGTCTCCACTCTTCCTCCTCCATGCGGCAGACGGTGACGTTCTCAACTATACAGCCTTCGTAAGGAGCTATGGGCCAGGCCGCCCCATCTACGGCATCCAGTCAAGGGGTATTAATGGTGAAGCGCAGCCCTTGACCAGTATTGAGGAGATGGGAACGCAATACGTGCACGCTGTGCAGAAGATCCGCCCACACGGGCCATACCTCCTGTTGGGCTACTCCGAAGGCGCTCTACCCGCCTACGAGATGGCACGGCAATTCGCAGAGGCTGGGGAGGAGGTTGGCCTGCTCGCCATAATAGATGCCTCCACCCCAGGCCAGAAGGAATCCGAGGCTGCTACCAGGCGGCGCGAGTTCGTGGTCGAATTCCTCAATTTATATGTGGACATCCGCCAGGCAATACCCAAGGGGAACCTTCGGGACCTGATACGAACATTCCCCCAGAGAATTGCCAACCTGATCCTATATGGTCTTCAGGCTGTGGGCTTTCAAAGAAAATCTGCAGAACCGCTCCTGCCCGGGTGGGCTTTCTACCTCTCGGAGGCGCGGAAGCGCACAATAATTGCCAATATTAAAGCTGCCAAGGCCTATCGGCCAAAGAAGTACCAAGGGGTCGTTACTCTCTACCGCCAGACACCATTCCCCATGCTATCGACGCTCGACCCTCAGATGGGATGGCAGCGCCTTGCTAGGGAAGTGGACAGCACCACCATTAGTGGTTACATCCATGGGAACATGCTGAAACCGCCCCAGGTCGCAAAACTGGTCCTTGACCTCAAGAAACGTGTGGATGCAGTCGATGGACCCCAAAACGTCTAATCTGCTGAATGAGCGGTGCTTGGGTCTTCTCCAGGTATGAGGACTTGCATGAGCATCCCCGAGTTCATTTCTTGCGTGCGCCCGGGATAATATCTCTTATTAGTAATTTCGGACTAGTTCCTCATCAAGCAGGTTCTTTTCAGATGCCTAGGGTCAGCGTGATAACTCTCTCGCATAACCGCCCTTCTCTTTTGTCCAGATCGATTGCCAGTGCCCTCTCCCAAGATTACTCAGACTTTGAGCTTATCGTTGTGGACGATTCATCCAGCGATGAACCCCGGAAGGTTGTAAACTCCTTCGTGGACCCGCGCATCGAATACATAGGGCTAGAATCCGCAATCGCCGCGAGTGCCGCTGACAATGTCGGAATAAAATCAGCCCATGGCGACTACATTGCCTTTCTTGATGATGATGACGAATGGCTTCCGACAAAGCTATCAAAGCAGGTCATGGCGTTCAGCAGAGCTGGCAGCTCAGTCGGGCTGATCTACACGGGCATCAATTACATAGATGAGGTAAAGGGCTCGCGCAAGAGCTTCCTGCCAGCATGCAGGGGGAGGGTCTTCGACCGGCTGCTAATGGGGTGCTTTATCTGGGCGCAATCCTCGGTGATGATAAGGAGGGACATCATAGCAGAGGTCAACGGATTTGACGGGGCATTGCCTTGTATGCATGATTGGGACCTCTACCTCAGGATTGCAAAGAAGTACGAATTTGACTACATCCCTGAGGTATTGGTCAATTATTATTGCGACTACGGTGGTCTGAACCGCAACATTGAGAAACGGCTCCAAGGTCAGAGCATAGTCTACGGAAAAATTGGTCCCCAGATCAAGTCGAAGAAGGTATGGTCTGACTATTATTTCCACAGGGGGGTCTGGCTTTTCATGCTTGGCGATCACCTTGAGGGCGGGCGATGCCTCGTGAAGAGCCTTCAGTGCAATTGGAAGAACCTCAGAGCCCTCCCGCTCATAGGGCTTAGTATGATGGGTTCTGCAGCCTTCAATAAAATATACTCTCTCTTCGAGAGCACACCTTTAGCGAAATACCTGGCAAATATTTCAGGTTATAGGTCGGTATGACATAGTGAAAATCAACTGCAAAAGGCAGTGCTAAAAACAACAATACTGAGCTCCCATCGAGCAACAACGCTATTAACAACCCTTTAGCCAATTTGAAATCATGCGGATCGTTGTGACGGGCGGGGCTGGCTTCATCGGCAGCCATTTGGTCGAGCGCCTGGTCTGGCGAGGGCACGACCTGGTTGTCCTGGACAACCTTGTCACCGGCAAGGAAGACAACCTCCAAAAGGTCATCAATGAGATCGACTTCATAGAGGGAGACATCAGGGACGACGAGCTGGTCAAGCGTCTTCTAAAGGGGGCAGATGTTGTTGCCCATCTTGCCGCTCTAACTAGCGTCAGCGAATCGATGGAAGAGCCCTACCTCTATCACGAGATCAATACCTCGGGGACGTTGCGCCTGCTGCAGCTCTCTGTAGAGAGCGGGGTTAAGAACTTCCTCTTCGTCTCCTCCTGCGCGGTCTACGGCGATCCAACCAAGATACCTATCAAGGAGACCGACCCTATCTCCCCCCTGTCCATCTATGCTGCCACGAAGGCCTCGGCCGAAGCCTACTGCCAAGCTTATAACAGCATGGGGATAAGGACCTGCGTGCTGCGCCTCTTCAACGTCTACGGCCCCCGCCAGGGATTCAGCCAGTACTCGGGGGTGATCTCCCAGTTTACAGAGAGAACTAGGAAGGGGCAGCCTCCCATCATATTCGGAGACGGAAAGCAGACTCGGGATTTCGCCTACGTGGGTGATGTGGCTACCCTTATGGCAACCGCCGTCGAGAAGTTCTCCGAGGGGGTTTTCAATGTGGGCTCTGGCAAATCTTCAACTATAAAGGGACTGGCTGAGACCCTTGCGCGCACCATGGGCAAGCCCGACCTGCAGCCCGTATACGAGGAGCCGCGCCCAGGCGAGGTCAGGTACAGCAGGGCAGACATCTCAAGAGCGCGGAAGGTCTTTGGCTTCCGGCCAGAGGTTTCGCTCGAAGAGGGGCTAAGGTTGACCGTTCGCTGATTATAATTGCTCGCAATTAATTTACAATACACAGTGAGATCGATCATTAAGGAGCCACTGACCCTTCAGCCATTTAAGAGAGATGAATAAATGGAGACAAGGCTTTTTGCAATTTTTTCCATATCATGATCCAGCAATGCCGTCTTCCCCTCTTCGACAAAGTTCTTCGCCAGCAAGGGGTCCTTACTCACGCGCTCTAGCGAGGTGGCGAATTCGTCCACAGTTTCGCAGGTGAGGGCGTTCCTGCCATTGGCGAGTAGTCCTTTATAGACGGGCAGGTTGCGGGCCACCACAGGCCTCCCGACAGCCATCGCCTCCATGAGCGCTATCCCTTGGTTTTCGCAGAAAGAGGGTGTAAAAAAGATATCACCCCCGCAGTGGGCGTCCAACGCTTCCTCCACATCGGACAGGAAAAGGACATTTGGGGGGCACTTGCCCATGGCCCTACGAACCCTTAACGGGTAATATAGAATTGAGCGCCTTCCAACCCACACGAACTGCAGGTTGGGGAGTTGCTTGGCCACGGCTGGCAAAACCTCAACTCCCTTCTTGGGGCAGATGACGCCAACCATGTAGACCACCTTCGTATCATCAGAAATCCCGTAATGTTTCCTGAACGAGCTTCTGCGCTCCGGCACTAACCTGAATTTGTCGAGGTCTATGCCATTGCTCAGCACTTGGATGGGCGCCTTCACGTGCCTCGCCCGGAGGGTGGCCTCGGTCCAGGCGCTGGGGGCAAGGACCAGATCACCCATGTTGTAAAAAAATGTCAGGTATCTTCCTACCACCCCCGATAGTAACCCACTTCCAGTCCAAACCCCTTCAGCGTCTTCGGCCGTTGTATGGGCATGCATCACCACTGGTATTCCCTTCTTTTTTGCCCTTTTCACCTCAGCAATGTTGGTGAAAGGGATGGGCACATGCACGTCAAGGAGGTCGTAGTTCTTCTCGGTTGGATCGTCAGTAACATCAACTCCTTGACGAAGAAGGGCATCCCTCAACCTCCTCGCGGAGACTATGTTGCCAGTCATCAGTCCAATGGGAGTTACAAGGAATTTTATCCTCATGCAGCAGACCATCGCACGTGATTCTTTGCCATTTGATATGTTAACACATCTTCAGTATAATACTTTAAGCGCAATTTTCTGCTTGCGCTAAACTGTGCGACCCACTCTCTCCCGCTCTAAGAAAACGCACGCGCATTAAGAATGTTGAACCAAAAAAATTATGGTTTGATTTCTTCGGTTTGTGCTTCGTGCTTTGGCTCAGGTATCTCGGATGGCGTTTCTTCTGAAACTTCTTCTTTTGTAAAGCGCATGGTAATCCATGCAACTACGAATGAGAGTACAGCAAATAGAAGGTAGACAACCATTGAATCTACGGCGCTGATTTGAATAAACGCAGCAGGGGCTTGACTTCCGTACTCAATTGAGAGCATTTCATAGTTTACCAAAGCAGCAAATACTGCAAATACCATGAATACTACACCAAATACCGATGCAATTTGGCTTACAATTTTCCAGTTGTTCATACTCATTTCACCGAGTGGCCTCTTTTTTATGAGGACGCTGCCTTTTAAACAATTACCATTCTCAATCATGGTAAAAATTTAATCCCCAAACCCAAACTACTGCTATTTCGCTCCTTCCAGCTACTATTCTGCTACTAACTCTCTCCCAACATAAAAAGAAAAAAAGTTAAATTTTAATCCCCCCAACTTGCCGTTTATTTATCATGAAGGCTATCGCCAAGGCGATCGAGCGGCGCTTCCCATCAGGCTAGCATTTTAAGTGCTTTAAATTAAACTGCTTAGCATGATTAACGGTCGTGGGCTGCAGCATGTGCCAGATAGGGTGCACATAGCACCCGCATTCCTTGAGATTGACCGGCTTGTGCTGCCCTTCCTCGAGATGAAAGGCGAACGACTTCATCTCTTCACATTCCAAAGGCAAAACAAGCGTTCAAAAATGTGCCTTGAGTCAATCTGCTCAGCCCTCGATAGGGAAAGAAAAAGCTACGAGATCCATAGGACCGATTCTGAAATATTCCATCTCATAACCGCATTCAAACGGATTATAAAGGAGGAGCTTGGATGCGGCAATCAGGTCTTCGTCAATTTATCCTCGGGGGGGCACCTGCAGACCGTGGCTGCTTTCATGGCCACTTGCGCATCCCCCGGCGCCATCACGCCCTACTTCGCCTATCCCAAACGGTTGAACGATCTCACCAAGCCAGCGGCACCGCAGAATTCGTGCGGCGTTGAAGAAATCATAACATTGCCTCATTTTACCATCAATGCTCCTGATGAAGATTCACTTCACTTCCTACGGATCCTGGCAGAGGTGGGTGAGGCCGATAAGAAGACAGTGCTGAACTCCTGCCAATCAGAGGGTCTGATTCGGCACCAAGGAAAATCCAGGCCCTATGGGCATGTCATGCTGGAGAACAAGTTCATCCGCCCCATGGAGAAGCAGGGGCTGATGGCTGTTACAGAGAATGGGAGAAGATGCAGGGTCCAGATAACTGAGAAAGGGAGAGACATGCTTCTGGTCAATGGACTCATGGAGGATTCGGCCTGAGCAAAGGGGAGGAAGTGAAAATCCATGGTCTCGTCCCGCCGAATCAGAAAAGCTGCTGCAAGCAAGGGCGTCAGCCCCATCATAGCCACCCTGCTTCTGATCGTGATCACCGTGGCTGCCGCGGTGGTAGCCTACGGCTTCGTTACAGGATTCATAGGTGGGACGCAGGCACAACCCATCCAGACGGGAATGGCGGTCGACTCGGTCTACTCGTCACCTACCGAAGTGGTATTGTACGTGAGGAATACGGGGAATGCCCCACTCACCGTGGACATGGTCTACGTGACCCAGGGTAACTCGCTGGTTGCTGTACCCCTAGTACCTGCGGTGAGTGTGGGCACGGGGAGCGTTAGCCCAATCATACTTACAAACAATTTCACGGAAGGGGTCTGCCAGTTCAAGATTACGTCCACTGAGGGTGCCCAGTGTGCAATCAGCAGCGACATCCAAGCTGGTAGTGGCGGTAGTGGTGGTGACCTTATCCCGCCCCTCTGTTCCAACCTGGGCGCCAATACAACCATCGCGGGAGCCTCCTGCCTATTATCATCGATCTGGAGCGACAATGTCGGTCTCTCAGGATTCATCTGCTCTACCAACAACACCGGCAGCTGGGTTAATTCGTCTTGGATCCCATTCACAGGAAATACTGCTTCTCTTATTATAACCCTCAACCCAACGGCTGGAACTGTTGTTGGGTTCGGGTTCTTCGCAAACGACACCTCCAACAACTGGGGTTCCTCGGGCATTTCATACATCACCGTGGCCCCACTCGCGGTCAACTGCATAGCAATCAATCAGAACTCATCCAGGACCAGCACGGGCTCTTCCGTGGCCCTGGCTTACCACCTGGTCTGGTCCAGCAACTCCTCAGCGGTTAGCAGCGGTATCCTTACGGTCAATGGCACAAGCTACCCTATTTCAGCAGGCTGGTGCAACTTCACGGATACATTGGCCTCGGTAACCAAGAGAACCTATAACGTGACCTCGGTCAGTGCAAATGGAGTTACGGCCTACAGCCAGGTCCCGTCTAACCCATCCGTCATCTGGGACCGGCTGAACATCACCTACACATCCAATTCAACGCTGCTCAGCATTCGGCAGACAGCTCAGATAACCATCACAGCAACCTACGAGTACGATGGCGCAATCGCGTCTTTAACTGTAAACACCCTCCGAAACGGAACCCACTACGCCACGGGTAACTTCAACGATTACGAATCGGCTGCAGCTGTCTTCACCTACTCAGTGGAGAACTTCACAGATCCACTTTATGGGATAACCGCCTTCGACTCCACTCCCTTGACGGTTACCTGGACCATAGCCCCGCCGGGCGTCGTAGCCTACATCCCCATAACCCTCTCCAATAGCCAGAACATGGCGACACCTGCAAACTTCCAGCAGCAGCTCTTCATCAACTGGTCCCTCTGCAGCCCCTACGTCAGCTCTAGCCTCAGCAACGTGATCTTCTTCGACAGCAACGGCAACCCGCTTTACGTCTGGGATGAGAACGGCACCACCAACGTCAGCAACTCCCTGACCACGGTCTGGGTCAACCTGGGTTCAAACATAATCCCGGCCAACGGTAACATCAACATATACCTTGGCTTCTACAACCTCAGCTACGATACCAGAGGGCAGAATGGCTACTGGGGCATGTTCCCCACGGCGACCGGCACCTACGCCCAGTATGACAACGGCTTTAAGGTCTTCCAATTCTACGACAACTTCAATGGTACCACTATCAGCCCTGCCTGGAACACCCAGGGGGCTGCTGGGACCTACTCTGTTAACAACGGTCTCACAATGTATTCGGGCGCATTTCCGAACTATGTGTTCACCCTCAATAATCAATACTCAAGTCCTATTATTGTCGACGCCTATTCGGTTGGAACCTACGGAAATTGGCTAGGCATCTCTCTCTGCAACCTCCAGTCTACGGATGGGTCCTATGCCCTTACGAGCGGTGCCGTTCAATGGCTCTACCCCCCGGAGGGCGGGTGGGGCTCCTACAACGGTCTTGCGAGTGCCTCGGGATATACAGCCATTACGCCCAGTCCCATCACCACCACTCCTCAGGTTATCTCGCTAGCCATGAACTCTACCACAGCGACCGAGTACCAGAACTATGCCAGTCCAGCAACGGTTTCTGTCACAGGCTCCCTCTCCAACTATCCAGGGCTAGTCCAACTGGCTTATAATACCGCGTCGGACACTCAGACCATCTACTGGTTCAGGCTTAGAGCCCTTCCCCCCAACATGGTAATGCCAGGTGTCTCGTTGAGTGGAATTGTTGTACTTTAGCTCACACGTGCTTTGCTAAAGACATAATTTGCGAAGATTTTCTCCGAATTATTGTAAAGTAAAAAAACAAAAAAAACTAAAATTTAATCCCAAACCTGCGCAATAGTGGCTCCCAATCATATTTGAATAAGAAAATCCCAAGGAAGATGAACACTATGGAGAGCAGGATCGAAAATTCGAGGGATGTGAGACCTAATAAATGGTGGACCGTCTTGGTGATCTGAAGTATGCCAAGGAACTCGAGCCAGATCTCAACGGCGCTTTTCACAATCTTTGCAAGAATGGTTACTGAGAACATGGGAAGGAGTCTTATTTTCTCTGCGCCGGCTCCTATGTAGAGGTAATCATCAAGGGGAAGTACTGGTATTACTGCTGTTATGAAAACTACAATGAGAAAGCTTCTACGCTGAAGCCAAGCCCCAAGAAGTTTAACGTTTTTGTTCTCCTTCAGCTTTCCACTGAATCCCATGGCACCGCCATAAATGATGAGCTTCCCGATGGCTGCACCAAGCGCAGTGATGAGAATGATGAGGAGGAAACCCTCAGGCGTGAATCCGAAAGTTATCAGCTCGGCTGTGGCAATCAGCGTGTAGGAGGCTCCGAAGAATGGAGTGGCGTTGGATATGAGCGAGACGACGAAGAGTCCTGCCAGGCTGAATAAGAAAGGGTTACTAAAATGGGCGGCTGCTGGAAGAGCCAGTGCAGCTCCCCCTAGAAGAGCACCATTGATGCATTGGATGGCATCAGTAAACATTCTGGGGGTCTCCATTTTTTAAAACTGGCAAGCAACTTCAGCTTTCATTGTTATGTGATCACGCCACTTCTACATAAGGACGCCAATATTTCTAGACCAAGCCAGGATTAACTTGCCAGAATTGGACCCAGATTCCTTTTGCTCCATTTTCGCAAGCGATATATTGGCAACTCAATAGCCCATTCTTTGCGCCATCTCTAATCTTTTGTTTTTGCCCGTTGGTCCCTTGGGTATATTGTCCACGAAGATTATGTGGGTTGGAACCTTGAAGTAGGCAAGGCGATCGAAGAGAAATGCCCTAAGGTCCTTCTCTGTTATGGAACTACCTGGCCTGAGGACAACGGCAGCCATTACATCTTCGCCCAACGTCTTATGGGGTACAGCAAAGGATATGGCCTCTTCAATTGCTGGGTGTTGAAGGAGTGCGTCGTCAATCTCTTGGGGTGCCACCTTCTCGCCTCCTTTATTTATCATCTCCTTGAGGCGACCCCAGAGGTGGAGGAATCCCTCATTGTCAAAGGAACCCAGATCACCGGTCCTGAACCAGCCATTTATGAAGGCTAGGAAATTGGCTTCAGGATTATTCTCATAGCCCTTGAAGACGTTGGGGCCTCGCAGAACTATCTCCCCTATCTCCTTCGGGTCCAACAGTGCACCCTTTTCGTCCATGATTGCCACCTCGGCCACCCCAACAACTCCCGCACTGCCGGGCTTACGCCTAGATGGGGAGTTCGAGGCTATGAATAAGGCCTCCGTCATGCCATAACTCTCAATTACCTGTGCCTTGAAGAGATCCTCCAGCTGCGCCATGAGCTTCATAGACATGGAAGCAGACCCCGTGCCAATCCACTTGATATTGCACCTGGAAACAATGGCCTCGTTACCCTTGGAGAGGTCCATCACCATTTGATGGATTGTCGGGGGACCAGCATACCAGGTCGGACCAGTTGAATCAAGCCAATGGAAGAACTCGGATGGGATGAAACCCGGTGCACAGATAAACCTTCCCCCATGGCGTAGAACACGGTAGAGAATATTCAATGCAAATACATGAAAGAGGGGAAGCATGTTCAGGTATATGTCCTCCTCGGGCTTCGACTTGAAGATCTTTGCATAGTAATCGATATTG
>Ga0116137_1002666_pt1 | contig 10294 bp, 9 predicted proteins | sample June2015DPH_20_1_3_FD_88973 | JGI IMG/M metagenome (GOLD analysis project Ga0116137, IMG submission 88973) | Peatland microbial communities from SPRUCE experiment site at the Marcell Experimental Forest, Minnesota, USA - June2015DPH_20_100 | ecosystem: Environmental > Terrestrial > Soil >...
CTCCATGCGTGGCAACTCAAGCTCCAGCGCCGGAGAACCGCCGAGACAAGATTCTATCCTCAGAAGAAATTAGGACTTTCTGGCATAGCCTAGAGGGGACCCGGATTACCGAAGGGATAAAGCTGGCGTTGAAATTGCAATTGGTTACGGCACAGCGTAAGGGTGAATGCATCTCCGCAGAATGGGCCGAAATCGACCTGCAGGAGAAATGGTGGACGATCCCGGCCGAGAAGACTAAGAATCGACTTCCCCATCGCGTGCCGCTATCCATGCTGGCGATAGAAATATTGGTAGCGGCAAAAAACCTGGCAGGAGATTCGTTCTGGGTGTTTCCATCTCCTCGCGCCACCGGCCATATAACCCCCGCGGCGATAGATCACGCTCTTCGCCAGGGCTTGAAAATTCTGGAGATTGACCATTTCGTTCCCCATGACCTGCGGCGCACTGCCGCCAGCCACATGACCGGCATGGGTATTTCCCGGCTGGTGGTCTCCAAAATCCTGAACCACGTGGAGCGAGGCATAACGGCGGTTTACGACCGGCACTCCTATGACCGGGAAAAGCTCCAAGCCCTAGAAACCTGGGGACACAAGCTCAAAAGCATAGTTGAAGGGACTGAATCCAACGTGATCCCGATGGTTCGTGGAGCTTAGAACCGTAAACCGAGTTTCCCGCCTCACTCCCGGCTGATCACCGTGGAGGACAGGGTGACTTCCCATCTCCTTGGGGGGATTTTTTCTGAGGGCCACTAGAGGAGGTGGCAAATGACTCGCGAGAAGCAGAACTCTTTCCATCAGCGCAAAAAGGGCGAACCCATCGCCTATGATGGGAGCGTCGAACCGATACCCCTAGCCTATGTGAGCCAAGAATGGCCTACCGAACTCACTTTAAAAATCAGCGCCTCCACCAAGGATTGGAACACCCTCCATCAATTGGCGGATTCTTCCCCTGAATATCTGGGTAGATTGATTTTTCTTCATATTACGAGGCCGGTTCAGAAGCAGTTTCTCTCAAAGGAAGGGAGGACTTTGCCTAGGGGGTTTCATAACGAGGCGGAGCAAATATTTATGGAAGAATCCCGAAGGTATGTAGCGGCTTCCTTTACTGTCCTTTCATATTGGGCGGAGCATCATCTGACTGACTGGCCTGATAATTTGAAAGCTGTAATTCGTGAAGCCGAAAAACTATGGGGGAAAGAAAATATTTGGCCCCCCGAAAAGCAATCTCCCGAAAATGAAAGGCAATCTGTTGATGTTATCGCTATGGTGAGGTATTTGCTAAAGAGAGAATATGGGATTAGAAGGAAGGAATTGGGCCTTAAAGATGTAGAAGACATGAATAACGAAACTTTTCGTAGAATCTATGCCGACAAGAACAAGTTAGAAGCAGCGGCGACCTTAAATGATAATTTCATAAAAAAATATGGGAATTCTCTGGACGTAGATACATTGTATAAGTTCGTTCCAGGATTCGGATGGGAACTTATAAAAGAGTGATTTAACCGGCTTCCCCAAGCACTAATCTTATTAGCTGTAAAGCCAGCCCCTTAAAAGGCTGGCTATTTTTTTGCAAAATAGCAAATATAGACTTCCCTCGCCAGCAATATTGCAAATTAGGAGTCCTTAATCATCTTGAAAAATTATGTTAAGCTCCGATTCCAATAGAAACAACAATGATTGACCAAATCAGGAAGAGGTCTGTTATGCAGAGACAGGTTCTTAGGCCCAAGGAAGTCATTAAAGAGTATGGCTTATCCCGGACGACAATCTGGCGGAAGGAACGGGATGGAACTTTCCCTAAGCGGGTGAGACTTGGTAGCAGGGCGGTCGGTTATTTAAGAAGCGACCTGGAAGCGTGGCTTCAATCCCTGAAAGACCAGGCGCAAGCCAATCTCCTTTAGTCTGGCTAGAAGTGGGTTCATCCAGTACTCATGGAGAGTACGTTGTCATGCAGCGTTTGGACCTGAATAAAATCCCCCTGGAGTTGAAGGTTCGTCCTCAATGGGTTGCACACAGACCGGATAAAAAGCCTGTAAACCCAAAAACAGGGAAACTTGCCAAGGTCGATGACCCGGAAACCTGGGGGACCTTCAGTCAGGCAGTGGAATACTATGAGGCCCACAAAGGAAAGAGGATTGCAGGGATTGGATACATGTTTAGCTTTTATGACCCGTATGCAGGGATTGATTTGGATAAGTGCCGGAATCCCGAGACGGGCGAGATAAAGGAATGGGCCTGGGAAATCATCAAACGCTTTAACTCTTACACGGAAATTAGTCCGAGTGGGACCGGCATTCACATCTTGATACAGGGTAAATTGCCATCGAACGCAGAGCACACAAGGAAAATGCCAGACGGGGGAAAAATCGAAGTTTATGACAGTCTACGCTATCTTACCATGACTGGAAATTTAATATGAGTTACTCCACCATTGAGAACCGGGATAGAGAACTAAAAGCTTTTCATGCTGAGGTAATATCCAAGCCCAAGGCCACACCGAAAACCGCCAATTCCACCTCCACCTTAAACTTGGCCGATTCAGAGGTGATTTCCAAGGCCCGGAGCGCCAAGAACGGAGATAAGTTTGACCGTCTAATGAACGGGGATATTAGCGAATATTCTGGGGATGATAATCGGGCGGACTTGGCATTATGTTCCATCCTGGCATTTTGGACGCAAGACCTGGCTCAAATTGATCGCATTTTCAGAACAAGCAAACTCTTCCGGTATAAGTGGGATTCGAGAAGAGGTAATAGTACCTATGGAGCCAAGACCATTGAGAGAGCACTTAACAGCGTAACCGAGACTTATCAAGGTTGTCGGAGTGCTCAGCAAGATCAGAAAGACGGACCAAAGACTTTTAAAGGTCATTCTCAAGGTTCGTCTGTAACCCCGGAATGGCCCCGAGAAGTGATGACCGGGGCGGCGGGGATGTTTGCCCGGTCCTATTCATCCTGCCTGGAAACCCCTGAGCCCTTTCTGTTTATGAACTATCTGACGCTGCTGGGCCATGCTGTGTCAAGTCGCATAACTCTTGAATCTGAGATTAGGCCGCAACCACGGCTGTATACTGTGAACCTGGGAGAATCGGCGGATACCCGGAAAACTACTTCCGTCAACGTCACAGCGATATTTTTCTCTGAGGTAATTGAAGAACTCAATCCTGTCTGGGGTGTGGGAAGTGCTGAGGGCCTGGCTAAGGCATTTATTAAAACCCGCAGGGTGATCCTCATACTAGACGAACTCAAGGCCCTAATCCAGAAAATGAGAATTGAAGGCTCTGTGCTCCTGCCATGTGTGAACACCCTCCATGAGCTAACTCGCTTTCATAGCACCACTAAAAATCATGACATAAAGATCGACAATGCGGAATTATGCCTATTGGCCGCGTCCACCCTGGAAACTTACGGCAATATCTTTACTCCTCAATTTTTGGATATCGGCTTTATCAACCGACTTTTCATTGTGGTGGGAGATAGCCAGAGGAAATTCCCCATTCCCAAGCCTTTACCAGGAGCCGAAAAAGAGGCACTCAGAAGGGACTTGCGGGATATTTTGCAGTTTGTGGGGGAGATAGCCGGTGATGGCTGCTATGCCGTGCCAATTGATCCCAAAGCCCAAACTATCTTCGATGACTGGTACTTTAACCTTGAACAAAGCGTTTTCGCCAAACGGCTAGACACTTACGGACATCGACTTATGCCACTGCAGGCGGTAAACGAGATGAAGACCATTATAACCCCGGATATTGTGCAAAGAACCGTGACCTTGCTCAATTATCAGCTTGCAGCCCGGAAGTTTGCGGACCCGATTGATGCAGACAACGCCATTGCCCGTCTTGAAGAAAAGATCAGGCGATTGTTATCAAATGGCCCCTTAAAGAAACGCGACCTGGAAAGGCATGGGAAGAAAAGTCGGTTTGGTCACTGGATTTGGAATACCGCAATAAACAACCTGATTGGTGCGAAGGAAATTCATTTTGACCGCAAGAATAGGGGATTTTCCAAGGTAGAGGATTAAATTTGTCACCACCTTTGTCACCCGGTGGCGTGGTGACAGTTTTAAGCGTCAACCATGGAGGTGTTAAGGCATTTGTCACCATAAAAAAGGGGGATGGTGGGGGTTTATCTCAAAGATTGACACCCTATACCAATATAAAAGCGGAGACAAAGCCTTTTCGCATAGCACCCCCGCGTGTTTTAGCGTCACCATCTTAGTGGTGACAAACATGGTGACAGATTGAAGGTGGGCAATGGCAATCTCTGAAGCGAATCAGATCGGGATGAGCCCCAGCTTAAAGGAATTGCTTTCATGAGCAAGGCCATTTAAGCATATGGAAGTTCTACCATGAGTAGCGGGCTGCTATTGGAATTCTTCGCCATCGCCAAGAAAACTTGTGCGAATTACTCCGGCACCGGCCCGAACGGGAAACTGGATTACTGCTACCCTGGACCCAATAGTTGCCTCTTGAAAGGTGACAAGTTTTGTCCTTATTTCGATAAGGCGGTAATCCCTCACAAGCCATTCCGGGAACAAGGTCTGCAACTCAAATGGCAGGAGCTCTGGATAGGGGTACCCATCCGCATCGTGAATAAGGTCTGTGTCTGCGGAGAAGAGTTCAGACCGACAGGCAAACGCCAAAAATATTGCCCCAAGTGCCATAAGCTGAGCAGGGCAGAAAAGACAAGATTGCGAGTCCGAAAATTGAGAGACCGGAATAGGAATCAGAAAAGGTTCTAGTGTAACGCTTTATGACAATTCTGAGCCAGTATTCATGCGGGTTTCAGAAGGTGCTTTTTATAGCCCCTATGGATTAATATTCATCTGGAATCAAAAGCGTTACATGCGAGAGTAAAATGGCTGAAATTAATGATTTAATTTCCCTGGGCCACGTAAAAGGACCGAGGAAGGAGCCTCAAAGCCAAATAAGCGAGTCCCAGGTTCCGAAAACCTTGCCCGCCCTGTCGCGCTCCGCCTGCGGGGTCTCTATTGGCCTCTCCCAAGACAAACCCCTGGTGAACCTGCATAGCATAGGCCCCCAGCATCGTCTTACCTTTCAGACGCCCTCTTTGATGGCCTTCTCCGCCGCCTTCGGTTCATTTCCTTTTGAAGCAGATCCTTTTCTTTTCCTATCCGGCCAGACAATCCTTTTAAGGCATAAAGGGGCAGGTCCTTACCCAAACCATCGCCATCATAATTTCGTAAAAAATTGCTGAACCTGCTATCTGATTCCTGGCAACTTCGATAAGTCAAATTAAGACAATGCCGACAGACGAAATTTTTGCCCCCAAAATATATTTTCGCCACCCTCCGCCTACAGGCCATGCAAATGAACCATGGCCGCAACCCACCATAATTGCAGGCGGTCCAATCCAAAAAGATTTCCTGGGTCACCTGCTCCCCCCGCCACTCATAATTTATGGTCATTTCGTTTTCGGGTTTTATTCCATGTGCTCTATGCAATTCCCGCACATCAAGACACTGGCGACCTTCTACCGTGCCTTTCTTCTCCCATTTAACTCCGCTTCCAGGACCGCCCATGCCATTTTTTCCTAAGTCATTAAGAATTTCTTGCATATTTCTGGATTATATCAAAATGCAACATATTGATAAATTTCTATTTTTAATAGAATTACCATAGTTCATAGAATTCAAGAAATTTTCGGCCATTGATATTCACATTATCGGAATAATCTTCAGAAAAAAGTTTTCCACAAGTCTCCGCCCGCAGTTCATGTTTTTAGTGGTTTTTTCTACTTATTTTGCATATCAAATTATAAAGCCCAACCTTGTAACTAATTATATTCATTGATGATTAGACGACTATTTTCTTGGCAAGATATTTTTCTTGAAATAATTTTCTTGATTATCACAAATCCCATTTGTTTGGGTCATATCGATCATATTAATTCAAATATTTATATTAGAATTACCTACTTATATATATATTATTACTAGTAATATAATTATATAAGGGTGCAAGTTCGACGGTTGAGACGATCTCTTCCTGAAAAGGGTTTTGCAGATTTCCTTGGGCCAGTCCTATGGGGATTTCGAGACACAGCCCAGGGTTTAAACTAACCAGAGGTTTTTTGCCTCACCAGGATTGCCAATTCTTCTCTCTTGGCCGGTCCTCTTTGGTCTTCCCCAGTCGCTTAAATCTCTAATGATAATTTGACGATCTTCTGTTTTTCTGTCTATAATCCCCTTGTGATCTTGAGGTATCCCACCGATATAAAGAGGTGGCAATGAAGCAGTTTGTCATCGAAAACCCGGTTATCAACTCCCCATTTGATAACCTCCAACGCCACTTCCGGTTTTCTAACGAGGGCATTACCAACGAAGTTGTGCCGGAACGCCTCTCCCTCACCGACGAAGACGCCCAGGCCCTGGCCGTGGTGGTTTTGGAGAAATGATGCGAAATTCGCTCATCCGGTGCAGCCGTCAAAGAGACTTCCCATTACGGCCCCCTGGCCAACCTGCTGAACCAGATCGGCAAAACCCTCAAGCCCAAGTGAAGTTCATCATCAACTCACAGCCGGAGCCGAGAATGGGGCCCAAATTGGCTCGTCGGAGGCGTGGAAACGACGGCGGGTTAACGGAAAAAGGATACAGAAACCAACTTGCGGGGATACTGTCAAATCAAGTCTGATTCAGGACAATTTATAATTATCGCCTTCTTCTACCTGTCGACCTATCTATTGGCCTTGTATAATCACACCTGGGGTAGTTCGAACATCCCAAAAATTTTCTATTATATTTTGTCCGCACGACTAGATATCCATCACAATGAGGAAATCGATTTGAACCAGGGCATTTCTCTTCGGTTTGGGTTCCCGCCGCTTTTTCCTCTTCCAGTTCTAAATCTCTAATAATTTCTTCAACTGTGGCATTCCCCTCAAACCTTCTCATTTGCTCACCAGATTCCTGGTGGCTGAGGATGTTCAAACTTCCTTCCCAAAGCACCGTGTTATCCATTATAGCCACCTTTTGGTGCATACTTTGTCTTTCAACAACCTTACAACCTATGCGCCGCAATTGCTCTATCACGATATCGGCTTGTTCTGCCATTCTTCCGGTTTGCTGATTTCTCGGTCTGGTAAAAATCCTGATGTCTATTCCACGACTTTTCATGGATTGAAAATAGTCCATTAGAATACTGCTCCGTCTCACAGCCAAAAATGGGCTTAGAATAATAAGTCGATTCTTTACCTCTTTAAGATCTTGAAAAAACTGTGCCCAAAAGTTTCGTTCAGTAAAAGGAGTTCCAGAAATTGGCTGTTTCATATACTTCGGTGTTGCAAGGATTTCTTCTGCCCATTTCTCGAAATCTGCGGTGAAATAATTATCTACTAACGTTTCCGAATCTATGATTTCTGCTTTTTCATACAAGTGATGGATTATCCCCCTTAGAACTGCATCCTTATGAACATCCGATAACAAATGTTTTGTATGCCCAATAAAATAGAATCGATTCTGAGCTCGAGAAAAGGCAACATTCAATAGCTTCCGCGCGTCAGAATCTGGCATGGTTTCGGCCAACATAGGGGCAACCTTTAGCCCTGTCCCTTCGCAAGAATCAAAAATAATAATCGATTCTTCTCCGCCCTGGAATTTATGAACGTTACTAACATGGACCGATTCCGAAATATTCCAATCTTTTACAATTTTATTAATTAATCTTGCCTGAGCTATGTAAGGTGTGATGATAGCTACCTTTGTTACTTTTTTTTGTCCGATTATTCTCCTTGCAAGCGTAGCACTAACCAGGGCATTATATAAATTGAAACGTCCTCCTGTAGAAAGTTTGCTGCACCAAGGATTCATAGCGCCTGTTTCAATTAATACGAGAGGTGAATATGCAATGCCATCATCTATCTTCCTTTCGTAGGTGCTTGAATGGTCCTCAAGATTACCTTGATAAAAAAATCTGTTAGGAATTGCCGAAATCTCGGGGGCCATTCTGTATTGAGTTTTAAGCAATTTAACCCGTTGATCTTGACAAGCCTCGGCAACCCTGGTGATTCCCAAAACGCCGAAAATGCTTCTTCCAAGCCATTTTCGGGCCATAGTTTTCTCAGAGATACAAATCGGCGGAAGTTGGCAGAAATCTCCTACAATAGTTGCAAATTGGCGGCACCGCCCTGCGGCCCAGTAAAGAAGGGGTAATGGCGCCATACTGGCCTCATCCAGAACCAGAACATCAAAGGGATTATCAGGAAACTGCTTCGCCGAAAAAGTCTTGGTCAAGGTAGTGGCAACCAATTTGGCTTCAGAGAGGGCATTCTTTTGAATTTCGGCCAAATGACTATTGATCTCAGCAATTCTGGAATTTATAAGATCTTTTCGCCGATCAGCTTCTTTTTTCTTATCCTGCAGCTCATTAACAGTAATCCCGATATGACCCAGGATTAAATCAGCTTTTGATTTTGCCTTATCAGCTTCTGCCTTTTTATTTTCAATCGATTTTTCGGTTTCATATTTTTGGGTTTCAATTTCTTTTGCCTGGCGTTTTCTTTTATCTATTGTCAGGCTATTTAAATCGATGGCACGTTGAATTTTGTGAGTGTCTAGTCCCTTAAAAAGTCTCTTAAGCGTTCCAGCAGATTGAGCTTGTATCAATTTTTCTCTATTCCTTATTTGGTTTTCTTCAAGTTGTCTGAGTTCTATATTAATATCCTCCAATGTCTTAGCAAATCCTAATAACGCCGATTGCAATGACTTCAGTTCTGAAAATAATGTTCGATAAATATTAATGGCTTGAAATGCAGCTTCGTATTTTTCAAGAAATTCATCCGATCGCGCCTTCTCATTCTCCAAAGACCCTTTTTCTATTGTTAGTGTCTCCCCCAATTTCTCAGCTATTTTGTCAAGGAGAACCAATGGGTAATCCTTTTCGAGAATCTTTAAATGTTTTTCTTGCGGCTTACCAAGGCGGATGAGTTTCCCATCTTGATAAAATGAGGTTCTTTTAAGATGAGAAGCGACATCCTCTAATGCTTCATCAACCGCATTGTTGGCATGTGAAACCAGTAGAACCCGCCGCCCCGCATTAAGATGCGCTTCAATTGCATTTGCTATTGTTTTGGTTTTACCTGTGCCAGGAGGTCCCCAAATAATCGACAGAGGGGAAAAGAATGATGATTTGATGGCTTCTTGCTGTGAATGATTAGGAGGTTTTGCAGAAGGAGAGAAATTAATTTGATTTTTAGATGAATAATCAATTGCCACATTACCAGTAAAAATGACTTCACTGAGAGAGAAATTAGGCTTTAGCGAACCAATTTGACATTCTTCATATTTCTTTTTTAATAATTCCAGCAAGTACCAAAGATTTGTTTGCAGTTTAGCATCGGCTATATATTGTCCGAAATTATGTTCAAGGCCAACTTCCACCTCTAAGCCCCGTGTCAGGAAAACATGAGCAGGATATCTACTGCCACGAATCTCTATTTCTGCTGGAGATTCATCTAAGATAACCAGAAAATTTTCCAGATTGAAGAGATATACGTAAGTGCCAGCAATTTCACGCAGAAACCGACCATTGAATATTTTGACAATACTTCCTCCGCCACCCTTTTTGATAGCTTCAATTTCTTCATTCAGGGCCTTAATAAATTCTTGAATAATATTGGGAGGCATATGCAAGGGTATCTATCTGAGATTATGCCGCATCCTCAGCTTTGTCTGTCCAAAATCGGTAGTTGGGGACCCTTTCCACGATTTTTGATCCCGAAACACACCTATTTCCAAAGGCAACCCTTCTCGTGGGAGTCAGGATAGCTCGAAATTTCCTGTGAAGTCAACTTCTTTCAGAACATTTATAATTGCCCTTAAAAGGCATGATAGCTCAAACTTCGCCGATAAAGTAATTTTACCGGCCTTCATATTTCTCAGAATGGTTTTTGTGCTTCTCCCAGTTATCTAAATATTCCTTGGCAAGTTCTCTGGACTTGATGATTAGGATATTTTCAGCGTTCCTTTCTTCGGCGGCCATGGTGAAGTTGAAACTTCCCGTGATTACCGTCTCCTGGTCAATAATCATGATTTTGTTATGGGCAATGCCGGCGACTGAATAATCAATATAGGTCGGGATTCCCATATGGGCCATGAAATCTGCGGCGCTGTATTTGTCTCCGATATTCGATTTGTCCAGGATAATTTCTGTGTGAACTCCACGTTTATGTGAGTCAACTAGGGCTTGCGCTATGGGTTTTGATGTGAAAGAGCCTCCCCACCAGGATCTCGCTTCTGGCCTTGTTCAGCTCCGCCACAATCGCTTCAGTGCACCCTCC
>Ga0116137_1002667_pt1 | contig 10294 bp, 11 predicted proteins | sample June2015DPH_20_1_3_FD_88973 | JGI IMG/M metagenome (GOLD analysis project Ga0116137, IMG submission 88973) | Peatland microbial communities from SPRUCE experiment site at the Marcell Experimental Forest, Minnesota, USA - June2015DPH_20_100 | ecosystem: Environmental > Terrestrial > Soil >...
AAGAGCTCCTCTTCGGTCTTGTACTGGGGCGCGACGTTCAAATCCCTCCAGAACTCCAAGCGGCCCAGAGGTTCGGCCGCAGCAAGGAAGGCGTCGGCGTCCGCCTTGGAGGGTGCGAAGATATCAAGCTCCAGCGCCCCGTACGAAGACCACTTCGGATTGCGCGCGTCGACGCCGACCGACTTCGCCACGGCCTTGATCGAAGAGAGGAATCCGTCCCCTGGGCCGTTGCGCTGGACTATCCTGATCAGATATCGCATCCTGCGGCACCTATGTCAGCCTCGAGACTTTAGTTTTGATTAGAAGCCTCGATCCGCCTGGACCAGCATTCCCTGCAGTATGCGTATTAGTTGCGCAGACGGGCTATTCGTCGATCACCGTGGAACCATCAGGTTCCGAAATAGATCCTCACGAAGAGATCTTCAGGAAGAAGGCTGAGGATTTCAAGTATTCAGATGATGTCTGTCCCAATTGCAACACTTGCATAGATGAGAAGGGATGGTGTGCATGCGACACCATCGGGGGAGATTAGCCTCCCGCATGCCACAAGCATCTTAAATCCAGTCCAATCATCCCAAAGAAGAAACAAACCATGACTGAGAAGAGAATAGCCGAGTTTCAAAGGCGGATGAAGGCAAACGGAGTCGACGCTGCAATGATCAAGACGGCCTCCTCCTTCACATATTTCGCCGATGTGATGTGGTTGCGGCCTGGTCTCATCATCCCAGCCGAAGGAGATCCGATTGCTTTCATTCCTACGAACGAAGTGGAAGCGTTCCGGGAACGTTCGTGCGTCAAGAAGGTGATCCCCTACCGGGGCATCGATGAACTGATGCCCGGCATCACTCGCGCGATCCGAGAAGGGGGGTACCACAAGGTCGGAATGGACATGAGCGTCGAGAGAGACGCGTTCGAGCTCTTCATGCACATCTTCACGAACCTGAACCCCAAGGTCGACGTCGTGGACGTCCACTCCCTGATCATGGAGCTCCGGATGTTCAAGGACGCGTCAGAGATAGAGCGGATTCGCAAGGCCGCCCGGACCACTGACAAGGGAATGAAGGCAGCCATCGAACGCATCACACCCGGGGCGAGCGAACTGGAGATCGCTGCTGAGGCAGTGTACGCCATGATGAAAGCGGGGTCGGAACGCCCTCACGTATATGTCAACGCGGGTCCGGTCCCCAGGATTCATGCAGAGCCTCAGGCAGGCGTCCGAGTCACGGGAGAAGATGTCGTGATGGTCACCATCGGGGGCGACTCTGAGGACTACTACTGCAACGAGACCAGGACCTACGTCCCTTCCGCCGCATCCAAGGAGAAGCACCGCGCGTTCGACTCACTACGGTCTATCTACGAATCAATCACCCCCAAGTTGAAGTCGGGGACCGTCCTAGGGTCAGTGGAGCAGGAGATCGGGGCCTCCCTGACAGCCCAAGGCTACTCGGACAACTACGTGAAGGGGTTTGCCCATGGAGTCGGGTTGCTCGTGGAGGAGGACCCGATTACGACGATCCTTATCCCTCATCGGCGAATGGCGCTTCGGGAAGGCATGGTCATCGCCGCCATGCACGCCCCTCTGGCTATCCCGAGCGCGGGTTCGTTCAAGATCGAAGATACTTTCCTGGTGACGTCGGGTGGGCCGGAGCAGCTCACAAAGTATCCTACAATCGTTGCGTAGGTGTCGTCCAAGGCTGTGTTCGCGGCACGCCCATCAGGGGAGAACCATGTCGGCTGATGCCGTCAATCACGAGCTCCGCGTTCTTCACTGTGTTCCCTACCCTCGGGCTACAGTCCCAGAAACTTGTCCAACGAGTAGGGTCCGGCTCCGAGCACCAGGAATACCAGTGCCAGCAACAGGTAGACCACGTCAATTTCGTACGTCGGCTTGCCTTGCTCCATGCTGATGAAGCTCGCGTGCATCTTCGATTTCTTCATCCAAGTAATTGCGCCAAACTGCAGGACGAAGAAGAGACCGACAAGAGGCGTCAGCAGGCCGAGGATGAGAAAGATGCCTCCGATGAACTCCAGGACCGTAACCAGGTCAGCCGTGATGGGTGGAATCCCCATGCCTTTCATCCACTGTCCTGCTTGAATCCGTCCTCCCTTTGCCTTCGGGTATCCATGGAGTGCCAGCGCCACCCCAACGCCGAGTCTCAGAGTGAGAAGGAGTTCTGGGCCGTATGGATTAAGAACCTCCAAAAGACCTGACAACTAGGTCTCCTTCACCTCCACCAGAGCGCAGTGGTTCTCTTAAGCATTCCAGCTCGTATCCGCCGTCCCAGCTCGTATGTTGGGGCGCCTACATCTGATGTAGGCGTTGGGGGCTGTACCTGCTCTCACCGTGCTGTTCTGACTAGCTAGAGATAAGAATCCGGGCTGCACATCTTTGGCCTGTGACGACGCTAGACGCCTATCTTGAAATTGATGACGATGGAGTCGAACAGGGGGCGATGATTTGGGTTCCCTCGCTTCCAGGATTCTTTGTAAGGGGAAGAAGCGAAGATGAAGCATTGGCTCGATTGAGGCCGCTTGCCCGGAGGTACATCGAGCGGCTGGGAAAGGAGGGGGAAAGGTTCTTTGGAATCAAAGGGGACGGGCAACCTAGGGTTCGAGAGACCCACCACGATGCCAGCCAGGGCGGAAACTTCTTCGAGTGGGACCTCGGTCGCTGCACGAAGCAAGACCTGAGGAATCACCTAAGCGTGATGAGGGGAAGCAGAAGCGAATTGGAGCACCTCGTCGAGTCCATGCCTCCTGAATGTCAGGACTGGAAACCGGTACCCTACGCCCCCAGGTCGCCTAAGCTAATAGCGCTCCATATCGCGGCAACCGAGGTCTGGTACCTCAATCAGTTCTTCGGTCAAGAGAGGGTCGCGAAGTGGCTTGCGGCGGAACCAGACTTCGAGGGCACGGGGGTGTTCGAACTCGACGCTCGAGCGTGGCACTATAGCCTGGGGGAGTGGTACAGGTCGGCTGACATGATCAAGTTCATGAGAGCGACAAGAAACGTCTTCGAAAAGGTCGTGAAGAACGCATCAGAGGATGAAGTCTCTGAGGTGGTTTCTTCGAGAGCACATCGGTCAGAAGAGCAGTGGACGCTACGAAAAGTGCTTCGAAGAGCGGCCTGGCACGAAGCGGTGCATGTGGTGACCGTTCGACGCTACATCAGACAATTTCGACTTGAGAGGCGGCCACAGGATAGGCCTCCTAGCAATTCGATTGATCAAAGGAAACTTCGGGACATTCTGTCGTGGAAGACGGAGCGAGTGCAGCTCACTGCATCGTCGATTCATCTCAAGGACAGACCGATCTACTCGAAGGAGTTAATCAGGATCCTGTCAGACGAAACGAAGGATTTTGGAGCACGGCGTGCCGCTGCCGATGCTCTGAACTTCGTCGGCGATGCGAGGATAAGCATGCTCAGACCAGAGATGGTGAAAATCCCAGCCTCCAGATCTGTGCTGGGAATCTCAGAAAAAAGAGCAAGGCAATTGGCGGAGGAGGCCGGGTTGCCCACCTACGCTTTTCGGGTCGAAACGCCCGAGCATGAGGTCAAGTTGTCTGATTACAGGATTTCTCGCTACCCCATCACGAACATGGAATATCTCCAGTTCGTGACAGAAAGTGGCGGCAAGCCCCCCTCGTGGTGGTCGGGTACCATTGTCGGTCCATCGTTTCTGCCCTGGAAGGCGAATCATCCCGTCTGGGGAATAGGCTGGGACGACGCCATGTCATACTGTAGGTGGCTTTCGAAGAAGACAGGTGTGAAATATCGTCTGCCCACTGAGAATGAATGGGAAAAGGCATCGAGGGGAACCGGCGGAAGAGACTAACCATGGGGTGACGACTTCGTAGAAGGTAGGTGCAACACCGCAGAAGCGAAAATGCGAGGGACCACGCCCGTAGGCGTCTATTTCGAGGGCGCGAGTCCGTATCGCGTGATGGATATGGGAGGCAACGTAGAGGAATGGACGCTGGACTCGCCAAAGAGAGGGGATTGCAATTTGGGGGAAAGGATTCAGTTTCTGCGATCCGAGCAGTATAGAATCACAAAGGGTGGTGGGTGGAGGGACAGTCGGTACACGGCGAGAGGCTCGTTCAAACGCATCAGGAGCAAGAGCTACGATGTGGACGCTGGGGGAAGGATAGGATTCAGGCTAGTGAATGAATGAAGGTCAGACGGGAGAGTGAACTCGTCTGGTAACAACAGTTAAGCGCACGCGGAATGTCAATGCTGACTTCAGTAGCAGAGGTCTGGTAAAATCCACTGCTTCCTTGGAATCCACTTTCAGAACCTGTTTGGGGGCGGACCCCACCAGATTCGAACTCACGGCCTGGATTCGTTCTCAATTTACCGTAGGTTACAGCTCAAATCCGACCCGCGGTACTACCTATAGTCCGAGTTCCGCATGAGTTATTAAGAATCGCATAAGATTATATAGCGTCTTTAAGAATCGGCTCGCGATGCCGGTCATCAGTCTCTCTTTCCCTGAGCAGTTGGTCAAGGAGATGAACAAGGTCCAGGAATCGCTTGGGTATACTGGCAGGTCAGAACTCGTCCGGTCTGGGATGCGGCTTCTGCTTCAGGATATCAAGGAGAAGAACGCGCTCACGGGCGAAGTCACGGCGGTCATCATAGTCACGCACACCGAGGAGAACGAAGAACCTGTGACGAGGATAAAGCACCAGTACGACGACATAGTCAGGACCCATGTCCATAACAAGATCACCAGGAACAATTGCGTGGAGCTCTTCCTCCTGGAGGGCGAAGGGTCCAAGGCGGCTTCTATGGCGAACGACTTTCAGAAGGAAGACGGAATACGGACCGTGAAGCTTGTGACGATGTGAAGGCAGAGCCTTGCGCGAGTCGGTACGATAATCTCTCGAGAAATCTTCCCCACTGGGGGGTCGGGCAAGTGGATTGGTGACTAGCTGGCCACGGGCAGGCCGCTGAGCCTATGCGGCTTGATTACTAGCTGGAGACCCCTCACCAGCAAGTAGAGACCGAACGCTATTCCTGTTATGAAGAAGCTGACCGGATATGGCGTGTAGTATCCAACGAAGAGGCCCGCCCACGTCGCCATCAGTGCGATACCCACGGAGATCATCATTGCCCGCTGCGGTCGCCTCGACAGGTACTGCGCGGTCGCCGCCGGAGTTACCATCAGCGAGAAGATGAGAAGGACACCGGTGACCTGCACGGCAAAGGACACGGCGACTGCGACAACAAGCAAGAAGGCCGTGCCAATGAGGAGCATCGGCATCCCCTTCGCTTCTGCGACGTCTTCGTCCAGCGATGCGAAGAGAAGAGGTCGGTAGAGGACTCCGACCACCATCAAGACAGCGGCACCGGCGACAAGCGTAAGGAGAACGGCGCCGGTGCTGATGCCCAGTATCTCTCCAAACAGGATGGAGTAAGCTTCGGTCGCATAGCCCGCATACAAGCTGATAAACAACAAGCCCAGCCCGAGTGCAAACGCGAGGACTATGCCAATCTGAGTGTCGCGATTGGCGGCGCGGCGACCAAGTGCGGCTATCGTCAGGCCGCCGATGGTCGAACCCAGGAGAAGACCAACGATGGGTGGAATCCCCCATAGCACGGCCCCTGCTGCTCCGGCGAAACCAATCTCGGAGAAGGCGTGCGCTGTAAACGCGGAACGACGAAGGACCACAAAGTAACCGGTGATTCCGGCGATGACCGCAACTATCGTCCCGGCCTCAAAGGCATGTTGCATGAACTCGTATTTCCACATTTGCTGCAGGTCCGCCAGTAGATTGGGGTTGATGGTCATGCCATGTCACCGTGGTGCTCTTCGACGCCTATAATCGCGACGTTGCCGTGGGGGTCGCGCAGGACCTCGACCTGGACCCCATACAGCGCCGTGAGGCTCTCTGACCTCAGGACTTCGCTGGGCTTCCCAGTCGCAATCCTGCCGTTCGCCATGTACATCACCTTGTCGAGATGAGGCAGAAGCGGGTTGATGTTGTGAGCAATCAGCAAAGCCGTTACGCCGCGCGAACGGACCACGTCGTTGATGAGGTGCAGCAGGTCCGTCTCGCGCCTCAAATCAAGATTCGACAGCGGTTCGTCAAGCAGCAATATGTCCGGGCTACTCACCAGTGCCTCAGCCAGAAATATCCTCTGAAGTTCTCCTCCTGACAGCACGCCGAGGGGGCGATGCGCCAGCTCAGTCGCGCCGACGGCTTCCAACGCAGCAAGAGCCGCGTCGCGTTCTTTGTGGGAAAACGGGTTGAAACCCCACTGCTTTCCTGAGAGTCCAAGCCGCACTAATTCGAGGCATTCGACATTCGTCTCACTGTCTATCATGTGGCGCTGAGGCACGTAGCCAATCCGAGGATTTCCACGCTTGGGTGGAGCGTCGAATATCCTTATCGATCCACTAATGGGTTGCTGCAGGCCGAGGAGCACGCGGAAGAGAGTTGTCTTGCCTGCCCCGTTGGGGCCTATGACTGCTATGAACTCTCCGCGACCAAACGCGAAGTTGCCGCCACGCCAGACGGTCTTCTCCCGGTAGCCGGCCGCAAGGTTTTCAGCCGCTATGAGGTTGGACTGCACTGCAGCGGTTTTGGGACCAATCATATTTGTTCATCATTTCCCAGGCGCTGACTCATTCAGCGCGTTGTAAATGTCGTTCAGTTCACCACCCATCCAGAGCTGGAAGGTCGTGTTGCGCGGTTGCATGGTCTCGGTTATGCCTATGACCGGAATCTGGTGCTGAGCGGCCAGCGACTCGATGTCTGTGGTGAGTGGCGTTATGGTCTGTTTATCGTAGACCAGCGCACGCACAGTGCTGTTTCCACCCATCATGAGCTGCTCCATGGCAGCCACATCCTGTGCTGGGGGGTCGTTTCCTTCAGCAACAGCTTCCATGAATCCAGCAGGAGAGACGAGATCAAGGCCTGTGGCGTTCGCCATATACGCGAAGATGCTCTCCGTAGATGCTATTGGCGCGCCTCCGAATTCTTGCTTGATCTCGACCTCCGTCTTCATGTAGCTTTGCCAGAGCGATGCGTTCAGACTAGCGTATTGCTGGTGGAAATATGCGGTGTCGGTCGGGTCGATGGCAACAAGGTCCGTGTACGTCGCCGCCACAGTGTCATTGACGTAGTAAGGACTGTACCAAAAGTGAGGATTGGCTGTCACTGATTGGTTGATGAGTTCTTGTACGTTCAAGACCCTCTGGTTTGGAGTGTTCTCTGCCGAAATGATGCCGAGAGCCCATGTGTCATATCCGGCTCCATTGACGATTACAAGTTGTGCGTTTGTGATTGCTCGAGCGTCACCAGGATTGCTTTCGTATTCATGGGGATCAGTGTCTGGGTTTGAAACTATGCTAGTCACGTTGACGTGTACCCCGCCGAGCTGAGAGACCAGGTTCCCCCAGAAGTTCTCCGCGGCCACCACCTGTATTGCCCCTGTGGAGCCTGTGGCGGAAGTCGTGGTGGAGGCGGAGGCGGGGCGGCTGAGAGCGTAGATGCCAGCGAAGACCGCGACCACTACAATGACAATCACGACGGCGGTGACCAGATGGGCTCTCTTCTGCATCAGGCATACTCTACGCAGGAGGTATTGATAAGAATTGCGAGATAGTTATTAATTCCTACGTGGCCATTCCGTAGTCGCTAATAATCGTGCCTGCCTCCTTCACAGAGATTCCCGACTTCCTCACAGGGCTGGTTCAGAATCCTATCCTTCTGTAAAAGACCCGCTTTACCGCCTCTGCTAAGAAGATGTAGAGCGCCACGATCATCGCCAAGGAGGCGCGCGGTGATGCATCCTTGCGGGCGCGCGCGCAAGAGAGACCAGGTGAAGACCTAGCAGGACCCTTCGATGTTAAATCAGCCGACTGGGCATAGTCTGGTATGCGATACGGCCTGAAATGCCTCGCGTGTGGTAAGCGGCATTCTCTGTTCTTCCCGAGGCAGCTCTGCGACAAGTGCAGCGGCATCCTCGAAGTCGTCTACTCAGGTCCTGCGGAGATGGGAGCCCTGAGAAAGGACTTCTGGAGCTACGAGGCACTCCTCCCCGAGGGCGAATACAAGCACTACAAGCTCGGAAACACGACCCTGCTTTCCGCGACCAAGCAGGGCCTCTTTCTGAAGCTCGAGATGGAGAACCCGACCAAGTCTTTCAAAGACAGGGGTTCGGTGGTCGAGATAGCGAAAGCGCTTGAGTGCGGATACGACGAAGTCGTCTGCGCGTCCACCGGCAATATGGCCTATTCGGTCGCCTACTACGCGAAGCTAGGCGGGATACGTGCAACAATCTTCGTGAGCAAGAACGCCAACTGGTTGAAGATCAGAAACATCCAAGACACAAGGGATGCCAACATCATAAAGGTCGACGGTGACTTCACCGAAGCGCAGAGAAGGGCCATCGGCTACGCGAAGAGGAAGGAAGCCTTTCTGACCGGGGACTACGGCTACAGGAAGGAGGGCCAGAAGACGCTGGTCTACGAGATTATGGCCGAGCTTCCGAGCGTCAGGAACATCCTCATCCCGGTGGGCAACGCCACGCTGTTTAGCGCGACCTACAAGGCCCTGATGGAGCTCAAGAAGCTCGGCCTGGTGCACAGGCCACCACGCCTGATAGCGGTGCAGGCGTCGCTAACCGACCCGCTCATCGCCGCCTACAGAAGGAAGGAGAAGGTGAAGTACCAAAAGCCACTCACGGACGCGGGCGCGATAGCCGTCGGCTATCCGACGTACGGCGACCAGGCCCTCGAGGGGATAAGAGCCACGCGCGGCGAGGCCGTGGACGTAACGGACAAGGAGATGGAGGACGAGCGGAAGGCATTCTATAGAGAATACGGCCTCCAGGTCGAAATGTCCGGGGTCGCGTCGCTGGCTGCGTTCAGGAAGATCGACCTCGAAGGACAGAGCGTAGCGGTAATCAGTGGAGGAAACACGCTGAAGCCATAAGAGAAGCGATTCCAGACGATGGCTGCGTGGCCGTGGTCACTAGACACGTGGAAGTGAGGAGCAGAGCCGAGAACGACGTGGTCGACATAACGAAGGACGTCCAAGAGGCCGTCCGGCAGAGCGGCATGAAGGCCGGGATCGCGACGGTCTTCGTATCTGGTTCGACCGCTGCGGTGACGACCATGGAGTATGAGCCCGGACTGGTCGAAGACTTCCCCGGGATGCTCGAACGCGTGTCTCCGAGAGGCATCTCTTACGAGCACCACAAGACGTGGCATGACGACAACGGGCGGTCGCACGTCAAGGCGTCGCTGGTGGGACCGAGCCTTTCAGTGCCCTTCGTCGATGGACTCCTCACTCTGGGAACGTGGCAACAGGTGGTCTTCCTTGAACTGGACACCAGACCAAGGACGAGAAAGATCGTGGTTCAGATGGTCGGAGAGTGAAGGCTTTCGTGGGTTCTGTCCAATCAACTGAACATTCTCTCTTGTAAGGCGGCTGGACATGACTCTGTTTGTCTTGAAGCCAGTGAGTGGCGATGGCGTTGTTCGGCGTACCTCTGTGACTCTTCATCCTTGTCATGGGGTCGGAAGAAGCTGTGGTAGAGTTGAGAGCCCTTCAGAATCGGGGTGTCCCTATTCCTGAGACCGGCAGGGTGGTGCTACGCGATGTCTGATGCAGGCCTCACTGCCTCGTGCCCCTCAGCAAGATAGGCCAGCGGCGCTCTGACGGCGCTGAAGAGTGAAGGGAGGAGTATCAGGAAGAGCAGGGGCCGAAAGTCCAGCGACAGGCTCGTCCCAGACGCGGAGTACGCAAAAATCCCCCCGTTAACGACAGCGTAGAGGTAGTAGGCTGACGCGAGGTACGAGCCGGTCACGAACGCGACGGAGACCGCCATCCCTTCGGTGAGGGCCCCCAGGACGCACAGCCCTGTGATCGTCGCGCCCGCCGCATAGATGAACGCGGAGGTGACCGGAAGAGGGCTCGAAGACGACAGCCCAGAGACCGCACCGTAGATGAGAGAAGGCATGATCACCCAGAAGACCAGGTTGATGACCAGCTGCACGATGGCGCGAGAGATTCGCCTCCTCCATGTGACAGGTCGCTCTTCGAACAACTCTAGGCCCCTCCCCGCGCTGTGAGATTCCCTATGTCGACGGCCACGGCAATCGAGGCGAAGGGCTCCAAGGCGACCACCACCTGCCCATCAACGTGAAGGCCTCCAGCTGCGATTTGCGAGTAGTTCTGCACCGTCATCATGAATTGCAGCGTCTGAGACTGCCCCGGGAGGACCGTAATCGACGGCGAGGTGCAGGTTATCCCGCTCTCCACTGGGGGGAGGCAGGAC
>Ga0116137_1002689_pt1 | contig 10247 bp, 10 predicted proteins | sample June2015DPH_20_1_3_FD_88973 | JGI IMG/M metagenome (GOLD analysis project Ga0116137, IMG submission 88973) | Peatland microbial communities from SPRUCE experiment site at the Marcell Experimental Forest, Minnesota, USA - June2015DPH_20_100 | ecosystem: Environmental > Terrestrial > Soil >...
ATACTTGAACTTAGGACTGGGCTTTCTTATTGTCGGGTTGGAAACCAAGATTTCTCCAACAGCATCCGAGAAACCGATAGTCACTGGGTTTGAATCGCCATATTTGCACTCATTGTAGTTCAATTTTGTCAATCCAAGAATATCTCTCGCAACCTGTGTTATATCGGCATTTCCATATTGAAGGTCGATTCTAAGTGGGACAGGAATTTCCCATCCATCATAGGTTCCTAAGGCTGCTTTGTATCCAGACGTCCAAAGATAGCCACGGCGAGGATTAAGCTCAAGAAAAGTACCTCGAAGAATGGGCATTCTGCCTTCCCTATAGAGCCGTATATCCCTCGGCTCTTGTCTTATTTTAACACAGAACAGGTTTGCACCTGAAGGGCACGCTGACCTGAACCCTTCAAACTCTTTAACGCTTATTCCCGCTTTATAATGCAAGAATATTTCTGTAAGCGGCTTTCCCTCGAGATCAGAGTAAGTTCTAAGGACTTTAGTGAGAAGCTCCTTTGCGGCTTTTCTGGTTAAGTGAAATTGCCCCTTCTCCGGTGAATACCAAGGTCCGATTTCTCCCCTTATGACTACTCCGTCGCCATCATCAAGAAACATCTGTGCTGCGCAGCAGGCTGTCTTATTTTTCTCAGTTGGATCGGTTTGCCTAAAAACAATTCCAACATAGCAAACGCCATCTCTAGCTGAGCTAAGTCGCCATGGCTTCCCACCGGCTTTGTAAAAAAGGGTGGTACAAATATTCCAAGCCCTATCAGAAAGTGGAGATTTCCCAAGAGGATCAAAGCGCGTCGTAGGCTCTTCTTCGTGTAGGGTTGACTCGAGTAATATTTGGATCGGCGGTTCTATGCATTCCTCCATAGCTCTTGCCTTAAGCTGCCGTCGGAAGTCAACTGAATACTTGTATGGCGTCACATCATAGGTTCTAAATAGGTCGATTTGTCCGCCAGCACGGTCCCTCCTAGTTTGAATGGAAATTTTTTCGCCTATTCCTTCTTTGAGATAACTTTTTGGCCTGCAGTTCTGATAAACTATGTCAGGGACAATGCAAATTATTACATCCAAGGGATCGTCTGCTTTAGTTATGTGCTTCATTCCTTCAAGATACTTGTTGACAATATCAAACGCTCTCTTGTTTGGGTCGAAATTGGTTGAGGCAGCGTCTAGTTCTTGTCCCTCAATTTCGTGGTGCCTAGTTGGTTTGTCGGGCAGAGATGAATGAAACACCGCTTGAAAACCCGGAAAAGCAGGCCAGAGTCGTGGGTTATCAGAGGATGTTTTAGATGCAATGACGTTTTGGATTCTTGCAAAAAAGCGTTCCGCTTTTTCCAGACCTTGTTTAGTGCCAATTGCACCATAAGAAATATTTTTTGGGTGCGAACGAGCGTCAGTATCTTGAGGTCCAAAGATGGCTAAACCAACCTTGGGGTCAATTACTTTCTGGCTATAGCGAAATTCGAGGAACGGTTCTTCAAGTATCTTTAAGTTAGGTTGGCTCAGCTGTGTCATCGTCATCCTCCTCTGGGTTTTCTTCAAGAACTTGGGTCTCGTCTTCTTCGACTGCTCCGGCTTCTGGCCCCTCGTCTATTCCAACACTGGACACAAACGAAAGCGGTTTAAGATTAATGCGTAAATTACCAGATTCGGTTTTTGCTAGAACAACCTCATCTTTACCATCTGCAAGCCACTGAGAGACAGCTAGAGCCCTTGATAGCCACTCATAGTTCCACCAGTTCTTGCACAATGCCTTTCTCCTTCGATTTGCTTTTTTGTCCTCTATCGCTTTGTCTTCAAGGCCTGTCCAAAAAACGCTAATTTGAAGTCTAAATACTGGCGCACCAAAAAGGTCACCGAAGAACCTAAAGTCTGGCGCAAGATGATACCTTGACTCCTCCACAAGAGGGCTTTTTTGTTGTATTATTTTAAATCTTCTTTCACCAACAGCATTAACAAAGCACTTTTTCCCATCATAACGCACAAAATTCAGTTTATTTTTTGGGACTGAGTTATTAGGGAAATAAAGATAGCCATCCACGTTTTTCAATCCTTTATTTAAAACAAACTTTTCAATACTTTTGTGCATTAGAGCTGTTAGTATATTTGATATTGCGTTGCCAGAATAATAGTTCAGATGTTCCAAAGCAACCTGGTTGATCTCTTTGAGCCACTCTGGAGAAGGGTGGGAAGGTGGAGAAAATGCCCAAACTGCTTTTTCGCCCTCCGCATAAAAGGCCCAATTAGGATAAAGCCTTTCTACGTCGATTTCCGGAACTATGGAATATTTTTGCATGGACTTAGGCATTTCAACGATTGGCAACAAGTTGGACCAAATATTTTCAGTTTTTTTCTTTGGCTGCTCTTCTACTGATAACCATTTAGAGATTACCTGGTGACCTTTCACCTGGTTTCTAGGCGCCTCAATCTGTTGGAGCTTTTTCAAGAGCGCGCATAAACCTTCGAACCAACTCTTTCCAAAAAGGATAAAAGTTAAGTCAGAAGTCATGAAGTCCAGCTCAGTCGCCTTAAGTCCATCAACGTTAATCGGAATCAAAAAATCGATTTTTCTATCTTTTGCTATGTTGAGGGCTAAAGTTCGCTCCTTAACAGGATTTGGTTTGTTAATGGAATTTCGAGATAACAGTGCAATAACCCTAAATGTTTGATTCTTTAACGCTTCAGTTATATCTCGCGGATAAGATTCGCCGCCTAATAATTTTATGCGATCATACCAAACTTTGTAACCTCCCGATGCTAATTTGAGAGCTAACCAGTCAGCAAGAATCCAATCTTCAGTCGCATAGCTGATGAAAAGGTGTTCTCTCTTATTGTCTGGTTCAGTCAATGCCATGGGTTCTTGCTCTGCTGTAATCTGGCAATTATATGCTTAATAGCATTTACAGTTTTGCTAATTAGATAGTTTTTTAAGAAAGATGCTATATCTACTGCGCTGGAATTCGCAATATGTTATTTTCATTTCATCATACGTATTTTTTTTCGTGGCTAACAATATCGATTATCGCATTCTTCAATTCACAATAAATCGTTTCGGAAGCTCGGCTTTTATCAATGTAATAATTCGCACCTAAATTTATCGCTCTAATTACAATTTCTTCAGTGCCGTTGTCCGTGAAAATTATGAAAACAATGTCGTTTTTTTGTTCCCTGAGTTCCTTAAGAAAATCTAAACCATTCTTTTGAGGCATTTCATAGTCAGAAACAATTGCATCATAATGTTGCGTTTTCAGTTTGCAGAAGGCTTCATCAACCGAAGTTGCAGTGTCAACGTTAAAATTGTTATCTAACTCTAAAACCTTCTTGGAAGTTTTCAAAAAAGAAGCATCATCATCATCAACATGCAAAATATGCAAAGACTTCTGCTTAACAAAATCGAATGTTGGGCTCTCCTCCTCCTTGCCATAGATCTTATGTTCAAAAGAGCGATTTTGCTCTTTCAAGTTTTTTTCTTTCATTCGAGTCCCCGAGAAAAAAAATTAGTTGTCTCTCCTTTTTCCTAATAATTTGATCAGATCCAAGAAGAGATTCACGAAATCCAAGTAGAGATTGAGAGCTCCTAAAATTTCCTTCTTTATAAGATCACCATCACTGTACAAAGTATTCTTGATATTTTGTGTGTCATAAGCGGTAAGACCTGAAAAAACGATAACGCCCAAAATGCTAAGAATCGTATCAAGAACCGAATTTCCAATAAATAAGTTAACGATTAAAGCTAGAATAATCCCGAATAAGGCCATTATCGCGATGTTGCCTAACGAAGTAAGATCTGTCTTTGTTATGTAACCGTAAAGGCTCATGAAGCCGAACATTGCTGCCGTAACTAGAATTGCGTAGGCGATGGAGGTTATTGAAAAAGCTAAGAAGATTACTGAAAGGGTGAGTCCAGTGAGAAAGCAGTACAATGCAAATGTTATTTCTGCAAGATTATCCGGTATTCTCCTTATGAAAGCAACTATGCTAATGGCAGCTACAAACTGTGCAATTAATAATCCATAGAAGACAATGTCATTGCCCAATATTACATTGTATAGGTCTGGATCTTGCGAGACAAAGTATGCAGTAACGGTGGTAATCATTAAACCCAGAAACATCCAGAGATACACTTTCTGAATATAGGTATTGATTATTTTAGTTTGGCTTGAAACTCGTGTCCACATAAGAATCACTCCAAAGTCAAAACCGTATCAGATTTAACAACAAAGAAAAGGGGAACCCAAGAAACTTTTTTTCTTGGGGCTTCAGTCTTTTCTGACATCGCTGCATGCACCTATTTCACGTCCAATTCATCTTTTGCGGCTTCTACTAGATCTCCAAGCCATGTGCGACCAACCGCTCCGGAGACTATCATCTCAGCTCCGCTTATGAGTAACGCCAACGCTAGGATGACAGCCAACGTTAGCACAGCGAGACCTGGGAGAACGAACACGACGAACGATAGTATTACATCGATAATACCTACTGCTACCATCATACCTTTGATCCAGCTTGCCATCGTCTTGAGCGTGTAGGCTACGAATATTCTGCCAACTCCATAGACTAGAAGAGCTGTCGACACTAGGATCAGCAGAGTCAGAATTGCGAAACCTGGAAAGATTAAGACCAGTGCTGCAAATATCAAAGATATAATTCCTGCTATGACGCTGATTGCCCTCAAACCTTTAGAGAGACCGCTGTAGCCTGCCAGAGAGATAGACCTTATAGCAGAAAAGAAAATGCCGAACGACAATAGAATAACAAGTGTTGAAATGCCCCAACTTGGAAAGATAAGCACTAGAACGCCTAAGACCACAGACAATAAACCAGTTGCTATTTCTAAGGCGCGGAGCCAACTCGGTTGTTTTAATAGATTCAAAAAGGTCCAGCCTCCAGTAGTTGCTTAGTTTTTTCTTTGGATTCTTTTGATTTCTTTTTGATTTCAGCAATTCTCGCTTCAATGGCCACTTTTGCCTCACCCTTCGATTTTGCCGCCTTCTTTTCCAAGGCATCCACTTTAGCTTTGGCTTCTTTTTCTCGATTCTCGCTCCTTTGTTTTGCTTGCTCTAACTTTGTATGTAGCTTCTTGTTCAAGTTGTCAATTTTTGTTTGGAGCTTGGCTTTGTGCTCTGTTCGGGATTTGGCTTGCTCGGCCTTCAATTGAGCAATATCCGCTTTGATAGCTGCCACATCTTTAGCATCCTGTTCGTCTTCAACGTCTTCTCGAGCGGTGCGAAAAACAGTTCCACCTAGCGCTCCCATTCGGGTATCCACAGGGGTGATCCATTCTTCGCTGACATCTGAAACTACTGCCCATTTGCCAGGTGTAAGTCTAGCAGATACATCATCAAGGAAATCTGCGTTGACTCCTGCTCGACTCATGTCCCAAACGCTTCCCACAAAAGTTCCGCCTACAGCACCAATGGCAACACCGATTGGTCCACCTAGAAGTCCAACGAGAGCACCGATTGCAGTTCCACCAACAGTTTTAATCGGGAAATCATCACCCTCCTGCTTCACTGTAACCGTGCCATCATCATTTTTCTTTATTACAGCTTGGGCATGAATTGAAATACTGCCTTCGGATTCAAGGTCAGCTAGCGCTCTAGATCCATCATATGCTTTTAACTCGTTTTCAAAAACTACCACCAACATTCTTTCCATATTTAATTCACCTCCTTTTGTGTGGAATTATCTTGAGCATTCGCTCCTTTTCTTTTGATTTCGTTTTCGCTGATGTCAATTCTCAAAATACCCTTTCTGCCCATGACTTCTAAAACCATGTCCTCGACAAATCCTGCGTGCTCCAGTTTGCCTATCGTTCCTTCTATGACGGCGTTTTCCTGGACATCATTGTTTAAGGTTATGTTCTTGAGGTTGGCTTTTGATTTTAGTTCAACGGAGAAAGAGCGTTCTTTTTCTATTGGTTTGTTTTCATTCGACATATTTATTTCCTTCGGAATACAAATAGCGAGCTAATCCCCATTAGTTTTATTTGACGAGAATGTGTACCATGATACAGGAATGTGTACGCGTTAACATCGGTAACAACGCATGGAAATCCCACGCTTGCCATTCCTTTTCTGGAAGAATTAGATAAAGTAAAAAAGCCTTTTAAGCTTAATTTTGCCAAAGAAAAGGATGTTTAATATCGCGCTAAGTGGGTGAATATTATGTCAAAACAAACGATTCTTAAAGAAATAAAGGAAAAGTTTGAAAAAAGAAAGAGCCAAATCAGAAACGAGTACGAAAATCTCGAGGAAAAAATGAAAAAAGAGAAAGAAATGAGGATAGCAAACTCTGAGAAAGAGTTCCGCAAAGAGCTTTCCTTGGCTCTCAGAGAATTGTTAGGAAAAGAGGACTGTGAATGGCTCAATAAATGGCTAGTGGCAAATAAGGAAAAAGAGGCCGAAGAAGCGGAAAAAAGAAAGAAAAAAATTCGTGCAAACGAATTGAGGCAAATGAGTCCTGAAGACTATCTTTTTGGTTGTCTTAGTGATGCAGAATTCGAAAAACGGATAAATCAAAGCAGTGAAGCAAACAAACCGGAAGATGTTGAGCGCCTTACAAGCATACTGGTAAAGTTGCGACAAGAGAAAGCATGGGTGAACGGAACTTTGCTTTAATTTGTCTTGTTTTCTTCTTACATTATGGTAATAATCTTAGAGCTAGATCAAATCAGAACATCATAGAGAAAAAGGTTGATGAAAGAGGCAAGGACGAGATGGGTGATTAAGGCGGATAAGACACTCTGCATGTGCCTAAATCTGCGACCCACCTAATTCTATTACTTCTTAATATTGCTAAGCCGCCAAACTTACTTTGCCGATTTAACGGGATCATGCGTTGACTTCCCCAGTCATCCACTCTTCAATGTCTTCCTCGTTCTTTTTAGACCATCTTTCAAAGGCTTCTTCATCTCTCTTGTATTTCTCCTCTATTTCGTAGATTCGAGTTTCAATTTTTGCTTTTGCTTCACCCTTCGCTTTTTCGGCTTTCTTTTTTAGGGCCTCTACTTTTGCTTTGGCTTCCTTTTTTTGTTCCATCGATCTTAGCTTTGCAGACTCTAACTTGGTACGTAGTTTTTCGTTCAAGGTGTCAATTTTGGTCTGGAGCTTGGCTTTTTGGTTTGCCCGCGAGTTGGCTTGCTTTGCCCTTAGCTGAGCAATGTCCGCTTTAATAGCAGCCACATCGCTAGCTAATTGTTCATGTTCAACGTTCTTTCGCGCAATACGAAAGACTGTACCGCCCAGCGCCTCCATTCGAGCATCGACTGGGGTAATCCGATCTTCGCTGATTTCTGCAACTATCGCCCATTTGCCCGGTTTAAGCCTAGCAGATACATCGCCAAGGAATTCCGCGTTGACTCCGTCCGGGTACAAGTCCCCGATAGCTCCACCAATTAATCCGATTGCGCCGCCGATGCCCGAGACGAATGGTCCGCCAAGAAGTCCTATGAGAGCACCGATTGCCGTTCCACCAACCGTACGAACCGGAAAATCTTCTCCCGACTGTTCTGTATTTAAGACCGAGCCATCATCAGTTTTCTTTATTACGGCTTCGGCGTGAACAGAAATGCTCCCTTCAGAATCGAGTTCCTTCAGCGTTCTGTGTCCTTCGCTTGCTTTTGCTTCGTCGTCAAAGACTACTACCAACATTTTCTCCATTGTTTAGTTCGCCTCCTCTTGTATTGCATTAGCTTGAGCCTTCGCTCCTTTCACTATTCTTTTGACCTCATTCCCGCTGTTTTCATCAATCATTTTCATTCCCTTCAGAATGCAAATAGGTCGCCAATACCAATTAGTTTTATTTGATGAGCGTGTGTACTAGTATACAGCAGTGTGTTGCCGTTAACATCGGTGACGGAGCATGGAAAAAGGCAAAGGAATAGAAAAATTGTTTTATGACCTTGCAAGTGAAAGCAGACTTGCTATAATACGCGAGCTAAAAGAACAAAATCTCAAAAATAACGAATTAGGCGGAAAACTGGAGCTAACAGCCACCGAAGCTTTCAGACAGCTGCAACATCTGACCGAAGCGCGCATAGTTCATAGGCTGCCTGATGGAACATATGCAATTACAAACTACGGTAAACTGACTCTGCAGCTTCTTCAATCACTCGAATTTACTTTCGCACATAAAGAGTACTTTTTAAATCATGACGTTTGGCGACTTCCATACCAGTTTGTTAACAGGATGGGCGAGCTTTCGAGGAGCACATTGGACATGGACACAATTGAGAACATGAACAGAGCAAGTGACATGTTTAGTGAATCCGAGAAGTATGCGTGGGCGATGGGCGAAAAAAGACTGGAATCGTTAGGTCCAGCGATGGCGAGACCCATCTCCAAAGGAGTCAAATTCAGGTTCATGGGTTACGAATGCTTGCTTCCCAACTTCAATCATGTTCCTGGAGAAGCGCCCCATATTGAACTCAGAACTCTCACCGACGTCCCAATAACAATAGTTTACACAGAAAAAGAAGCTTGCATATGCTTGCCTTCAACCGAAGGAAGAATGGACTACGCCGCCTTCTATGGTAAGGACCAAATGTTCGTAAACTGGGCAAGGGACCTTTTCCTTTACTACTGGGACAAAGGAAAACCGAGCAACCCAACATAGGCCTAATTTTCCGACACAACACTTTTGGGATATGCTAATTAGGACACATTTTTTGGCCGCGTTGCGTTTATTCGATTGCGTATTTTCTTGATAAACGTTCTGTGGCAGAATGATTGATGAGTGGACCGGCGCTAGCAGAGAATTGCTGATGACGGCAATCTTGCCCGAATCCATCTTGATCCAAGTGTTTCTCAGGGCGAGACGGACGACCTTACCTTTAACGCTGCCATACTCAACGGTGTCGTTTAGGTGAATTACTCCGTCATGGAACATGAGTATACCTGAGAGGATGTTGGAAAGAGTGTTCTGTAACGCAAGCGAAACGGCAAGCGCACCGATTCCAGATATGGTAATTGTCGTGAACTCCGATGCAAGACCAGTTAGCGAAAGAATTACGGTAACAATCACAAGAACCGCGATTACACGCATTGCTACTGCGATATCGCGAATTACGGTAGGGTTTGTTCCCGCCTTCTTTGCTCCATGCCTGATAATTCGGTTAATGCCTTCTTCGATCAGGATTGTCACGACTGTACCGGTGGTGACGCCTATAACTAGGTCGAGGGTTGAGATCATTCCGGGTGACTCCATTTCAACTTTAGTAAAATATAGGAGAACTTAGCTTTTTAGTTTATGCGAATCATGGAGCGATAGACAAAGTTTGCCGGCGCTCCAAAGAAAAAGGTTTTGAACCCGTTTGGGTTTAGGGACGGGCAGCCCCATTAATGGTTCTGAACCCGTTCGGGTATGGAACCTTTTTGCAGAGTAGCTTTGTTCAAAGTCAAAACATAAATCCTAAAAGAGTGAAAAAAGAAATTCGACCCATTTTTTCAGGGTATGAGCCCAGTAGAGATCTATACCGGAACAGGTTTGAATCTATAAGGTTGAGGAAGGGAATCGAACTTCAACTCAAAAACCCATCCCCAGTACAATTACTGAAATGGATGCAAAGGCGCGCGCAAGGTACGAGCACCCGCTCATATCGTTAGTCGGAAAAGCAAAAAGCGCAAAAGTATTTGAGAAACAAGTTTTGACTTATTTATAATTGTTGTTGCTTGTTCTTGCGGGAAGTATGACCATGAGCGAAATGAAAGGGAAAATATGTATCATAACGGGGAGTAACTCTGGAATTGGGAAAGAAACGGCAATAGGTTTGGCAAAGATGGGCGCAACCAGTGTCATGGTCGTTCGCGATCAAGAGCGAGGCGAGAAAGCTCGAACAGAAATAATCAAACAAGCCGGTAACAACTCTGTCGATCTTACGATCTGTGATTTGTCTTCAATGGATTCAATCAGGCGTTTCGCAAAGGAATTCAAGAAGAAGTACGACCGACTCGACGTATTGTTAAACAACGCTGGAGCGACCTTCAACAAACGAGAGGTCACGTCAGAGGGCTTTGAACGAACGTTTGCCGTTAATTATCTAGGGCCGTTCCTGCTCACGCATGAGCTGCTGGATTTGCTTAAATCGAGTGCTCCCTCCAGGATAATCAACGTAAGTTCGGGACTGGCCAAAAACGGCAAGGTAGACCTTGACGATCTCCAGAGTGAAAAGAACTACGTGGGAACAAAAGCTTATTCTCGCGTTCGTGCGCCAGTTTACTCTAATACTAAGCTGATGCTAATGA
>Ga0116137_1002706_pt1 | contig 10210 bp, 9 predicted proteins | sample June2015DPH_20_1_3_FD_88973 | JGI IMG/M metagenome (GOLD analysis project Ga0116137, IMG submission 88973) | Peatland microbial communities from SPRUCE experiment site at the Marcell Experimental Forest, Minnesota, USA - June2015DPH_20_100 | ecosystem: Environmental > Terrestrial > Soil >...
AGCGCGTCGCGGCAGAGTGCCGGGCACACCCGCCGATCGGCGCCCTCGCGCTGCGCACGCTGTGGGAGGCGATGGCCCTGGTCTTCGGCACGGCCGTCGAGGACCCGGCACTGCCGGCCGAGCTGCTGCCGGCGGACTGGCCGGGCGACGAGATCCGCCAGTCCGTGGCCGCCGCCTCGATGGCTCTGGGTCCGGCCGCCCAGGCGTACCTGCGCAATCTCATGCCCGAGGCGGGTGCGTAGGCTCGGGCGACTCCCCTACCGGCGACCGGAGACCGGTGAGCTGTTCAGTCGCCGGCCTGGAGCCTGCCGTAGAGGAACGTCACGCCATACAAGGGGCCGGGAACCTACGCCGACGCTTCGACCTTCCAGGACTCCGTTGAGCTCGACGCCAACGGCGAGGCGTTCGACCCGGTGACGGCAAAGCGTGATGTCGATCACGGTGAAGGCCGATGGTTCGGGCTCGGCGACGTTCCAGAACCTGCAGGATGAGTACACCGGGGCGGCTGTCAACGGCACCGAGACCTGGACCTGCAGCTGAACGTCCGAGAGCGGAGGCCGCGGCCATCCTGTCGGCCCCAATGCTCCACGGCCCGGCCGGGCAGTCGAGCAGGCATCGCGCAGTCCTCTTCGTGGACCCCTGCAGCCCATCGGTGAGCCGGAGACTATCCTTAGGACAAAGTCCGAACCTGCAGTGACCATGGGAGGCACTTCCAATGACCCAATTGCTCCAGACCCGTCCGACGGGGGAGACCGCCAAAGTGGCCAAACCGCTCCAAGAAACCCTGGTCGAGCTCATCGATCTCAGCCTGCAGGCCAAGCAAGCCCACTGGAACATCGTCGGCCCGAGCTTCAAGGCAATCCATCTCTTCCTTGACGAACTGACCGATCAGTACCGCGACTGGTACGACGAGGTGGCCGAGCGCCTCGACGCCATCGGCGTCTCTCCCGACGGGCGCATCGCGACCGTAGCCGCCGGTACGCCGTTGGAGCCGCTTCCTGCGGGTCAGCTGCGCGATCAGGACGTGCTGGCCTTCTTCGACACGCGGGTCACGCTCGTCGCCGACCGAGTGCGGGCGCGGCTTGAGCCAGTCGGGGCGCACGACTTGGTCAGCCAGGATCTCCTGGTGGGCATCGCCCACGGGCTGGACAAGCAGCGCTGGATGATCCGCGCCCATCGCGCCTGACTGACAGCCGGCCGATCCGCCCGGCCCGCCCGATCCGCCCGTCGCGGCGCGCGCTGAGCGGGCCGTCGCGGCGCGCGCTGAGCGGGCCGCGACGCCGTCGTCAGGGCTTCACTTCGCCGGCCACGGGCTCGGTCGATCCTCTGCGCTGCAGCAATCGGGCCATCGCGTAGACGGCTCCGCCGATGAGCAGGACTCCGACGATACCCGCTATCTCATAGCCGATGGCCGCATGCCAGAGCGGCGCGTTTGCCCCCGAGAAGAACGGCAGCGGCAGGTTGTAGCCGGACAGAGGCGCGCTGAAGATGCCGGAAAGACTCTGCAGACCCGAGGGCACGTAGCCGAAGGCGGCCTTGACGTCCTCCGTCGACCCTTCGCCGTAGGCGAACCCGGGCGCGATCAGGCCGAGCGGCGCCACCACGGCCACCGCCACGAACGTCGTGCCCACCCTCTTGCTGCCGCGCGGCAGCAAGAGGTACGCCGCCGGAACGATCACCACGCCCACGATGGCCGTGACCAGCAGCATCGTGGCCACGGAGGGCCAATCCACGTGCGACCAGTCGACGCCCCACATGCGACTGGGATCGCCTCCGCCCTCCACGAGCCCGACGATGGCCAGAACTGCCACGGCCCCTGCCACGGCCGCCGCCACGAGCTGCCAGAGCGGGCGCCGGGACACCGTGCCCTCGGCGGGGGAGTCCGGAGCGAAGATGCGGCTCAGGCTCGTCAGGTACTCCGGGTGTCGCCGCTGCAGGTACGCGACTCCAAGGCCGGTGATCAGCGCCTCCACGATCGACGCGCCGAAGGCGTGCGCGGCCACCATCGCCGGGATCGCCTCGGACAAACCGTACGGGCTGTAAAGAGCGTGCCCGTTCTGGGAGAAGAAGATGGGCTCGATTCCGAGCTCGACGCCGACCGCAAAGGCGGCGACGGTGATGCCGACGTAGGAGCCCACGGCGGCCGCCACCGCCCGCCGGGTCGACAGGATGGGCGAGCCCGCGGCCAGCAGGCGGTACGTCCCGTAGCCGACGAACGGCAGGATGATGGCCATGTTCAGGCAGTTGGCGAAGATGGCCAGGATGCCGCCGTCGCCGAAGAAGAGGGCCTGCAGGATCAGGGCCGTACTGACGGCTATGCATGCGGCCCATGGTCCCAGGACGACGGCGATCAGCGTGCCCCCCACTCCGTGCGCGGTCGTGCCACCGGGAACCGGAACGTTGAACATCATGATCGTGAAGCTGAACGCCGAGAAGATCGCCAGCAGCGGCACCGTTCGGTTGTTGAGGACCTTCTTGACCTTCTGCGTCGCGATTGCCCAGACGGGGACTGTGACGACGGCGAGGCCCAGGGATACCGCCGGCGCAAGGTACCCATCCGGAATGTGCACGAGACATCTCCTGCGTGCCTGACGAAATAGGGACGCTATTGCAACACGTTGCGCTAGCGTCAGTCTACGTCGTTGCTCCAACCGCAACAATCGGAGGCGGGCACGGGTCCACCGCGGCAGCCGGCCTCGCAGGTCGGCCGGCGGCCAGCCTACAAACCGAAGCGAAGCAGCGCCGCCGCCCCCAGGACGAGCGAGTAGATCGCGAACGGCGTGAGCGTCCGCCTGGTGAAGTAGCGGCTCAGGAAGCGCACCGAGACGTAGGCCGCGATCGCGGCCGCCACGCTGCCCGCGAGGACCTGACCTCGCACGCCGTCGCCATTTGGACCGAGCAGGTCCGGCAGCTTGTACACGCCGGCCGCCAGGATGACGGGGGTGGCCAGCAGGAACGAGAAGCGCGCCGCGTCTTCGTGGTCGAGGCCCCGAACCAGGCCGGCCACCATCGTGATTCCAGAGCGGCTGATGCCGGCCAGCAGCGCGAACACCTGCGCCACGCCGACCACGCCGGCCTCTCGGAACTCGAGGCTGTCGAGGCGCCGATCGCCCGACGGGGTCTGCTGGTGCGCGGCGACGACGGCCCGAACCTCGGCGCGCCGGCGGATCCGCTCGCCGGCGAGGAGGACGACGCCGTTGACCATCAGGAACCCGGCGGCCGCGACCGGCGTCGCGAACAGGACCCGCAGCTGGTGCTCCAGCAGGAGGCCGACCAGTCCGGCCGGGATCGTGGCCACGACGAGCAGCCAGCCCAGTCTTTCGCCTGAAGTCTCTATCCGGCGCCGCCGCAGCGAGCGAAGCAAGCCCCGGATTGTTCGGACCCACTGGTCGCGGTAGAAGACGGCCAGGGCCAGCGCCGTGGCGACGTGCAGGCCGACCAGGAACGCGAGGAAGAACGACTCCGGCGCGGACTGCGCCGCGACGACGTTGGACCAGCCGAAGAACGCGGGCAGGATCACCGAGTGTCCCAGGCTCGAAACGGGGAAGAGTTCGGTGACGCCCTGGATGAGCCCGAGGATGATGGCCTGCGCGTAGTCCACGCTCGTTCTTTCCGGATTGGGAAACAGCTGCCCCCGGGGCCAGCCCGGGGTGCCTGACTCTACCCGAATACCGGCGTCCGCACCGGCCACGGAGTGCGCGCCTCTCATGGCGACTCGTTTAGACGGCGTTTAGCGCTCCGACCGCCGGCCTCGCCACTTCCCTCTTGGGGTCGTGGCGATGCTGGGCTCATGAAACCGACCACCGCCACGGCCCCCGATCCGGCCGGGGAGCGGCTCGCGAGCGAGGTGGCCGACGTCCGGGCCTCGATTTCTCTGGTCCGCTCGGGCGTGGCCACGAGCATCACCCTGACCGGCCTGCGCTTCGGCCGGCAACTGGCAGACCGCCTGGGCGCGGTGGCGGCCCGCCAGGGCGTCCACCTCGAGGCCTCGTTCTGGCCGGAGGAAGACGGTGGCGATCTCCGCGTCACCCTGGCCCGCAGCCCCGACATCGCCAGCCCCACGGCAGGCGGTCCCGACGTGGGCGGCGAAACGGCGGCGACCAATGGCTGATTCGGCGCGGGTCCTGTTCGTAGAGGACGACGGCGTCCTGGCCGGCATCGTGATCCGGCATCTGCGAGCCCGCGGCCACGACGCCCGCGCGGTAGCTTCGGCCGAGGACGCCGTCGAGATGCTCCGGTCCGGCTTCCGCCCGACGGTCGTCCTGCTCGACATTAATCTGCCCGGCGTTTCGGGCTGGGACCTGCTCCGCGGTGGCGGCCTGCGGGCCGCCGGATCGCCCCCGGTCTACGTGGTGAGCGCCACTTCCGTGCCGCCGGCCCGCCTGCGCGAGTTCGGGGTCGCGGGCTTCCTGCCAAAGCCGTTCGCCGTCGCGACGCTCATCGAGATCGTGGAGCGCGAGCACAGTGACGCCGAGGGCGCCGAAGGCCCCGTCCCCCAGGGAGGGCTAGATGCTTTCTGACCCGGCGATGATCGTCCTCATGACGGCCTGTCTGCTGTTCTTCTTGGGCCTGATCTGGCTCTGCGACAGGTTGGCCCGATGAACGGCCAGGACATCCTCGGCGGCCTGATCGCCATCTTCCTGGGCATCTACCTGCTCTATACCCTCCTGCGGGCGGAGAGGTTCTAGGTGATCCCCTCGCTGCCCGGGCTTCTCCAGGCCTTCAGCCTCTTCGCCGCCGCCATCCTCCTGGCGCGACCGCTCGGCGGCTACATGCGCAGGGTGATGGAAGGCGAGCGGGTCTTCCTCTCGCCGGTCCTTCGGCCGGTCGAGCGCGGCGTCTACAAGGTCCTCCGCATCGACGAGACCGCCGAGCAGCGCTGGACCTCGTACGTGGTCTCGGTGATCCTCTTCTCCTTCGTCTGCATCCTGGCCCTCTACCTGCAGCAGCGCCTGCAGGCCTCGCTGCCACTGAACCAGGGCGGCGTGCCGGGCATCGGCCCGGTCGCGCCCGATCTCGCCTACAACACGGCCGTCAGCTTCGACACCAACACGAACTGGCAGAACTACTCCGGCGAGACGACGATGACCTATCTGACCCAGATGGCCGGCCTCGCCGTTCGCAACTTCGTTTCGGCCGCCACCGGTATCGCGATCGCGATCGCCCTGACCCGCGGGCTCGTCCGCAAGCTGTCGCCGACGATCGGCAACTTCTGGGTCGACTTGACCCGCAGCACGCTCTACATCCTGCTCCCGATCTCGTTCGTGGCCGCCCTCTTCCTCGTCTCCCAGGGCGTGATCCAGACCTTCGCGAACTCGATCACCGTCCACACTCTCCAGGGGGCCCTGCAGACGATCCCGCTCGGTCCTGTCGCCTCGCAGGAGGCGATCAAGGAGCTGGGCACCAACGGCGGCGGCTTCTTCAACGCCAACTCGGCAGACCCGTTCGAGAACCCGACGACGCTCTCGAACTGGTTCGAGATGCTGCTCATCCTGCTCATCCCGTTCGGCCTCACGAACACCTTCGGTCGCATGGCGGGCAATGCACGCCAGGGCTGGGCTCTCCTGGCAGTCATGGTCATCGTGCTGAGCGTCGGCTCGTTCGTTGCCATGGCCAGCGAGGAGCGCTCCAACCCCTCCATCCCGGCCGCGGTCGCGGCGGAAGTGAACCAATCGGCCGGCAACATGGAGGGCAAGGAGACTCGCTTCGGGCCCGACACCAGCGCCCTCTTCGCGACGGTCACCACCGGAACGAGCACGGGTGCCGTGGACTCAATGCACGACAGCTTCCTGCCGGTCGGCGGCATGGTGCCGCTGTTCAACATCGAGCTCGGCGAGATCACTCCGGGCGGCGTTGGCGCCGGCCTCTACGGCATCCTGGTCTTCGCCATCATCGCGGTCTTCATCGCCGGTCTGATGGTCGGACGGACGCCCGAGTTCCTGGGCAAGAAGATCGAGGCCTACGAGATGAAGATGGCGATGCTCGTCGTCCTCTTCCTGGCCTTCAGCATCCTCTTCTTCTCGGCTCTGGCGACGGCTACGACGGCAGGCAAAGCCGGGCCGCTCAACGGCGGCCCCCACGGCTTCAGCGAGATCCTCTACGCCTTCTCGAGCATGACCGGCAACAACGGTTCGGCGTTCGCCGGGCTGTCCGGCAACACCCTCTTCTACAACGTGACCGGCGCCTTCGCCATGATGCTGGGGCGCTACGCGATGATCGTGCCCATCCTGGCGATCGCGGGCTCCATGGCCGCCAAGCGCCGCGTGGCCCCGTCGCTGGGCACCTTCCCAACCACCGGCCCGATCTGGGTCGGCCTGCTGATCGGCGTGATCATCATCGTCGGCGCACTGACCTTCTTCCCCGCGCTGGCACTCGGGCCGATCGCCGACCAGCTCCTCAACAACGCCGGGAGACTGTTCTGATGGCCTTCGAGGTCGTCGGCGGCTTCCGCTGCAGGCTCCTGCCGATGTCGGTGATCGACACCGCACGCGGCACTCGCCGCCTGGCTCGCGAAGCCCGCCAGGCGCAGGCCGCCGGCAGCCCGCGCAAGCGGGGCATCTTCGACCCGAAGATGCTTCGCGGAGCGCTCGGGCCGGCCGTCGGAAAGATGAACCCGCGCGAACTCGCGAAGAACCCGGTCATGTTCGTCGTCGAGGTGACGGCGGCGCTGGTGACCGTGATCTTCATGTCCGACCTGCTGGGCTTGAGCAAGGGCGCCCCCGGCGAAGTTGGCCGAGCGCCGGCCTTCGAGTTCCAGATCGCGGTCTGGCTGTGGTTCACGGTCTACTTCGCCACGTACGCCGAGGCGCTGGCCGAAGCGCGCGGCAAGGCCCAGGCTGCGACGCTGCGCAAGACCCGCTCGGAGACGATGGCGCACCGCCGCTGCGAAGACGGCACTTTCGAGGACGTCGGCTCCTCGGCGCTCCGCTGCGGCGACATCGTCGTCGTACGGGAGGGCGAGACGATCCCCGGCGACGGCGACGTGATCGAGGGCGTGGCCTACGTCAACGAAGCGGTGATCACCGGCGAGTCCGCACCCGTCCTCAAGGAGCCGGGCACGGACATCCGGAGCAGCGTCACCGGCGGTACGACCGTCACCAGCGACACTCTCACGATCTCGGTCACCGCCAACCCGGGCGAAACCTTCCTCGACCGCATGATCGCGCTCGTCGAGGGCGCGAAGCGACAACGGACGCCAAACGAGATCGCCCTCTCCATCCTGCTCTCCGGTTTGACCATCGTCTTCCTGCTGGCGACGGCGACGCTGCGGCCCTTCGGCCTGTATGCCGGTGCGCCGCTCGGGATCGTGGTCCTGGTGGCTCTCCTTGTCTGCCTGATTCCGACCACGATCGGCGGTCTGCTCTCGGCCATCGGCATCGCCGGCATGGACCGCGTCGCCCGCTTCAACGTCCTGGCCATGAGCGGCCGGGCCGTGGAGGCGGCCGGCGACGTGGACGTGATCCTGCTCGACAAGACGGGCACGATCACCTTCGGCAACAGGCTGGCGGCGCGGATCGTGGCCCTGCCCGGCGTGACCGAGCTCGAGGCCCTCGAGGCGGCGCTTCTGACCTCAGTCGAAGACGACACGCCGGAAGGCCGGTCGGTCGTGGAGCTGGCGCGGCGGCGCCTGGCCGAGATCGGGTCCGATGGCCCGGGCGCCGCTGCGGCGGTGTCCTCCCTGCCGGAGATCGCCACGGTGGTGCCGTTCAGCGCGGAGTCACGGACCAGTGGCGTCATCCTCACCGACGGCACGGTCATTCTCAAGGGAGCCGTGGACGCCATCGTGGCAGCATTGGACGTCGAGGCGCCGGCGGAGCTGAAGACCCTCGCCGACGAGATCTCGTCGCTCGGCGCCACGCCCCTGGCAATCCGCCGCGACGGCAAGCCGCTCGGGACGATCGAGCTCAAGGACACCGTCAAGCCCGGCCTGAAGGGGCGCTTCGACGAGCTGCGCCGCATGGGCATCCGGACGGTCATGGTCACCGGGGACAACCCGCTGACCGCCAGGACGATCGCCGCCGAAGCCGGCGTGGACGACTTCATGGCCCAGGCCAGGCCCGAAGACAAGATCGCCCGAATCAGGGCCGAGCAGGCGGACGGTCACCTGGTGGCCATGACCGGGGACGGCACGAACGACGCCCCGGCGGTCGCCCAGGCCGACGTCGGACTGGCCATGAACAGCGGCACTTCCGCCTGCAAGGAAGCGGCCAACATGGTCGATCTGGACTCGGACCCGACCAAGCTGATCGAGGTCATCGCCATCGGCAAGCAGCTGCTCATCACCCGGGGCGCGATCACGACCTTCTCGATCGCCAACGACGTGGCCAAGTACTTCGCCATTCTGCCGGCGATGTTCACCGTGGCCTACCCGGAGCTGAACTCGCTCAACATCATGGGCCTGACGAACCCGCAGAGCGCCATCCTGTCCGCCGTCATCTTCAACGCCCTGATCATCATCACCCTGGTGCCGCTGTCTCTCCGCGGCGTCGCCTACCGGGCCGCGCCCGCGGCCGATCTGCTGCGCCGCAACCTGCTCATCTACGGCGTCGGCGGCATCCTCGCCCCGTTCCTGGGCATCAAGGCGATCGACCTGCTCATCACCGCCATCCACCTGGCGTAGGAGTTCCCGATGCGAAGCTTCATCCGAACTCAGCTCTGGCCGGCGGTGTCGATCCTGCTGGCGTTCACGGTCATCACCGGCCTGATCTACCCGGCCGTGGTGACGGTCATCGCCCAGGTCGTCTGGCCCGGCCAGGCCAATGGCTCGATGATCGTGGTCGACGGCAAGACCGTCGGCTCGAGCCTGATCGGCCAGGCCTTCGACGCGCCGCAGTATTTCTGGGGCCGGCCCTCGGCTGCCGGCGCGAACGGCTACGACCCGACTGTCTCCGGCGGATCGAACCTCGCGCCCACCTCGAAGGCCCTGATCGACGCGATCACCCAACGGGTCGACGCGGAACGAAAGGCCAACGGCGATGCACCAGTGCCGATCGAGCTCGTAACCGCCTCCGCGTCCGGGCTGGATCCCGACATCAGCCCCGCCGCCGCCGAGTACCAGGTGCCGCGCGTTGCGAAAGCGCGGGGCATGACCGAGGATGCAGTGCGTGCGGTCGTGGCCCGCCACACCAGCCAACCGCTGTTCGGCTTCATCGGCGAGCCGACCGTGCACGTCCTGGAGTTGAACCTGGACCTCGATGGGTTGTTGAAGTGACGATCGACTCGGCCGATCCCGGCCGACCCACCGGCGACCAGATGCTCGCCCGCCTGACGGCCGAGCAGAAGGCGGCGCGTGGCCGGCTGCGCGTCTACATGGGCATGGCGCCCGGCGTCGGCAAGACCTACAAGATGCTCGAGGAGGCCCACCGCCGCCACGACCGCGGCACGGACGTGGTCGTGGGCTTCGTCGAGACCTACGGCCGGCGCAACACCGTCGCGCTGCTCGATGGGCTGGAGACAGTCCCGCGGCGCCATATCGAATACCGCGGCGTGGCCATCGAGGAGATGGACGCCGACGCGGTCATCGCCCGCCACCCCGCCGTGGCCCTGGTCGACGAGCTCGCCCACACCAACGTCCCGGGCTCCGCGCGCGAGAAGCGCTGGATGGACGTGGACGCGATCCGCGACGCCGGCATCGAGGTCGTCAGCACGTGCAACGTCCAGCACGTTGAATCGGTCGCGGACGCGGTTGAAACGATCCTGGGCGTGCCGGTCCACGAGCGTGTCCCCGACGAGGTGGTCCGGGCCGCCGATGAGATCGAGCTGGTGGACATGAGCCCACACGCGCTGCGCCAGCGCATGCGCCACGGCAACGTCTATCCGCCAGAGCGCGCGGTCATCGCCCTGGAGCGCTTCTTCACGGAACCCAACCTGATGGCGCTGCGCGACCTGTCGCTGCGGTTCGTGGCCGGGCGAGCGGACCAGGAGCTGGAGGGCGCGGTCGCCAGCCAGGGCCTCAAGCTCGGGCCGGTCACGGAACGGGTCATGGCCCTCGTCGACGAGTCGACCGGCTGCCGGCGGGCGTTGCGGCGAGCCTCGTCCCTGGCCAGCACGCTCCACGCACCCTGGCTGGCCGTCGCCATCGAGACGCCCGCGATCCAGCAGTCGCGCGATCGGCGCCAGAACCTGCAGGCCAACGTGGACTACGCCGTCGACCTCGGCGCCGAGGTGGTCCGGGGCGAGGCCAGCGACCTGGCGCGGGGCCTTGCGGAGG
>Ga0116137_1002730_pt1 | contig 10152 bp, 5 predicted proteins | sample June2015DPH_20_1_3_FD_88973 | JGI IMG/M metagenome (GOLD analysis project Ga0116137, IMG submission 88973) | Peatland microbial communities from SPRUCE experiment site at the Marcell Experimental Forest, Minnesota, USA - June2015DPH_20_100 | ecosystem: Environmental > Terrestrial > Soil >...
AGGTCAGGATGGTTCGCTACTCCTTTCCTGTGAGACTCTTTCATTCCCTACTTCATGCCGGTTTATCCCGGCGCATCGGACGCTCCCCTTTTCGCCAGTTCAGCTTTCGCTAGTGGCCTGTAACAGTTGAATTGATAGCGGCTCAATCAATTTCTCTGGAGCGCCGGAGGCGCGACGCAGCCAAGCCCAGGGCGTAAGCCCTGGGAATTGGCGCAGGATCCGAAGTCAGCCCTGAAGGGCATACGCGTCAAGCTAAGCCGTATTCCCAAAGCGCTGAAAGCGCGGCGCAGCAAAGCCCAGGGTGAAGGAGCATGCGCAGCGTGCTCCGGAACCCTGGGCTTGGAATGGCATTCGGTTAAGCCCTGTAAGGGCGAAGCAGGTTGCATAATTTGTTCACTTCAATAAAAGATCGTTTTGCACTCCTAATCGAAAACGATCTGCAAAAACCTGCTTCGCCCTTTCAGGGCTTTCTTTCCCTTTGTTCTAACCCAGGGCTCCAGCCGCTTCGCGGCCTCCGCCCTGGGCTTGGCTGTGTCGCGCTTTCAGCGCTCTGGATCTTTGTTTCCTGACGCTATCAATTCAACTGTTACAGGCCGCTAGAACTGATATTGCTCTGGCGAAAAGGGGAGCGTCCCCGTTTGGATCAATCCTGGGGAGTTGATGATTCGCCGCCATGATGTTTCGAGCGGCGCATGAGCAGGATCAGTAAAGTGCAAACCAGCAACCCGATCCCAATCACGTAGAAGGCTTCCACAAAGCTCAGGAGCAATGCCTGCCGCTGAATGCTGCCATAAATCAAGGCCAGAGCCCGATTCCCTGCGGTATTTGAATCTATCCCTCGAAGAAAAAGCATATTGGAGATCCGGCTTTCCATCTGCTGGAATTGAGGGTTGAATGGAGTCGCATGGGATGCCAGGACTGATTGGTGGAATTGCGACCGACGCGCCAGCCAGGTTGTCACAAACGAAATCCCCATGCTGGAGCCGATATTCCGCATAACGCTGTAGAGGCTCGTCGCATACCCCGTTTCGATTCTTGGGATCGGGTCCATGGTTAATGTCGTCAGCGGCACAAAAACAAGCGAGAGGCCGAGGCCCTGGCTGACCTGATAAAAGAAAATGTCCCAAGTGCCGGACTGCAGCGTCATGGTCGAGAACCCGAACAACGCCAGGCCTGCAACGATAAAACCGAGCGCGAGCATCCAGCGTCCGTCCCAGCCTTTGCCGAGCATGTAGCCGACCACCGGCATCAGCAGAGCGGTCCCGATGCCGCGGGGGCTCGTCCAGAAGCCGGCGGTCATCGCCGTCCAGCCCAGCAAGGTTTGCATAAACAGCGGGAGCAGGATGAGACTGCCATAGAGCACAAAACCAAGGACCCATGCCAGCGAAATACCTGTCGCGAAATTGCGATACCGGAGCAGGCGGAAGCGAACGATCGGATCGGGGGTGCGCAGTTCGCGAAAAACGAAGGCGGCCAAAAAGACCAGGGCCAGAATGGCAAGCGTCACGATCAAGCGCGAGCCGAACCAGTCTTCCTCCTGTCCTTTATCCAGCATCACCTGTAAGGAGCCCATCCCTATTGCCAGCATAGCCAGGCCGATTGCATCGATTCGGAACGCTTTGCTCTTGATGTGATGAGGATCGTGCACGTAAAGGTAAATCATGATCAGGCTCAAAATCCCCACCGGAACGTTTATGTAGAAAACCCAGCGCCACGAGTAGGAATCTGTAATCCAACCGCCCAGCGTCGGACCGAGGATCGGCGCGGCAACAATGCCCAATCCCCAGAAGCCCATCGCTTTGCCGCGTTCCCTTCCTGGGAACTCATCCAGCAGCACCGCCTGCGATAGCGGCTGGAGCCCCCCGCCGGTAGTGCCCTGGAGCACACGGAAGAAAATAAGGAGCGGGAGATTGGGCGCCAGCCCGCACAGAACGCTGGATAGAGTGAACCCCGTCACAACGATCATCAGGAGCCGCTTCCTCCCAAATATGCCGGCGAGCCACCCGGTAATGGGAAGAATGATCGCATTTGCGACGATATAGGAAGTCAGCACCCAGGTCGCCTCGTCGACGGTCGACGAAAGGCTGCCTGCCATATGTGGAAGACTGACATTGACCACCGAAGTGTCCAGCACTTCCATCACAGCGCTCGACATCACGGCGAAAGCAATCAACCAACGGCTGAAGTCCGGTCGAGAGTCTCCCGGCAGATTAATGGCTTCGTCATTCATTGGCATTGATTGAGAACCGGAATATACAGATGATCGGTCCTGTCGCTTCCGAACAGCAGTGCCGGAAAGAAGAGCTGTTATTATTCCAACTGTTTTGGGCCGGACGCTCCCGCGGCAGATTATAAACCGATCGGCCCGGATTCCGAAGTTGAAGATACTGCAGACGGATGCCGTTCACAGATGCGCGCCGACCGGCGACAGGTCTCCTCCGCCCCAGGTTTCTGTTGTAGAAATAGAATCACTTTTCTAGGACCGGGATGGCGCAGTCCCCCCGTCAACCGATAATGTCAAGTAACGAGCCGGTCGAACCGTTGTCTGATTGGGGATCGAATAGCTCTGCGGCCTCTGCCGCCTGCATTTCTGCCTGCATGACTTGGCTTGTCGACAAAGCGGTTGAGGAGGCCGGGGATGAGGATTGGGCGCCGGCAGTAGAATCCGGTGAAGTCGAGGAGGATTCGGTTCCGTTCGTGGAAGGTTCCAGATCCGCGAGGATGCTGCTCAGATCGGAAGTGGGACTTTCGGACGAACCGACAGAAACTCCGAACAACGCATCCACAGTCTCCAACTGATTGGCGGCGGCGTTTAGCTGGACGACATCGTCAGGCGAAGCCTTCTCCAAAGCAGTAACGACGTTCGAATTCGACAGTACGGGCGAATCGACCTTGGATAGTGTTTGAAGCAAGTTTTCCAGTCCAGGATTAATTGAGGAAATAGAGCTCATCTGCGAAGAACCTCCTATTCCGTGATCGGCAGCAACCTTCGTGGTGATTAGATACTTACTGGATAAATCTCGAACCTAATGAGTTAACAAAAGCACTTTTGAACCGTAGAATGTTGAATAATGAATGTTGAATGTGGAAGTGAAAAACTTCTGCGGTTCGATATTCCTTGTTCGATATTCTAAATTTCAAATATTTTTGCTTAGTTTTTTGCCGCAGCATGGGACAAAAACCCAGGGCGCGGGGACGTAGGCGCAAAAAGTTTGTCGTCAGGCATATGAACGGTACTTTAGGGTAATATTGAGGATTGCCAGAACAATATCATCCGAAGAACTGAGAACGTTGTATGTTGATACAGAGACCCAGAGGTCGGGCCCTGTTTGGGCATGTGCGTCAAGCTAAGGAGAATTGTCCAGAGCGCTGAAAGCGCGAAACAGCAAAGCCCAGGGCGCAAGCCCTGGGAATGGCATGCGTATGAACCAAGCCCTGAAAGGGCGGCACAGGTTTTTGGCAGATTATGCAAAAGCCTGCGTCGCCCTTTCAGGGCTGAACCTTAATTCCATCCTGAAACCCAGGGTTCCTGAGCCCGCTGTGCGTGCTCCTCCACCCTGGGCTTTGCTGCACCGCGCTTTCAGCGCTTTGGGAATACGGCTTAGCTTGACGCGCATGCCCGTTGGGGTTGCGCGCCAAACTGAGGTTACGCCATCCCAAGCGCTCAAGGTTTGACGCGCAGGGCGATTGGGTTGACCGGCCGGTCGCATACACACTCCGCTACCGATGCGCGGTTTGTTCAAAAAAGGGAAGGAAGCCTATGGGATAACGATATGAGCATGTGTTTGAGCCGATCAGAATCCGAGGGGTTGATTTCAAAAACCGTCTGGAAATGGCCCCGCCGTCCCCCAACCTGGCTGACCGGGAAGGAAGAGTGACGCCGGAATTTGTCGACTTTTTCAGGCCGATAGCGAAAGGCGGAGCGGCAATAATCCACGTCGGCAATTCCGTGGTCGATATCAAAGAGGCGTGTGACGAAGAGCGTCAATTGGACCTCGGCAGCGATCAATGCATCCTTCCGCTGACCCGGTTCGTCGAGATGTGCCATGGCTACGGAGCGCTTGCCTCACTCGAGATCAACCACAACGGCAAGGATTCCGACTACGATAAAACCGGGAAAGCGGCTTTCAGCGCCTCCTCCTTCATTGCGTCGAGCGAGACATGGCGCGCGCAGATGCACGGCAGGCAGCCCATTCCCACTATAGAAATGGATCATGCAAAGATAAAGGAAACAGTTGAAAAATATGCTGCCGCCGCGTACCGCTGCAAAAGGGCCTGCTTCAAAATGTGCATGATTCACGGCGGCCATGGAAATTTGATCTCCCAATTTGCAAGCAGGCTTTATAACAAGCGCAAAGACGATTACGGCGGTTCTCTCAAAAACAGGGCGCGCTTTGCGATCGAGGTATTGGACAGGGTCCGTGAGCTGTGCGGAGAGAATTTCGTGATCGAATACCGCATTTCGGCGGATGAGATCCATCCGGATGGAATGCATTTTGACGAGACGCTGAAATTCATCGAACTGATTCAGCACAAGGTCGACATTCTGCACGTTTCCGCCGGCCTTCACGGCGAATTCCAATACATGCGCAACTGGTGGCAGAACTATCTGATGGATCGAGAGTACAACGTGCATTACGCAGCGGACATCAGGAAGAAATTCCCGAATCTGCTTGTGTGCGCTGTCGGTTCGATCATGAACGTCAAGAGAGCCGAAGAAATCCTGGCTGCAGGTCAGGCCGACTTTGTCGCAATGTGCCGCCCGTTGCTCGCAGATCCCGAGATGCCGCGCAAATATGCTCTGGGCAGAGAGGAAGACCACCGTCCCTGTCTGCGCTGCCAGTACTGCGGTTTCCGGCTGATAATCCCCGCAGTGATCAATTGTGCGGTTAACCCGTTTTTGGGCAACGAGACCGAATTCCCGGAAGCGAAGGTCAAGAAGGCGGACGTGAAGAAGAAAGTCGCGGTCATCGGCGGCGGTCCCGCCGGCATCCAGGCTTTGTTGACGCTTTGCGAACGCGGACATGACGTCACGCTTTACGAAATGAGCGATCGCCTCGGCGGACACGTCGTTCCGGGATCGGCACTCTCCTTCAAACAGGACGTCAGGGATTATCTTGAGTACCTGGTGCGTCAGGCGAATAAAGCGCCCGCGCGCATTCTTCTCAATACCGAAGCCACGAAGAAAATGCTGGATGCCGAAGGCTACGATGCACTCATCATCGCCGTCGGTTCAAGACCCGCAATTCCGCCGGTTCCGGGTATCGACAAGCCGCATGTCCATTGGGCGCCGGAAGTGGACATGGGCAAAGTGAAGACCGGTCAAAAGACGGTGATTGTCGGCGCAGGCACCGTCGGCATAGAGTGCGCAATCGGTCTCAAGCGCGCAGGAAAAGACGTCGCTGTGGTTGAAATGGCGCCGGACATGTCGAACCTCAGGGCTTCTGCCGGAGGCGCCAGCATGGAATTGACGGCGTTGATCGAGGAACTTCATATTCCCGTGCATCTCAATTGCAGGCTTGAAGAAGTGACCGACAGCAACGTGATTTGCCGCAATACACAAACATCCGAAAAGATCGAGTTTCCCGCCGACACGGTGCTTTTGGCCGCCGGGATGGTTTCGAGGCAGCAGGTTGCCGATGCTCTGCGCCGCTGTGCCCCGGAAACAGAGGTGTTTGTTGTCGGTGACGCGTCGGAGGTTGGCACGATTGCCACGGCCGTCAGATCCGCTTTCAAGGCGGCCGCGTATATTTAGGACAAGTTCCGGCGAATTCACGGAACAGAGCAACATCGTCTTATATTGACGATTCGAAAAGGGAGCCTGATTCTCAAATACGATCTTAGATTTGCCCTTTTGGAAGAGGCTTGATTAAGGCGCGCGCAAAGCGTGAGACAGTTTTAAAAGATTCTTTCCACCGCTTAGGGAGCACTCAATTTCCCACATGGCCGTTTCTTGAGAGCTTGAATGCAAAACTGCTATGCCCCTGGCTGCCCTGAATGGGAGCCGCCCATGAGCATAAAGCCGCGAGGCAGGCATAGACTACAGGCTATTAATGGGTTTTGGCCAGTGGGTGGAACGTAATGCCTAGCGTGATGGCAAAGGGATACCCGGGCGTGCCGTGGATGCGGCTTGCTGCTGGTGCATCCGGCGTCACGCGTGACTCGAAGTAGTTTTGTGTCTCGTAATATTTCTTGTTGGTGAGGTTGTCGATGGCGAGGTTGAGTTCCGTTCCCGAACCTAGTTTTTTCGTTACCGCGAGGTCTATCACGTCAAGTCCGGTTGCTCGGATGGTGGGATCGAGTCCGTCGAGGCGATAGTTGCTCGTGTGCCGGTAGCGCACGGAGGCATAGCAGCCGTGCCATTCGGAGAGCGTTAGTCCTGCGTTGGCGACGGTGTGTGGTGCGCTATCAACGTAAACACTTGGTGACGTGCCTCGGTAGAAGGAGTTCATCACTTGCGTGATGCCGCCTTCGAGGGAGAGACGCCGCAAGAGTTGAAGTGATGTTTTGCCTTCATACCCGTAACTTCTGCTTGGCCCTTTGAGTTCGAGGGTGCCGTCGTCGGGAATATAAACCTGCTCGTTGGAGCGATCGATGAGGAAGAGGTCGGTGCTGAACGAGAACCGGTGGAAGTTGTAGGCTGCACCGGCCTGATAAAAGTCGGTGGTTGCAATGCGGGGCGAGTCTGGTCTCTCCACGATGCCGCGCGCATCTTGTGTGTTGATGCCTCTGCCGTAGTTGAAGGAGAGCGTGACTGGGAATTGTCGTGCGATGTTGTAGGCGATTGCTGCCTTGGGCTGGAGTCGTGCTGCGCTCTGTGTTCCGGAGATGCTCGGGGTTACCTGGTCTTGGTCGTTCCATTGGAAGTAGTCCCAGCGTAGTCCTCCTTCGACATGTAGTCGTCCTCCGAGAAAGTCCATTCCTTGCTGTGCATAGCCAGCAACATTTGGGAACACGAGGTGGGAACGCGTGGTGACGCCGAGCGGTTCTCGTCCTTCTCGGGGATAGAGGCTGACGTTGACTTGGTTCTCGTGGTAGTTGCCGCCGATCGTGAGCAGGGTTCTTGCACCCAGGAAACGGTAGAAGTGCTGATACTGGATGTTGGCTCCTTCTTGGAGGCGGGAGTCGTGCTGCTGGATGCCGTCCCCGTGTTCGGGATCATTGAGAAAGAACGTGAAGTTGGAATACAGGTCAAAGAGTGATCGTCCGACAAAAACGTCAGCTTTGAAGCTGTCGCCGCCATTGAACTCTGTTCGGTAATACGCTGCTGCAGTTCCCATACGCACTCGTCCGCCGTCGCTTGGGTCTATATACCCGAAGCGGTCCAGTTCGCCAGTTGCTACGAGGTCCAGTGGGATCTGTCCGGAGGACGCGAAGTCATTGGTGCCAGAGTTGATCTTGAACCCGAGGTCCTGATTTTCCGTCAGGTGCCAGGTGTAATTCCCGGTAGCGTTGTTACGCTTGTAACGAAGATGATTCAGGAATGGTCCGTTGGTGTAGGAGCCTTCATAGGCGATGAAGGCATCGGCGTTGGATAGTTCCGGGCTGTAGCCAACGAAGCTCCGGAAGGTGTCGAATGATCCCGCCTGGATGCGAGCCGTGAGTTGTTCGGGGAGGCTTTCGCGCGTGCGGATTTGCACGACGCCGAGGCCGGAGAAATCGCCATACTCCGCGCTGAATGGGCCGTTGAGGATCGTGACTTCTTGCACGAGTTCCGGGGTTAGTGTCTTGAGCGCGCCCAGGTAGCCTTGGCCATGGCCTTGGCTTGCCTGATTCTGTGGCAGGTCATTCACGACGACCTTTAATCCGCCGTTGACGCCGCCGTGGTCAAGGTTGAAGCCGAAGCGTCGGACTTCGAGGCTTTTGCCGCCGCCTTCGTGTTGTCCCGCATTGATTCCCCCATCGAGTGTTTCCAGCAGCTGGTCGTCTCGTTGGAAGAGGGTCTTGTTGTAGACCTCATCGTTTTGGTGCTCAATCCCCGGATCAAGGGTTGCTGAGACGATCACCACGCTCTTTTGCCCGGAGAGTTGGAGAAACTGCAACTCCTTCACCACGGGCTCACGCGTTATTGTGACTGTGGTGCTGATCGGCGCGAATCCCTTCGCTTCTGCCCGCACGTGGTAATCACCGGGTTCCAGAGTAGAAAAAGTGAAATTTCCTTGTTCGTCGGTAATGGCATGGCGATCCAGCCCGGTCCTTGTCAGGGTGATCCTTGCGCCGACAATTACTGCTCCGACCGGGTCAGTGGCTCTGCCTGAAATCCTGCCGGTATCCTGCGCGAGCAAGAAGGCTGCTGTCGCGAGAGAGAAGATGGTAACAATGAGGGCGTGTAACACGCGGCTGTAACTAGAACTATCAAGTGTGTTGTGAATGGTGCTGCATGTTGTCAGATGCAATTTTTCTTATCCTCGCGGGTTGAGCAACGCACCGAAGCCTCTTGTAACTTCTTGCACCAACGCTCTATGATTGGGCGTTTACGAAACGACGAAACGAGAGCGTAGCACGAACATAATAAGCGTGCTACATGCAAATGCATTGTTGCCAAAAGTTTTTTTGAATGGGGAAGTGGGGGTTATGCGCAAATCCAGTGAACTGATTCGGTTTGGCGTCTCGATGGAAAAAGGCCTCTTAGCCGAGTTCGACTCCCTTGCTCACGGCAAGGGGTATGCGAACCGTTCTGAGGCGATTCGTGACATGGTGCGCGACCTGCTTATCGAGAAGAAACTCCGGGAGGAGAACACGGAAGGGGTGGGCACGCTCACGCTTGTCTATAATCATCATCAGCGCGAACTGGAAGAAAAACTGACCGACTACCAACACGATCATCTGCAGGTCATCGTTTCGACCGTGCATGTCCACCTGAGCCAACATCTTTGCCTAGAAGTATTGATCCTGCGCGGCAAGACCAAAGAGATAAGAAAAGTAGCCGATGGCCTGATCGCAACAAAAGGGGTCCAGCATGGAAAACTTGTTCTGACCACCGCAGAGTAAACAAGCAAGGCAGATTCTTTCAGTTGGTCGTGTAACGCGCATTCGTAACTGTGAAATCTACCCTGATTCCCAAGAAGTCGCATTCTGGGAAATAACCGTGGCCGGCGGCCGATTCCCGTGCTGCTTGCGCATTGTGCCGGGAGCGGGAGCGGGAAAAAGGGGTTATCGGAGAAGAGCGCGAATTCCCGCGTGGACGTCGTCCCATAAAGGACCCTTTTCGAGACAAGTCTTATTCGTGACCGCCATGCTGGCGCAGTAATTCAACTACGTCCTTACGGCCCTTCTGCGCCGCAAAGTGCAAAGGCGTTCCGCCGTCGTTTTCCTTGGCATTGACATCGGCCTTGTTGGCCAGCAGCAATTCCGCTACGTCCTTGTGCCCCTCCAACGCCGCAAAGTGCAAAGGCGTCCCGCCGTTGTTGGCCTTGGCATTGACATCGGCCTTGTTGGCCAGCAGCAATTCCACCACGTCCTTACGGCCCTCTAGCGCCGCCATGTGCAAAGGCGTCCCGCCGTCGTTTTCTTTGGCATTAACCTCGGCCTTGTTGACCAGCAGCAATTCCACCACGTCCTTACGGCCCTCCTGCGCCGCAAAGTGCAAAGGCGTCCAGCCGTCGTTTCCCTTGGCGTTGACATCGGCCTTGTTGGCCAGCAGCAATTCCACCACGTCCTTACGGCCCTCCAGCGCCGCCAAGTGCAACGGCGTCCCGCCGTTGTTGGCCTTGGCATTGACATCGGCCTTGTTGGCCAGCAGCAATTCCGCCACGTCCTTGTGGCCCTCCAGCGCCGCCAAGTGCAAAGACGCAAAGCCGTCATTGGACTTGGCATTGACCTCGGCCTTGTTAGCCAGCAGCAATTCCGCCACGTCCTTGTGGCCCTCCAGCGCCGCCAAGTGCAAAGGCATCCCGCCGTTGTTGGCCTTGGCATTGACCTCGGCCTTGTTGGCCAGCAGCAATTCCACCACGTCCTTACGGCCCTTCCGCGCCGCCATGTGCAAAGGCGTCTCGCCCTTGTTGTCCTTGGCATTGACCTCGGCCTTGCTGGCCAGCAGCAACTCCACCACGTCCTTACGGCCCTCCAGCGCCGCCAAGTGCAAAGACGTCCTGCCTTCTTTGTCTTCTTTGCTGAGAACCAGATTGGGATTTTCTTTGAGCAGCGCCCTGA
>Ga0116137_1002734_pt1 | contig 10145 bp, 9 predicted proteins | sample June2015DPH_20_1_3_FD_88973 | JGI IMG/M metagenome (GOLD analysis project Ga0116137, IMG submission 88973) | Peatland microbial communities from SPRUCE experiment site at the Marcell Experimental Forest, Minnesota, USA - June2015DPH_20_100 | ecosystem: Environmental > Terrestrial > Soil >...
CAGATGAATCCATAGCAGACGTATTTGGGGGGCAAGCTACAGTGACACCTCCGACAGCGAAACCTGCGGTTGCGGGGAAGAAGGTAGCTGCGCCCGTGCAAGACATTAAAGATGTGTTCGGACCGGCGAAGAAATCCCCTTCGATGTTGCAAGAGATTATTCCAGCTGTAGACACCGTGCTAGGGTTCCCTACCTTCGCAGCTCAGATGGGTATGACAGGAGTAGCGGATATCGCTGCTCTCGTCGATGGGTCGGAACATCCACTCGCTGCTGGCTCCGCCATTATTAATAAAGCAATGCAAACATCTTGGATGAAGTTTATGCTGAAGCCAATACAAACGGCTATGCAAACGGATACATCTGACACGAAGATGGAAGAGGTGGGGAATTGGATTACGAAGCAGGTTGATGCGGCGGCAGACTATGCTGTGAAGAAGACAGGGAATCCGGAAGCAGGGGAAGCTGTTCGGCAGGGTGCGAATATCGCTATGGCGAAGGGGGGTGATGTTGTCAGGCATATTGTGATGAAGGGTGCAGATGCCATGCGCACGAAACCCTCCGGTTCCCCACACACGGATACACCCGCTCCCGCACACACGGATACACCCGCTCCCAAAACTCCCGCCAAAGAGAAAGCACCGGAGCCTACCCACGGTACACTATTTGGGAAAGATGCTCAGATCAATGCGGATAAGATAGCCCATGATATGATTAAGCGGGGTGCCCCGCTGATGGATGTACTTGCGGCGAGGAAGCGGAATCCTCTGGTTGGTGATGCGATTGATAGGATTATGGGAAATCGGCAGATGTTTCGCTCTGGCCCTATGGCGGAAGGGGTTATCCAAGGGGAGGTAGTGCCACCGGAATTTCAGAATGGGCGGGAGAGGGTTAGCCAAGCTCTTCCCGATCCTCATGAGTATGGACAGGTGGTGCGGGAACATGCAGATGTAAGGGTGAGGCAACTTGAGTTGAAGGATGCGGAGGCGGTTAAAGCGAGGGAAGACGGAAAGGCCGCAATCCCTGATGAGCTGAAAGCGGTCGAGCAGAAGTATCTGAGCAAACAGCAAGGTGGTTATACTGACGTCAAGACCCTCGTGAAGATAGCTGCTGCTGGTGTTGGAGCGACTGCTGGATACGCTCTTGCCGATAAAGAGGATAAGATTGAAGGAACCCTTCGCGGAGCATTGGGTGGGCTTATTCTAACCGCTATCAATCCAATGAAGGCAATTGATGTGGCGAAGAAGTTAACTGCCCATGATGATCGGATAACTATTGGTGATCTCGGTGACAACCAAGAGGTAGCGATTAAGAGTGCGGAGATTGTCCACCACATTATGAAGAAGAAGATTGACGAACGAGTGCCAGATAAAAAGAGGCAAGCTGCCATCACTCATTGGGTGGAGGGGGATCTGACACAGCAACTCGCCCCACACGAACTCGCCGTTGCGAAAGAAGCTAAAGCCTTCTTCGAGAAACTTGCGCAGGAACAAAATGCCGCAGAGACGTTGAAAGGGTATAGGGAGAACTATGTTACTCACATCTGGGAATGGGGACTGCAAGGAAAGTCGGCGCTTGAACGGGCGTTCGCAAATAAGGCAGCTGGTGCTGGCATGTCACCTAAAAGTCAGTTCTCTAAAGAGCGAATCATCTCGACGATTGCGGAAGGGAAGAAGCTTGGGCTGACACCGAAGACGGAAGCGATTGGCGAGATCATGGAGATCTATGGGAATAGCGCAGCGCGTGCGATGGCGAACAAGAGACTGATTGACGGGTTACGTGCAGCGAAGACGCTCGATGGTACGAAACTGTCTCTACCCGCAGATAAAGCTCCCCACACTTATGTGAGTATTAATCACCCACAACTGAATGGGCTGAAGGTACATCCAGACATTGCACCAAGTCTCCAATTTCTCTTTGACACGAGAACACCGAGTGCAGCAGGGAGAGCTCTCGATGCTTTCAATACGGCGTTGAAACGGACTGCAGTATCATTTAGTCTGTTCCATAATAAGGCACTGACGGATGCGTTCATCGGGGGATCAAGTAAACCTTGGAAGGCGTTGTCGAACATAGCAGGATTTGTCACCGCGAAAGATGCTTACCTGCGGCAACTGAATGATGAAGGGTTGACACCACTAATTCAAAGCGCACTGAAAGGTGGACTGACATTCACTCTGGATAAGGCGACCTCCGTTGATGAAGATGTAGGTGGAGCGTTCTATGGTGCGCTGAAAGATCTTCAAGGTATGGCCGATCAAATCGTCCCTGGGATGGGGAAGCCTATTGAAGGGATAGCGAAGATTAACCACGCTGTGGACACACTGACGTGGGCACGGATGCACACAGGAATGAAACTGAATATTTTCGCGGAGAAGCTAGAGCAGATTAAATTGAATAACGCTCGGGCGCATGAAGCTAATCCCGAGAAAGTTCCCCTGTTTAAAGAAGGGGAAGCGGAGAAGATCGCGGCCTCTTTCACGAACGATATTTTCGGCGGACTGAACTGGAGACGGATAGCGGAAGCTACGAAGAGAGAATGGGCGAGGGATATTGCATTGGGGGCTCTTAAACCTTCGAGTCGTCGAATGATACAGTTGCTTATGTTCGCACCAGACTGGACGCTGTCGACTATACGGGCTATGACACAAGCGGCCGGGAAAGGTTCGTCGGTTAAAGGATTGCTGAATGCGCGGACGCTTGCTGATTTGCACAGACAGTATATGATTCGATCAGCGATTTACTATATGACTGTTGGCGATGGAATTAATTATGCTATGTCCGGTCACCACATCTGGAATGATAAGCAGAAGGATAAGACTCGCATTGACTTAGGTGATGGGCGAACTATGCAATGGTCTAAACATACGATGGACTCTATCCACTGGGTGCTGAACCCAAGCCAACAAATGCTGAACAAATTTGGTGAAATTCCGAAGCAGATGATAGAACAGGCGTTGCATAAAGAATATCTGTCGGCGCACGGGCAATCACCTGAGATGAAAGGAAGCCGTCTCGGACACCTGTTGAAAGGACTTTCCCCCATCGCGGTGCAACAAAACTTCGATGCAGGCTCTAGTGCTGGTATCGCGGGTTTCCTCGGCGCACCTATCTACGGGAAAACGCGAGAACAAAAGTTCGATGACAAGATGAAGAAGGAAATGTCTGCTATGACACCGGAACAGATTGAAGAGCGTAGGAAGAAACGTATGCAACAACTGGAGGAACAATGAAGATTCTTGTTATAGATACACTTAAGACTTGTCTCTTTCTTGCCATGCGATTTGAAGAAGCTGGCCATGAGGTTCGGTATTTCCTCCTCCCACTAGAGTCAGGGAAGGCTAAGCCAGACGGTGATGGGTTAGTGGGGAAAGTGAAAGACTGGAAACCATCTATGGGATGGGCAGATCTTATTGTAATTACAGATAATTCGATTGAACCAGAGAAGTTTGAACCTTACTTTAAATCGGGTTACCCTATTTTTGGGTGTAATATGAAGGCAGCGGAATTAGAACTTGATCGTGAAGCAGGGCAAAGGGTTTTCCAAGAGAATGGAATAGAGGTTGTCCCCTTCAAATCATTTAAAGATTATGATAAAGCTATTGCTTATGTGGAAAAAGAGAAACGTCCATTCGTATCGAAACCTTGGGGAGGGGAAACGGATAAAAGTTTATCCTACGTTCCAAAAGGTGCTACGCCTATTGAAGCAGCTGCTAATCTTATATCACAACTCGAGCACTGGAAGAAGCAAGGCCTCAAAGCGGATTTTATTCTACAAGAAATGGTTGAGGGGGATGAGATGGCAGTGGGTGGATGGTTCGGCCCTCACGGTTGGAACAAGTGGAAGAATGAGAACTGGGAAGAGAAGAGATTGATGAATGACGGTTTCGGGCCGAACACAGGTGAAATGGGAACTGTACTTCGCTATGTGAAGAAAAGTAAACTGTTTGACGATGTATGTGAACCAGTGACGGAAGAGTTATTGAAGCTTGGGTATGTAGGTTATGTCGATGTAAACTGTATTGTGACAAAAGAAGGGATACCGATTCCACTGGAATTCACTCTGCGGTTTGGCGAGCCTCATTATAAACTTGCTATGCACATGCACAAGGGCGATCCAGCACAATGGATGCTCGACCTTGTACAAGGAAAAGATACACTGGAATGTGAAGAAGGCTTTTGTGTAGGTATTATTATGGGGATGGGGGATTATCCTTGGGAGAAGGACGATCCGATTATAGTGACCGGCCATCCTATCCGAGGTGTGACGGAGAAGAATAGAGGTGGGGTTTATTTCTCGAGTGTCAAACTTGGGGAGGCCCCTATAGTAGTGAGGGATAAAATCACTCGCGGAGAAACTTATGTTAGTTCTGGGGAGTATGTTTTGACGGTCTGCGCAACAGGGAAGACAATTAAAGAGGCGGCAGAAAAAGCAAATGAACTTGCGGAAGAAATTAACTGGCCACCGCACATTACTCGCCGGACGGATATAGGAGCTCGTCTCGAGAAAGGTCTACCGGAGTTGCAGGTGCATGGTTACGCGAAAGGAGCTCGCTATGGGTGAAGCTGATTTCCTCGCACTTGGTGACTGGAATGCGGTGTGCTACGAATGCGGGAAGAAGAAAAAAGCAAGCACACTGAAAAAACATTGGCAAGGTTATTGGGTGTGCCCGAGTTGCTGGGAGCCGAGGCATCCTCAAGATTTTGTCCGAGCGGTGCAGGATGTTCAGACACCACCCTGGGTGCAACCTTATCCAAGTTTAGCTTTTGTTAGTAATAAATATGACGCTACAATTGATATTGCTATTATAGATATCGCTATTATAGATACAGTTATTTAAAGGATACGATTATGGCTGATACACAGTATGTACCAAAGATAACAGTTATAACATCCCCTTGGATACAGCCAGTGAATGATGCTGTGTATAAAGGGGTTGACCCGAATTATCAAACGTTAGGGGGGTTGGTAAATGCTTATACGTTTACCTTTCCGAGTGGGAGTTTGGTGACGGCATTGACAGCTGGGATGGTTATTCGAGCTAATGTGAATATAACGAATACAGGGGTGGCAACACTTGTTGTTACAGGAGCCACCGTGTTAGCTCCTGTTCCTATTGTGAGTAAAGGGGCAGCGTTATCTGGGGGTGAGCTACTTGCCGGTACAATTGCTGAGATGCAGTTTGATGGGACGTCGATGCAACTGCTCGGGAGTGCCCCCCGATTCGCTCCGACGGAAATACCGGCAGGGGCAATGAACGGAGCGAATACGAGCTTCACACTTACCCACAGTCCCAGGACTGGGTATCTTTCTTTATATTTAAATGGTTCCTTGTTACAATCGGGGGTAGGAAATGATTATACAATCACTGGAAATACTATTACAATGGCCACTGCCCCGCTTGCAACGGATGTTTTAATTGCAGCACCCTATCAATATTAAAGGAGGTTTGAAATGAGGAAAATTTTTGCAGGCGTTATTATAGCAATTGCCCTAGTAGCTTTAACAGCAGCGGCAACACGGATTAATCTGTCTACGCAGTCAATTGTAGGTGGAACTAACTATGGAGTGGTATATCAAAATGCTTCAGGGGTTCCGCAGACAACTGTAGCCGGAGCTTCGGGAAATGTGCTGACGTCTACAGCGACCGGTGCGCCTGTGTACCTACCAGCAGTTGGTGCGACATTAAGTGCGAACCAGACATTTACCGGAATAAATACTTTCAGTAATGCGAGTTCAACTTTTGCTGGAAATGCGGCTACAGCTACTACAGCTACTAACCTACTTGGGGGAACAGTACAGGCTACGCAATTAGGATTCCAAACAGGAGCAGGGGTTGGTACCTCTTTAAGTGGCAGTTCAATACCGCTCGTCGCCGCCACCAATAATCTAGTTGGGAATATTGTTTTGTCGACTGTGACACTGGGCGTAGGAATTACGGAAATAGCCGCAATTACAAATACTAGAGTTGGCCCTGACGATATTATACTCGTGTCTGGTTATGTCATTGGGTCTGGGGGTTACGTCGGATATAATCAATTCTGGGCATCAAATCCGAGTGGTTCAACTTTTTATATCTTTATCTCAAGCCCTGGATTTACAAATCAGACCATAAACCTGAATTATGTAGTAATAAAAGGTACCGCGAATTAAAGCGTTAAAATTTAACATTTAACCTACAGGAGTTTTACATGGCAAATGCAAACAGAGCGGCAGGTCTCATTCCCGTCAACTATCTTAATGGAGCTAGGTGGAATGGGCAAGCAAACATTTACTACATACCGCAATCCGATACGAATGCCTATGCGGTAGGCGATCCGCTGGCAACAGCAGTTGGGTCAGCCGACCTCAATGGTGTGAGTGCAGTTACACTTGCAACCGCTGGTACGGGGCAACCTGTGCGGGGGGTGCTGGTGGGTGTGGGTACAGGTGAAGGGATGATGGCGAATCCGCAGAACTTGAATCAGATCTTTGTACCAGCGACAAAGACACGGCCCTACTACGTTATGGTTGTAGATGATCCGAATGTGATCTTTGAAATCCAAGCGAATGATAATCACTATGGACAAGCGGATATTGGAAATAACTGCAACCTGCTTGCGGGGGTGAATAATGGTTATACGTCTGGATGGCAGATTGATGACTCGGTAGCTTCGACAGGGTACACATCTGCCGGGCAATTGAGGTTGTTGGGAACTTCGCGGAGACTTGCTAATGTGTTAGGGCAGTCTCATTGTGCATTTTTAGTTCTGTTACGTACCCATGAGTTAGGAAGTGCTGGAGGTGGAAGTGGAAGTGGAGGGGGAGCTAGCTTCTCCCTCGACTCCAAGGGAAACCCAGTCGGTTTTGTTACCCCGAATGGGGGTGTGCTTCCAACAGTATTCAGCCCTAACAACGCACCATTAACTGCTTATGGTCAACCTTTAACGCAAGGACAGATGAAGCTCACTGCCAATGTGTTAAAAACCCCTTCCGTTGCTTTTGGGGTTCTGCTTAATTACCAAGCAGGCATTACATCAGCAGCTTCTACTATTACACCACGCGAATTAGATGTTTTAATTGAGCCGTTAGAAAGATTAATGCGTTCAAGTGTATGGGCAAAGCTTATAGATTTGTGGGTTCCTTGCGGAGCCGCTGCGGCTGCGGGGTATGTAAAATTAAAATATACAGCTACGTCTGGACAATCGGTTACTACAACAGCCCCACCAACTTACACCCCAACAACGGGATTTACAGGGGACGGAGCTACAACGTTCTTAACTACAGGCTTTAAACCCGCGACAGAAGTTGCGACAGCAGGGGAATGGGGATTTGGAGTTTATGTAACGAACCAAACAACAAGTGGGCTTTTAGGTGGAACAACGGCCAGTAATAGTTATCTTGCCTATAAACTAGGGGCAAGCTCCCGGATAAACGGAAATGCGGTAATAACTACAGGACAATTTACACGCTTTAACGCCATTCAGCAATCAGGCGGAAATACAAGTGTTTGGAATAACGGATATGTACAAGCCTCTGCGGCCTCTGCTGCAGGTACTTTAGATTCCGCTGCTCTTACGTTGTTAAACTCAAATGCCGGATCATTCTTCTCTTCACAGACGGTTGCGGGCTACGCAACCTGGACACCAGGATTAACTGCCGGTGAAATGTTACTCTTGACTAATTTCTTTGATTCTGTGAATGCGGGATTATGGCGTAATACTTGGGTTGGTTCATTAGTAGCATGTGGTGATAGCAATGTAAGCGGAACAGGAGTTACAAGCGCACAACGATTTAGTGCGTTGTTGTCTGGGACGTTGGGGTTAACTGAAAATAACCAAGGTCTTGCAAGTTCGGGAATGTCTTCCCATGACAATGGAGGTATGGTGGGAGGCAGGTGGGTAACTAATTTCCCCGTGGCCAATTCCGCCATTAAAGCGGGGACTCTTTATCTAATTGCTCTCGGAACTAATGATGCGAGGTACGCGGTTCCGATTGCCAATTTTGCCGCTGATTATGAGACTTGGCTGAATTATCAATTCCAGAATGGTATAGACCCTTCCTGTTTCATTTTGATGGCGGCTGGTGCGGCCACAGACGCGCTTTCTGTTGCTGCTGGAGCTGCGGTTTTTATAGCCCAGAATGCAGCCATTAAAGGCCTTGCGTCCAAATACGGCTGCGGATTCTTTGATACGTACGCGCTAACACTCAGGCAGGCGAGTTATTTCCAAGGCGATGCTTTACATTATTCTGTCGCGGGGCATATAGCAATATCTAACGCTATCTTGGCATACATAGCAACGACGTATCCGCGTTCAAAGATTCAAACTAACGTGATTGGTTAACTCGACACAGAAAGGAAATACATGCAAAAACTAACTACACATTTCTCTCTAGAGGAATTAACGCAGAGTTCTACTGCACAACGTCTCGGAATAGACAACACACCGCCAGCAGATATACTCCCCCATCTCCAATCGCTTGCAGAAGGGTTGGAAGCTGTGCGGAGTCACCTGAGGTTATACAGTGTACCTATCCACGTTGATTCAGGTTACAGATGCCCCACCCTCAACACTGCTGTTCATGGGGCCTCAGACTCTGCTCACATGACAGGGTATGCAGCCGATTTTACCTGCGACATGGTAGGCACGCCACTAGAAATTACCCAAACTCTTTTGAAAACAGATATTCAGTTTGACGAACTCATTTGCGAAGGCACTTGGGTTCATATCTCATTCGCTCCACCACTTCGCCGCCGAGTGATGACAGCGCATTTTGGAACAGGCGGCACAACCTATACAGAAGGAGTCTCAGTATGAAAGCAAATCCGCTCTTAGTAGTTATTGTTCTGGCGATTATAGCGGCAGTAGCTATAATCGTAACCGGACATGCCGCAGATGGTGCCGGTCTTTTGGCCACACTGTTTACGGTCATAGGTCTTGCTGGTGGGGGTCATTTAGCTAACCCACCCGATACCAGTACACCACCGGCAGCCGCACCTGATTCAACCATCGCAACTAAATCTTAAGGAGAACCAAATGTCATTTCAAACTTTTTTCGCAGGACTGGACGCAGAAGTTAAATATCTTTTAGGTATTGCTACAGCAGCCGCACCGCTGATCACACCTGGAAGCCCCCAAACAGCAATAACATTAGCGGCGGTAAACGAAGCTATTGCCATTGCTTCTCCCGTTCTTCGCCAAGTGGCCTCTCAAGCAGATGGTGCTACATTGACACCAGATCAAGTAGCTGCACATGCCCAAGAATTACTGACAGCTTCCGTGTCTCTTGGGGCAGCCTCCGGCGCTATCACTGCAGATAAAGCCGCGAAGATTCAATCACAAATTGCTACTATTGTTGCGGTAGCTGCCGCTGCTAATGCCCCTGTGACGCCATGAGTGCTTTTCTAGATGAATTGGAAGTTGTTTGCGTGAATGATCTAGATAATAGTGGAAGGGGGATTTGGAAACTGCTACAACCCTTTCGCTATCAATCAGATCTTCTCGGAAGGACGCTTACAGTAGAGTCTGGATTCTTGACAGATTATGCGAGTGTTCCGCGAGTGCCTGGCGCTTACCTACTGTTCGGGGATACTAGCCATAAAGCAGCCGTCATCCATGACTGGCTTTTCCATCACCATGAAGTATGCGATGAACAGACAGCTAATAAAGTGTTGCTCGAAGCGATGGTAGTGGAGGGGATTCCAGCCTGGCGACGGCTGGGGATTTACCTAGGAGTTGTTATTGGTGGTGAATCTGGTTGGGAAGAAGATGGAAAAGGTAGTGGGCATTTCGTTGTAAATGATAAGATAGTTTGAAGGGCAAGCCCCCAGATAGAAATGTCTGGGGGTTTTTCTCGCACACGAAACGGGGTTGTTTCGCACACACGTTATTTATCATTCTTATGTTCATACAGCAGCCAGAATTCACTCCCCCTCTGTTGAAGGGATATATAACCAGATCGCACAGCCCCAGAAACAATCCCTTCGAAATCGCGGAAGTCGGGGAAGTAGGCATGAACCATTTTGTAAGCTTCTTGATAAGTGACTGCTCCCCGTTTCTTAACCATCGTGATGAATTGTTCGGCGTAGAGGGACTGCTCTGTCCGCCCTATACGGGAGAAGACTTTGGACAAGTTCACCTCGGTGGAGTTGAGCATAGTCTCCGCG
>Ga0116137_1002735_pt1 | contig 10140 bp, 5 predicted proteins | sample June2015DPH_20_1_3_FD_88973 | JGI IMG/M metagenome (GOLD analysis project Ga0116137, IMG submission 88973) | Peatland microbial communities from SPRUCE experiment site at the Marcell Experimental Forest, Minnesota, USA - June2015DPH_20_100 | ecosystem: Environmental > Terrestrial > Soil >...
CGCCATTCTGTTAGTTTACACTCGCAGGACGGATGAGATCAAGGAGGGAAATATAGGAAGGGGTTGCCCCTCCGACCTTTCCTGTCCGGTACCGAGAGCGGACGGGGTGAGAGTCGGCGGATACTGGCAGGCTCTGAGGTCCAAATGACGAGGAGATGCGCTCCTGCTTGCTGCAGATCACCATACTGTGCGGTGCGAAAGATAGGCGGCAGTCCCCCCGGGACCGCACAGTCCGGGGGAGAGCCCGACGAGGGGCGGCGGCCCGCCCCTCTCGGACGGGTACCCACGCCACAGGCGTGGGTGCGCGGGGAACAGTGTAGCCATTATTCCGCGCTGCGTAGTACAGGCGGCCTCGAATCCCCTCAGAACGTGTTCCTGGAAAGTTGTTTCGGAACCAACATCCCTCATTCCGGTGCCGCCGCAAACCGCAACTGCGCCCAGCGCGGCTCCGCAGGAGCCAGCATCGGCGCCTCGAGGCGGCCCGCGCGCAGGGTGTGCAGCAGGCCGCGGGCTGCCGCCGGGTCCTCACCCTCGCCACGGCGATCTGTCACGACTGCCAAGCTCGGCTCTGCCCCGCGCCTCCGTCTCTCCGTATCCCCGTTTCCCCGATTCTCCGGTCCCCCTTGTCGTAGCCCCCAGCACTCGGCGCTCGCCGCCCGGCTCTCGGCTCATCGCCGCTATCCCTGTCCCTGTCCGTAATCTCGGCTCGTGGCTCTCGTCTTTGTGTGGCCATTCCGCATTCCGCAATCCGCATTGAGCGCCCCGATTCCCCGTTTCTCCCGTTCCCCGTTGTCCCCTTGTCTCCTTGTCCCCGGCTCTCCGTTTCCCGATTCCCCGTTTCTCCGCACCATCGCGGCTCACGGCTCGCGGCTCTCGGCTCTGCCGATCATTCCGCAATCCGCAATCCGCATTGAGCGCCCCGTTTCTCCGCACCATCGCGGCTCACGGCTCGCGGCTCTCGTCTCTGTGTGGCCATTCCGCACCTCCCATGCCGGCGAAGGCGACAAAGACGGGGCCGCCCCCATTACGGCTTCATTTCGATAACCTTCATAACCTCCCTACGTCCCGTTTCTCGAGAGTCGTGGGCGCATCGTTACGCGTCCCCCATTACGAATTTGGAAGCAATAGTGAATGCGCGGATTGCGCGAAAAATCGGCGTCGATCGTCGCCCGGGTGATGTCTTGGACCTCAAATTCCTCCCGCGTCCTCGCGTCCATTTTGAAACGGCGGAAGTTGTTTGAGAAGATCATCGTGCCGCCGGGCGCCAAAAGCCTCATAGCCTCTCTTATCAACCACGTATGATCTCTTTGCACGTCAAACGTCTGACGCATGCGCTTGGAATTCGAAAACGTCGGCGGATCCAAAAAAATGAGATCGAATGAACCGTGCGCTGCCTCCAGCCACGCCAGGCAGTCGGCGTCGATCAGATGGTTGGTCCGACGTGAAAGCCCATTGAGTTCATAATTCTTTTCCGCCCATGCCAGATACGTCTTGGACATATCCACGGTCACGGTCGAGCGGGCGCCCCCTTTGGCCGCGGAGACACTGGCCGTGCCGGTGTAGCCGAATAAATTCAAAAACCGTGTCCCTTCTGCCATCTTCCGTATCAGCGCGCGCGTGCGCCGATGGTCCAAGAAAAGACCCGTATCCAGGTAATCAGACAGGTTGATGAGGAACCGGCAGTCCCCCTCTTGTACGACGTGGAATTTCTCTTTGGCGCTAAAACGGGGGTATTGGCCGTGATCCCCTTTGCGCCGTCGAATTTTTAGTATCACATGGCCTTTGGGTACGTCCAAAAGGTCCGGCAGTTGCGTCATAACGCCGCGCAAACGGGTGGCGGCCCGCAGGGCATTGACCGTGGCCGGCGCCTCGTACTCCTGGACGTGCACCCAATCCTCGTAGACGTCGATCGCTACGGCGAACTCTGGCATGTCAGCATCATAGACTCGAAAACATGAAATGCCCTGTTGTTTGGCCCAGGGCCTCAAACGTTTCAGATTCTTCGCCAGTCGGTTGGCGAACATTTCGTCGCCGGAAGGCGCGAACTGGCCGTGGGCCCTCACCACGGCGGGCGACGTTCCCTTGGCCGATTCCGTCGACGGCTGAATTTCGGCCGCGGCTGGACGAATCGGCACGCACAACAGGCGGCAGGGTAAGGCCCCGTTGAAAAACTGATGCGACCGGGTGGCCCGCAGGCCCAAGCGCTTGCCCAAAACCTCGCTCGCGGTGAGCACGTAGGCTGTCCACCCTGGGAACTTGGTCTTCAACTCCACGCCCAATTGCGCATACAAGACCTTGAGCGCATCCAGTTCGCCCAGACGCTCGCCATAGGGCGGATTCATGATCACGACGCCGGTTTTGGTGCCTTTGGGAGCCTGACAGTCGGCGATATCGCGCCTCTCGACTTGAACGAGGCCGCGCAGGCCTGCCCGTTCAATGTTCGCTCGGGCCGCGCGGACACTCTGCGCGTCCACGTCGTACCCCACTACGATCGGCGCATGGCGGCGGCCGTCCGCTTGCCGTTGCCGCGCCTCTTGGCAAAGCTGGAGCCACAGCGCCGCCGCATGGCCGCGCCAGCCCAAAAACCCAAAATATTGGCGCGCCAGTCCTGGCGCAGTATCGGTGGCCATCCAGGCCGCTTCGATCGGTATCGTGCCGGAGCCGCACATCGGATCCACGCAGGCGCCGCCGGATGCCGCGATGGCCGCCCAATCGGCCCAGACCAAGAGGCCTGCCGCCACATTCTCTTTGAGCGGCGCCTGTCCCTGGGCCACCCGGTAACCGCGCCGGTGTAAACTGTCTCCCGACAGGTCAATACTCAGACTGGCTCGGGCCTTATCGACATGGACGCGCAAACGCAGGTCCGGCCACCCAACGTCCACCGAGGGTCTCTTGCCGCACAGGTCCCGAAACTGGTCAACGACTGCATCCTTGACGCGTTGGACAGCAAACAGGCTGTTGGTAATGCCCGATTGGCGCAGGCTGACATCGACGGCCAGCGTACCGTTGACATCCAGATGCTCTGGCCAACGCACCGACTGGGTACCCGCGTATAGAGCGTCGGTGTCTGGTGCATCGAAATCGCCCAGACGCAACAATATCCGATTGGCGAGGCGGGACCATAAGCAGGCCCGGTAGGCCACCCCCAGGCTGCCGCTAAACGACACACCGGTTCGTTTTTCTTTGACGGCTTGGGCGCCAAAGCCTTTGAGTTCGTTGGCCAGGAGCGACTCCATGGCCTGGGGGACTGTGGCGAAAAATTCAAACGTCATTTGGAGCGTCCGCAACGAAATCCCATCGCATCACCACCGCGACCGAAATGTATTTTGGCAGGGGAAAGAAAATCGGTGCCGAGGTTTGAAACGACGGGCACGTCAAGAGAGTGGGTTTGCAAAGAGCGCCTTTTCGTAGCACAGGACGCAACCCTCGCGCAACCGGAAAAGCGAGCCGAAGGCCGGGTGGAGCGACTTCCCCTGCCCTGACTTCACTGGTCACGTCCCACACATTCCTGGAGACGAGCGACCCGGGTTACGAAGCCCGCGCGGTCGGGGTCACCCCGGACGATGGTCCGACGCTCCAACTCGCGCACTCTGACGTGGTGCAGGGTGCCGGCCGAAGGTTCCGGACGAAGTACGATAGGGCATCGAGGCGAGACTGGCGGGGCATGGCACCGGGGGCTCATCACAAAGTGATGAAAGTGGCAACGTAGTCGGGTACCCGCGCCACAGGCGTGGGTGCGCGGGGAACGGTGTAGCCATTATTCCGCGCTGCGTAGTACAGGCGGCCTCGAATCCCCTCAGAACGTGTTCCTGGAAAGTTGTTTCGGAACCAACATCCCTCATTCCGGTGCCGCCGGAAACCGCAACTGCGCCCAGCGCCCAGGATGTGCAGCAGGCCGTTGGCTGCCGCCGGGTCATCACACTCGCCACGGCGATCTGTCACGACTGCCAAGCTCGGCTCTGCCCCGCGCCTCCGTCTCTCCGTATCCCCGTTTCCTTGTCTGCTGCCCTCTGCCTTCTGCCGTCTCCCCTTGTCTCCCCGTCCCCTCGTCTCCCTATCTCCATTCGGCTGGCGGTTCGGCCTGCCCATTCCGCATTCCGCAATCCGCATTGAGCGCCCCGTTTCTCCGCACCATCGCGGCTCACGGCTCGCGGCTCTCGGCTCTAACCCCGGGGGATGCGGCAGAAAGCCACTGGAGCCGCAACCGCCCCTCTGGCTGGGTCGGTGTAAGTTAACGAAGGCAACACACACATTACATGCCACGCCGAAGGGCTACCAAGAAGCTGTATCGCTACTTTCTTCGGTCGCAGCTCTTTGGCTGCTCCATCCCACTAGCGCAACTCGAGCCCTTCGTTAACGCGCTTGAGCAACACATTGATTTCCCTGGCGACTTCTTCCGCAGGTCGGGTCTTTCCATCCCCCACCTCAATCCGGATGTGAAACCGGATGAGCGTGCCTGCCTTTGTCTTAACTTCCAGCAACTTCGGCACGATGTCCCCCAGATCCTGCACCTGTGAAGGCGCTAGCTCATCACTCGCCACGAGAATCGTCCCGAGGCCGACATCCGACACTCCCCTTCCGCCGATCTCCACGCGGTCCGCCCCGGTCGCAACCTTGAATTTCGCGAACTGTGCGGATGGGAAATCGCACGGCCAGGCCTGCGACCCCTCCGCCACTTCGAGGAAACGTGCCTGGAGGGCACCGCTGACAACATCCCGCACGGTTTTCCAGGGGAGCGTCTTGCCCGTCTTGACGGACAGGGCGGTCGCGATGGAAAGGGCCGACGCAATACCGCCCTTCCAGGCGTTCGGGAGATTTTCCGGAAGGATCTCGGCCGGGGCGATGACGGGTGGCGGGGCGCTCAGTCGGGCGCTGGGATTCAGCACACCTGGCGGTATCGGCTCACCCAGAATGCTGGCCGGACCGGACAGCAGCCAGAGGCTTCCTCCCTCGACGGCGGGGCTGATCGCCTTCTCTACCACGGCGTACCCCGCCTTCGGAATGGGCATCGGCTCCTTGTATCCTTGCCGCTCGACTTGGACCACCGTTGACCCATTGAAGTAGTCGGCCACCGCCTGCACGGTGACCTCTGCACCGGGCCATAACCCTGGGAGTTTCCCGGGGGCCAAGAGGGCCGGCCCCAACTCTCCCAGTTCCGCCCCCTGGGGAAGCACCAATTCAAGCGCAGGGTCGTTCAAGGCGTTCTCGTCTGGCCTGGACATCCACCAGGTCCGGGATGTTCCATCCGGACGGACGAGCCGCAAGACAAAGGTGCCCTGCTCACACCCATCGGCCAGCGTATCCAGAATGGCGCTGGCCTTGAGCATCTTCGGCAGGTGCGGAAGCTGGGCGAATGCTCCTGCCAGGTCCTTGACCCGTCGGGACATCTCGCCGGTTCGCCATAGGTTGTATGGCCCTTCCGGGAGAAGGGCCTCGGCGGTGACGGGGGTGTCCTTGACGCGGGAGCGCTTATCGCCCTTGATGGTGGTGAAGTGCGGCTCGTCGTTAACGGTGATCTTGAAGGCCTGGACCTCGTCCTTTTCCGAGACGGTCACTACGATGCAATACACCTGCTTGATCGCCTCGGGAATCCGCCCTTTGGCCTTGTCGATGTTGATCTGGAGTGTCTGGGCTCTGGCGGGGTCAACGTTCCCGTCTTTCTGCTGCTTCTTGATGTCCTCCCGGACGATCTCCCAGGCAAGGTAGTCGCCCACCCTCGCCATCGCGAACTCGAGCCCGTCACGAGACGGGACCAAGAGAAGGACCGCGTTTCGGTACACGCGGGGCTTGTCCGGACCCGTGGTTTCGTTTAGGAAACGCGCGGCTTCGGCGCTAGGCTTGCCGGACTCTGAGGCAGCCTGGAGCCCCAGGACGGCGTAGTGGAAAGCGCCGTCATCCTCGATATCCCTCGGCCGGGTCGGCAGCGTGTGAACATTCACCCCCATGGCGGATGCGTTGGCCGTGAGCGCCTTGACCTTACCGATGTCGTCCAATAACCGGGCGCGGACCGTATCCTCGGGGATGTTCTTCGCGGCGACCGCATGCATTTGGGTCAGATTGGGACGGTTGCCGAGTCGCCACGTTCCTGGAAGCTGCCCGTCCGGCACCGCCGCATAGATATCGTCCAGCCAGTAGCTCGTTTGCGCCCATCGGGCGAGGCCCTTTTCGAGTTCGATCTTGTCCGGGCGGGAAGCGCCAAGCAGTCCAGCTAGGTCGCGCGTATGTGCCGTCTGTCCAATCGGTTGCGAATGCAGGAAGGTCGTCACGACCGCCTGTTCAACCTCCCGGTATTTCAATCCAACCGACTCCACTTGAATCCGCCTGGCCTGGGCGAATTCGTTATCCAGGATACCGGTCCAGACCTGCTTCTTCCCCTCCCATTCCTCGGTGTCTGCCACGGTCACCAGCTCCCGCAACGCCTCTGAGAGTCCCTCCTTCTCCGGGGCAGCCAAGAAGACGGCCGGCCCGACGAGCGGACTCGTGTCCCACGCCTCGGCCTCGCGGAGCGCCAGCGCGAACGTCCGGAGGACACCGCGAGTCCGCTGGAACCGGGCGAGCTGCGTCCACTTGGAATAGAGCACCTCGGTGAGGTCCGGGTGGAATGGGAAGCTCCGCAAGAAGCGTTCTTCTGCCTCCGCGCCTTGTTTGGCCGTCTGCTCGTCCACGGCTGCAATGCCCTTGAGCGACGCTACGACGTGCTGCCGGAAGACCTCACGATCCTTGAGCGATTCAGGCGTGAAGAACCGCCGGCGTAGGAGTTCGGCGACGTCCTCCTTGACCACCGGCTCCACGGCCTCTTCGCGCTGGCGCTGGAAGATGTCGTACAGCTCGGCCTGGATCTCGCGCCCCAGTGTGTCACTTTTGCGCGGATCGGTGGCCAGCAGCGAGGCAACGAGGCAGCACCGATCCACCTTGACCACCGCCTGGGTGAGGTACTGAAAGAAGTTGGCTAGACGTGCTCGCGAATCGCGATCCTGGGACACCTTCTCGCGGGCGTACATCAGCACCTCATCAACCAGGATCAGGACGCCCAGCCCCTCCTTCCCCGGCACTTCCAGCAACTCTATGAGGAGATTCTCCGCCGGCGCCGATTCCCGCTCCTCAGCCTTGCCGCTCGCGTGGAGGACCTTGAGTCCTGCATCGCCCGCGATCTGGTAGGCCAGCACGCTCCACGGCTGCCTGAGCGTTCGCACCTTGCCATCTGGCGCACAGACCTCCATCCCCTTCTCCACGTCCAGCTTGTCGAAGCACAGACCCACCACGCGGCACTTCGGTGGTCTCTGGCCGATGTCCTGGACGAACTCGGCCACGGCCGGGAGGTCCGGCAGTCTCTCCGGGTCGTGGACGAGGTGCCGCAGCGCGATCAGGGTATGGGTCTTGCCACCGCCGTACGTCAGCTCCAGTTGCCGGACGGCCTTGTCGTTCTTGCCTGCCAGCCGCAGGACGACATCCCGCACGAGACGCCGCAGGTTGTACGTGGGAAAGGTGAGAGCGAAGAACTCCTCCGGCTTCTCGTACACCGGCCGCTTCCCGCGCTGCATCATGACCTCGTAGAGGTCGGCGGCGAAGAGATGAAGCGGTAACTCACCGGACTTCAGATCCTCGCGGAGCTTCACCGCCTTGTGCCACGGTGTCCAGGCCAGCTTTGGCATCACGGACCCCCCTTTGCTCACTTCAGCCAGAGCAGACTCGATAACGAGATGGGGATAATGCGTGGATCTGTGACCGTCACTCCGTCCTCGAGCGTGACGAGCAGCCCGAGCGGGGCGTTGTACACCGTCTTCTCCAGAAACGCCCGAAGCCCGCGGGTATCCTCGTGCGGATCGATTCGCCGTCGATACTTCACTTCGACCGGAATCCGCCGCGTGCCAATTGTCAAGACGAAATCCACCTCCGGCTCGGTCGCACGCTGCGGGAAGTGGGCGACGTCCAGATTCGGAATCGAGGCAAGGAAGTACCCCAGGACGCTCTCGGCAAGGTGCCCGGCCAGGTCGGTCAAATGCGGGTTGGCGACTAGGTTCTCCGCATCGAGGGGCACTACCTCCTGGAGCCAGGCGGCGCGAAGCGCATGGTCACACAGGCACACCTTCGGCGGCGACTCCTTCCGTTTCAGCCGCAATTCAAGCGGGCGCACCAACCGAATCAGCAGCGTGCCATCGAGGAAGCGGAGGTAGTTGAGAATCCGATTCCAACCTATGTTGCCGGCCAGCGCCTGCTGGATCTCCGGCACGAAAACAGCCTGACCGGGGGTTTGCCCTGCGTAGCGACAACACAGCCGGAAGACCTCTTCGAGCAGCTTTTCGTCCCGCTTCTGACCTCGCGGCCCCATCCGCAGATCGTGCTGGATCGCCCGCTTGATGACCGTTTCGTTCAAGAGATCCGCCACCTCTTCCCATGGAACATCCGGACGGTCATGCGCGATGGGATAGGCCCCGCGCTCCGAGAAGGCCGCAAAGGCGGCGTCCCGGCGCTCCCGGGTCGTGCGCCCGTACTCAACGGCCTCTATCCAGAAATCCCGTCTGCCCAGGTGCTCCAAGCCGTTTTCCGGCCAGAATGGCGGCGAGTCTGCCCCCTGCCGTAGGTCGGCGATCTCGCGCAGGAACAGGGGGCCGACGTCGAGCGTGGTAATGCGTCCGGCCAGGCTGTCTCGCCCGGACTCAATCCGCAACGACGAGCTGCCCGTGACCAACACACGGACGCTGTGGTTGTCCACCAGGTTCTTGATTTGCGGCGCCCACGCATCCAGGTTCTGAACCTCATCGAGGAGAAGGTAGGCCGTGCGACCCTTCCGAGCGGCCTCGTTGAATGTGGCCCGAAGAATCTCGCCCTCGTACCAGCGCGCGATGTCCAGAACCGGCTCTCGCAAGCCGCGCAAGGTCGGCAGTTCGTCGAAGGGAACGTACAGGAGGCGCTGGGACGAAATGCCCTCGACCAACAGGGATTCGATCAACTGCCGAAGCAGGATGGTCTTGCCCACGCGCCGCGGCCCTCGGAGGACGGTGGCCGGCGTCATCCCCTGCGTGATCAGCCGCTTGAGCCGCCCGAAAGGCCACCGCTTGAACGCCGGGACTTCCATGCCGGGCAGACCACCCCACCAGGGGTTGAGCGAGCGAAGGTTCTCGCTCAGTTCCACGGGCAGCCCCCCGTACAGGAGTTTTTCATCCACGGAGAGGCGTCGGCTGCTCATGGTGTCTCCCTTCGGTGTCCCATGACTACCCGCCCGGCGCTATGACCAACTGCCGGTCGTCCACCGCGCCCTTGGCCTGCACGTGGTTGCTGATGGATTCGAGGAGCGAGCGTTCTTCGCTTCCATGAGGCGAAAGCTCGATCAGCGACTGCAGGAGTCGCTTGAAAAGCTCCTGCCGCCGGAGGCCGTTACCGTCGAGGTAGTCGTCAACCTTGTGCAGATCGCCCGCCTTCCAGAGGTGCATCAAGCAGTGGACTCGGTCAATCAATGGAACCGGCTTGCCGCTCGGCGCCTCGTAGCCGAGCGTACTCCCCTTGCGCTGCGCCCAAGTCTTGAGCTTCACCTTGCTGCCGGAATCCTCTTCCACGTCCGGGTCGGCTTCTTCATCCGCCATCTCCGCGTCCCCGCGTCCCCCCATCTCCGCGTCTTCTTCATCCTCCGCCGTCTTGCGCTTGGTGAAACCGATGAGGTCCCAGGTGCCGGCGAGTTCCCTGTCGGAGACGCCACATGAGATAGCGTACAGAATACACGCCCCCGCCGGGGCCTCGTCCATTCCGAAATCGTGCCGGTGCAGGAGGTAATAGGCGGTCAGCTCATCGAGCCTGTCCCCCGCAGCCTCCTCTGCGCTTGATGTCCCATCACCAGAAAGCACGCGCCCGACCACGTAGTCAACCACAATCCGTCGCACCTGCGCAAGGAACTCCGAAACGGTCATTACCTGGCCAGGGTCATTGGCCTTCTTAACCACCGGATGCTTGCTGTATGCCTCCAGGGCAGGCCCCGTCGCCGCCCACACAAAGTCCGGCCCGCGAATCCCAGCATCCCAGAACTTGTGGGGCCAACCTAATTATGAGCGATTTCTTTGAGGGAAATGGGTAACACTCTGTGGTTCTGAGTGATGCTTATGACCCCGTTTTTTTGTAACCAGGCTTCCACCGCCAGCCGACGGGCCG
>Ga0116137_1002762_pt1 | contig 10086 bp, 9 predicted proteins | sample June2015DPH_20_1_3_FD_88973 | JGI IMG/M metagenome (GOLD analysis project Ga0116137, IMG submission 88973) | Peatland microbial communities from SPRUCE experiment site at the Marcell Experimental Forest, Minnesota, USA - June2015DPH_20_100 | ecosystem: Environmental > Terrestrial > Soil >...
ACCGCGATCTACTTCCACTGCGGGGGGCTCGACCTGTACCCACGCCCCGAGGCTGGCTAATCCATGGCATACGGACCGACCACAACCTATTGGGGGTACCCACACTGAACCCGGAAGCGGCCTCCAGAAGAAGGGTTGACTCTCATCCGAGAGGCGAGGAGGGCGGGAGTCGAAAAGATCGTTGTCACCCACCCGTTGGCAAGTTTCGTCAACTACTCGCCTGACCAGATGCGGGAGGCACTCAATGCTGGAGCCACGTATTTGGAGCATGTCTTCAATGACTGCACGCCTCAGGTAGCCCATCCCATTCCACCCAGTGCCTTAGGGGATGCCATCAAGGCCATAGGCCCCGAGCACTGCATCATGTCCACGGACTCGGGCCAGGTGGTCAACCCGCCACCGGTAAAGATGATGACCTGGTATATCCGGGAGATGTTGAAGTACGGACTCCCGGCCCGGGCCATCCGCAGCATGACCAAAACCAATCCAGGCAGGATTCTGGGATGACAGGAATGGCGGATGTGAGCAGGGGGCTAGGGGGCCCGTAGGTTCTGAGACGCCCTCGACAGCTTTCTTTGTACGCACCTCCGGAGGTGTTCTCTCTCACGGCGGAAAGCGGCAAAGTGCGTTTGCACCCGCCCCTTTCCCCGATTCACCGACCTCTCCGCGTAGGCCGGCGGGCAGGAAGTGGCTGTACGCATCGGCGTGCGTCCCGAAGTGGGTTGGCATGCGGACCTGCCGGCAGCGGAAGCCGGTGTCGGCGAGCCCGCCGAATGCGATGAATCCCGGACGCGGCTCGCCGGGAAAGTTCAGCATCTCGTGGGTGATCCTCCGCGTCAGATCGACCAGGCGTGGGCGTTCCCTTGGCATGTCGCGCCCCCCGGCACCCTCCGCTGTTGCCCTTCCCGTCCCTGCCCGATCTCGAGCAGCACCTTGATCGCGCCCGCCTGTCCTGCGCGCGCGATCTCGTACGCCTCGGCGAATCGCTCCAGGGGGAAGGCGTGGATGATGAGCGCCTCGGTGTTCACCCGCTCCACCTCGGGATAGTCTGCCAGTCCGCGCAGCCCGATGTCTTTCACCTTGCCTTTGCCCTGGACGCGGAATACCCTCTTCATGAAGCGGCTCCTTTCTGTGTGGGGTTGGTGGGTGTGTGGCAACAGCCACTTCACCACACGGGAGCCGCTTCGTCAATTTTCAACTAAGGGTGGCACACCTTCCCAATCTAGTTTGTTGCTCATGCAGGTGCTAACACCTACAGAATTACGCCCGCGGCTCAGTCGGTCCGCGGAAGCAAAGGAATACCGGGAGCGGCCTGCAGAGCCGAAAGACTCGCGACGAGATCAGCAGATCGAACTGGACTCTTCAAGGGGGCATCCATGGGCGACATGATTTACCTAGACAACGCGGCTACGTCATTCCCCAAGCCCGACGTGGTCCACGACAAGATGATCAGCTTCTACCGCACCTGCGGGGTAAACCCAGGCCGCTCGGGGTGCGATATGGCCCTGCAGGCAGAGGCCATGGTGGACGGCGCACGGCGCAAGCTCACCGCGTTGTTCAACGCCAGCTTGGTGGCGGCTGGCAAGACGAAAGACGACAATCGTCTGATATTCACCTCGAACGCCACCCACAGCCTGAACCTGATTTTGAAAGGGACGGTCGGTCCGGGGGACCACGTCATCACGACGTGGATGGAACATAACTCGGTCCTCCGCCCGGTCAATCATCTGGTCAAGCTGGGCGCGGAAGCCACGTTCATCCGTCCCGGCGCGGACTGCCTGGTGGATCCCGAAGACATCCGGCGTGCCATCAAGCGCAACACCAAGCTGGTCATTGTCAATCAGGGCTCGAACGTCTGCGGGGTGGTGCAAGACATCCGAGCAATCGGGACCGTGTGCAGCGAGGTTGGGGTGCCCTTGGCCATCGACGCGGCCCAGACCGCAGGAGCCTTTCCTATCGACATGGCCGAGTGGCAGGTCAGCTTCGTGGCCTTCACCGGGCACAAGAGCCTGCTTGGACCCACGGGCACTGGCGGGATTTGCGTGGCGGATGATGCTGAGATCGCCTCGACCATGTGGGGCGGGACTGGCGTCCGCTCGGCGGACCCGTATCACCTGGAGGAGTATCCCTGGCGGCTTGAGGCCGGTACCCTCAACGTCCTCGGGATTGCTGGGCTATCCGCAGGCGTGGACTGGATCACCGAGCACGGCCTGGACATGATCCAGCGGCGGGAGAACGCCCTGGCCGCGAAGCTTGCCGAGGGGTTGCGTGAGATTCGGGGTGTGACGGTGTACGCTCCCACCGATGAGCAGCCGCGAGTTCCAACCCTCTCCATCACGGTGAACGGATGGGACCCCTCGGACGTCGGCACCATTTTGGACGTGGACTACGACATCCTCACCCGCACCGGCCTGCAATGCGCACCCAAGGTGCACGAGCACCTTGCCACGGCGCCGCGCGGAACGGTCCGCTTCTCGGTAGGTCCCTTTAATACCCAGGAGGACATTCTCGCTGCCGTCAAGGCGGTCGGGGAGATTGCGGCCCGGAGGGCATGAGCCGCACCCACTCCGCACTCGCCGTGCATCCACTTCGTTCAGGGGGAGCCCCAAGAGCGCGGAAGCGGATTCATTGCCCTCACCCGCAGCCCTCTGCCTGTCGTCCGCAAAAACTCCGTCCAGGCCCGTATACTCTCCTGCAACGGGTTTGAATCCAGGATCTCAGGGGTGTTTTCCCGCCTGAAGTAGGTGCGTCCGACCATCCCTGCGGGCAGCTGTCTGGCGGTCCTCTTGACAGGCCGGGGAGGCCAGGAGTACCCTTCGGACCCTTGCCCCTCCCGGTGGCGAAGGATGGATGAGGCAGTCGCCCGCGCGATCCTGGGAGCCATGCTGGTGGGTTTACTCTTTGAGTCCACCCGGCTCGAGTGGAGGTAGCCCCAGGATGCAGGGGTAACACCTCCTTCTCGATTTTGTCGCAAGGCTGGAGGCACAATCGGCGAGGGCAGCCCCCGGGCACGCGATCAGGGGCCGCCACGGGCCGAGGCACCTTCGGCGACAGCTTCGGCAGAGCACAGGGGGAGGGGGCGCCCACACTAAACCCGGAAGTAGCACCATCAGCAGGAGGAAAGAGATGTCAGCGAAGGGGCCGTCTACCAAGGGCGTTATCGCCATCATCATTGGAAACATGCTCGAATGGTTTGACTTTGGCATCTTCGCCTTCATGACGCCGATCATCAGCGCCGTGTTCTTCCCCGTGGACCCCAAGATTCCGGGCAGCGAAATCAATTCGATCCTCGCGACCACGGCGATATTTGGCGCCGGGTTCCTCATGCGCCCCATCGGCGCCATTGTGCTGGGCCTATACGGGGACAAGAAGGGAAGAAAAGCCGCGCTGATGCTCGTGATGACGCTCATGGGGGTGTCGATCGCCTTGATGACGTTTGCGCCAACGTACACGACGGTGGGCATGCTGGCCCCCCTGGTCATCCTGGTCGCCCGGTTGTTGCAGGGCTTCTCGGTGGGGGGAGAATTTGGTCCGTCGACGGCACTCTTAATTGAGGCCGCGCCCGAAAACCGCAAAGGGATCTACGGCTCGTGGCAAATGACCGGGCAGGTGGGATCATTTTTGTTGAGTGCCGCTTTGGGCGCGCTGTTGACGGCGATATTCACGAAAGAGCAGTTGCTGGCGGGGGCGTGGCGCCTTGCCTTTGCACTGGGGCTGGTCATCGCGCCCATCGCGGTTTACATCCGGAAGAGTTTGGTCGAAACGGAGGAGTTTCAGGCGATTCTTCGCGCCCGGGCGGCCTCTCCCACCACGGACCTTGGCATCGCCCGGGATCTCCGACACAACGTCCACCGCCTGCTGCTGGGATGTGGGTTGGTCACCGCCAGTACCGTGTCCTTCTGGGTGGCCTTCGCCTACCTGCAGACGTTTGCCAGCAAGACGCTCCAGCTGCCGATTCACGAGACGTTCGTGGTGCAAACGGTCAGTGCCCTCATGATGCTGGGGCTTGTCCCGCTGTCGGGGTTCCTTTCCGACCGGTTCAACCGCAAGACCATCCTCGTGCTGTCGTTGCTGGGGTACCTGGTTGTGATCTACCCCCTTTACGCGTGGCTGACCGCCGCCCCGAGCGTAGCAAAGCTGTGGGTCGTCGAGTTGACGGTGTGCTTCTTCATGGCGATGTTCATCGGGACGTACTGTACCGTGTTCGCCTTACTGTACCCGACGCGAAGCCGGTCCACCAGCTTGTCGCTGGTGAATAATCTCACCGTGCTGGTCACCGGCGGATTTGCCCAATTCATTGTGACGTGGCTGATCAAGATTACCGGGTCCCCCATGGCGCCCGCCTATTACATGCTGGTCGGCGTGGCGCTGGGGTTCGTTGCCACGCTTTTTCTGCGGAAGGAGATGATTGCCGCCCCGTGATCCGATTGGCGGGCTGGCGGAGGGGGTCTGACCTTTCGCTCACTCCGTCAGCGTAATCTCCAACGCCGGGTCCGGCAGACCCCCCGGCGTGGCCACGCGCGAATTGGGGGCATCGGCGAATCTTCCGTCAAACGGATGCGGAGGCTGCTCCGCTCCCGTTGTGGTGTCCTCACGCACGGCGAGGGGCGCAGCGCGCCGGACCCCGGGGCGTATCTCGGGGTAGCTGGGGGGAGCTGTGCTGCAGGGCGTCCACTCGGCTGCCGGTCGTGGCCGCGAGGCCGGTGAGCGCGGTCGCCTCCTGAGGGACCGTCCTCCGAGAAGAAGGGGCGCCCTCAAGTCTGCCTGGCGGCCGCGGCATCCTGTCCGGGTACGGTCGCAACGCCGTCTTCGGGGTGTGCGTCTACCCCATTACCACGCTCTGCAAACCTGATGGGCCGGCTCAGGCACGTGTCCTTCGCTGGCCTCGCGAAAGAGAGGGGGCGCGTGGGCCTCCGCGTCGCCGCCTCTGACGGGAACTCTCTGGCGCCAAAGCCCTGGGCGCCGGGAGGGCGGAGACGCTCTTCCTCCCCGCGTGCGAAGGTGAGGCCCCAAACAGGAGAAGGCTCATGACCAAGCGCGAGCGCATTCAGGCCGTCATCCACGGGAAGCCCGCGGATCGCATCCCGGTGAGCCTCTGGTGGCATTACCCAGCGATCGACGATCAGCCTGACCTCCTCGCCGAGGCCATCGTCCGCGACCATCGCGTTTACGATCTCGATTTTGTCAAAATGATGCCCAGCGGCATGTATGGCGTGGAGGATTGGGGCTGCCAGGTGGGGGACCCGGACCAGGAACTCGGGTTCAAGCGGCTGCTGTCCGGTCCCATCCGAGCCCCCGAGGATTGGCGAAAGATTACCCCTCGGCGGCCTGACCGGGGGGCCCGGGGACGAGAGCTCCGGTGTCTCGAGCTCGTGCGGAAGGCCGTGCCCGAGGCGCCAATTCTCCAGACCGTTTTCAGCCCCCTCACCACCGCCGCCAAGCTGGCCGGAAGGTCCCTGCTCTTGGAGCATCTCCGGAGTCGCGAGCCCGCGGTCCTGGCAGCGCTGGAGGCCATCACCCACACCGAAGAAGCCTACATCGCCGCCTGTCTGGAGCGGGGGGCCACCGGAATCTTCCTCGCCACCCAGTTCGCCGGAGAGAGCCTGCTGACCGCGGCCGAGCACCAACGCTGGTGCGCGCCGTTCGAGGCGAGGCTCCTCGGTCTCCTCCGCGGGCGTTCGGAGTTCTCTCTCCTGCACCTGCACGGCCAGGCCATATTCCTCGACCGGTTCATCCGGTACCCAGTACCGGCCTTGAGCTGGGAAGATGGGTCGTTGGCTATGCCCGAGGGGCGACGCCGCTTTCCGGGCGTCGTCGTCGGCGGCTTAGATCGGGGCGGGTGGATGGTATCAGCCTCGCGGGAGGTCGTACGGACAAAGACCAGGGCGCTCTTGCAGGAAATGGGAACTGAGCGGTTCATGCTCGCGCCCGGTTGTGTCATGGCGCTCCGGACGCCCCCCGCGAACTTCGGAGCGGTGCGCGATCTGGTCGGCTGATCGGCCACAGCGGGCCGCCTGCCAAAACCGTTGGCCCGAGCGTTCGAGGCATGAAGAGGGAGGCAAGAAGAGGGAGCGCGCCAAGAAGACAAGGGGCGCGCCGGGATAAACCGACATGTTGGAGCAGAGAGGAGACTGGGAAAAACCGGAGGCCGGTTCCAGCGGCCTGGTAGGATCGAGGACGGCACGGTACCCCGCAGACTTGCTTTTGCTGTCTCCGCCGTTTCCAGCTTCGTGCCCGTGTACGGGTCACCGTGGGCCCGTCTCCAGCCTGTGGTGCGCCAGAATCCGTCTTTCCCTTGTCCGGTTAACCTCTGTGGGTCGCAAAAACGCTGTATGCCCATCCAATCCCTCATAAACACAGTGATAGTTCTTCCCTCTGGTCCGCAAGAACTCCATCCGCGGTGGACGGCGAGGCCGTTCGACGCGGGTCCGCGGACGGTTCCGGTTGCACGTCCTCTCGGTGTCTGTGAATGGAGAGGCCGGGGGATGGCGTCGGTCTCCCATGGACGAGGAGCATGCCATGATCGCAACGGACATTGAACGCAGATTCCGCGGTCTCAGCCACCTGGTGGGGAACACGCCGCTCCTGGTCATCACCTGCCGGTACCGAGGCCAGCTGCGCGTCCTCTACGCCAAGGCGGAGAACCTGAACATGACCGGGAGCATTAAGGATCGCATGGCCGTGTACATCCTGCGGCAGGCGTACCTGCGCGGGATGCTCCAGCCCGGCGCCCCCATCGCCGAGGCGACGAGCGGCAACACCGGCATCGCCTTCGCCGCCGTGGGCCGCGCCCTGGGCCACCCGGTCACCATCTTCATGCCGGAATGGATGAGCCAGGAACGCAAGGACCTCATCCGCAGCCTGGGCGCCCGGGTCCGCCTGGTGAGTCGTGAGGAGGGGGGCTTCCTCGGCAGCATCAAGCTGTCGGAGGAGTTCGCTGCCCGGACGCCGGGCGCCTTCCTGCCGCGCCAGTTCTCCAACGAGGACAACGTGGCCGCCCATGCGGAATCGACGGGACCGGAAATCTGGTGGCAACTGCGCCATTCCGGCTTGAGGCCCGACGCCTTCGTGGCAGGTGTGGGCACCGGCGGGACCGTCATGGGAGTAGGGGATTTCCTGCGCCATGTGAATCCCCAAGTGAAGGTGTATCCCCTCGAGCCGGCCAACTCTCCCACCCTCAGCACCGGCCGCAAGGTGGGGAAGCACCGCGTCCAGGGGATCTCCGACGAGTTCATCCCCCCGATTGTCAAGCTGGACACCCTGGATAAGGTCGTCAGCGTGGATGACGGGGACGCCATTCTCATGGCCCAGAAGCTGGCCAACCAGCTCGGCCTAGGTGTAGGGATCAGCTCCGGGGCGAACTTCCTTGGGGCGCTCCTCGTCCAGGAGAAGCTGGGGGCGGATGCGACGGTGGTGACGGTCTTCCCCGACGACAACAAGAAGTATCTCAGCACCGATCTCCTGCGCGAGGAACCGGTGAAGCCGGACTTCCTGGCGCCCCACGTCGAGCTCGAGGTCTGTGATGCCTTCAGGCGGGTGTGATACACCTGCTGTGATCTCGCGGCCTGCAGCGTGAGCACGAACGCGTTGGACCGCGAGCTGGCGGCGGCCATGCCGCCCTGCTCCTGGCGGCCGCGGGGCACACCAGGTGAAGCGAAGCTGCTCTGAAGGCTCGTGGAGGGTGGGAACCTGCCGAGAGATCTCGAAAAGCCATTGAGCTGGCCCGATTCCCAGCACAACGCTCCTTAAACTGCAACCTCTGCGGCGGAGAAATTGGCCATGGCACTCTTAGCGAAGCGTGTCGGACTCATCGATACCGAGAATGCCTTCAAGGTCGGCCCGTACATCCGGTAACTGGAGGAGCAGGGGAAGCGGGTCATCAAGTGCAACCTGGGAGAACCGGACTTCCCGCTCCCCCAGTTCATGAAAGACGAGGTGAAACGACAGATTGATCTCGACAACATTCACTACTGCGATCCCCAGGGGATCCTCCCGCTCCGGAAGGCGGTCGCGAAGCATTTCAGCGAGACGCGCGGGATCCAGGCCACGCCGGACCGCGTCGTGGTCTTCCCCGGCGCCAAACCCCCCATCGGCTTCTGCCAGCAAACGTACTGCGATCCGGGAGACGAGGTGGTCTATCCGAGCCCGGGCTTCCCGATCTACGAATCCTTCATCCCCTACGTCGGCGCCAAGCCCATGCCGATCCACCTGGACGAGGAGCAGGGCTTCAGCCTGTCGGGGAAGGAAATCGCGCCGCTCCTCGGGGAGCGGACCAAGCTGGTCTACCTCAACTTCCCGTCCAACCCGACGGGCGGGGTGGCCTCGCGGGGACAGCTCCAGGAGATCGCAGACGTGATCCGGACGCGCTGCGGCAAGGACGTGCGGGTGTATTCCGACGAGGTCTACGAGCACATCCTGTTCGATGGAAGCCAGCACCAGAGCATCGCCTCCTGCCCAGGGATGGACAAGATCACGATCCTGGTCAGTGGGGCGTCCAAGAGCTTTGCCTGGACCGGGGGCCGCATCGGCTGGGCCTTGTTCCCGACCGCGGAAGAGGCGGACCTCTTCCGGAACCTGAATATCAACTACTTCTCATGCATCCCCGCCTATAACCAGGAAGGGGCCCGCCTGGGACTGGAATCGCCTCTGGCCGCCACGGCGATCGGGGAAATGGTGGCGGTCTTCCAGCAGCGGCGGGATCTCGTGGTGAAGGGCCTGAACGGCATTGAGGGCGTGCGCTGCCAGAATCCGAAAGGGGCCTTCTACGTATTCCCGAACATCGCCGGCGTCTGCGAGCGGCTCGGGATCATGGAGGCATTCCAGAGCCTGCCGCTGGAGACACAGCAGAAGACCAGCCCATCCACCCTCTTCCAGATGTTCCTCCTGTTCGAATATCAGATGGCCACGCTGGACCGGAAGTCTTTCGGCCGCATCGGCACGGAGCATCTCCACTACCTGCGGTTGTCCGTCGCCACGGACACGGAGTCCCTGAAGGAGGGACTGAAGCGGTTTGCGGCGGCAGCCCAGGATACCGAGGGCTTCAGCCGGTTCTTCAAACGGGGGGACCACCTCTGGTAACGAAGACCCGTGGAATACGTTATATGGTGGTCCATCCCCCCCGGCACCCTAACCAGTGCCGATCACCTTCCATTGCCTGCCGGTGACGGATCGGATAGTTCGCTCCATTATGGGTCCGTTCCCCCGGTACCCCAATTGTGCACAACACCCATCCACTCCCTGAAGCCCATCGGCCTTCTACGTTCTTGGCTCCACAAATTTCCGCTGTGCAGGAGTCCTCTGGATGGCCGCCTCCTCGGCCAGGCCGCGTCTTCTGCACTCGGTCCCTTGTTCGGGCGGGTGTCCTCCCGCCTCGGTTGAGCGTCCTGCCCGTTCTGGTCCCAAGCCGGATTTCGCCCTCCCGCCCCGGAGACCCTCCCCTGTTACCGGAACGGCGGTCTCACCATTGACATTCCTCCCCGACCCATGCAAGCAATTTCAATTGCGGCTCCAAGCTGTTTTCCCATGAAGCCTGCGAGCCGGAGCCGTAAAGGAGGAGAATATATAGATGTGTCGGACGAGGCCGGGGTTGACAATGTCTCTCGACGACATTGGCAAGAAGATCGATGCAATCCTCGGCGATCCCACCAAGATACAGGATAGCTTTACTCTAGAAGACATCTTTAACAGAACGATGCTCACCGAAGCGGAGTGGGAAAGGGCATGGAGGAATTTTTGGACTTGGCCCAGCCATTCCATCTAGTCGCCCGGGGACGGAAAAGTCTGGATCGTCCGGCACAGGGAATACTGGAACATATTCCTGCCCATAACCAACCTCCACCAAGATCACCCGGGACGAGGGCCAGAATCCCCGCGCACGAGTCCGCGAAGGGTTCGCGCTCGGGTTGTCCTGTGAGCGGGGAGGGGGGTAGGAAGGTGGGAGATAATCCGCAATTCTAAGAGCTATTACTAATCAGTCCAGAATATAGGCTACACTTGGAGCCTGAAAAAAGGACCGAACCAGACGCGGGTTCTTCTTGATCGCCGAGAGGTCGGCATCCACCCGGGCCCGCAGAGATTCATGCTGCT
>Ga0116137_1002768_pt1 | contig 10074 bp, 8 predicted proteins | sample June2015DPH_20_1_3_FD_88973 | JGI IMG/M metagenome (GOLD analysis project Ga0116137, IMG submission 88973) | Peatland microbial communities from SPRUCE experiment site at the Marcell Experimental Forest, Minnesota, USA - June2015DPH_20_100 | ecosystem: Environmental > Terrestrial > Soil >...
GATTCAAGTTAGAAATCACCGTGCATACCTTTCTCATGCGAAGAAGAGATTGCTGCTCAGGACATAAGTAACGTTGTAGGGTTAATACACAATTATGACCGGGGAATGAGCACTCTGAAGGTAACTCCCCTTTTAGGGTTATCGAAAATCCTTACTTGTCCCTTGTGGGCCTCAATAATCTTTCTCACAATAGCCAACCCTAGACCTGTTCCCTCCTTCTTGGTGGAAACGAAGGGATAGAAGATTTCTTCCCTCTTCTCAGACGGAATGCCGGAACCCTGATCAACAATATCAATGGCTAGATTTTCACCCTTGTAATGGCTGCGAACTATAACGGTTTCGCCTTCGGGTGAAGCTTGGACGGCATTTATGACAAGATTTATGATGACCTGCTTCATTCTCATAGCGTCAACGGAAATCAATGGAAGATTCGATGATGACTGGCTCTGGATCTGCACCATCTTCTCCTGAGCCGCACTCTCAACCACAGCAAGGCTATCTTCTATCACCCGCTCGATGTCCTCACTGGACCGGTCCAATTCCAACGGACGCGCAAAATCCAGCATATTCTTCACCATACTTTCCATCCGTTGCGTTTCCTCAAGGACAACCTCCAGCTTATTCCAGTCGGGATTATCTTTTCCCATGTGCTTCTGTATCAGGCGAGTAAATCCGCCTATAGCGACAATTGAAGTTCGTAAGTCGTGAGCTAAACCGGATAGCGCTTTTCCTATTGCCGCCAGGCTCTCTGCTTCCCGCAGGGCTTTATCGGACCGGCGACGCTGTACCAGTTTCCACATACCATCCATGAGCAATGTCAATTCGCTAAGATCTGAGTCATCGTACTCTTCCTCGTGGTTTCCCACCAAGGCGATGGCCACTATCCTATTTTCCTCAAATACCGGAACGCTCATAAAGCGATAAAGTTCAACAGGACATTCCGGAAATACCTTACCTCTCAGACTGGATGCGGAGAAGTCATTGACAATCAAAGGTTTGCGCTCGCGCGCGGCTTCTGCCCAAAGGCCCGTGCTTTCTATGGGAACCAAAAGGTCTGTACCATCCTCCATGGAGCATTGTCGACTGATCTCCTTCGACCATGCCTGGAATGTCAAAGCGGTCTCGTCCTCATTGAGAAGGCTGATTGCACCTAACTTGCTTCTGGTAAGGTGCACTTGCCGTTCCAGTATGAAATCTGCAATCTCTTTGACTGAGGCCCAGCTCATCTGGCTAAGTTCCAGCAAAGATTCAAGGCGATATTCAGCGAGACTGAGCGCTTCCTTCAGGGCTGTCGTTTCAGATTCTGGTCTTTGCTCCACGCTCTTGAAAAGATCATTCATCTGTGGTGCCTTGTCAGTATTCACGCGTATGTCCTCCTGCCAGGCCTATTCCCGGCTTCAGGTCCTTGCCAATTTGCCGAAAGACGTGGAGCGCAACGGCGTGAGTATGAACTTCCCCGTTTTTGTGGAGAGGGAGTTAAAGTCGAGTCAGTCTGTCGGGCTTAGCCAGGTCGAAACTGACGTCTTGCTCTGTTGGGGGGTGCTCGATAATAATTTCACTTGCAATATCGTTTGTCTCTCCCTATGTCGAGTGCAATGACAATCTCCGCCAATTGGCTCTTGGCATTGAAATTTATTATCGTGCACTCTACCCTGTCGTGGGTTAATTCCCCTATGGCCTTCGCTATTGCAGTCTCAATCTTCTCCAGTGGAATGGTCTTCAATTTACAAGCATAGGAGGCGTGGTATCGCTCATCGAAATTTTCTTTTTTTTCTTCCATAACCACTCCTTTCTGAGTCCTGAGCTAAAAATAGCCATGGGGTTATCATTACCAAGATAATCACCCAAACTGATGTTACGATGTTGCCACACTGGAACAATCCACCCGGGCCACCCATCAGCCGAAATCAAATGCCATCAAATGTGCCATCAAATGGGGTCGTGCCATCAGATGGGGTCGTACCAAGACAACTACTTGTATCTGCAGTAGAAATTACCAAATGCCCCCATTCTCCAGGGTTTAAAACTCTTTTTGTCACTCATCGGGTCACCTGAATTTTTCGCCTGCATTTTGCCGTTTCTATTGCCGCTTCTGGTTGCCGTTTCTATTGCCGTTTGCAAAAGAAATTCAGACTGCGATATCCTGAGCTGGGAGACAAAAGCACTCACCGTGTCACCGCGCCGCCGCGGTGAATGCTTTTGCCCGAAAGAATGTGGGCTTCCGGCAACCGCGTACCCGGGTAATTGAAAACAAAAAATGGACATGGCAGACTCCGTGTTGTTTGAGACCAATCGAACAATACGGAGGAATGCAATGAACCGATTAGGCTTAGATGCGAAAAAGAGGAAGCAGTTCAAATGCGTTACCGGGAAGTTACGTCGCCAGTAGTGGGAACCCAAGGGGCCGAAGCACAAGAAAGCCCCAGCTCCCTGCTCCCTGTCGCTGTTCTTCTGCTTCTCTTTCTTCGCGTCTTCGCGTCTTCGCGTCTTCGCGTGCAAAATATTGGAGGTACTCATTTGCCGGATGAGCCAAAAAAACCGGAAACCGGACCAAAATGGACCATTTCGTACCACTCGTAACTCGTCACTTAACAAAGCGTGGACTGGGCCCCGACCCTGTCCGCGACGCTTCCGGCAAGGAGGCTCCCAAAGGACATGACGCCCATAAATGACATGGCAAACAGGCTCATTACCCGACCGCGAGCACACATATGCATGCGTTGCGGTATCACCTCATGACGGCACCATGGACTCCCTGATCTTACCTCAGGTTAGCGAGCAGGCCATGTCTATTTTCTTGCGGGAAGCGAGCTACCGGCATCCAGATGAGTTCATCCTCATGGTCATGGACGGCGCCGGATGGCATAAAGCCAAGGCGCTAAGTGTGCCCGAGAATATGGCGCCGATCTTCCTTCCACCTTACACTCCGCAACTCAACCCGCTGGAGCGCATTTCGGAGAGCATCCGAGAAAACGGTTTCCGCAATGAGGTTTTTAACAGTATTGAGGCGGTGGAGAATCAATTGATGGAGTCCTTGGAGGCCCTTGAAAAAGATCCCGCATCAGTGGCAAGCATGACTGGGTTCCCCTGGATAGTTAGTATCAACTTTAACGCAAAATAATATTAGAAACAGGACTTGAGCGGGGCAAGGCAAATTAAACAATCTCAAATTTATTACCGTATCAGTGAAATCCACATTTGCTTGTGGTAAATTTTGCCTGAATGATCCGAATATAATCCATGCTCTGCGGGAGGGGACCCTATGTTGATAATTCCCACAAAGCCGGAAGAGCTCTTAAAGGGCAGGCAAAGCCTTTCGCCAGAAGAATACGCGGGGTGGATTGCAGCACTGCATAACCTTCCTCCGGATGAGGTGGAATACGACCCGGAGACCGACCTTATATGGTACAAACAGAAATTCGATTGGGACCACCCTACAACAGGATGGCCGAACCTCCTGCACGATCCGAAACCTGCGTGGAAACCGAAAAGAAGACGGGTCAAGACAATGGGACATCCGCTCAGAAGCTTTGCCGATCTTGCCGTGCTCACTCAGGCATGGAGAAAACCCAAATACAAGAGCCTACGGTATCTCTATATCAAGAATGGCGTCATAGTTGAATATGAGAGGGTGAGGCGCCGTGCACCGGCGAATGTTCTTTCCCATGCCGGAGACCCACGGGAAGCGGCAAAGCATTTAAAGGAGCGCATTGCTGCGCTCGGCGCCGATTCTTTCTTTATGGTCCATAATCACTATCCCGATTATTATACTCCGTCAGCGGTAGACAGAAAACTTGCCGCCATGTCCAGCGAGGTTCCCGGACTAAAGGGCCATATTATTTTAAATCCATGCCGGTTTGGCCTTATCACTTTAAACGGTAAATAGCACAATGTTAATGCCCTGCACGAAAAGGAATGGCGAACTGATCAGGAGACGACGATCTGTCTGGGTCCAGATGGGACTCCCGCATTTTGAGGCCGCAGTTTAACTGGAATAAACAAAATGGTTCGAAGCCTTGATTTCATTTGGTTTAAATGGTTTATAAGATAAACAAGGTAAGCTCGCGGATTACCCAGTAGTTCGGCGTTCGAATTGGCTATAAGCCGTTTCATCGAACTGTCGCAGTCCGCCCTGAAGCAAGTTCCAACTGACGGGTAAATGCCCTCACGATCCCCTTTAGAAAAGAGTGGTCTCACCGCGCCGCATGCTGAAACGATGCACGCGTGAGACTCTTTCCAACTCTTTTCACCGCTTACCTTTCGGCTGCTCCGTTTCACGGGTCTCCATGTTTGCAAAAACCGGCCTGAGCAGTTCGTAAAGCATGGGGAGTTTCAAGGCGAAAATCGAGGCCCCGATTATACAGCAGGCCCCGCCCAGGAGCAGCGTGGACTGGACCCCGATCCTGTCCGCGACGCTTCCGGCAAGGAGGCTCCCAAAGGGCATGACGCCCATAAATGACATGGCAAACAGGCTCATTACCCGGCCGCGCTTGTCTTCATCGACTATTGTCTGGATAATAGTATTGCTGGATGCGATCTGAATCATCATACAGAACCCTGCCAGGAAGAGGCAGATTATCGAGAGGGTAAAGCTTCTGGAAAGGGCGAAAGAGGCTATCCCCAAGCCGCATGCGGCGGTGGCCACGGGGATGATTCTTATCAGGCCGTGGGCATTCCTGCGGGAGGCCAGGTACATCGTGGCCGAGAGCGCCCCGATACCCGCCGCGGACATCAGGAACCCATATGTGTGCGCTCCTCCATGCAGGACATCCTTGGCAAATGCGGGCATCAGCACCAGATAAGGAGCACCGGCTATACTAAATATCGAAAGCAGCGCGAGAATGGCTATAATGGGCTTAAAATCGAAGGCATAGCGAATTCCTTCGTAAAACTCCCACAAAACAGGGGCCTTGCCATTGTGGTTTTGTCTCTGAGCAACCCTGATCGCCGCAAGACTCGCAAGCACCGCAAGGTAGCTTATCCCGTTTAACAGGAAACAAACTCCTTCGCCCAAGGTGGAAATCAGAATTCCGGCAACCATGGGACCAATGAAACGGGCACTGTTGAACATGGCAGAGTTGAGCGCAATCGCGTTTCCCAGATCCTCTCTTCTTTCCACCATCTGCACCACGAAAGACTGACGGACAGGTATATCGAAAGCGTTGATGATTCCGATGAGAAGGCTGAGCGCTATTATATGCCAGGTCTGAATGGCGCCGGTAAGCACGAGCGTGGCCAGAATCAGCGCCTGAAGCATGGAGAGCGACTGGGTCCAGATCAGGAGCCGCTTGCGCTCCCACCTGTCGGCCACAACCCCGGCAAAAGGCCCCAGAAACAGGGTCGGAATCTGATTGGAGAAGGCAACCACACCAAGCAGAAGCGTCGATCCGGTGATTCGGTACACCAGCCAGCTCATGGCCGCCGACTGCATCCAGGTTCCAATTAAAGAAACGCCCTGGCCTGAAAAGAAAAGACGGTAGTTTCTTGAGCTGAGCGCCCGGAATATGAACTTAGCTCCAGAGGCCCTGACGCTTTTAGCCACGGTATTATCTGGCCCCATTTGTGATCCACTTTCGTCCCGGCCGTTCGGAATGGCTTGAAACAAGTTGTCGATACGCCAATGATCCCACCATCTTATGCTTTGCTTCGCGGGGAATGGTTGTTAAACGCAATATTTTAAAAATACTATATAGAATCGAAACACCTCGAACGAAGAAAAAAAGGCGATAATTCCTGTGATGGAAAGCTCGCAAAACCACCCTTAAACTGCCAAAGCCAAACCTCATCACGCATTTCCCAGGACACTGAATTCAGTAAATTACCACTCTCGCAGGTCTGGAATTGTACAGCGGGAAGCCGGTTTCATCAACTTCGTCCCATAAGGACCCGGTTTCTGAGTCCCCCCGGGAAGAATATAATGCTCATATAATGTCAGAAAATGACAAAAACAAAAAGTTCGTGTAGCCTGTACCCCACGTGGATTTGCATTCCAAGGCCAGTAATGGGCCGCGCCGTCGCCGCCGGTGTGGATCGACTGGAGAGTCGAGAATGCCAAAAACAATCGCCCTTCTTGCTTTGTCATTAATAATAGCGATGGCTGCCCCCGCCGGGGCGGTCGAAACCGATTCCATAATCGGCCTCTGGAATACGCCGGACAATGATGCGCAGTTCGAGATATACAGATGCGGGTCACTTTACTGCGGTAAAATCTCCAGGCTGAGGGAACCCAACAATCCGCCCACGGACAAAGAGATGCCAGGCAGGCCCAAGGTGGACAGCCTTAACCCCAATCCCGCTCTCCGGGATCGAACTCTTACCGGTTTGCCCTTTATATCCGGGTTTCGTTATGATGGTGATAACTCCTGGAAGGGCATGATCTATAACCCTGAGGATGGCAGGACATACAAGTGTAATTTCTCAATGGCTGGAGACAATCTGCTCAAAGTAAGGGGTTACATTGGAATTCCCATCCTGGGGAAAACTCAGATATGGACCAGGGTCCTGTAAGAAAGCAAACTACTGCCAATTTTGGACAAAAGATTTAACTGAAACCAACCCTCTTAAATACTACTTGACAGGAACTGAGCTCTCTATGCAAATTGTAGCGGACTCCATGTCCTTTCGTTTTGGGCGCCTCCGAGCGTGAAAAAACTGCACACCGTGGCGCCCCTTTGCCGCCCGTGGCAGCGGCAGGTGACGACTGGACATACAGTTTCAAGATTTTAAAAGTCCCAGCCACTGTCGTCGTTTTCTTTTTTTGGATAGGCTACAGGTTTGGTAAGTTATGGAAAAGGTCAAGGTTTATCTCGATGGTGAGCGAAGCGGATTTGTGGTTTGCAAAGAATGCGGCAAGTCAAAACAAATAGAATTCGCAAATGCTGCCCCCCCCCGTTCAGGCACAGTTAAATGTACCTGCGGCAACAGTTTTTCGGTGACCTTCGAGAGTAGAAGATATTATCGCAAGAAGGTCAACACATTTGGCAAATGCTTTGCGGCGGCAGATATTCTTGATGGCGCCCTGGTTCAGGTAGTAGATATTTCCAAGACCGGAATGGGCTTTATAAAAATGGATGGCAGGCCGCTGAAGCTCGATGAAAAAATAAGAGTTTCTTTTCCGTTGGGTGATGACACGATTGATTGTGCCGCTTCCGTTTTTAATATTGGCAAGGGGGGCAACATTGGCGCCAAATTCATGGACCTCGATGAGCACAACAAGAAGGTATTGGGGTTCTTTCTTCTTCCCTGAAACAGCCCGTTCCGATCGGGACCCTCATGAATTTGAAAGAATTCCCGCTTCTCAGGCGAGTGCAAACTAATGGCCGCGCCTCACGGTTTGCCGAAGTCGGCTAAGCTGGCTCTGACTTTCCATCCAGCCAGAAGCGAAGGGCTTTTTTTACCTCCTCGATCTGCTCGGGGTCGGTGACCTTCTCGCGCCTTTCATTCCTGATATAAAAGGCGTCCGCCGCCTGGTCGCTTTTTGTCGTGATTTTAGCCACGGATATCGGTATCTGCAATTCATACAAAGTCCTGGTGATCGTATAGAGAAGCCCCATCCGGTCAGCCGTGTATACTTCCAGGATAGTGTACATAGCCGAGGATTCGTTATCGATAACGATCTCGCTCCGCGATGCCCTCAGCGCTTTTGGCTGCCGTCTTCCAGCCGAACGCGCGGCAATACGGTAGTCCAGGGCCAACCTCCCCTTGAGCAGCCGGTCCATGTCCTTTCTCACCGCCTCCCAGTCTATTTCCTTATCACCATCCGGAAGCCGGCACTGAAAGATTAGCAGCACGATTTCGTTATTCATCGTAAAGGCCTGGGCGCTGATAATGTTGAGTTCATGCAGGGTCAGGATTCCGGCCGATTTTGCCAGCAGCCCCGGCCTGTCATAACTCATGAAAGTGATCTCGGCAGTTTCGCGACCCGATGAAACCTCCCAGATGAAAGACGCCTCTGATTCCTGGAGCTTTCGCCCTAAATGGAGGTGTTTTACGATCTCCTCCGGAGATATGGAAATTAAATATCTGGGGGCGAGTTGCGAGAAATAGGCCTCCACTTCCGTTGGGCTAAATAGGTCCGAGACACGGGTCTCGATCTGTTTTTTCACCCTGTTGATCCGTTCGGAGATAACCCTGGAACTCGGCTCGCCTTTTTCCAGTATGCCCCGAAGATTGCAGTAGAGCGTCAGGACCGGCGTATCGCGCCATTTGTCCTTCGCGCGTGGACCCGTTGCCATCATGTCGGCAAAGGTGAGCAAAACGAGCTGATCGAGGTACTCCTTCCTTCCGACCGCGGCTGTGCAGCTCGAAAGCATCTCGTGGTCGGCCAGATCGCGCAGGGACGCGTTGTCCAGCAAAAGCAGGTGTTGGGACACAAGGAATTGCACCGTGTCGGTTTCCTGGGCTGATAGGCCGAGGCGTCTTGCGATAGCGGGAATCATCTCTCCGCCACTGGCTGAATGCCCGCTGCCGGAACTCTTTCCGACGTCGTGGAGGAGGCCCGCGAGCAGAAGGATGGCAGGGTCCCCCAGATCGGAGGCCGTCACGGTGAGTTCGGGCTCAGCCTCAGAGTAGGCCCCGGCAATGATCTTTTTAAGCTCGGCAACGGTCCGGACGTGATGCTCCTGAACCGGATAGAGGTGAAATTCGTCGTGCTGGACAAGCCCGTGAACCAGTGCAAGCTCGGGGATAAGCGCGCTCATCAGGCCGTAGTCGTAGAAACGGCGCAGTGCAGGAACCTCGGGAGAATCGGACCGGAGCAATTCCAGAAACTCATCCTTAACGCCCGGACACCCCGAAGCCGCGTTCAGGACATGTTTGTTGTGAGATATCCACTGCCTTGTAACGTTTCCCAGCCCAAGACCGCGCGCGGCGGACACCGCAAAAAGATGAACCAGGCGCTCGGGCGTTGCCGGATAGCGGTCCGTCTGAATGTAAATCTTCCCGGACCGCGCAACGATCCCTTCCTCTATGAAAGTCTCGGGACCTTCGGCGCGGATCCACCTGCCCTCCTCGAGCCTTTCCCAGAATTCTCGTGAAACCTCGGCAACTCCCTTAAACAATTGATGAACGTGTTGCATGAAAATCTCTACCGGAAGAAACCCCGATTTTTCAGCATATCCCAGCTTACGGGCAAGCATTTCCTGATCGCCAAAATAAAGCACGCTCCCCGGCCGTCCCGATGAGGCCATGAGAAGGGTCATATACCTGCAGAACGTCTTCTCGGCCGTCTGCAGCAGGTCCACCTCCTGCCGGGTAAGATAGCCCTGGAAAATCGCATCCTCCAGGTTCCGGATCCTGGACTCGATGCGGCATCCGGCGCGGATGGTTCGAATTTCCGATAACCCCCCGGGATTTTCTTCGAGGTCCGGCTCAAGCCAGTTCTGAGGGTTTCCGAGCACCTCCTTGCGTGCTGCAATGGACTCGTATAGGGAATGCAGCAAAGATTCCCGGTTTTCCTCGATCTGATTGTCAATCTCCAGATCGAGTTGATCGGCGAGATTGCGATTTCCCGAAATATAGCGGAGGTCCATGAGCTTGAAAAAAAACTCGGGATCCGCCCGCGCCTGATCCATTATCTGGGCCACCGATCCCTGGAAAGGCTCAACGGACCATCCCGCCTCGATGAGAGGTTCGGTGATCTCAGCGATCCACGCCTCCTTGAGAGGAGCTTCATAAGCTTGGATACACAGGATGGGAACCGCCTGGGTCGGACCCGATATGCCTCGGCCAAAAGAGCCGATCGCCGCTATCGCACCACCGGCCCGAAATGCCTCCGAGCTGCTCAGAAGCCGGTTGGCAAGGCGGTTGTAAAGAGAAATGATGGCGATCTCCAGCAGGCTGGTATGACGATCGAGGGCCTGTTCGCTGCTTTCCTCCAGGATAAGCTCGCGTTGCTTCCTCAAGGATTCCGAAATATTCCCGATCATGTGTTTCTCCGCTTCAGAGTTGGCCTAAAGTGAAATCTTAAGCAATTTTGTCCCAAAAGGAAGAGCGAAATCTGCCAATCCTAACGGCGGATCAAATAAATCTAACCCCACCCGCGAAATCAGCGCGTCAAATGCAATGGAAACACGC
>Ga0116137_1002776_pt1 | contig 10055 bp, 8 predicted proteins | sample June2015DPH_20_1_3_FD_88973 | JGI IMG/M metagenome (GOLD analysis project Ga0116137, IMG submission 88973) | Peatland microbial communities from SPRUCE experiment site at the Marcell Experimental Forest, Minnesota, USA - June2015DPH_20_100 | ecosystem: Environmental > Terrestrial > Soil >...
ATGGGAAAAGTAAATAGTAATCAGTGATCAGTGGCCAGTGATCAGTAAAGGCAAAAGCAAAGGAATGGCGGACCGCAAATCACTGATTACTGATTACTGATCACTGATCACTGGGGTTTAACATGGCTGGCGACGACCGCATCGACGTCCAGATAGGCGCCACCGCCGACGAGCTCCAGGCCGGCTTCGACCAGGCCAAGAGCACGGTGAGCGACGCCACCGCCCAGATGAAGGCCGACCTGGACAAGCTCGGCCAGGGATCCTCCGGCGCCACTTCCCAGATAGCCGACAGCTTCAAGGAGATGCACGGCCAGATCACCTCCCAGATTTCCCAAATTACCACCGCCATTTCCGGCCTGGGCGCCGCCTTCATGGGGCTGGGCGCCCTGCTGGCGGGCGGTGCCCTGTTCAAGGGCGCGGTGGACCAGTATGTCAACATGATCCTGGAGGCCAAGAAGCTCTCCAACCAGATGGGGATCAGCGTTCAGGATGCCGCGGCCATACAGCACGCTTATGAGCGAATGGGGGTAAGCAGCGATACCGTTTCGCAGGCCCTCCGCATGCTCGAAAGGAATATCAAGACCAACGGCGACGCGGTGGTGGACATGGGGCGCCAGGTGGGCGTCAACATCGACCTGAACGCCGGCCTGGAGGCCATCTATTTCAAGGTCACCGAGGCCCTGGGAAAATACGAGGTCGGCCACCAGCGCAACCAGGCGGCCCTGGCGGCCTTCGGCGCCCGGGTGCAGAACATAAATGAGCTGCTCCTTGTAAATCGGCAAAACGTGGCGGATTGCGTCGAGCATCTCCGAAAACTCGGGATAGAAATGGGGGAAAATGATGTTAAAAAAGCCCGGGATTTTAAGGCAGGCATGGCCGATCTAAACCTGGAATGGGACGTTTTAAAATATAAAGTTGGAGAGGGCGTTATCCCAATTTTAATGAAATTGGCAAGTCTTTTAGAGTGGGTAACTACGAAAATAAGAGAAATGAATGTAGCCTGGTCAGGGTCAGAAGGTAGTCTAGCCTATCTGGCCAAATATGGGCCCGATCTGGGAGGGCGCGGCACAAAGGGAATGGGCTATGGCGGCGAAGAAGGGGCCGGGACACGGCCCCCGACAGGCGCTAAATTCACGCCATTAGATAAGACCAAAGGCGGCGCCGGTGGTGGGGCCCCGGGCCTGCTGGCGCAGTGGAAGGAGGAGCTGGAGCAGCTCAAGACCGAGCAGAACGCCTTCCTGGATTTCTCCAAGGAAAAAGAAAAGGAGTTCTGGGAGGCGAAGCTGGCCCTGTGCGCCGAAGGCTCCAAGGAATACCTGGCGGTGAGCCGGGAGCTATATGCGGTCAACAAGGCCCTCGCCCAGGAGGGCGCCAAGGACCACATCGCCGAGCTCGACCGCCAGATGACCTCGGAGAAGACCAACTGGGACGCCCGCAAGTCCCTGATGGCCGAAGAGGTCGCCTACGTCAAGACCACCTACGGCGAGAAGAGCAGCCAGTACCAGGCGGTCCTCCAGAAGCAGGCCCAGTTCGACCAGGAATACGACAAGCAGCAGCGCACCCGAGAGCAGTCCCGCCTGGACAACGAGCTGAAGCTGGGGCAGATGCGCCTCGACGCCGCCCGGGAAGAGGTGAAGTTCAAGGAGCAGATGGGGGAGATCTCCGCCTCCGCCGCCGCGGCCCAGGAGACCGCCCTCACCAACCAATCCTTAGCCCAGGAGCAGCGGCATATCCAGCAATCCAAGGCCAACTGGACCGGCTACTACGCGGAGCTGCAGAAGCTGGCAGAGAAAGACGCCGAGTTCAAGGAAAAGAAGCTGATAGAGGTGCAGAAGGCCGAGGAGCAGTCGGCCCTCAAGAACAAGGCGACCATCCAGGGGATGCTGGCCCCCATCCAGACCGCCATCGACGGCTCGGTCATGGGGATCATCCAGGGCACCACCACCATGCAAAAGGCCGTCACCAACATGTGCACCGCCATCCTCTCGGCCTTCCTGGGCATGCTGAGTAAGATGGTGATGAACTGGATGACCAACCAGATCGAGATGGTAGTCTTCGGCCGGACTGAGCAGACCGCGGCCGCGGTGGGCCAGATCACCAGCGACGCCGCGGTGGCCGCCGCCGGGGCCTACGCCGCCACCGCGGCCATCCCCATCGTCGGGCCGGCAATGGCGCCGGCCGCGGGCATGGAAGCCTACGCCGCGGTGATGGCCTACGCCGCCATGGCCTCCGCCGAAGCCGGGGCCTGGGGGATTCCCCGGGCCGGGGCGGCCCTGCTGCACCCCGGCGAGGCGGTGCTGCCGGCCTCCAAGGCCGCGGGGCTGGACCGCCTCATCGAGGGCGGCCCGGCGCCCGGCGGCGGCGGCGCCAATATCCATCTGAACATCACCGCCTTCGACGGCGCCGACGTGCAGCGGGTGCTGCTGGCCAACCCCCGGGCCCTGGCCGCGGCCCTCACGGCCCTGGGGCGCAATTTTGTTCCAGTATAGAGTTCCCGGTTCCCAGTTCCCAGTAGTCTTCTTTTGACTTTGCTTTTACTGGCAACTGGCAACTGGCAACTGGTAACTAACCATGAGCAATGCTATTTCCCCTACCTTTAAAGGTCTAACCTGGCCGGTCCCCAAACGGCAGCTCTGGAAGACCCTGGATAACCAGGCGGAGAGCGGCTACGAGACCCGGGTGGGCCTGCGCTCCCTGCCTCTCTATGAGTGGGATCTGCCTTTCAGCTTTCTGCTCACCGCCTCCGACCTGGCGGCCTTCTGGGGCTTCTATGCCGCCCGCGGCGGCAGCTTCGACCCCTTCCTGTTCAGCGATGAGATGGATAACTTCGCCCCGGGAGCGGCCCTGGGCACCGGGGACGGCAACACCACGGTCTTCCAGTTCATCCGCAGCCTGGGGGGGCTGTTCGTAGAGGCCCGCAACGATATCCAGCAAAGCCCCGTCGCCCCCAAGATCTACCTGAACGGGGCCTTGCAAACTACGGGATATACGATCTCCTATTTTCAATCCGGCACCGTCACCTTCGCCGCCGCCCCCGGCTCCGGCGTGGCCATCACCGCGGATTTCTATTTCTATTACCGGGTGAAGTTCAAGGACGACAGCCAGGAGCTCCAGGCCGAGAACATCGCCTACGCCACCGGCAAGAAGATCACGCTGGCACAGGTGAGAGCATGAGGACAGTGATCAGTAATCAGTAAACAGTAAAGGCAAGGAGAGTTCCCAGTTATCAGTTCTCAGTTGCCAGTAAAGGCAAATGCAACTAAAAGGAATTTCTTTTACAAAATTGGAAAGTGGGATCCTCCGGCCGGAGCTCAAGAATATTCCAAAATGTAAAAAACTGATCACTGATCACTGATCACTGATCACTGGGAACTGGGAACTGGGAACTGGGAACCGGGAACTAACCCATGAAAACCGCGGATGCAGGCCTGATCGCCTTTCTGGCTGCCAACCGGCAGTTCCTCCAGGCCGACATCTTCGACATCGCCTTCACCGACGGCACGCACCTCTACCTCACCTCCGCGGACGTCAATATTACTTTAGGCGGTCACACCTACCTGGCCACCGGCCCCCTGATGCAGCGCAGCAAGCTCAAGCAGGTCCGGGGCGTCCAGGTCGATACCCTCACCCTGATCTGCTACGCCACCACCGGCAACCTCCTGGAGGGCGCCGGCTTCCAGACCGCCCTGCTCCAGGGGGCCCTGGACGGCGCGGTGGTCACCATGAGCCGCCTGATCTTCGCCTCCTGGGCCAACCCGGCGCAGTTCAACCCGGTGGTGCTTTTCAAGGGCCGGGTCGCCGACCTGCCCGCGGTGGACTACGGCCAGGTCCAGATCAACGTTAAGTCCTTCCTGGAGCTCCTGGACCAGCAGGTCCCCTGGCAGCTCTACCAGGCGCCCTGCGCCTATTCCCTTTACGACGCCAACTGCGGGGTGGCCAGGGCCACCTTCGCCCAGGGCGCCTACGTGGAGGCCAGCGGCGGCAACACCGCCGTCTCCTTTCTCACCAACCTCACCCAGCCGGACGGCTGGTTTACCCTGGGGAAGATCCAGATGACCACCGGGGCCGCGGCCGGGCAGACCCGGGCCATCAAGGCTTTTGCGGGCGCGGTGCTCACGGTCATGGTGCCCTTCATCGGCGCCGGGCCGGCCCCGGGAGACGCTTTCACGGCCTGGGCCGGCTGCGACCGGCAGATGAGCACCTGCCTGATTAAATTCAGCAACCTGGCGGCCTTCGGGGGGCAGCCGTTTATTCCCGCACCGTCCACGGCCGTGTAGGAGAAAGTGATCAGTTATCAGTAACCAGTAATCAGTAAAAGCAAGGGCAAAAACAATGTAGGGGCGGCTTCCAGCCGCCCAGGGCGGGTAGAACCCGCCCCTACAACTGGCCACTGATCACTGACCACTGATCACTGGGAACTTAATATGATCATCCTCGAATCGGCTCAACGTCAGGCTGTGATCGCGGAAGCGCTAAGCTGGCTCTCCACCCCCTTCCACCACGAGGCCATGGTCAAGGGCGCCGGGGTGGATTGCGGCATGCTGCTGGTGGCGGTCTACCGGGCCGCGGGCCTCATCCCGGAATTCACCGTGGCACACTACGCCTTTCAATGGCACCTGCATCGGAGCGAAGAACGATACCTCGAATATCTAAGCCAGTTCGGCCGGGAGATCCCGGAGGGCGAGCAAGGCCCCGGCGATGTAGTCATCTGGAAGATGGCCCGCTGCTTCAGCCACGGCGCCATTATCATTGGCTGGCCGGAGATCATCCACGCCGCGGTGGGGCTGGGGGTGGTTACCGACCACGCCGAGGGCAATCTGCGGTTCCGCGGCCGGGAACGCAAGTTTTTCAGCCCCTGGGGCAAAGATAGTAATCAGTGATCAGTGGCCAGTGATCAGTAAAAGCAAAAAAGAAAGGACTTTTTCAAGGGTTTAAAAAAAGTCTGGCATGGTCTTGGAAGTGGCATCGAAATCGGATTTTAGCCCATAGATGGTATCTAAATAAAAACAAGAACTTATAAAGAAATGTCCTTTTGTCTTTTGACTTTACTGATCACTGATCACTGATCACTGATCACTGGTAACTGAAATGGCCCTATTCGGCGGCGCCATCAAGAAACAAGTCAGGAGCCCCTCCCAACAGCAAATACCCCTCATGGGCTATATGGCGCAGAGTTCCTGCCAGGGCGCGGTGATCGCCCTGGTTTACGGGCAGCAGCGCATCCCCGGCAACCTCATCTGGGCCGCCCATTTCCAGGCGATCCCCCAATATACCTCCTCCAGCGGCGGCGGCGGCGGCGGCAAGGGCGGGGGGCCTTCCGCCCCCGCGCCCCAAATATCCTCCTACATTTATACAATGGACGTGATGATCGGCATCTGCCTCGGGCCGATCAACGGGGTGCCCACTGTTTATGACGGGGCCACCCCCTATCCCCCCGCGGATTTCTTTACGCAGATCAATCTCGGGGCCCGGCCTGCCACCCCCTGGGGCTATCTCAGCGCCAATTATCCGGCCCAGGCCCTGGCCTATGCCGGCCTGGCGGTGGCCTGCGCCGCCGGATTGAGCCTCGGAAGCGGCGGCCAGCTCCCGAGCTTCAATTTCGAGGTGGCCGGGCTGAAGCAATACAACCCGGCCCAGGGAGTCCTGGACGCCAACCCCGCGGATATCATCTATGATTTTCTCACCAACCCCAATTACGGCTGCGGCTGGGACCCGTCCCTCATCGGCGACCTGACCCAATTCAGCGATTACTGCCTGGCTAACGGCATCCTGCTGAGCCCCCAGATGACCAGCCAGCAGAAGGCCGCGGATTTCCTCAACTACGTCTGCCAGCTCGCCAACTCCGAGATCGTCTGGTCCGGGGGGAAACTTACGGTGGTGCCCTACGGCGACACCCCCGCCACCGGCTCACCCCCCGCCACCACCACCTGGACCGGCACCATCCCGGGCGCTCCCTTCCAGATCAGCCTGCCCGGCTGGCTGCAGGATTTCGATGTCTGGTGGCAGGAGGACGCCAATGATCGCCTCTTCTTCCTCAGCGTCCCCGGGACCCCCGGCCCGGGCCAGTATTCCGTGGTCAACGGGCTCTATACCTTCAACGCCGCCGACGCCGGCAAGGCCGTCAATATCGTCTACGGGGCCCGGAACGCCGCCCTCCCGGTTATCACCTTCACCCCCAACCTCACGCCGGAATACAGCCTGGGCCCGGATGATTTTCTGGCCGACAAAGGCAAGCCTCCGGTGACCGCGGCCCGCACCGCCATCTCCGACGCCTACAACTGGTTCCAGATGGAATATTACGACCGGGCCAACAATTACAACCCCACCATCGCCGACGCCAAGGACCTGAACGCCATCGATGAATACACCCCCCGCATCCAGACCAGCGTCGATGCCCACGCCATCACCAACCGCACCCTGGCGCAGTTCATCGGCCAGGCCATGCTCCAGAAGTCCCTCTATATCCGCAATACTTATAGCTTTAAGCTCGACGGCCGCTATTTCCTCCTGGACCCGATGGATTGGGTGGAGCTGAACGTGCCCAAACTTGGCCTCTCCGGCGTCATGTGCCGCATCATCTCCGTCGAAGAGGCGGACGACGGGTCGCTCGATTTCCTGGTGGAGGAATGGCCCGAGGCCGCGGGCACCCCCGCGGTGCATACCCTGCAACCCTGCGGCGGCCTGCAGCTTAATTGGAATGTCGATCCGGGCGCCATCAATCCGCCCATCATCTTCGAGGCCCCGGCCCTCCTGACCCAAAAGGGTTATGAAGTATGGCTGGCCGTCTGCGGCGGTTCGGATTGGGGGGGCGCCCAGGTTTGGGTCAGCTTCGATGGCGTCTCCTATAAACAGGTGGGCCAGGTCAACAACCCGGCGCGGATGGGAGTCCTGGCCGCCCAGCTCGCCGACGGCAGCGATCCGGATACTACAGATTCCTGCCAGGTGGATTTGAGCGAGAGCCGGGGCGTGCTGTTCTCCGGGACGCAGCAGGACGCCGATCTGATGGCTACCGCCTGCTTTGTGGACGGCGAGATCATCAGCTATGAGACGGCCACTATGACCGCGGCCAGCAAATATACCCTGGGGACCTACCTGCGCCGGGGCGCCTATCTCACCCCCATCACCGCCCATGCCCAAAACAGCGCCTTTTGCCGCCTGGACCAGGCCATCTTCAAGATTCCCTTCGACCCGAGCCAGATCGGCGAAACCCTGTATGTCAAGTTCCTGAGCAACAACCTCTGGCAGGGCGCCTGCCAATCCTTAGATGAGGTCGAGGCCTACACCTTTTACCTCAGCGGCGCGGCCATGATCGCGGGGTTGCCCGATATTGCCAACCTGGCCTCCTTCTATCAGGCTGGCCAAATGTCCCTCACCTGGGATAAGGCGGTGGACCCCCTGGCGTCCTACCGGCTGATGGATTACGAGGTGCGCAAGGGCGCCTCGTGGGGCACCGCCGAGATCGTGGCCCGCACCAGCATCCCCTCCTGTCCCTGCTTCGGGGATGGCACCTATTGGGTCGCCACCCATTATAACGGCTTTTACGGCGCCGCCGCGTCCATCGCGGTCACCAATTCCAGCATTATCGGCACTATCCTGGCCTCCTACGATGATTACGCCAACGGCTGGCCCGGGACCATGAGCGGCGGCGTCTTCAAGGATGGCTCCGGCAACCTGGAGATCTCCGGGGCCGGACCGGGATTTTACACCATCGCCGCGGCCCAGCTCGTCAACCTGGGAAGTCTCAAACTGGTCACCGTTGCGGCGGATTACCTTTTCGAGAGCATCCTGCCCGGCTCCCTGGTGAGCACCTGGGCGGATTGGGACTCCATCCCCGATGTGGACGGCCTGGCCGCGGGCATGGCGGACGTCAAGGTGCAGATCCAGATTTCCACCGACGGCAGCACCTGGGGCGCCTGGCAGGACCTGCGCCCCGGCCAGTATTACGCCTGGAAAATCAACCTCCGGCTGCTCTTCACGATCTATCAAGCCGGGGTTACCCCGCTGGTTTCCGAATTCAACTGGCAGGTGGGCCAGTAATGGCCCCGTAGGGGCGGACCTATGTGTCCGCCCTAGCCAGTGGCCAGTGGCCATTTTTGATTTTGCCTTTACTGATTACTGATTACTGATCACTGATCACTCCATAGGAGGATCGATTATGTCTCAAAATCCCCTGGTAGTCCCCGACGGCAGCGGCGCCGCGGTCCGCGCCGATATCAATCTGGCCCTGGACACTCTCAACACGCTCAATTCCGGCGCCGGCGCGCCCTCCAACCCCGAGGCCTACATGCTCTGGGCCGACACCGGCACCGGCTACCTGAAGCAGCGGAACGCCGCCAACAACGCCTGGGTGGCCCTCCGGCCCCTCGACCCGAGCGTGCCGTTGGCCACCAATAGCGGGAACGCCTACAGCATCACCCTGGCCCCGGCCATCACCGCCTACGTCGGGGGCGTCGTCTATAAATTCATCCCCAACGTCAACAGCACCGGGGCCGCCACCCTGAACATCAACGGCCTGGGGGCCATCTCCATCCCCGGGGCCACCCTTACCGCCAACCAGCCGGTGCTGCTGATCTATGACGCCACCGACAACGTCTTTGTCATGATGGGAGGCGCGGGCGCCCAGGGAATTCCTCACGGGATGCAGTTATTCACCGCCTCCGGCACCTTCATTCCTGCCGCCGGGATAACCAAGGTGTGGGTAATAGTAGTAGGGGCCGGAGCAGGTTACGATAGCGGTCCTACATACGCCGACGGCGGCTATGCAGAAGGGATTATATCAGTTACTGGAAATGTACCGGTGACGGTAGGCGTAGCGCAGCACAATGCTCCCGGGGGTACCTCTTCATTTGTCGGTAGCACCACTATCTCAGCAACCGGAGGAGGCGTGGGCGGAGGAGGCCAGGGAGGAACTGGTTCCGGCGGGTCTATCAACCAGACTGGCCAGAGCAATGTTGTTGGGCCTGGGTGGATAGTAGCGGGGGCGGCTCATGGAATGGGCAACTGGGGACAACCTATTAACAATGGGGTGGTTCTGGTGATTTGGTAGGGGCAATGGCATCACCGTTCCAGGTCTTCAACTACATCATCAAATATTAACGTAGGGGCGGACCCATGTGTCCGCCCCCGGGAGCGTCCCATGCAAAAACTGCTTTTCGACCTGGCCAAGATCCTGGTTATCAACATCATTGCCTGCACCGTGGCCCATTTCATCCACAGCGCCTGGATCAATAAGACTGTTGCGGAAGCGGCCGCCGCCGTCGCCGATGACGTTATGTAGGGCGGGAAAGCGAAGCGCATCCCGCCATTTAATAACTGTAGGGGCGGCTTCTAGCCGCCCTGTGGGCCGGGAAAGCATAGCGCCTCCCGCCATTTTCCCAGGAGATCTCAATCATGGATGAACGCCTTCCCAACTGCCCGGACCGCACCTGTACCTGCCTCACCAGCTTCGCCGGCCGCGTCTGCTTCGGCCGGCTGCCTGCCCCGCTGCCCGATGGGGATCTTCTCAATACCCACCGGCGCTGCGAAACTGAAGGCGGCGGTGACGATCATGGCGACGCCGATACCCAGGAATTCAACCTGGCTGACGCCTATTATGAGGTTTCCGGCTATGCCCTGGCCATCCGCCAGGTCCTGGACCTGCACCTCTATAACCCCGGTCCGGATCTCGACATCGCCGATCCCATCGGCCGCCTGGTCGGCAAGCTGACAGGGAAATAATGTTGCCAGCCCACCGCTGGCGCCAGGATCATAATCGGCTGCACCTAAGCCTCAAGGCGGCGAGATTTTGGGGAAGGCAATGGTCTATGCCTCCCCCTTTCTTGCACATAAAAAAGGCGCCTTCAGGCGCCCTCACTCCCCCCAAAATCCAACAATCGTTTGATTTATGCTTCCATCTTTTTTTACTCATTTCTCGCGTTTCTGCCCCTCATTTCTCGCGTCCCGCTAAAGCCCGAGGGCTATCCTGCCCCCAGCCTGTACTCATTACCCTGGAAAAACTCAAGTCTTTGGACCAGGGGGAGCTGGTGGTTCTGGTGGATACGGACACCTCCAAGGAG
>Ga0116137_1002789_pt1 | contig 10012 bp, 9 predicted proteins | sample June2015DPH_20_1_3_FD_88973 | JGI IMG/M metagenome (GOLD analysis project Ga0116137, IMG submission 88973) | Peatland microbial communities from SPRUCE experiment site at the Marcell Experimental Forest, Minnesota, USA - June2015DPH_20_100 | ecosystem: Environmental > Terrestrial > Soil >...
GGAGAAAGAGACGGGTGAGGCCGGCATAGCTGGCTGAGCGGGGGCAATCGCGCGCTGACGCTCTTCGTGAGGACCCACAGAGAGAGGTCGCGCGTCCGCGAGAGGGGTTCTCCGACGGCATCACTTTACCACTGGACCAATTTCCGGGGGCAAGGTCACTTGCCGCACCCTATTACCATCCAATACCTTACCGGATTGGCCCCGATTCGGGGCGGAGTCCCCCATGGGTCTGTTACGGCCGAGTGACTGGACACCAGCGGCATTGCAGATTTCGTGAACAGACCTCTTGACAATACAATGCAGATGGTACACTTTAGCATAAAGGAAATGGAGAACGCCGATCTTCATACCGCCTCCCCATCGAACGGGTGCTCGCCCCAGCAGCTGCGGTGAGCCTGACCGGAGTCCCCCATGCTCGCAACCTCGCCCCCGATTCAGCAGTTCGAGGCCACCTGCCGCGCCCAGGGCCTGCCCGTCACCGTGCAGCGCCGCCGGATTCTGGAGGCCCTCCTGGGCCGGACGGATCATCCGACGCCTGACCAGGTCTACGGCACGGTCAAGGACACCCTTCCCGGCGTGTCGCGGACCACGGTCTACCGGGTGCTGGAGATGCTCACCAGCCTCGGAGTGCTCACAAGGGCCTGCTCCCCGGGGGCCGCGACTCGCGTCGATCCGCACACCACCCGCCACCACCACCTCGTCTGCCGGCGGTGCGACCGCCTGATCGACGTGGGCGATGCGGCGGTCGCGCACCGGATCCGCCCGCCCGACGTTCGGCGCGAGGGGTTCGCCATCGAGGATTACTCCATCTACTTCACCGGCCTGTGCGCCGCCTGCCAGGAAACCGACACGGGATCCCGTCGGTCAGGGCGGCCGGCGCGCCGGTCGGGCCGGAAGGGGAAGACCGCGAAACGCACGGCGCCGCGGCCCTGAGGCGAGCCACCCGGCTGCGGCGTGACACCTCGCAACATCGCACCATAGAAAAGGAGAAAGCCCATGAGCGAGCAGAAGAAGAAGTTGACCACCGTCGCCGGCGGCACGTCGAACCTTGACTGGTGGCCGAACCAGTTGCGGCTGGACATCCTGCACCAGCATTCCTCCAAGTCCAATCCGATGGGCGAGGACTTCAACTATGCTGAAGAGTTCAAGAGCCTCGATCTGGCGGCTGTGAAGAAAGATCTCGCAGCGCTGATGACCGACTCGCAGGACTGGTGGCCGGCGGACTTCCGTCACTACGGACCCTTGTTCATTCGCATGGCGTGGCACAGCACCGGCACGTACCGCACCGGTGACGGCCGCGGCGGCGGCGGCAGGGGCCAGCAGCGCTTCGCGCCGGTCAACAGTTGGCCGGACAACGTCAGCCTGGACAAGGCGCGTCGCCTGCTCTGGCCAATCAAGCAGAAGTACGGCCGGAAGATTTCGTGGGCCGACTTGATGATCCTCACGGGCAACGTCGCCCTGGAATCGATGGGATTCAAGACCTTCGGCTTCGGTGGCGGTCGCGAGGACGTCTGGGAGCCGGATCATGACGTCTACTGGGGTGCCGAGAAGACCTGGCTGGGTGGCGACAAGCGCTATTCCGGAGAGCGGGACCTCGAGAATCCGCTCGCTGCGGTGCAGATGGGCCTGATCTACGTGAACCCGGAAGGCCCGAACGGCAACCCGGATCCGATCGCCGCAGCCAGGGATATCCGCGAGACCTTCGCCCGCATGGCGATGAACGACGAAGAAACGGTTGCGCTGATCGCGGGCGGCCACACCTTCGGCAAGACCCACGGCGCCGGCGATGCGAAACATGTGGGGCCTGCTCCGGAAGCGGCCGACATCGAGGAGCAGGGCCTCGGCTGGAAGAGTCGCTTTGGCACCGGCAAGGGTGGTGACACGATCAGCAGCGGCCTCGAGGTCACCTGGACCACCACGCCCACGAAGTGGAGCAACAACTTCTTCTGGAACCTGTTCGGCTACGAATGGGAACTGACGAAGAGCCCGGCCGGCGCACATCAGTGGAAACCGAAGCATGGCGCGGGCGCCGGTACGGTGCCGGATGCCCACGACCCGTCCAAGCGTCACGCGCCTTCCATGCTGACCACCGACCTCGCCCTGCGGTTCGACCCTGTCTACGAGAAGATTTCACGGCGCTTTCTTGAGAATCCGGATCAGTTCGCAGACGCATTCGCCCGGGCGTGGTTCAAGCTGACGCACCGCGACATGGGTCCTCGCGCGCGCTATCTCGGCCCGGAGGTTCCTGCCGAAGAGCTCATCTGGCAGGACCCCATCCCCGCGGTCAATCACAAGCTGGTCGATGAACAGGACATTGCCTCCCTCAAGGCCAAGATCCTGGCTTCCGGTCTGTCTGTCTCGGAGCTGGTTTCGACCGCCTGGGCGTCGGCTTCCACCTTCCGTGGCTCCGACAAGCGCGGCGGTGCGAACGGCGCCCGCATTCGTCTGGCACCGCAGAAGGATTGGGAAGTCAACCAGCCTGCCCAGCTGGCGAAGGTGCTCAAGACCCTGGAGGGCATCCAGAGCGCGTTCAACAGCGCGCAGTCCGGCGGCAAGAAGGTCTCGCTGGCTGACCTGATCGTTCTGGCCGGTTGCGCGGGCGTCGAGCAGGCTGCGAAGAATGCTGGTCACGAGGTGACGGTTCCCTTCACGCCGGGACGCATGGACGCCTCGCAGGAGCAAACCGATGCGGCCTCCTTCGCCGTGCTCGAGCCGATCGCGGACGGCTTCCGGAACTACCAAAAGACCCGCTATGCCGTATCGGCCGAGGAGTTGCTGGTTGACAAGGCGCAATTGCTGACCCTGACCGCGCCCGAAATGACGGTGCTCGTGGGCGGCATGCGCGTCCTGAAGACCAACTTCGGAGGGTCCCAGCACGGCGTCTTCACCAAGCGGCCGGAGGCGCTGACCAACGACTTCTTCGTGAACCTGCTCGACATGGGCACGACGTGGAAGGCGGTTTCGAAAGACGCGGACGTGTTTGAAGGGCGCGATCGCAAAACGGGCGCGCTCAAGTGGACCGGCAGGCGTGTCGATCTCGTCTTCGGTTCAAACTCCCAACTCCGCGCCCTGGCTGAAGTCTACGGAAGCTCGGACGCGCAGAAGAAGTTTGTCGATGACTTCGTAGCGGCCTGGAACAAGGTGATGAACCTGGATCGCTTCGACCTTGCGTGATCTCACAGGAGACGCTCTGTGCCAACACCGCCCGCGCCATGGGGGACGCCCCCAAGGCGATCAAGCTCCGCCACATCGGCAACTGCCTCAAGGCTGATCCGGCCTATGGCAAGGGGGTTGCCGACGCCCTGGGTATCCCCCTGAAGGAGGTGCCCAGATAGGACGCAACTCACCCGTGACCGACTGGAGGAGGCCCCGCATTTGGGGGGGCCTCCTCCAACTTCCTGAAAGGAGAGACCGATGACATTGTCCAAGGCCCTGCAGGGTGCCCTGAACGACCAGATCCAGAAAGAGTACTATTCCTCGTATTTGTACCTCGCCATGGCAGCCCAGTTGGAAGCGCAGAACCTGCCAGGGGCGGCGAAGTGGACCCGGATCCAAAGCCAGGAAGAACTCACGCACGCGCTGAAGCTGTTTGACCATGTGGTGGATCGGGGCGGCCGGGTGACTTTGGCGGCCATTCAGCAACCGCCGACGGAATACGGCTCGGCCCTCCAGCTATTCAAAGAGGTGCTCAAGCATGAGCAGCAGGTGACCGCCTCCATCCATGCGCTCTATGCCCTGGCGGGCAAGGAACAGGACTACCCGGCACAGGTCATGCTGCAGTGGTTCGTCACGGAGCAGGTGGAGGAAGAGAAGAACGCCGCCCAGGTCGTGGAGCAGTTGAAAGTCGTGGGGGACAGCAAGACGTCCCTGATGCTCCTGGACCGGCACCTGGGGAAGCGGGGTGAATAGAGGGCGGGTGACGAATCATCCGAGTCACTAAGACCGGGCCCGGAAGCGGGCCATCCAATTGAGCGGCAGATCCCTCCCCACCCCGAGAAAGCCGCCCGGTCTCACCTCAATCGTCTGGCTCCTATCAGGAAGCGCTGGCCCCAAAAGACGACACCCCCGGAAAACCCTTCGCCCTCCGGGGGTGTCTAGCATTTAGCGGGTTAGCCGCCTCAGTTACCAATCGGTTACGTTTCTACCCCCTGCGTCAACCGAGGGCTCAGCCGCCTATCCTTGTAAGCTATTGGACTTTTGGGGTGCCGGAGGAGCGGACCCAGAAGAGGGTGAATCGATGCCGTCCATACCGGAAGGCGCTGCCGAAGTAGAGCCGGAGGGACTCCTTGGGTCGGAGGGGTGTTTTGCACAATTATGGTGCCGGGGGAGGGAATCGAAGTCTCATGAAGTCCCGATGTGACAGCCCGCCTCGCCCCAGCTTCTCGCCGAGGCAACCAGGTTAGACCCTGCTCACGCTGCGACTGGCCGCTTGGGATGTCTTTGGTTGCAGGCGGCTTGAGATCGCCTCAGAAAGTCGCAACAGTTCGTCCCCCCTTTTCGGCACTTCCGGGGGATCGCCGGGGGGAACTCGCACCACTTCTGCTGTTCTGTTGCGGGTGCTGGCGGGCCAATGTGCTGGATCGTAGTACCGGGGAGACGCAGAGGCAGCGTAGCTAGGAGAATGGCAAGGGCGTCACCGCGAGGTGGGGTCTGGAGGAAGCCCAATCCAAACGCCGGGGCGACGGACAGGAACAGGATACGACCCACGGTAAGGATGAATGCAATATTGTCACACTTGCCCAGATCGCAGTCCGCAACCCATCGATCTGCCAGGGCTCGTGTTTGCGCCGGCCGTCCAGACCGACTGTGAAACTTGGCTTGATGCTGAGCCAGATGTGCTTGTTATCATTGGGCTTTCCCAGCCAAGAGTGACGCTTGAACACGAATCCTTACCAGGGGTGAGGACGGCCTAGGGTTCGGCATACCGGCGGAGGCGGGCCAGCTCATCGGTGGGGTTAAATTCCAACGAAGGTACCAAATGAGACATGCGGTTGGAGCTAACGCCTTGTCCGGATAGAGGTTCCTGCCTTTATGCACCTCCCAAGATTATTGAGATAAACCGGCCATTTTTTCGGGAGGCTCGGGAGGTTCGAAGTCCCTTTAGGAATCGATAGTTAGTAAACGTGCCGTGTCGCCATTCGTTCCTTTGTTGGAGAACAACCCCTGACGACAAATTGGCAGCGCAATAGGAAGCGATAAAAAAGCAATACCAGGCTAGAACCAACTCCAATTGGACGGCATATACTTACTATAGTTAAGTTGCCTGGGAGGGCGGCGTGGGGTCGCAGGAGAGAATCCTCGTTATCGATGACGACGTCGGCGTGTGCGAGGCTATCACCGCCGCACTGAATCGGCGGTGCGAGGTCTCCTGTGTACACACCGGCTCTGCCGGCATCGATGCGATCTGCAGTGGGCCTTTTGACCTGGTTTTCCTCGACTACGCGCTTCCGGATTTCCGCGGCACGGATCTCCTCAAGCTGATCAAACGGTTCTTTCCCTCCATGACCGTGGTCCTCATCACGGGCCAAGGCTCTGAAGACGTCGCGATTGAGGCGTTGCAGGGCGGCGCCAGAGATTACCTCCGGAAGCCGATCAATCTTGGTGAGCTCCTGGCGCGGGTCGACTCCCTGTTCGCGATTCGCCGGGGCGGCCAGGAGCGGCGGTCCAACGAGTATGTTCAGTTGCTGGAGGGCGCCCTGCCGGGTGCACCCGAGGAGCCGAGTCGGGCCCGGTCAATCGCGCGGGCTGTGCGGTATATTAGGTCGAACCTGAAAACCCCCCTCAGCCTCGAGGCAGTCGCCCGCGTCGCCGGGATGAGCAAGTTTCACTTTTGCCGACGCTTCAAGGCGGTCATGGGCTGCCCCTTCCGGGAATTCCTCGCGCGCACGCGAGTGGCCCGGGCGAAAGAACTGCTCCGCGACCGAGAATACAAGGTCGAGGACGTTGCACGGGAGGTCGGGTTTCGCGACCCAGCCCACTTCAGCCGGGTATTTCGGGAGGTTGAACACCTTCTCCCCTCCGAGTATCGACGTCTCTTGGTTGCCTCGCCGGGTAGCCGAGTTATGGAATCTCAGCGGCCTGGAGACTAACGCGATTCCGAGAGGTGCCGCGCGTGGGGACCTCGGATCATGTTGGGATAGCGTTCCTTCCGTTCCGTCGGTCTGCGACCGAATGATTGAGATCCTTCGAGGATAAGATCGCAGAGGACGAGTAAGATTGACGGCCGCCTGCCGGAAAGGCTAGATGCCACTGCTGGAGTTCTTTCAGAAAGAGTATGGAGGTCTCTCAGCGACGCGGCTCGCCTTCCTATTATGGGCCAATGAGGTTGTGGAAAGCGTAGGGGATTTGCGGGACGGCGTTGTCCAAGGTAACTCTCGCGCCAGTCGTTCTGCACAGCGCCACGGCCGTTGGCTCTAATGATGGGATGTCTTTGACAGAGTCAAGACCATTCGTAGTTGAATATCCGAAGGGGTTTCCCGCATGGCTATGGAATTTCTCGTTATCTCAATTGGAATAGCTGAAAACCGCTGGCCGATTCGTGAACGTTTTTGAAGGGGAGCGAGGAAGGAGGAGGCGATGTCAGACGCGGCCACGACGACCAACATCTTGACCGGCAATCTCGGCAACATCCTCAATTTCCTGTCTGCGGCCGCAGGGCTCGGCACGGCGGCTATGGGTTTGGTGGACTCGACTAAAGTCTTCGGCGGCGGGCCGTCCAATTTCGGCTTCGGCTACATTGAGAAGGCGCTCGCGCCCTTCTTCGTCCCGGCGCCTGGGGGACCGACCGTCTTCGGCAGGGCCGAGGCCCTGCGGACTCTCAGGGCCAATTGGCTCAACGGCGTCGCCAAGGCGGACCAGAAGGCGAAAGCCAAATCCCTCATCCATCTCGGCCTGACACAGGGCAACGCCGCCGCGTTGGCGACGGCCGCCGGAGTGGATGCGGCAAAATTGACCGCGCTGGCGCAGAAGACGGCCAATGGCACGAAGGCGGAGCCGGATGAAATCAACGTCCTCGGCCAGTTCGACGCTATCGTCAGCGCCGTGTTGGATGCCGCCTATGAGCGCGGGGACCAGAAATATCGCAACGCGTCCAAGTTTCTCGCGATGCTGGTCGCGACACTCCTGGGCGTGATTGGCGGCTGGGTCGTCTATGGCAGCGGCATGTCGGGCGGCCAGTTCGCCCTCTGCCTCGTCGTCGGGCTCAGCGCGACGCCGCTGGCGCCGGTGGCAAAGGATCTGGCAACCTCGCTTCAGGCGGCGGTGACCGCCGTCCGCGCGGTGAAAGGGTGAGCCCGGCGATGACCTACTTCCTCAATTTCCGTATGCAAGACGTCGGCGGGGCCGTCGTTGGTCCCTACCTTCTCGAAGGCGACGGCACCGCTGTCCCGCCGGCCTTATCCGTCATCCCCTCGGCGCAGGTCCCGTCGATCGTCGACGGCAAGACCCTTCTGTTCGCCACGCACGGCTTCAACGTCTCTTACCACGAAGGCGTGTGCGAACTGGGATTGCTCGACAGGTATCTCAATCTCGCTTCGCCGAACCTCTTCATCGGCGTGCTGTGGCCGGGAGATTCGTGGCTGCCCATCGTCGACTACCCGTTCGAGCGCGGGGCCGCGCTGGAGTGCGGCGGGCGCCTAGCCACTTTCTGCAACGATTGGTGCGCCGGGGCGCAGAGCCTCTCCTTCCTCTCGCACAGCCTCGGCGCGCGCCTGGTGCTCGAGGCGGTCGCACACCTCGGCCGCCAAGCCCAGTCGGTCTGTCTCACCGCCGCGGCAATCAATCGGGATTGTCTGACAACGGAATATGCGGACGCGGCCGGCAATTCCGCGCTGATCTCGGTCCTAGCATCCCACAGGGACGACGTCCTCAAGATCGCCTTCAGCGTCGGCGACCCCTTCGCCGATTTGCTGCACGATGACCATACCCCCTTCCAGGCGGCGCTCGGTTCCAAGGGGCCGCCGACGCCGGCCCCGCAGCCGGTGCGCTATCCCTGGCAGATCCCCGATTCGAACAATTACGGCCACCACGACTACCTGCCCCCTGCCCAGGCGGGCGCGCTTCCGCCCCCGCCTGACGCCAAGTGGCCTCAGGCAGCCGATTTCATGAGGCGGGCCTTTTTTGGACAGCCGCAGACCTGGCCGCCACCCTAGCGCACGGTTGCCCAACTTGGGGTCGGTTGACGAAAAGGAAAAATTGTACGCCAACGATGGAGGACACTCACCGTTCGAGGTAGCCCTGCCCTTTGGGCTAGCCGTTTGGGCAGGGAGGAATCGAATCCTTGCCAGGGGAACTTGATCTGTAGACGAGACTTCTGGAGGCGCCCGCTGCGATCTAATCACACCCTAATGAATGGAGGATGGTAAACATGAACAAGTTGGTCGCGCATTCAACGATGGTGTTATGGCTCGCCGTCATATGCGCCGGTTGTGGCGCGGTGTCGCTCAGCCAAGTCCAGCAGTTCGGAGTCGCATCTTCATCGCTCGGCGAGCACGCACGGAAGGCGTTCGACCTTGCGGCCACTGCCAGTGTCGACCGAAACATCTACGACGTCGCCGGTGACCCGAAGAAGGGGCCGACCGATAGCACCTTCGAAGGGCTGTTCACCGGAGACGTTGGGATTCCCGGTGGAAAGGAGAAAGCCGAGCGCCTGGCCGTTCGCCTGCGTGTCCTCGATCAGCTTACCAATTACTCAAGCGCGTTACAGCAGCTTTCGGAGGCCAACTTTGCAAAGGACATCGATGCCGCGACTACGGACCTCAACGGCTCCCTCGTGGGACTGCGTGAGACGTACAAGAAGGCGTCGGGGAATAACCTGGCGATTAGCGATGCAGATATCGGGATCATCGCGACGGCGGTCAACGCGATCGGCAAGGCGGTTGTTGAGGTAAAGCGGCGCGAGGCGATCAAGACAGTTATTGTAAAGGCTGACTCGGCCGTCCAGAGTGCGACCAAGCTCATCGCGTCGGACCTCGGGGGCGATTCGGACCTTGCTAGTTTTGTCAAGGAGGCATTGAGCAATAGTCGCGGCTCGGTGCAGCAGGCGTATAACCTCGAGAGGACGCGGGAGAATTCCACGTTTGACGTTCGCTATGCGATGCTGGTGCGGGCCCGACAGATCTACGATGCCGAGATCGCGACCCCCGCGTTCTTCACGGCAGTGAGCGAAGGCGCCACGGCCGTCGGCAAGGCCCATCAGGCGCTGCGGACGGCGGTGGAGGCCGATAACTTCTCATCGCCGGAGGCAGCAAAGCTAATCGGTGAGCTCGAGGTCTACGTAAAGTCAGTACAGGATTTCTACAAGAGCATACAGGCAAAAAGTAGCTCATAGCAGCCCCCAGAAGACTTTGACGAAAGGAGAGACTCCATGGCGACGACGATTCGCTCTGGCATCAGCGATCTGGTGAACGCACTCAACAAGGTCCGTAACAACACAACCGTGGCTCAGGAGCAGAGCGATCTGCAGAAGATCATCAACGCATTGTTCACCCTGTGGCAGGGGGTAATCTACGACCAGCTCGACAATACGGACGCCGACTATAAGGCGGCCATCGATTCGCTGAACGACGCCGAGAAGATCGCGACGGCGGCGTTGACGGATCTCAACCAGGTCGCCGACGCGATCAAGGCCGCGACGGCGGCCGCGCAAGCCGTCGACAAGGTCGTGAGCTTCGCGGCCAAGTATCTCAAGTGATCTTTATCGAAGCACGCTGCGGGCTGGCCAAACACTGACGGTCCGCATTTAATTCTCTCCCCGTCCTTATGAAAGGGGGGCGGCGAGAAAATTCGGACCGAAGCAAGGTCATCGGCTGGGCATAAACAACGGGTGGGATAATTCAGGTCATAAACAACCGAGCGGTTGTTTACGGGAAATAGGGCCTCCCCGACACGGCTGGTCGCAACACCTCCGACGTAGCCACATTTCACCAGTCCGGCAGTCGTCATCGCCAGTGAGAGCTGGTCTGGGGCTCCCCCTCGGAGAGAGGCCGGCCTGAACGCTTCCCACCCCACCACC
>Ga0116137_1002792_pt1 | contig 9999 bp, 12 predicted proteins | sample June2015DPH_20_1_3_FD_88973 | JGI IMG/M metagenome (GOLD analysis project Ga0116137, IMG submission 88973) | Peatland microbial communities from SPRUCE experiment site at the Marcell Experimental Forest, Minnesota, USA - June2015DPH_20_100 | ecosystem: Environmental > Terrestrial > Soil >...
CTTGCCAAGGTTGAAGTCGCGGGTTCGAATCCCGTTTCCCGCTCCAGAGGCGGCATAGCCAAGAGGTAAGGCAACGGTCTGCAAAACCGTTATTCTCCGGTTCGAATCCGGATGCCGCCTCCAATTATTCCAGGTAGTTACGATAGCCGTGGCTACCTTTTTTATTCTCAGGTTGCGTATAGGATGCGTTTCAGCCCGGGCAAAAAGGAAAGCATTGGAGCAATTTTCGTTTTCAAATTTTTCACAGGCAAGATGGAAAAGTTCTGAAAATTTAGTCATAAATGGATCCCATCCCGAACTCGGAAGTTAAGCCCTGCAGGGCCGATGGTACTACGTGGGTAACTGCGTGGAATAGTAAGACGCCGCCAGATTTAATTTCATAGCAGTGAGCCCGACTTGACAGAGTCGGGTTTTTTTATTTTTAGCTCTGTTTTCTGACAGTTTTAAAAAGGACTTGACTTTCCAATACGAATGTGGACAGAATCTATTCAATCGGCTGCAAGTGATCTAATTAAGTTGATTTTTCTGGTTTTAAACCATTTAGAAATTATTTAAACTGTAATTTGGAGTTTATAATGCAAGGATCAATTGATTGGATTGCAATAATTTCTATTACTGCCTCACTCGTCGCGATTATGATTGGTGGCTTCGCGATTTGGTTGGCAGTTACTTTTTATCGGATGTCTGATTAGGAGTGCAAATGAAATAAAGAATTCTGCAGGAGATATAAGGAAAGCAGTTGAAAAATTAGAAGCTATATTTGATAGAATGTATACTGATACCTTTGGAATTATGAAGGATACTGTTACTGATATGAGACAACATGTTTGGAAGGAACCTGTTGTTTCTAAACAGGAATCAGAGGAATATGAAAGGCGTTTTGATGAGCTAAGAAGTAAATTGTCGAAGGAAGTAGACGATGCTTTACTAAAGCAAGAAGGAACTGATAGAAAAATCGATGACTTAAGACAGGATATTAGGCGTATTGTAGAAGAAACCATTAATAAAACTAGAAAGGTAGATGGAGAAATAAAAGAGAAAAAGATAAGAGCAGAAATTATAGAAGCGATAAAAGAATTAACCTTGAATGATAAGATACCAACTGCTACTAGTATCTCATCCAAAATAAATATAGATATAAAAGAGCTTGTGCTGGAACTGTTTAAACTGGCGAGAGAGAAAAAAATTATTTGGAAAACCCTTAAAACAAAGTCAGCTCTTCGGTTTGATGAGCCAATCGAAATTCTTAATTCGAAGGATATCCCCGAGGATAATTAGGAGATAATTTATCCCACCCAGGAATTCTACTGAATGACCACCCCCTACCCCCCATACGTTTTCCAAGCCAAAAATCGCTCAATACCAGACGAATAAACGGGTGGTCTAAGCTCTTGAGAAGCCCGTAGCTGTGCGGCAAAAGCTAATTGAATGTCAGAGATGCTTGTAGCAGAATCTTCGGATATCTGGCTGTGGTTTCAAGGTATCAAGGATTAGCAAATATGGAAGGAAGGTCAACAAGAGTGCAACTCTGGCAAAGCAGCGGGTTAAAAAAGAATAATTCATTTTGTCCAGAGCTGATCTTTAGGCCGCGTCCGGGATGTGAGGTTTCTTTTTCGGTCGTCCTCCCCGTTTGCCGTTCCTCCGTGAAGCGGCGGTTTTAGCTGCCGAGGTTGACCGTCCCCCTGTCTTGCCCAACTGCGAAGCCATCCATCTCTGCGAGCCAAGAAACCCTTCCAGAAGGCCGGGCAAGTAAAGATCGGCGTCAAGGTCTGGGAAGTGTATGCCGAAGCCTGACGGTGAAATCTCGATTTTGCTAAGCTGTTGCGGCTTGGCTTCTTCGAGCCCTTGCGCGGTATGCGGCTTGAACGCGATTGACAAGCCTGTGCTCAGGTCGATTACCAAGCGTCCGATGCGACGGTCATAGCGCACTGCTACAGCAGTCGGCGTTTTGGCCAGTCGTGCTGATGCCCGCTCGTTTGCGGCTTCGATTTCGTCTTTAGGGCAATTCATGAATCCTGCTCCATTCGGCGCATAAGTGCGCTGTTCTTTCCGCCAAAGCCGCCTTGATCTTTGAAAGCTCACTCGCCGGAAAACTGTAATTCTCCCGTAATTCCGGCGGTCCTTCGGGGCAATTGAGCTTGAAGACGGCTTCACAGCCATTGCCTATAACATGCACGTGGGCCGGTCTGTGGTCGTTCGGGTAAATCACAACACGCAGACCGCCAATCCGGTCAACAGTTGACATTATAGCATAAACCTAAGCGCTTGGGTAGTTTTTTAAAGGGTCTGAAACCAAATTAACTGCAAATTAGCTGACTATGGACAAAATAGCACGAATTGTCCAGTTATTAAGAAGCCAAGTTCAGTAAGCTGTCCTTTGAATCTGCTATCGCTATTCGCCGAACACATCCCGCCGCAGAGCTATATAGATCGAACATCCACTTGGTCTCGGCCACGCAGGAAAAATTGAGGGGTGGTACATGCGAAGCTTGTGGTCAACGGGCAGAGAAGACCGACGGCCCCGCGGCCTTGACTCTAGGCGTCCACCATCCTCTCCCCGCTTGGCACGGCCTGGCCCCGACGTACCCCTGTCCTTGTCCCATTCATCAGGCCCCAAGAGGGCCCCCCCCGGGACGGGACTCCTGCCCCCCCTGGTCAATATGAGTGCCATGGAAATTTATTCAATTTTCAATCAAGGGGCAAGAGCAGCAGACACCCCCTGGTATGAGGCCACCCCCAAATTTTAAGATTACAAATTATCCCTGGTCGGCTGGGCATCTATGCCGGTGAACACCCCTCGGAAATGCGTCACGCATCTTCTAGAGAGGCGAATGTATTATAATTTCGGGAGAATCCATAAAACCCTGAGAGTGACCCCTGCGATGGAGGCGGGAGCGACAGATCATGTTTGGACCTTGGAAGAAATCGCAGCCCTAGCGGATTAATTAGGAATTGACAGGACTTACAAATGATGAAATGATTGCCCCCAGGGTGCTTGGCATAATAATTTGAGAAAACCTCAAATTAGAAGTTGACTTTTCCGCAAAAATGCCGATATTAACACTTGAAGAAGCTCGCAGTACCATTCGTAAAATCCTTCAGGGAGATACGGGGTGCATTCAGCCGTCCCCCTATTGTCGCCAGCGGATGATAGAGCGGCAAGTTTTCATGGAGGATATTTTTCACGTTCTTCATTGGGGAGAATTAAGCCCAGGAACGCACCCCGGAGACGCCGAAAACAATGTTTTTCGGGCCGCTGGCGCTGATTTGGAAGAAGTCCCATTGACTATCGTAATTCGAATCATTGTTGCTCGAAAATTCATTGAAATCGTTACGGTATTCGGGGAAACACATGACAAAACATAATTGCCTTCGTTGCGGTGAAGTTTACCAAACCAGAATCGGAGACTACCATTACCTCGAATCCGGCCTTGATAGTCTTTGGATTAGCGGAATAGAAATATATAGGTGCGCCTGTGGTGAATCCGGTGCCATACCGCAACCGCTAAAAATTCATCGTGCAATTGCTGAATGCTTGCTTCAGAAGGAAACCCCTTTATCCGGGAAAGAAATCCGATTTCTGCGAAAACATATGGCTATGAAAGCTATTGATTTTGCAAAATTAGTGGGGGTAGATAATGCCACAGTTTCCAGGTGGGAAAATGAAAAGGATAAACCCTCTGATATTGCCGACCGTGCTATCCGGTTATTTTGTGCGGTTCGGCTGGGATATAAAGGGGCAAAACAATTAATTGATGATATTTTCCCTAAAATTGACCCACAAAAACAAACTACCCCTATTTATATTGCCGCCGATCAGCTTGAAAATTTTTCATGCGCCAAGGAATGTCGATAAACCTTGACTCAATACGACCATACATTAGCGGCCTCCGGGCCTCTTTTTTGTTCTCGTTCCCAAGGAGCACTTGGGAACGCCATTATGGTCTAAGTTGCGCTTTGGACTGCAAAGCAAAGCTTTGTAAATTATTAGGTTCCCAGGCGCAGCTTGGGAACCAGATAAACTAAGGATCTTGTATGGGCCCCGGGAGTTGAACCCCCTGCGGCTGGTTTTTTCGCGCCTCGAACCTAAGGAAAGCTGACTTCTGCCTCCGGTGGTTCCACTTCCGGCGGAAACTCGGCGAAGGGAAAGGGCCGCTGGCTGCTGTTGAGAGAGAAATAGCGCCATATCCGGTATTCATAGGAAATCACCCGGTTGGCGAAGGAGCGCAGCGGTTCGCTGTGCTGCAGGGTGATGGGCAGAAGGGCGAATTGAAACAGGGTGGTCAGGAGAACCAAGGAATTACAGATTTCGCAGATGGGCAGAAAAAATAGGGTGTATAATAACCAGATGGCAATCTGTTTGCGGGATCGGGGTTCTTGGGTCTGAGCGTTCATAAAACCTCCTTAAGGTTATTTCTATCAGGTGCAGTGCGCTGCCGCTGGCCTTTTCCTGGAAGCTATGGCAAAACCTGATTCCACTGTCATCCTGAACAGAATCTAAGGTCACTAAAAATACGAGATTATTCGCTTCGCTCAGAATGACATTTTTGGGCGGACCAAGGTTTTGCCATGACTCCTATCCTTGTTCTCGTTCCCAAGGAGCACTTGGGAACGCCATTATGGTCTAAGCTGCGCTTTGGACTGCAAGGCAAAACTTTGTAAATTATTGGGTTCCCAAGCGCAGCTTGGGAACCAGATAAACTAAGGATCTTGTATTGGCCCCGTGAGTTGAACCCCCCGGCGCTGTTTTTTCACGCCTCAGTCCTAATGAAATCTGACTTCTGCCTCCGGAGGTTCCACTGCCGGCGGAAACTCGGCGAAGGGAAAGGGCCGCTGGCTGCTGTTGAGAGAGACATAGCGCCATATCCGGTATTCATAGGAAATCACCCGGTTGGCGAAGGAGCGCACCGGTTCGCTGTGCCGCAGGGTGATGAGCAGAAGGGCGAATTGAAACAGGGTGGTCAGGAGCACCAGGAAATTACAAATCCCGTAGATGGGCGGAAAAAGAAGGGTGTACAACAGCCGGATGGCAAACCGGTCGCGGGACCGGGGTTCTTGGGTCTGAGCATTCATAACGCCTCCTTAAGGATATTCTATCAAGTAAACTGCGCTGCCGCTGCCTTTTTACTAGAAGCTATTGCAAAATCTGATTTCACTGTCATCCTGAACAGAATCTAAGGTCACTAAAAATACGAGATTCTTCGCTTCGCTCAGAATGACATTTTTGGGCAGACCTGGGTTTACAATAGCTGCTAGCAGGTGAACTGCGCTGCCGCTGCCTTTTCCATTTTAACCCTCCTTCCCGGGAAATTGAAAGCCTGCCGGCAATAATTCCTTCAGGTTCATTTCCACCAGGCCGTCCGGGCCTGGAAAGATGATGAGGGCCTCTGCCCCGAACTCCCGGATAACCTGGCGGCAGGCGCCGCACGGGGGGGAGTCCGCCCTCGGGTCGCTGACCACCGCCAGGGCCTGAATTTTCAGGTCCGGGCCTTCGGCGGCCGCGGCCGCGGCGATGGCCACCCGTTCGGCGCAAAGGGTCAGACCGAAGGAGGCGTTCTCCAGGTTGGCCCCGGAGAAGATGGCGCCCCGCCCGGTCAGGAGGGCCGCGCCCACCCGCAGCTGAGAGTAAGGGGCATAGGCCTTGGCCACAGCCCGCCGGGCCGCCGCCAACAGCCGGGAGCGCAGACCAGCGCTAATCATGTGAGAGTCCCTCCTGCAGGAAAGATGCCTTCGCCTCCACCAGGGAGGACCTGGGGGCGCCATTTTTGATTTTATAGGGAGCGCCATTCATTTTTTCGTTAATCTATCAAAATTCTGGGACTGAGTCTTGGCAAACTCCCCCTCTCTGTGAGGAGAGGGGGCTGTAGGGGCGACTCGCTGGGTCGCCCCAGGCCACCCCCACCTGGTGTCTCCCCTCAAGGGGAGGGAATTAAAGGCTGGCGGCCACAGGCCGCCCTGGAAGGGCTATGATATGGTGGGCAAGTGCCCACCTTACATGAACCTGCACAGGCGAGACGCCTGTGGCACCAGAAATGACGGCGGCCACAGGCCGCCCTAGAAAGGCGACCCAATCACAGGCTGGAAGCCTGTGCCAAAATGTCGCCCCTACGCCTCCCACCTCGCAGGGGGATGGAATTTTGCGGTATTTTGCAGGGTGCCGGGGATGCCCTTGTTATTTATGTCGTTATGTCTAGTTTCTTTGCCGGAAAAAGAAAGCCGGCGCCAACGCCGGGGCCACCCCGGATTGACCACCGAAACCCTTAATCACTGCCAGCTATATTATCCCGGTTCTGAAATGTCTTGGGGAATGGGCGCCTTATCCAGCAAATTTGAGATTAAATCGACAAACGAGACCTTATAGGGCGGCCTAGGGCCGCCGGAATTGAACGATCCTGGATTTGACGAACTGCCCGGCCCAGCGGCATGCTGGAGGAGGTGAAGTTTTTTCTTTGCCTTTGGGTCCGATTATGTTTATATTTTGCTAAATTAGCCCACGAGCGTTGGAGTCACCCCGGTCCGGGACTCGACGCCCTCGCCAAGGAGTAGAGCCGCATGAACAAGTCGCAGCTAATCGAAGGCCTGGCCAAAGCCGAGAACATCACCTTGAAAAAGGCGGAAATGGTGGTGAACGCCGTTTTCGAGAACATGGTGGAGGCTCTGGTGCAGCGGGAACGCATCGAAATCCGCGGCTTTGGCAGCTTCAAGGTCAAATTTTACAACGGCTACAAGGGCCGGAATCCCAAAACCGGGGACCTCATCAAGGTAGAGGGCAAGAAGTTGCCCTTCTTCAAGGTCGGCAAGGAGATGCGGGAACGCGTCGACCGCTGAGGCCGGTTTCGCTGCCCAATTTCACACCTGGCCGTGCTAGATGGGGAACTAGCGGTGCCCTGTAACCCGAGAACCGCTTATGCGGGGTTGAAGTCCCTTCTTGAGGGTCGCAGCGCCTCCGATGCCGGTTGACCGGGACGGCGGATTGGACCCTGCGCAACAGACGCTCGTGAACCCCGTCAGGTCCGGAAGGAAGCAGCGGTAAGCGAGGCGGTCGGTGTCGTGGTGGTTACTAATCTATAAACCCCCTGGCCAGCCGCGCCGGCGGTGGCGGATTCGAAGAAGGGTGCACGGCCAGGTGAGCTTTTATAATTCTTTTCGGATTCGGCAAATTCTTCAAGAATCCCTCGCGTCGTTGGGCGCTTATAACAAGAAATTTGACCCATGAAATTTGATAAATACTTCGACAGACAGTTCCTCATCGGAAGTATTGCATGCTAAGTGGAAGACTATGACTGGCCAAAAAGAAGATAAAAACCCTAAGATTAAAGAAATCATCAAAGGTTTGGAAGAGTTCCAAACTAATATGACGTCAAAAATCGATACCCTCCAGAATCTGGTGGAGGTCAACAAAAAGGAGCTTAAGAGTCAAATAGATAAGATGCGTGACGGGCAATCCTTCTGACAATTTCCTTACTCTTAATTTGATGAAATCAAAAGCGCGTGGGTTATGCCCAGGCGCCTTTGATTTTCCTGATGTCCTTGGTGTCTTGGTAGTGATCTTTTTATCTTTTTGCCGCAGCCGGCGCCGGCTACGCCTTTAGCTTCCCCAGGACCCGGGTCAACTCCAGCATGACCCCCAAACCCTGGCGGCATTCGGGCCGGCGCATCTTCCAAAGCAGGCCGTAAGGCCCCACCGGCTCCACTTCCTCCAGACGCACCTCCAGGGGCAGATCCACCAGCTTTTCCAGGAACTTGATCAACCGCGGATTCGCCAGTTTCTTGACGATTTCATGAATCTCGACGAAGCCATCGCCGATGGTGTCGACATCCTCGGGAGTATAGTGGCTGGCCAGCTTGGCATACATATCCAGCATCGCCCCATTGATGCGGAAAATGCCTTGCTCCTCCAGGTGGTCCAGGTAGTCGATGATCTTGGGCACCGCCACCTTCAGCAGCGGCTCCATATCCTGCCACCAGTCCACCAGGTTTTCCAACTGCTCCAGGGACCAGGTGAGATATTTCAGGGTGGGCAACAGTCTCTTGAGCAAGGCAAAGAAGTCTTCCAACTGGAAGCCGACCTCCACCTCCGCCATGCCCTCATTCAGTTTCCTGACCGCGGGGTCCATCAGCAAGGAGAGGTCCCGGCCCAAATCCTGCAGATTTTCCCAGGGCCCGGTAAAGGCGGCCAACTGCGCCTCCACCCTGGCGACGCCCTCCAGCTTATCCTCAATGCGAGCCAAACGCTCCAGCAGCAGTTCCTCCTTGGTCATGGCCGCCTCCTTCGCAGGGGCAATTCGATATCCGGAGAGAGGATACCCCTCACCTTGCCGGCCATGACGAACTGGTTCTCCATGGGCAGGTGGCTGCCTTTGAGCATCAGATTAAAATAGACCCACCGGAACATCATCTTGCCGATGTAGTTGGCAAAGCTTTCTTTGAGCAGGTCCATGGGCCCCACTCCCGGGAAGGGAAATTTCCCCGGTAAGGGCTCTACCTTATAGTTGAAGTCGAGAAGGGACCCCTTCTCGTAACCCGTGGCCACCAGTCAGGTGGCGTGGCCATCGTAGGACGGCAACGCCGGCTTGCCGTCGATTTCCCGCACCAGGTTCTCGATAATGGTGTCGGCCTCGTAGTGGGCCACCGCCCCGGCCTTGGAAGTGGGAACATTGGTGGCGTCGCCGATCACAAAGACGTAATCGTAATTTTTGGCCTTCAAGGTATTGTGGTCGGTATCCACATAGCCCATGGGGTCGCCCATGCCGCTCGCGATGATGCACTGGGCCCCGAAGTTGGGTGGAATCGCCACCAGGAGATCGTAAGGGACCTCCTCATCCCCATAGGATTTGATGACCTTCTTGTCCCGGTCCACCTGGGCGATCTGGAAATTCGGGGTGACTTTGATATTTTTTTCCCTGCAGATGTTTCCCAGCACCCCCGCGGCCACCGGCTTGGTGAAGGCCGCGGACAGCGGCGTCACCAGTTCGATTTCAAGGTGGTCCCTTACCCCATGGGTGGTAAAAAACCAATCGGCCAGGAAGGCGAACTCCAGAGGCGCCACCGGGCATTTGAACGGCAGTTCGGCGATATTGATCACCACCCTGCCCTTCTCGAAATATTTCATCTTCTCGGCCAGGGCGATGGCGCCCTCCCGGCTATAGAAATTGTGGATGTCGGCGCCCATCCCATCGCTCATGCCTTCCACTTCCTCCGGCACGATACCGCAGCCGGTGGCCACCACCAACCAATCGTAGTCATATGACCCACCCTTGGTGGTGATCTGCTTCTTGACCGGATCGATCAGGCTAATTTCATCCAAAACAAAGTTGACCCCGGGGGGGATAAATTTGATTTTCGGCTTGACGCAGTCTTCCGGGGTGTAGATGCCGAAGGGGATGAAGAGCCAGCCGGGTTGGTAATGATGCTGCCAATCCCGGTCAATAACGGTTATCTCCCACTTGGATTCAGACAATTTCTGCCGCATCTTGCCGGCGATGATGGTGCCGCCGGTGCCGCTGCCCAGAATCACCAGTTTCTTCATGCCATGCGTCCCTCCGGTTGCCGGGAATGAGCCGCTTTACCGCAGCCTTAAACCGTTTTCTGGAACTCAAGATAAATACGAAAATAGAATTATCCATAGTTAAATCCCTAAAATACCCGGAAAAGTCTCAGTTCCTCCCACCAGTGGCCGGCTAACTGAGCGCCTTTCCGGCTAGATCGTTTTTTTCGCTTTTTTCGCTAAACGATAATCCACCCCGCCGGGGCGCCCGGCTTTTTTATCTCGGTTTCCGGCCGGCCCTGATGTTAAAATCGGCTCATGAATGACCTGTTATCCTCCATCAGGGCGCAAGCCCAGGAATTGGCCGGGGAGTTGGCCGCCCTGCGCCGGGATTTCCATCAGCACCCGGAACTCTCCCACCAGGAAGAGCGCACCGCCCGGGTGGTGGCCGACTATCTGAGAGGGCTGGGTCTTAAGGTGCGCACCGGCATCGCCGGCCACGGGGTGGCCGC
>Ga0116137_1002799_pt1 | contig 9983 bp, 8 predicted proteins | sample June2015DPH_20_1_3_FD_88973 | JGI IMG/M metagenome (GOLD analysis project Ga0116137, IMG submission 88973) | Peatland microbial communities from SPRUCE experiment site at the Marcell Experimental Forest, Minnesota, USA - June2015DPH_20_100 | ecosystem: Environmental > Terrestrial > Soil > Wetlands...
GCGGCGCGGAGATCGACCCGGTCAAACTTTCTCGCATAGCGCAGGAGCGCGCGGTCCCCGTTCCGCCGAATGTCATCGAGGATGGGGTGAACGGCCTTCTCCGCTTCAGCCAGCGTGGCCGTTCGCGCCTGAAGCAGCCTGTCGAGTGCGGCGGTATCACTACTGCGAATAATAGCAAGCATTAGACCACGATCTTATTCAGAGGATATTCGACGATGCCCTGCGCATTCGCGCTCTTCAGTCGCGGGATAATCTCGCGCACGGTCTTTTCCTCAATCACGGTGTTGACGGCGACCCAATCGGGGTCGCTCAGGTTCGAAATCGTGGGGCGCTTCAAGGCCGGAAGAACCCCCAAAACACTTTCGAGGTCAGCGCGGCGCACGTTGAGCATCAATCCGACTTTGCCTGAGGCCTCGATGGCGCCTTGCACCAGCATCACCAGCGTCTGGATTTTCTGGCGCTTCCAGGCATCCTCCCACGCGGCGGCGTTGGCGATGAGCTTGGTGTTCGATTCCAGGACCGTTTCCACGATGCGCAAACCATTGGCGCGCAACGAAGAGCCGGTTTCAGTGATTTCCACGATCGCGTCCGCCAGCACGGGAGGCTTGACTTCCGTCGCGCCCCAGGAAAACTCCACCTTGGCCTTGACGCCATTCTGCGCGAGGTAGCGCCGGGTCACGGCGACCAGTTCCGTAGCGATGATTTTCCCCTCCAAGTCCTTCACGCTCCGGAAGGGCGAGTTTTCCGGCACCGCGAGCACCCAGCGAACCTTGCCGAAGGTTTGCTTGGCGTAAACCAGGTCAGCAACTTCCACCACGCTCGCTTCGTTTTCCAGGATCCAATCCCTGCCGGTCAGGCCGGCGTCGAGGATGCCGTCTTCGACGTAGCGCGCCATCTCCTGCGCGCGGATCAGCATGCACTCGATTTCTTCATCGTCGATCGAGGGAAAATACGAGCGCGGATTGACGCTGATTTCGTAGCCGGCGCGGCGAAAGAGCTGCAGGGAGGCTTCTTGCAGGCTACCTTTGGGGATTCCCAATTTCAGCAGGCTCATGTCTGGCTCTCCGGGTGATCATCACCATAGACTTCCGCAGGATCGAATTCGCGCGGCAGGATCGTCTCCTCCCCTTTTTCGCTGACTTTGTGGAAGAAGCACGAGCGATAACCAAGATGGCAACAGCCCGGCCCGGTCAGGTCGGCTTGAACCAGCAGCGCGTCACGGTCGCAGTCCACGCGAATCTCGCGCACCAGCAGCCGATGTCCGGAGGTCTCACCCTTGGTCCACAGCTTCTGCCGCGTACGGCTGAAGAACGTCACAAATCCGGAGTTGAGCGTCTGTTGGTACGCCTGTTCATTCATGTATCCCAGCATCAGAACTTTTCCACTGCGGCGCTCCTGAACGACTACCGGGATCAGCCCGTCGTACTGGTATTTCAATGGCAACATGTGCTGCTCCGATAGATCAAAATGAAAAAGCCCGCTGATGTCTCGCGTCAGCGGGCTGCTTTGTCAATCTCGCTTGGTGGCTAAGCGTTCGCCCACTGACACGCCACCCCAGACGCAGAATGATGATGGTGATGTGCCAGTGCGCGCAACATGAATTTCTACATTACAATGGCAACCGAGAACCTGTCAACGAGGATTTCGTTGTGCGGTGCCGGCTTCTCGCATGGTGATGCGGAGCGCGCGGGTTCGGGACCGCCCGAAGGGGGTCTGCCTGCAATTCCAGGTGCCTGTGCTCGCGCATGCCTTCGCTCACGAGGGAAACGAAATGATCAGAGTCTGCGTGATGTATCCGAACGAGGAAGGCAACCGGTTCGATATAGCGTGCTACCACAACACGCACATCCCGCTGCTTCGGCAGAAGCTCGGGGCGGCCCTAAGGAGTCGCGGTGAAGCAGGGTCTCGGGGGCGCGACACTGGGATCGCCTGCACCCTACTTCGCGCTGGGACACTTGTTGTTCGAGTCCGTGGAAGCGTTTCAAAAGCCCTTTGCGCCCCACGCGCAGGCGATCATGGGTGATATTCCGAACTACTCGAACATTTGCGAAGTGAAACCCTAGAACCGGGCGGACGGGGAGCCTTTAGGCGGGCATATTGGCCTCACACTTCAAGCGGGTAGCGCGGAGTTGTTCTTGAACTCCGCGGTTTGCATACTCGGAACCGTCGAAGAGCCGCAGAGTTGAAGACCAACTCTGCATTGCAATATCGTGATTTCTTGTTTTCTTGGCAAACATCTTTCGTCGTGTGTGTAGGGCCACCCCTTGGGGCGGCCTAGGCCGGGGCAATCCGGCCCTACAAGACCCCACGTCATGTTTTGGTTGCGGCCAGAGGCTGCGCTACCCGCTTTCTTGCTCATCACTCGTGACTGCCCTTCCACCCCTTGTCTTTCCCCTTCTCCGGGTGCGTGCGAGAGCTACCGTTTAGGTGGTCAGAGAACAAGGGGAAGCTCCTTCTCAGCGTAGTCCTCTTTTGGCTGCCGGTTGTCCTCGCACTCGTGACGTCTCTGCGGAATTGAACCCGAGCGCGCCGCAAACAAAGTACTCCGAGTTCTCATGGGCCGCGCCGCCAAGAACAGGGAACAGGTTACAGGGTACGGGCAACGGGAAGCCGCGCCGCCCAGACCACGGCGCGTTGGAAAAGCCGCCCCGATAAATCGGGGCGCTACATTTTCTCAAGAAACATGCCATTGCGCCGTTACCTTTGGTCGTGATTTCTTTCGTCCCTGGCGGGGCTCGGGCGGGGTGGCGATTTTCCCACGGCTTGCGATGCTGTGAAATAATCCCTGGACGAACAAAAGCGTTTCACGCAAAGTCGCAAAGCCGCAGAAGGCGCAAAGAAAACAAAGCAGTTGTTCTTTGCGAGTCTTTGCGCCTTGGCGTCTTTGCGTGAGATTGTTCATTTTTTCACAGCTTCTTGCGCCGTGGGCTACGGTCTTCCGCCCGCTTCGCGGGCTGGCGCGAAAAACCGCGGGCCTGCACCACAGGCTACGTTTGCTAGCGACACCACAGCCAACTCGACCACCCCCCGGCCCCCTCCTGAACCAGGAGGGGAGTATTTCGGACAACTAGACGCCCTCCCCAAAAAGATTTCCTCCTGCCGCCAGGAAAAAGTCATGACGGCTTGTCTTAACTCGTATCCTGTAGGACGAACCGCGGACCTTCAGAACAGGTCCGCGCTACTCGGTGGAGTGTGTACCCTCGTTTTATGCTTGACACCGGTAATAACCGTGTGTACACTAGTCACTTAGGCCAGCGCCCGCTGGCTGAGGCGATAGGCCGCGGACCTATGCAACGGGTCGGGGTAGAACAGTAGGCAGTGGGCAGTAGGCAGTAGGCAGAACGCCGACCCCTGACTCCTGACTCTTGAACGCGCTGCTCATGCAAAGGATGGAAGATTCCAGCCTGCGCCAATTGTGGCGGCTCACGAATGTGCTTTTCAAGGTCCGAAACGGGGCGCTGACGCATAAAGATGTTAAAAATGAAGGAACCTCCGGGGATGTGTATGAAAACAAAGGGGAGAGTGACACAATGGCCGAGAATCAACGCGACTTTTTGGCCGAAAATGCACAGATTGAGTGGTAATTCGGGGCAAAGCCTCAATGTTGCCGAAAGGAAATGAGCTTATCGCGCTGTTCTTGCTCAAAAACCCTGAAATTCGTCACCGTGCAAAAAGGCGGAGCGAGATTCTTCGCTGCGCTCAGGATGACAGCGAAGGACTCTCCAGAAACTCAACTGACAACTCCTGTCGATGGAACGAGTTGAAGATTCAAGGCAGCGGCTTGTTTTTGGAGCCATTTGACTTGGTGCTGCCGGTATTTCTCCTCGTAATAGGCGATACCTTTGTCCACGTAGGCCTGGCCGTATTTGAGCATTCGATACAGGAGGCGGGCCAATTTGTGGGCCATGGCGGTGATGGCTTTGGGGGCTCCCAGCCGGGCGCGCAGGCGGCGGAAATTCCCTCCCAGGGCGCTCTGGCTGCGCCACAGAGACTGGGCTGCCAGCCGTAAGGCGGTGGCGGCGCGATTGACCACCTGGCGGGTTCCGCGTTTCAAAACCTTGCCGCCGCTGATGCGATTGTCCGGGCACAGCCCCAGCCAACTACTAAAGTGGTGTTCCGTTCTCCAAGGGCTCATGTCCACCCCCACTTCCGAGATCACCGTCTGCGCCGTCAGCACGTCCAGGCCGTCCATCTGCGTCAGATCCACCCCCGTCACCCGGTACAACTCTCCCCGCAGATTGTAGCGGGGCTGATGCTTGCGCGGCCACTTCCCGCGCCGCGCTTCCGGAATCGGCTGCGCCTCGACGTCCACCTTCGCCTCCATGGTCTTCAGGTGCGCTGCGATGCGCTGGTCGCAGACCGCGATCTTCTCGTGATAGGTGTCGTACATCGCTAGGCTCTGCTCCACCACAAACAGCAACTCCTCCCGCCAATTCCCCTCCAGACTGCGCGCAATCTCCTCCCGGCTGGCTTGCACCCGCTGGTTCTTCAACTTCGCCAGCCGCTGCGGGTCCCGCTCTCCACGCAGCAGCGCGCGCAAGATCGCCATCCCCGTCGCCCCGCTCAGGTCGCTCAGCACGTTGGCCAACTGCACATTCATCTCCGTCAGCGCCTTCTGGATGTGCTGCATGCAGGTCCCCGCGGCCGCCACCAGATTCTCCCGCTGCCGAAAGTAGGTGCGCAGCACGCGCGTCTCCTCGTTGGGCAGAAACGAGTTGTTCAACAACCCGAAAGTGTGCAGCTTCTGCAGCCACTGGCACTCCAGCACATCGGTCTTCCGCCCCGGCAGCGTCTTGGTGTAGCGCGCATTCACCACCTTCACGTCCAAGTCGTACGTCTCCAGAATCTGATACAGCGCCACCCAATACACTCCCGTCGCCTGCATCACCACCGTGTCCACCCGGCAGGCCTTCAGCCACCGCCCCATCCGATGCACATCGGCCGTGAAACTGCCAAAACTCTGCACCGGCTGCGCGTCCCGCCCCGGCGGCACCGCCACCATGTGCTCCGCATTGCCCACGTCAATCCCCGCCGCGTTCAAGTTCAAAGGCGGCAATCCCTCCAACACATCCGGCTTCTCCTTCCCAGACTTCCTCCTTGCTCCCTTCGGCGCTTTCGACATATCCTCGTCCTCATTCGTGGATAATCGGGGCTCGGCCCGGTTGCGGATGCGGTTTAGAAACCTCTCCAACGGGGTCGAGCCTCCTGTCCGAAGACAAGCGACTGCCACCAAATCACGGACCGCCAAGAACCGGAACCATGCTCAGAAACGGGCACTGTGGCACCAATCGAACTTCGGTCGTAGCTTGCCGAGCCACGTCTCCTCCAGCTTGCCACAGAACAGCCGTTTCTGACATCACGGATAGCCACCCTTCGGCTATCCATGCTCAGAATGACAGCGCCTACGAGTTTTTCCGTAGCCTGTTTCGGCCATTCGTATCCGATTTAGGTGGACTTGCAGCAGATGGGGAATTTGGGTCGCATCACAGAGCTACCCAAGAAAGCTGGAGGCGCGGGTGAGAATCGAACTCACGCATAAAGGTTTTGCAGACCTCTCCCTTACCACTTGGGTACCGCGCCCAGAAGGCATTGACGAGTGGCTGGTGACAAGCAAGGCTTGCAGCCCCATTCGTTCCGGCTCGTCCCGCCGCGGCGGGCCACTCGTCCCTTGCCACTGAAATTCTGGAGCGGGAAACGGGATTCGAACCCGCGACTTCGACCTTGGCAAGGTCGCACTCTACCACTGAGTTATTCCCGCTCTCCGGGGCCGGAACGCAGTCCGGCTTCTAACCTTGTTGATTATAGAAACCCCCACGCGGCAGTGTCAAGCTGCTCGCGTCGCGGGGGTGCGCGACATAACTGTGAGGGGCTAAGGCGTTTGGCTTTTGGAAGTGTATAACCCGTGCGTAGATGATACGCTAGGCATGAGGAGGTGCTCATGCCGGAATCCCTGTCTGCTCTGGAGGAAGAACGCCGGTCGCTCTTGCACCAGCTTTCTCAGTTGCGGGACTTTCGTCCCGGTTCGATTACCGCCACCGGCGGGCGCTGCGGAAACCCCCGCTGCCACTGTCATCGGCCGGGTGAGGCGGGCCATGGCCCCACGCTCCGTCTCACCTACAAGGCCGGGGGCAAGACGGTCACGGAAAGCTTCTCCACCCCGACGGCGCAACGTAAGGCGGAGGGCGAGATTGCGGAGTTCCGCAAGTATCAGCAACTGAGCCGGGCTTTCGTGGAGGTTAACGAAAAGATCTGTCGTCAGCGTCCGATCCCGGAGGAGAGCGCCGCGCCGGAGCAGGGAAAAAAACGGCGGAAGCGATTCAGCGGGAAGTGGCGCAGGAAGTAGAGTCGCTGCTGGCGGTGATCTTTGCCGGACGGCGCAAGGCGGGAAAGCTGGACTTGGAAGCCGTGGAGATGGCCACCCGCGCGGCCTTGCACCGGGCGGGGGCAGCGAGACCTCGTTTGAACACGGGCGAGAACAACTGGCGCTGCTCGCCGGGCTGGAAGTGACCACGAAGGCGGTGGAACGGCAGGCGGAAGCGCTGGGCGCCCAGATCGCCGCCCAGGAACAAGCCGCGATCCAACAGGGCCTGCCACGGGAGTTGCCGGTGGCGGGCGCGGAGATTCCGGTGCTCTATGTGGAGATGGATGGGACGGGGGTGCCGGTGGTGAGTGCGGAAACCGCGGGACGGGCGGGGAAACAGAGCGAGCAGGCCCGCACGCGGGAAGTGAAACTGGGTTGTGCCTTCACGCAGACGAAGGTGGATGCCCGCGACCGACCCGTGCGCGAGGAAGGCTCGACCACCTACACCGGGGGCATCGAAACGGCCGAAGCCTTTGGCCGACGCATCTCCCTCGAAGCTTATCGTCGGGGCTGGAACCGGGCCCGGAAGAAAGTGGTGATCGGCGATGGCGCCCCTTGGATTTGGAACCTGACCGAGGAACACTTCCCCGGAGCCGTGCAGGTTGTCGATCTTTATCATGCCCGACAGCACTTAGGGGAATTGTCGGGGAAACTCTGGCCGACGGAGGAGCGGCGGCGCCGCCGCTGGATGAGCCAACGGCAAAAGCAGCTGGACGGCGGGCGGATCGAATCGCTGGTGCGCGGCTTGCGCTCGCTGTCCCCCGCCAGTTGCGAGGCCGCTGAACTCGTGCGCCACACCGCCGATTACTTTGCCGCCAACGCCCAACGTATGCGCTACCCCACCTTTCGGCGTCAGCATCTCTGCGTGGGTTCCGGAGTCGTCGAAGCCGGCTGCAAAACCCTTATCGGCAACCGCCTGAAGCGCTCGGGAATGTTTTGGACGGTGCGCGGGGCCAACGCCATCATCGCTCTTCGCTGCAATCGCCTGAGCGGCAAATTCGAAGATTACTGGGAGAGTCGCCATGCCCGCGCTGCTTGATTCTCACAAATTTGGCGCACACCCTTTGGCCGGAATTCGGGCGCTCCTCCAGCTTTGCTGGGAATTGTAGCGCTTCCGGAGAACAACTTCCAAGGCATGCCCAAGCCGCAGCCGCAAGAGCCTGGGTCCGTGCCACACGGTCTGTAAAGAGGCCGGGAGGGCCGTAAAGGCCCTGCCGTTCTACAGGTCGTGGCGGCGAGTTACTGCGCGCACTTCACGGCGGCGCGGCCCAGGAACTCCGCGGAGCTGCCCAGTTCCTCTTCGATGCGGAGCAACTGGTTGTATTTCGCAATGCGGTCGCTGCGGCTGGCGGAGCCGGTCTTGATTTGGCCGGTCCCCAGGCCGACGGTGAAGTCCGCAATGAAGGCGTCCTCGGTCTCGCCGGAGCGATGCGAGACGACCGACGTGTAACCGTGGCGGCGTCCCAGCTCGATGGCGCGAATGGTTTCCGTGACCGTGCCAATCTGGTTCAGCTTGATCAGAATCGAATTGGCCACGCCCTCTTCAATACCGCGCGCCAGGCGTTCCGTGTTGGTAACGAAAATATCGTCACCGACGAGTTGAATCTTACTACCCAGCTCCTTGGTGAGAAGCGCCCAGCCTTCCCAGTCGTCCTGCGCCAGGCCGTCCTCAAGACTCACGATGGGATACTGGCGCACCCAGTCGGCGTAAAGCTTCACCATGTCTTCGGAAGACTTCTTCGATTTATCGGACTTGAAAAAGACGTACTTCCCGTCCTGGAACATTTCGCTGGAAGCGGGGTCGAGCGCGATGGCGATGTCGTGGCCGGGGGAGTAGCCCGCTTTCTCGATGGCTTCAAGCAGCACTTCGACGGCCTCTTCGTTCGACTTAAGGCTGGGCGCGAAGCCGCCTTCGTCGCCCACCGAGGTGTTATAGCCCCGGTCTTTCAGCACCTTCTTCAGCGTGTGGAAGGTCTCCGCGGCCATGCGCAGCGCCTGCGCGAAGCTTTCTGCGCCCACGGGCATGATCATGAATTCCTGGAAGTCCACGGTGTTGTCGGCGTGGACGCCGCCGTTCAGCACATTCATCATGGGCACGGGCAGAAGGCGCGCCTGCAGTCCGCCCAAATAACGATAGAGGGGGACGCGCGCCGACTCCGCCGAGGCGCGGCAAGCCGCCATGGAGACGGCCAGGATGGCGTTCGCGCCCAGCTTGCCCTTGTTGGGAGTGCCATCGAGCTCGATCATGCGCGTGTCGATATCCGCCTGGTTGCTGGCCTCCCGGCCGCCCAGTTCGCGGGCAATGACCAAGTTGATGTTATCCACAGCCTGCAACACGCCCTTACCCATATAGCGGCGCTTGTCGCCGTCGCGCAATTCCACCGCTTCGTGCTCACCCGTCGAGGCGCCGGAAGGAACCGCGGCGCGGCCGAAGGAGCCGTCGCGCAGAACCACTTCCGCTTCCACGGTAGGATTGCCACGCGAATCCAGAATTTCTCTTCCTTGAATGAGATCGATTTGTGCCATACGAATGGTCCCTCGCTGCGAATTTGAAACGCAAGATTGTAACATACCGGGGCCTGGAAAGAACCGCCAAACCACCGGGGTCGAAATCTGCCGCGTTGCCGGGGAGCTGTTTGCCCGTCTCCCCGGCCTGCGCGGAGTTTGGGGTTTGAAAATGACGCTGGCGTGTTGATAATGTTATGAACGCGGCAGAGGGGTTTGCCCCTACGCACGGGAAAAGCATAGACGCGGGGGGTCCTGGCTTGAATCGCAGGGGAATACTCCTGGCTCGCTCTCGAGCGGGCGCCGTCGTGGGAGGAAGTCATGAAGAAAACCGGCAAGATTATCTTGATCGTCATCGGCGTCATTCTGGTGTTGCAGGTGGGGGCCATCGCCTGGATGCACTTCGCCAAGCGCGTCAAACCGAACACGGTGCTCTCGATCCGCATTGAAGGCGAGGTTCCCGAGCAGCCGCAGGACTCGTTCCGCGATTTGCTCGCCGGCCCGGCCACCACGGTCACGGATATTACCGAAGCTATCGACCGAGCGCGAACTGATCCGCACATCACGGGCCTGGAGGTCCGCGTCAGCGAAACCAGCATGAACATGGGCAAGATCCAGGAAGTTCGCGACGGGATTCGCGCCTTCAACCGTGCCGGCAAGTTCAGTGTTGCTTATCTGGACTTCGCCACGGACACGTCTTACTACCTCGCGTCGGCATGCCAGACGATCTGCCTGCTTCCCAAGTCGGAGTTCTATATCCGGGGCCTGATGGCTTCCACCACCTTCCTGCGGGGCACGTTTGACAAGCTGGGCATTTACCCGGACTTCTTCCACGTCGGCGAGTACAAGAATGCCACTAACGTCTACACGGAGAAGAAGTACACGCCTGCGCATCGCGAGGCGACGCAGGCCCTGGTGGATGATTGGTATCACGAATTCCTGCGGGGCGTGGCGGAGGCACGGGGCCTGAAGCCGGAAGACGTGGAAAAGATGGTCGCCGCCGGGCCGTTCAACTCCGATGCCGTGCCGGCCATGCACCTGGTGGATCGAGCGGCCTACTGGGACGACGCCCGAAAGTTGGTCGAACAAAAGAATCAAGGCCATGACCGGCGCATCA
>Ga0116137_1002811_pt1 | contig 9961 bp, 15 predicted proteins | sample June2015DPH_20_1_3_FD_88973 | JGI IMG/M metagenome (GOLD analysis project Ga0116137, IMG submission 88973) | Peatland microbial communities from SPRUCE experiment site at the Marcell Experimental Forest, Minnesota, USA - June2015DPH_20_100 | ecosystem: Environmental > Terrestrial > Soil >...
ATTTTCCTCTCTCCCTTGGGGTCCGCGGGGTCCGGCGCGTTCAGATATCCGATCGAAGCCAGGTGCGGCACTCCGCCTTGTCGCGCCTTTTCCTCCATTCCTCTGCGCGTGTCCGCGGCGCGTTTTCGGTTGTCGGCCTCAGCCAAGGCCGCCATTACCTGAAACATAAACCTGTCGGCGATGGAGGAGCGCTGGTTAATCGATTTGTTCGGCTCCACAAGCTCGATTGACACGTCGTTGTCATCAATCAAACTCTGAATTGTGTAGAAATCCTTGTAGCCGCGTCCAAGCCGGTCCTGCGAGAGGGCAACGATGTGCCCCACAGCGTTCGCCTTCACGAACTCTACCATCTCCTTGAACTGGCGGCGGTTCTCGGAGACCTTCGCGGATTCGGTAATCCGGTAGGTTTCGAGCACGTCGTATTTCGCCGCTGCGTCCTTCAAAAGCCGTTCCTGCGAGTCAGGCGAATAACCGTGGGACTGCCCTTCCGAGGAGACGCGAATCCAGAGGACAGCACTATCGTTCATTTTTTCTTCTTCTTTGCGTCCTTGAGGGTTTTAACTAGGTCAGCGAGTTTATCGAGGCCAGGGGAAGAATCTTCTAACACTTCTTGGAGGATTTGCTTTTCCGTCCTCGTCAATTGGTCCCTGTCCTTTTCGGCGTCAAGAGCCTTATACGGCCGTTTCTCTTTCTTTGTTCTCATAACACCAGCATATATTATACTGCGTTTTTATTCCGAAGTAGACAAGAGAGGGGGAAAACTATTTATATGGGGAGGGGAATTCTTATTTCTTTACCTTAAAAAGTACAATATAGTATTTGGCTTCAATGTTTTCGGCTTTTATAAATGTCCGAACTATGAAATCTCCTTCTTTCATTGGATTAAGTACTAAAGCCGGGAATAGTTGTAATGTAATCCCCTGAATTTGCTCCGTCTTATAACGCACGACCTGGTTGCCGTCTTCTCCGGTATAAATAGAATAACTATCACTTTTTTCTATCAAAAATTCTCTTGGAAATATGAAGCCTATCTCTACACTTTTCGCCATCTTCTTTTCGCTATTGTCGATTGCGATTTTCAACATAGTTTTAACATTGAGAGTTAAATCTATCTGTGTTTTATCATTATTAATGTTTTTGCCATTTATCTGAGGATAAATATCTTTTAGATAGACACCGGATACTGATGATGACAGTAGTTCAATTACTTTTGATTCGCGTTCTCCCCTATGTGTATCAATGGTTTCTTTTACTTCAACCAATATCCCCAATGACTTCCATAGGATGTATAGAGTACTAGAGAAAAAAAATAAACTCAGAGCAACAGCCGCTCCTTTAATAAGGAGATTATCTTTTATTAGCAGCGCCGTTAACGTCAATAGAAACGCTATAAACAAAAATAAGAACAACCTTAATAACTGTTTCTTCGGGTCTAAGTAAGATAGCCTTTTATCAGCGGTCTTTTTGATAGCTTTTAATTCAAGGATGCTTTCTTGTATCTCAGGAATATTAGCCTGACCTGACTCACTCTGTTTCTTCATTTGCTCGAGCAGGTTTTTATCACTATTGCTTTTTTGGTTTTTATATTGAGCAGACAGTTGCTCAATACCTTCTCTAAAAAGGGAAAGAAGAATTCCTAGAAGAGGAATGATAATGCCAAGGAATGTTAGCAACAAATAGCCATATAAGGTTATTGCTGATTCCATCTGACCCTCAATTCTCAAAGGTATTATTAATAATTCTAATCACATCATTCTGTAAAAAACAAGAGGAATCTTCAAGACGAGGACACGTAATCAACGCCGATAGTTAAACCGCATGAGAATGGCACACCTCCTCAAGCATCTCCTATCTATGAGGCCAACATCCGCTTAATGTCCCGCTCTAACCAGGGGCGAGCCCTGGGCCTGGGTTTAGCCTCCTTGACACAAATGAAATGATAGCCTATTATCATTTTAAAAGAGCCAAAAACGGCTTAAAACCAAGATGTTAGCAGGCCAAAAATAATCCAAAAGTCTCCTCTTACCTGAGGCATCATCGTGTGACTAACTAATTTGGAGGGTGACACATTATGATAGATGTTAAATTCAAATACCAAGCATCAATATTTCTAGATGCCAAGGATATTACTCCAAATACAGAGACCGTGCTTACTCTTGTGGGGCAACTCAAGGAACATGGTTTCATTTCTGGCACATTTCAAGAGATTATGCCTCCAATCCTTCATCCTCAACCGCGGTTGCGTTTGATGAGTCAAAACGAAGAATGGAATATAGGTATTGCTTCTCAGAAGATCGATATAGAAAAAATACCTATTGATCTAAAAGGGGATAACCTGGGAGAACTTGATGTTTATTGTTCAGAAGCCATGTCTTTTTTCGCAAAGATATATGAAAAATATCCGAAAAAAGCTCATCGGCTTGCTCTTATAACAACCTACTTATTGGGTGAAATGACTGAGCCTAAACTTTCTAGTATCAATGAAACTCTGTTTAATCAACCTTCGTTTTATAAAGAGAACCCTCCGTTTGATTGGGATTGGAAATCAACGGCACGAATTGAGAAGGAGTTCGCTAAATTAATAGAACCGCTTAATATTGCATGCATCCTGCAACGCAGAAAAGGCGATTTTCAAGTAAAGGACCAATCAATGTCGTTTGACAGAATTTTCGTGACATTGGATATAAACACCGTATCTACTACCTCCGAATGCAGATTTGAGTTTCCCCACGTTAAGGCTTTCTATGATATAGCCCAAGTGATGCACTCTGATTTGTTAAAATCTATCACGGAGTTCATCAGTGTTTAAGTTTATTAGAAATCTAATAAAACGGGCCAAAAAAGAAGAACCCGCTAAGGAAAGCCAGGCAACTACTGATTCCCGGCCAGCAGTGCCAACTTCAGGCGGTTCTATAGATATCTTGGAGAATATCTACTCCGATGTCCCAGGACCTATTACCGTTGGGTCATATCCTATTATGGTACCTGATAATATTAGTTCCCTTTGGAAACCATTAGATGAATTGGGTGGATTTTCTCCCACCAATGCAGAATATGTTGGATATCCAAATTACGTTGGACAACAGCCTGTTTGGCCAAGTACCTTAGCTGAGTCTAGTATTGATTGGTGGAGCAATGCACCTAACGTAGTATCTGTCAAAAGCCCTTTTTTATATGGAAATTACGAGAGCGTTATTCCTTCAGTAATAGAACAGATTAGTCTATATGAAAACAAATTTGAGAATTATAAGAAAGACTTCATAAATGATCTTCTTTATTTATTTGAAACAGAAATATTCGAATATGGTGTCGAAAATAGAGCAGATACTTTTGTAGCTGAATGGCTAGCTACGAACCCAAGTTTGACCAAAGAATGGCTAAATTCGCTTTATAACGATTATTTTTCAAATGTACCAGTGTTAACAAATATTCTCCGGATAATTAGCCGAATTGACTATCAGGCGATATCTCCTCAAGGGCCTACTATGGCAGCGTTAGTTCTAAATCATAAAAACGCCGAAGTCCAAGAAGCTGCCATTAGGGCATTTGAGAGTTGGGGTTCAATAGAAAGCCTCAAATATTTATCAATACTCAGATCAGAACTTAAGTTCGCAGACAAGTGGGTTAGAGATTATGTTGACGAGGTTATTTTTTACTTAAAAGAGGATTTAAATGTCGCTCCTTCTAAGGAAGATTGACATTGGGAAATGGAGACAAAAAGAATTTATCGACAATGATGAAATATCAGCAGATGCAATTACGCTCTGCCTGAAAACATCTGGGAATACCCTATCAGTTTGGAAAATTGAATCTGAAGATTATGTTGATGAGGCGGTTCTCGCGTTTATTTCAAGAGGAGACCATCTTGAAGCAGCTTTCTTCGTTTTGTTAAGCGAAGAACACCTAAATGAAAATAAAATAAGTATTGAACAGCGTGATGATGAAACGCCTTATAAGGCACAAATTAAGAACCACATGGTTTTAACCCAGTTGTCGTATAAGACGCTTGGAGTTATTGCTCACTACATACTAAATGAGGTAAAGAACGATAAGATAAAGAGCTATGCTGAAGGACGTTTAAAAAGGATGTTTGCCAAGGCAATATCGAGTGGGAAAATTGATATGGCAAATCTTAAGCATGATATTCAAAAGAAAATACTGAAATATAACAAGAATCAAGGACAAACTTAAAATAGAGTTAGGTCCGACTATAAAGAGAATTGTAGGACCGCAACTACAAAATATCCCCAAAAATCCCCTCCAGTTTCTTCCCCGTGTCTGAGAACCTAACCATTCGGCAATAACGCGAGATAGTTTATTGGGATAAAAAAAGGCTCCATTGGTTAGGCCGGGCTTGCCCTTCTTCTATTCCGACCTGGGATAGTACCTGAACTTCCCTGTCATTGGCCTAAGCCTATGTTTAAATTCCAGATACTTCGTCCATTCACATAAGGTGTGTTCGACGCTGGCAAATACTCCGCACAGTTCTTTGATTTCTCTGACTTGGAGAAATTCTGGGATGGTCATTCGTAATAATTCCAGGGCTAGAGCAACTCCTGGCCCTACATATACTTTGGATGTTGGGTCAACAAGGTCAGGACGCAAATAAGAAAAATCCAACATCGCTTGTGTTGAGCTGAACCAATTCCTAAAACCCCATACCTTGTCCATGCCCACGACTATTTCGTGTATTGACTTCTCGCGCGAGAGGGGCCTCCTGCGGGCATGGGAGAGGCAGACCAACAGACTTCCGCCACTCGCGCGGGGACCGGACTAGTTATTACTCCCAGTTGATGATCTATTTTGGCGACTGTTTGGAGAAACGTGCTTAAAGGCGAAGAAGGGGTTTATGCAGAATAGCTGACACTCCCTCTTCTGGATTCAAGCAGCTTACTTATTTCATTTTTGGCAGAGAAATTGACATAAGCTCCCGAAAGGAACATACTCAAGTTAGATAGGGACCGTTCTTTATTGACTAACAAAAAGGAGATGCCTAAAATGGCAGTAAAAATTGGTGAAGGTACATCTGAAATGACTGGTGATGTCAAGAAGACAGAGAACATGAACGTTCGTCTGCAAATTAGTTTCTCGGACAAGGCAAAGGGAGTTACGTTCAAGCCCTTAGAAGACCTGAAAAAGGGCGACAAAGTAAAAATCACTGTTGAGAAGATATAATTCAGGGGGGGGATCTTTCCTAAATCTTTTGGGTTGCCCCATAGCTTCTCAAGCGTAACTTAAAGTCTTGACGGCCCCCTACCAGTAAAAATTTGGGTTGGTTCTTCTATCTCCTGATGAGAAAACCAGCCCTTTTTCTTTATTCGGTTTTCTTAATAAAAAAACCGTGATCTGCTCCCCAGATCTTGGTCCATTGGGAGCGACAGTTTTTTTGCCGGTTGAGCCTGCCCCCTGATTTGGTCCATTTTTTAGGGATGAGGTCCCTTTCACTGAGATTCTTTTCTTATCGTTTTAACGTCCTTGTTATAGATGTGGTGTGCCACCATGTCCTGTATCGCTGAGTAAATCGAGGACCTCTTCGATTCGCAATCGAAAACGCCCTCCTTACCATCGTAGATCAAATCACCAGCAACATAGATCTTGTAGTATCTATCTTCTAGAATCCCTTTGGCATGGGGGCCGACAAATGGTCTTCGCTCCATGATCGCCGCCTCAATTTCTGAGAGGGTATTGATTCCGTTCTTCACATATCCTTCCATTACCACCTTCAAGTATCCTGCGGTCTCTTCGAGAGCCATCTTGTAGATTTCTTGGGGCAACCTCCCATATTTCTGGTTATATGTCTCCATCACTTTCTTTAGGGCTAACCCATCGAATCCCCCAATCTCTACGACGGCTGACTTTCCACTAAGTAGTTCCTCGTCCGCTTTGCCAACTACGACCTTGAGGTCTTCCGGCCATTCTTTCAGCGTCTCTTGGATGACTTGATCTTGTCCAAGAGTTCTTTTTCCGATTAGTCGTTCCAACAACTTCTTGAAGCCGAATTTCTTCTCGGCTACGACTTTGTATGTGGGGTTTGTCATTTGCTGAGACTTCCCACGCCCCATCTAACGTCTATCCTCTATGAGGCGCGATTACCGCCGATTACGACGCCCCCGTTCTTTACATCAAGGGTGGATTTCGATCTCGATCAGTTTCCTGACCAGCTCCTCCAATGGTCTTTCCAGCCCGTCCCTGTCAAACCTTACTTGGTCATCCTTAGAGAAGTGGAATGTGATGGCTGTGCTCTTTCCATCCTTGTGATCCACCACGATCCTCTTGACCTGGTCCAGATTGATGTAATAGTGTGGTCCCCTCTTTGTCTCGATAATGAACCGGTTCACAAAATGCTCCATGCTGATCTCTCCTTTCGCTAACTCTATCGAACCATGCTAGATGTGCCTGGGCTTTCTATATGATCTTTACTGGGTGGTTGTTGGCAGTTTCCCTGACCTCACCCCAGTCCTACGGCGGCCCCACAGCTTTCAAACGTACACCGGCTGATCTTGTTCCCGTTGATCATGAGGCCCTCATCGGAGGCGATGATCCTGTATCCAGGCACGAAGAACTGCCCGTTGAGCTTGAACGTTCTAGGGCCTGTCCGGATGAACTCTAACCAGACTTCTCTCATGCCCTCGCTGATTACCCTGATCCCTTCCCTTGTCACATCGGCTCGGTATCCCTGGGCCACATGTTGTACTCGGCTATTGGCTACTATGGCTACTATGCTCCCTGATTGATCTCTCACTGTGCAGCCCATCAGCACCTTTCCGTCCTCTCCTTCCCTGAACCTGATGATCTGCTTGTTAATTCCTTTCCCTACCAGTTCCACGGCCTTACCACATTTCATGATCCTGTTCGAGCCGAAGAGCAGTTCATAGTTTTCGGTTTCGGTTTTCATATGCTCACCCCTTTCCGCTAAGGCTTCCACGCCCCCTCCAACGTCTCTCCCCTGTGAGGCGCGTATCCACCTTCACCAGCGTCCTGCTGAGCAAGCTGGGGAGTCCATGCTCGTCGGGGCCTCTGGCTCCCCTCAGCACCTCATCATCTACGACTTAGCCAGCGTTGGAACGTCTTGCGGAAATGTTCGACGATCTCTTTCTCGCCGATGTCTTCTATATCGTACTTGGCGTTGATGCTTCGAAACTGAACGGGACTCTTCGTATTGTTGACGCGGTAAGAGCAATCAAGATCTACGTGACCCTCAGGCCAGTTCGGGATTGGCGTGGGTCTTATCATACAACCTATCGTATATTCGAACCTGTTTCCTTCTTTAGAAAAACTGAGCGTCAGCGCCTGATCGGTCTGCTTAGATAGTGACGCCTGATGCCCTTTCTCTCCGAGATCGTTAACCAGGAAATCAAAAACTGGCGCCAAAGAATTGCTGATCCAATGCGACGCTCGTTCAGAAGGGTCCATCTCACACCTCCTAACTGACTTTCCCCGATCATAAACCCGGCCGAACTGCCCTTTCAATCCTTTTCCTCATTTCTCCGCGCCTCTGCTGGCCGTCCTCGGGCCGGGCTAGGGATTGCTATAGGGTTTGCAAATCTTACGATTTTACTTTGCAAAACTTGCCAGGATAATTATCGCCCTTATGCCTGTTGTTCTCCCACTGGAGCGGCTGTAAGTTGCTTAAGTCGTCTGTGCCACCCTTTGAGACCGGTTTAATATGATCGATCTCCCACCCCCACCGTTCTAGTTTGTCATAATCTGTCCTCTGCATACTCGCACCGCAGATATCCTTTCGGAAACCTGTATAGCCTGGTTCTGGCGTTCCCTTTTGCCAGACGGCTTTAATCGTGGCTTCGTCAAAAGCCTTCCCATCGGATTTCGTGTTGAAACCTGTCATATCGCCATCTCCTTGACTGACTTGCCCTAATTCTACCGCTGATCATTCTCCACTTCAATCCGCGCCTTTGCCGGCCGTTCCTGGGCCGAATTAGGGACTGGCATGGACCAGCCCAAGTTTTTGGAGGATTATAAAAAAAGCCCCGCTGGTCAAGCGGGGTTTGGCGCCCGAGGGGAACGGCCGGCTTATTCCTCCTTCCTCTCCGGCTTTGGATGGATGAATCGCCGATCTAGGGTCGCGGGGTGCTTGGCGGCGACGCGGGCGGCATCTCTGGAATGCTTGAAAATCTCAGTTCAGAGGTAGTAGATTGAATGGGGGCCGGTCAATATAGGATCGCAAAAGCAATAATAAGGCATAGGGAGAAAGAGATGACCGAAAAGGAAAACGTGCTGGATCGGCTCACCGACATCCAACAGGAGATGGAGCGAGCGAAGGCAAACCTCCCGGTGCAGGAGATCGACTGTCCGCACTGCTCGTCCAAGGTTACGGTCTACGAGACCGTCAACCTCGGCGATCGACGGTTATTCGAGGGTCGGTGCGCGACCTGCGGACGCAACGTTACGTCGTACCGGGAAGCAAGGTGAGGAGGAAAAGAGGAGGTTGGAAGCTCCGTGAGCTGACCTACCCCTGCAAATCTTACTGGCAATATAAAAAAAGCCCCGTTGGTCAGGCGCGGCTTGAGGTCAACAGGACCTGAAGTCAGTCCCCTTTTTCTCCTGCTCCGGCCTGGGGTGGACGAAGCGCCTGTCGAGCGTCACGAGTTTGCCTGGGGAGCGCCCGGGTTACGGCCCGGCCTCACGGGTCAAGGATGTAAAAACGGGATCGAACCCGGGTCGATAAATTCAACTACCCGGCTTTCTGGGCAACGCAGAACAATCTGTCGCTCTTGGCCGTGAACGGATTTCTATAGAACCCGGACCAGGCATGGACGACGCGAAGACCCGCGGCGGCAAGAAGCCGACGGAGTTCCGGCAGATCATACGGGCGTTGCCGATGGATTTCGGTCGCTCCGTCGGCAAACCTAAAGGTTGTTGTCGCCGCCGCCCTGGCCGGATCGTAACGCCAGCGCTGGACGAATGACAGCCCACGCAGCGTCTGACTCAGCGAGCCGTCCTCCCGGCTGACGAAATGGTGAGTCGTATTGGAGTCAAAAACGAACAGACCGGATCTCCCAAGTGCCGAGGCGACACGGTCGAACAGACCTTTCAGGGCGTCCTCTCTAAGGACATAATTCAGGGCGTCGAACGTGCATGTCACGAGGTCATAGGAGCCGATGGCCCTAAGCCTCTTCATATCCTGGACCTCAAAAGAGATATTCGCCATCGCGGCCGATTTTGACTCGGCGACGGCAATCATCTTCGGCGAGACATCGACGCCGTGAACATGATGTCCTCTTTTGGCCAGGGCGATGGCCAGGATGCCCGTCCCGCAGGCGATATCCAGAATCCGGGCCTGGCGGATCCCTTGTTCACGGAGCAGCCAGTTGATCAGGTTCAGATATTGCCGGGCGAAATCACCCCAGCCGAGGTCATAAACCCGGTACAAGCGCTCATAGTTCTTCATGTTATCCGAGGTCTACGGAAGTCAGGAGCCCTAAACAGGTTCTTCTTGTTTTTCATGATGCCCATTTTAGGCCTCCAATAATATTCTACTTCCGTTTATATCCTGAAGCACATAGCTCCTGGGCAACTTTGTGAGATACGGGGCACCAACCCCAAGCTTGAAAATCTTACGTCAGAGGTGGTACATTAATCGGAGGCAGGTTCTGGCCCTCCTCTACCAGAAGCAGGACATCACCAAGCAGATCCTGTCGCTGGCCTAGGAAGGGAAAAATTCTCATGAGAGTGCGTCAAAACCGATACCCCGTCGAAAGAGGTGCGCAGCCTGTCTCCTGACATCAAGGTCCACAAGGACGAAATCTCCCATCTCATCTCCAAGGGGCGGAAGCAGGGCTTCCTGCTCTTCGAGGAGATCGACAAGACCTTCACCGAGGACCTGGACTCCCAGGAGGACTTCGACGATTTCCTCTCCTCGATGGACAACTACGGGATCAAGATCCTCGACTCCCAGCAGAAGGAGATGATCCCGCGGAGGCGCAAGAGCGACCTCGTGTCG
>Ga0116137_1002816_pt1 | contig 9938 bp, 8 predicted proteins | sample June2015DPH_20_1_3_FD_88973 | JGI IMG/M metagenome (GOLD analysis project Ga0116137, IMG submission 88973) | Peatland microbial communities from SPRUCE experiment site at the Marcell Experimental Forest, Minnesota, USA - June2015DPH_20_100 | ecosystem: Environmental > Terrestrial > Soil > Wetlands...
AGCACGAACACCGCTCCGCCCCACAGCAGGTACAGCGCGCCTTCTACGTCTTTGACCAGCATGTGCTGAAGCGGTTCGACTCTGGTGTAGAAGCCCGCATTGATGAGGGCGTCCTTCCAGGCGGGAAACCGTTCCAGGTTGGCGGCGTTGAGAGCGTTGATCTGCGCCTGGACCTGGGTTAAAGTGGCCCCCGGCTTGAGCCGCCCGATGTGGTTCCAGTTGTTGCTGTGATATTGAGATTTCTGCTCGGCGGTGAACGCCAGGGGAACCCAGAAGCGGACCTCCGGGTTCACGAAGACAAAGTCCCGCGGCATTACGCCCACAATGGTGACAGGCGTGCCGCCCAGACGCAGCTCGCGTCCGATCGCGGAGAGGTCGCCGCCGTAAAGCTGCTGCCACAGCGCGTGGCTGAGAACCACCTTGTACTCGCTGCCGATCTCGCCCTCCTCCGCAGTGAATGCCCGCCCACGCGCCGGAGGAATCCCGACGAGCTTGAAGAAGGACGGCGTTACGGCCATGCCCGGAACCTGCTCCGGCGTGCCGTTGACCTCCAGCGCCGTGTCCACCGGCTGGAACATCGCTTGTTCTTCCAAGGCTGTCACCACACGAAGACGATCGTAGTAATCGGCAACGCTGCTGACATCCTGGTCGGTGACGCCGGCCTTCGGATACTGGTTGGACATCAGCACGATCGCGTCGGCGTTTGGACCCGGCAGTGGGCGCAATAGGACCGAATGGACAATCGCGAACGTGGCGGTGTACGCCGCAATGCAAATGCCCAGAGTCAGCACGACCGTCGCGGCAAACCCCTTGTCCCGGAGCAAAGACCTCACGCCGTGCTTGATGTCACGAATCAGATTCTCCATCGCGCCTCCTTCTCCATTACCGTGTAATACGTCTGGCGCGCGTTTTGGTTCGCGGAAAATGTCGTCAAGCCGGCTTCGTGAACACCGGCCATGGCGTCCTCCTCGGCCGCCTCGGCGGCGCGGACGCTCTCCGGAGGATCTCGAGCCGTGTCGAGAAGGGCACACTCACAGGCTTTGGCGGCCGCCAGTTCCCGGTCGAAGTTTTCGCCAAGGCCGCGGACAAACGCCTCTCCGTAATGCACCTGCCGAACGGCGACAGCATCACGGCGTATGATGGTCGCGTGGGATGGCTTGGCAATGTGTCAACGATTAGGCATGAGTGAACCGGCTGAGACTGGCTGGCTTCCATTCGGGAGGAAGTGAAAAGGCTCCCAGTCTCATCCCCTATTGCCACCCGATATCACGATGATGGCCACAATCAAAAAGGCTATGCCAAGCACAGAGTATGCGTAAGATTTACGGCTTGCTCCCTTCCACTCACCCGTCAATACTCCCCAGGAATTTGCAGTAATCAGACTCATCGACATAAGAAGGGGCCATCCGACAATTCCGCCCAGCGTGCCGAGCGTGATGGCGCCTATCCCGTAAAGGATGAAGCTCGCGAAGCAAACCACCCCCATGAGGCCACCACCAGCCCAGTACTGCGTCGAGCTCTTCGGTACTGAGAAATGGCCCCAGGTTCCATTTTTCTGCAACAGGTAGACGCAATATCCGGCGTTTACGACGAAACCCGTGGTCAACGTCAATGCCCAAACGGCATTGGCGGCCATGCTTGGTGCTGTGCCGAAGGACAGTGCCTTCTGTTGAAGCCCCGCTCCGAATGTAAATGCGAAGTTAAGCATGGCTGAGAAGACTCCAGCCAGAATGCATATCATCAAACCCGCAACGAAGCTCGACTGAGGACCTCCAGCCTTCCGGACTGCGGTTTCCTTCTCGCGGCGTTGCCCGGCGATGGCACAGATCACGATCCCGATCACAACCAGGACCATTCCTGCCATGAGCGCATATCCCTGCCGAGTCCATACGCGATCGGGGTGCAGCAGCGCTAAAGGGAGGAGCGAGCCGATCGTGGCAATGATTCCCAGAATTATCCCGTAACCCAGGGCCAAGCCCAACTGCGTTACCCCAAGGCCGAACAGAACAGATCCAATGCCCCACCCCAGTCCAAACAGCAGGACCCTGACTACTTCCCCAGTCGGCGAACTGAGGAGAAGGGAACCCAGATGAGGTACAGTCAAGCAAGCTGTAGCCCAGGGGGCAATGAGCAGACCTACCGTGGAGTAGACTAGCCATGAGTTTTCCCAGCGCCAAGCTGGCATCCGCTTCATAGGCACAACGAAACTGCCGTTCAGTAGCCCCGCAATCAGAACTTCTGAGACACCTAGAGCAACGTTTCCTGCCATTATTCCTCCCGGCGAGTGCTCGGTCATCTTCCAGCTTGGGCACTCGCGAAATCTTCCGATCTTACTCGCTCCTATACGGATTTGTGTTTAGATTCTCACCGCCAAACTCTGCGCAGGTTGTCGCACATATTTCCTGGCGGTCTACTATAGATCCTGGGCCGTTCATTACTGCTGAATCCCGTGCTTCACAACCTGTTCGGTCAGAGCACGCGCCGGACGGCATCCTTCCAACCCTGGTAATTCTTTTCAGCCAAGGCGGGTTCCATAGCCGGATGGTATTCAACGAATCCATGAGGCAGAAGGTCCAGCTCCTCCAACGACCCAAACAGTCCCATTCCGAGTCCACCGGAGAACACCGCTCCCAAAGCGGAGAGTTCAGGCAAAGTCGAGGCCCTCACGGTGAGTTGAGTGATGCCAGCCACAAAATTCAGGAGGAATCTGTTGTTTACCATCCCCCCGTCGGCGTGAACAAATCGGAGAGGTATGGCGGCCTCTGTCATCATTTCCAGCAGGACATCCTTGATTTGGTAGGCAATCGATTCAAGCGCCGCTCTGACGATATGGCGCTTGTCAGTAGCAGGTGTCAGGCCAACTATCGCGCCCTTGGCGTTGGGTTCCCAATAAGGAGCGCTCAAGCCGACGAAGGCAGGCACGAGATAGACACCGGCGTTATCAGGGACCGCGGCGGCCAAACCCTCGGTCTCTTCAACTTGACTAATCAATCCCAGTTGGTCCCTTAACCAGGCAATCACCGCCCCCGTAAAGTTGATAATTCCCTCGAAGGCGTACGCCGTGCTCACTTCATTGATCCAGCCGATGGTAGCGACAGATCCTTTGGTGGCTAACTTAAGAGTCTCTCCAATGTTCAACAGCACCGAAGAGCCTGTTCCCAACGTCACCTTGGCGCTTCCTGGTCGAAAGCAGCGTTCCGCGAAGAGAGCCGCTTGGGAGTCCCCCATGACGCCGCAAATGGGGATGGGATTTTCAAGGGCGCCGCCTAGATCGGTTGTCCCGAATTTCGCGCTGCATTTCGCCACCGAAGGAAGTGAATCCATCGGGACGTCAAAAAGTTTGCAGAGTTCCTCATCCCAACGAAGTTTGCCGATATCGTAAAGCAGAGTTCGGCTGGCGTTGGTATGATCGGTCGCAAAGACCTGTCCGTGCGTTAACCGATAGATCAGGTAGGCATCGATTGTGCCCAAAAGCGCTTTTCGCTCGACCAATTGGGCGTGGATATCGGGATGATAGTCGAACAACCACCTGAGTTTGGGGGCTGGGAAATAGGTGTCAATTCGTAGCCCAGTGATCCTGTGAACCAATTCACCGTAGTTTGCACGGAGGAGTTCTTTGCAGAGTGCCGATCCTCTTCTGCACTGCCACACGATCGCGTGGTACAAAGGTCGCCCAGTGCCTTTCTCGAAGACCACCACGGTCTCTCTTTGATTGGTTATGCTCAGGCAAAGGATCTCGCGCGCGACGGGACGATTCCTTTTGAGGAGCAGTTTGCAGGCGTGGATCGTATTCTGATAAATCTCCTCCGCATCATGCTCAACCCATCCAGGTTCCGGATAGTACTGCTTGTGGTCGATGGCGGTCTTGTCAACAAGCTGGCCCTTGGCATCAAAGAGCAGAGCCTTGCTAGCCGAGGTGCTTTGATCTAAGGCAAGGATGAAAGGCACGGGATCCTCTAAGAAGCGAGTGTTTGAAGGGCGGTGGCGACTAATCCCTTCGTAGAAATGCCGTAGTGTGCAAAGATTTCGAGCTGACTGCCGCTGACTGTGGGTTCATCGGGGATGCCGGCAATCCGGAATGGAAGGCTGAGGCGTCTTTGCATCAGCACGGCGGCGCAGGCTTCCCCCAGGCCACCGTGGATGCTGTGTTCCTCCACGGTGATGAGAGCTCGGGTCTCGCGTGCGGCCTTGCAGAGGCATTCCTCGTCCAAAGGTTTTAGCGTGTGCATGCTGATGATACGGCACGAAATCCCTTGGGCCTCCAGTTCCGACCCCGCAGAGAGGGCGGGAGAAACGGTCTCTCCGGTTGCGATAAAGGTGAGATCCGTCCCCTCCCTCACAGTGATCCCCTTCCCGATCCTGAAATCTGAATCAGGGTTGTGAAGGTCGAACACAGGCCGTTTTCCGAACCGCAGGTAGAGGGGGCGGGGGTGGCAGACTGCGGCCCGGACCGCTCCCTGTGTTTCAAAGTTATCCGCTGGCGCGACGATGTCAACATTGTTGATCGCACGCAGAACCGCAAAATCGTGTAAAGAATGATGTGTTGACCCCAATGCGCCGTAGCTGACGCCGGCACTGATTCCGACGAGTTTCACAGGATGGTCGGAATAGGCGACGTCATTCTTGATTTGCTCCAGTGCCCGCGCGGTTAGAAAGCATGCTGGAGACACCGCGAAAACCTTTTTCCCTGCCGAAGCCAGGCCGGCGGCGATTCCCACCAGGTTTTGCTCGGCGATTCCGACCTCAATGAGTTGTTCAGGAAGCAACTCTCCGAAGCGGGTTAGCTTCCCTGAACCTCTCGAATCGCTGGTCAAGACCAGAATATCTCTGTCGCGCCGGGCCAGTTCCAGCAAGGTCTCCGCGAACACCTCGAGGTTGGCTTTAGCCGGTTTCATCGTCAGAACCCTGCTGAGAAGCGCCTAGGGCTCGCCTCTCGAGTGTATCTCGGCATCCTCGAGCTCCCGTAGGGCCAGAGCGTACTCATCATCGTTGGGAACGCGATGGTGCCATGCGGCCACGTTCTCCATAAAGCTTATGCCTTTCCCCTTGGTGGTGCGGGCAAGAATCAAGCTGGGCCTTTCCTTCTCAAAAGGGATCTGGCTTAGAACGCTTCTCAATTCAGCTACGTTGTTCCCATCAGCGGTCCTTACCGCATAACCAAAGGCGCGAAACTTATCCTCCAGAGGTTCGAGAGGATAAACCCGCTCCGTGGCCCCTGTGATCTGAAAACCGTTCCTGTCGACTAGGGCGACGAGATTGTCCAGCCCATAGTTGACGGCGCTGATCGAGGCTTCCCAATTGGATCCTTCGGCGAGCTCCCCATCTCCCAATAGGACATAGACCTTATAAGAACGCCCGTCCTTTTTCCCAGCCAGGGCCTGGCCCACGGCGAACGACAGGCCATGGCCCAAGGCGCCCGTATTATGTTCGATGCCTGGGACCTTGCGCGTTGGGTGGCCGACAAAATGCGACTTATACTTTGAGAGCGTCTTGAGTTCTTCTTCGGAGAAGAACCCCTTATCCGCCAGGACAACGTAGAGTGCTTCGACACTGTGCCCTTTGCTCTGCACGTAACGATCGCGGTCCGGGCTGCCAAAATTTTCGGGTCGGACGTTCATCGCTGCGTTGTAAAGGACGTTCAGAATATCCACGCAGGACAGACTCCCGCCCGTATGTCCGGCTTGGGCGCTGCGGATGACGGTCAGGATCTTCTTTCTGTATTCAATCGACTTCAAGCGCAAGGCATGGTCGGAAAGCATTGATGATTCACCGGCACCGAAGGCTCCGACGATCGTAGATACAGGCCGTGGAGGTGCAAGACAGTGGGCGCAAACGTGCCCCGAATTACTCGCCATCTTCGGGCCGCTGGTGGTAATAGACCTCCCAACCGAGATAGGTCTCGAACGCTTCCGCAAGAACCGCGGCAGTATGGGACTTGGTCATGGCGGCGTGGTGCTCGAAGCCATTGCGGCAGATGTAACGCATCAAGCTCTCGAGCTTGGGAACTTCCACCACCGCCCTGGTTCCAAATGTTCTCAGCTCATCGTCTGTAAACCGCCCTTCCCCAACATAGGCGCGTAGAATTCCATAGACGTCGTCACTACTCACCCGTCCGTAAGTAAGAGGGCCGGCAGGGGTTCGTCCCGCCAATGCGCCGAACGTATTTTTTCCCCCCACCGTGGTTCCCAGTATTGGCGCGGTGCTAATCTTGACCTCGGGAACAAAACTCTTGGCCCAGTTCCCGCAATGGAAGAAAACACATTTATTCAAGTCGCCGCCATAATTGTTGTTCCAATCCACCAGCGCGCTGGGGCTGTCAGAAGCGAGTTGCAGGGCGTACATGGTGAGCACGCCGGTGACGTCAACCTCGCAGGCGCTAGGCATCATCTTGTCACTCATCATACTCATGACGGTGCAGGAGTTTACGCCGTAGTTCTTTTGTAGGGAAGTCCAGCACTGAATAGCCGTGGCGTGGATTTGGTTTTCGGCCATCCAATCGGAGATGATGACGCTCAGTTTCGCCATCAAGAGCAATGAGGGAGGAGGTGCGTCGCCGGTTTGTGCATAGGAATGGATCTCTGCGAGCTTTGTTTGCACTCGCGGCTCTTTGTCCTCCAGTTTCTGTGCCAGGCCGATGATCTCGGAGAGGTCAACCGTGACAACACTGATCCCGGCATCTTCCAGAAGTTTTTCGCTGTATCGCACGGTGTTGAATGCCGTAGGTCTGGCTCCAATCGCGCCTAAGCGGACGCAGCGCAGGCCTTTTACCACACGACAGACTCTCACGAACTTCAACAGATCCGCCTTGAAGCCGGCATCTTGCGGGCTCACCACGTGCTTTTCAGTCAACGAATAGGGGATTCCGTACTGGCGCAGGTTGTTGCACACGGAGATCTTTCCGCAAAACGCATCACGCCTTCTTTCAACGTGCAGATTCTGCAGGTCGTCGGGGTAGGCGTGCACCAAAACGGGAACCTCGAGCCGGCTAAGCCTCAGTGCATCGGCCACCCCTCGTTCGTCACCAAAGTTGGGCAACGACAAAAGGACTCCGTCGATGCGCCGCGAGTGTGTATGAAAGAGGTCAGCGCACTTTACCGCATCACCATGAGTCTCGACGCCGCCTAACTTTGTCGCCGCCTCGTTGAGAACGACGGCTTCGATATCCATTTCCTTGAGTAATTCCAGCAACTCCTTGCGAGCCTCAGTGACCAAGAGGTCCGGAAAGAAGTCGCGATTGCTAATGATTACGGCCAAAGTTGCCACTGCCATGTCGGTCATTTCCTCCTTTAGCGCTTGCGCCCAATGCTCTCCTCGCCGATTCCTCCTGAGACCGGATGAGCCGCGATGCATACCCCGACAACCATGCACGTTGCAGGATACACTTATTGAGGATTGTATGAAAGGGCCACAGTTAGAATTGTCGCTGACTTAGCGCGGCGAGTGATGCGTGACCCCCTGCCTGGTTCTCCTGTCCTGGTTTTCCTTGCCTGGCCGTTGCCCTTCTGGTATGCTCACGCGGAATTCCTCAACCTGCAGCGAATGCGGGCAGAAAAGCCATAGTATTTACTTTGGAGATGGGGGCCAAAACTTATGAATACGAAAAGCATAAATAGACGCGAATTCGTCGGGGCCTCGCTGGCGGCTTCGGCCGGCCTGCTGGCGTCCCCGGGAACAGGATTCTCTGACCAGGCGAGTCCTAAGAAAGCCTCCGGGTTGAAAGTGGGCCTCTACACGATTACTTACCTTGGCGTGTGGTACCGGGGGAATGCCCTGACCCTCGAAGAGGCCATTGGCCGCGCGAAAAAATACGGTTATGACGGACTGGAGGTCGACGGCAAGCGGCCGCACGGGCACCCGTTATCCTTGACTCGCGCCCACGCCCGGGAGCTGCGCAAGATGGCGGAGGGCGAGGGCCTCGAGATCTACGGGCTGGCCGGCAACAATGACTTTTCGAGTCCGGTGACCGAACATCGAGACGCGCAACTGGTTTACATGCGCGACCTGATCCAACTCGCGCCGGAGTTGGGCGCTAAGACCGTGCGGGTCTTCCTGGCTTGGCGGGGAGTCACCCAGAAGCAGGGTCTCGCGTCTTACAGTCTGGCGGAGCCCTTATGGGAGACCGTCCACAAGGGTTTCTCACCGGAGGAAACGTGGGAGTGGTGCCGCGACGGCATGATGCAGTGTGCAAAGTTTGCCGCCGACGCAGGGGTTACCCTGGCCTTGCAGAACCACAAACCGGTTATCCATAATCATAAAGACGTGCTGCGTATGGTTAAGGAAGTTAACTCCCCTCATCTGAAAGTCTCGCTGGACGCCTGGATCATGGATGACAAGTCACCCGCCGCCATTCGCCAGGCGGCTCTCGATGTGGGCCCCTTGCAGGCGCTTTCGCATTTCGGCGGAGAGTTCAAGCGGGAGGCGGATGGCTCCGTCAAGGGGCCGGACTTCTACCCACCTTTTGTCAAAGCCATGCGCGAGATCGGGTACAAGGGCTACATCGGCTACGAACTCTGTCATACCCTGCCGGTAGTGAACGGCCAGACCGTCGGCCTGGAGTTTGCCGATCAATGCGCGGAGGGCGCCGCGATTTACATGCGCGGGTTGATCAAGGCCAACGCGAGCTAGCCCTGGTAAGGGAACAGCAGGTAGATGGACAACAAACAAAGGGCACAGAGAGTCGAGAAGCTCGCAGTTGCCGCTCGCCTTCACGACATCGCCATTCAGATGAGCGAGGGCGAGGCCAGCCGCCTCATGAAGATCTATGCCGTACTCGAAAGGCTCGACCCCGGTGTGTATCTGATCGGTGCTGGCCCTTACACTCAGGGCGTGTTCTCGCTCATGTGCGATGAGGTTGTAATCGGACGCCGTGCCACCCCACTGGAGCAACCTTTGGATGTGCCGGTGGATGTGCACGTCAATGATGGTGTGACGTTGACCCCGCGAGAGGTCTCGCGTTTTCATTGCATGATTTACCGGCGGGAAGGAGTAACAAGACACGACTATTGGCTCATTGATCGTGGCAGCACGTGCGGAACCTACCTCAACGGGGAGAAGCTAGACCCCCCAACGACTGCATCCCCAGAAGATGTAGCCCAGGCCAGCCGCAGTCTCTCAGATGGGGATGTCATTTCTTTAGGTCCTTCGGGAGTCAACAATTTTCTGTTTGTTGACTCACGCAAACGAAAGTGAGCTTTCGGCAAGCCTGCGTTCCTGACGGCTTCCACTTCGCCGCCATGGACCATCGCCGGCGTCATCAGCCCGAGGCCGCTGTGACGGTGGTCATGGTCGTACCAGGAGAAAACCTCCGGCAGAACGTGGTCGCATCCTCGATGGACCCCTAAAAGTAGACTCACTTGGCTGGCCCAAGCAGCTTCGTGAGGTCCCAGAACCAGACCTGGTGGGGAGCGGTGGCGAGCAGTTGGGTGAACGTGACGCGTTCGCCCCGGCGTGGGGGCGTGGATTGAAACACAGGGTAGGGGCGAATCTTGTATTCGCCCCTCCTGTTCGCCCCCGCGCGGAGGATGGTCCTTCACTCTTCGCCGTCGCGCGTGGTACGCGCTGACCACTTGGCAGTGATCGCGCTGAGTGTCGGCCGAGGCAAAGATTTTGCGCGGATTCTTGGCTTGTTGGAATCAAGTAGCGTGAGCCGCGAGCAAGTGGCGCGGCTGGCCGCCCGGCACGGATTGGCGGATGCGTGGACGCGGTTCGAGGCGAGGTTCCTGAATGGCTGAAACGCGCGAACTGTTGGAGCGCCAGGGCGCATGGCAAAAAGGGCGCGCGGCGCTGACGTGGCCTGAGAAAATTCACATGGCCGGAGCGGTTCGCGAGTGGGCGGCACAACTCAGCCGGGCTCGGTCGCCGATGACAGCCGCTGTTTCGGCCTCGAGACGCCCTGGGACTGGTGAAGTCACGACCCGCGAAGCCAAGAAGGATAACTG
>Ga0116137_1002823_pt1 | contig 9917 bp, 11 predicted proteins | sample June2015DPH_20_1_3_FD_88973 | JGI IMG/M metagenome (GOLD analysis project Ga0116137, IMG submission 88973) | Peatland microbial communities from SPRUCE experiment site at the Marcell Experimental Forest, Minnesota, USA - June2015DPH_20_100 | ecosystem: Environmental > Terrestrial > Soil >...
CTTCTGATCGTAGATCAGCCTCCCTCCTTCGATCTGTGCAATCTTCACGAAGTCGTTCTGCAGCAGGGTCATCAGCGGCAGGGTAGGCTCTGTGCAGTAGACCGGTCCGTCGTATCCATACTTGTACATCGCCGGGAGGAAACCCATGTGGTCGAGGTGAGAATGGCTGATCACTATGGCGTCTATGTCCCTCGGTGATACGTCTGCCCAGTCGAGCCTGGGATAGGCGTCCCACGCGTTTCTCGCGCCTGGGCTGATACCGCAGTCGAGAAGCACCTTGCTCTCGGCCGTCTCGACGAGCAAGCACGACCTTCCGACCTCCTGGAATCCTCCGAGCGTCTTGATCGTAACGTGCTCGGCCGACGTGAGCCTGGGCCTGAAGATGGCCTCGCCGAGCTCCTTGTAGAACTTCTCCCTTGTTTCGCTTCCGACCTTCAGCGCGTAGTATACGTTTTGGATCGCCGTGGACTTGATGTGAGGTCCCTTCCTTACCTTCACCTTCCACCCGGTCAGCTCCATCGAGGCTCCGAGGTCAAAGCCCGCCTCCTGCGACAGGAGTCTCGGGTTCCCGGCCTCCACCGTAATCTCTCCCAGCGCGTCGTCGAAGAAGAAGTTGCTCGCTTCAGCCTCTGCGGGGAGTGTCTTCTCCAGTATCTGCCTGGCTTCGCTCTCCGGTTTCCTTATCGACTTCTCTGTCCTGGTGACCACCCTCTTCTTCAGGGAGTTCACTATTTCGGAAATCACGTAGTTGTTCTTGTGAAGGAAGGCCGGGTTCCTTGTGTAGAGGGCTATCCTCGGCCCCTCGTATTCAATCCTAGTTATCTGAGCTTCCGCTGGGATTGTGTTCAGTATCGTGCTCATCAGACTTGCACCGTTCGCTTTCTGTTCCAAACCTAATCGTTAGTCTTGAACTGGGCGAGGAGCTTTTCCTTCTCCTGCTCGGATATCTCCCGGAATCCGGCCTTGTCCAGCACCGCGATGTCGAAGTTGTCGCCCGTGTACACGTTCCTCCTCGTGGCCGCGATTATCGCCTTTGCGGCTATCGGATAGCATTTCGCCGCCGCCATGTCTTCCTTGTACTCCGATTCGAGTATCCCGTAGGCCACTGGAGAGCCGCTTCCCGTCGCTACGACCTTCTCCTGGTTCATGGAACCGAAGAAGTCTACGCTGAAGATCGAACCGCCCTTCGTGTCGACCCCTCCGACGAGGACATCTGCGATGAACGGGTAGAGCCTCGACGAGAAGAGCACGTTTGAGACGACCTGGGCGGCGGCCTTGACCGGCATCTGCCTGCTCCTCTCGATTCTGTAGAGGTTTGTGTAGTATTTCAGAATGTCAACGACGTTCATGGCGTCCGCGACTCCTCCAGAGATCGTCATCGCGATGTTGTCGTCGATTCTGAGGAGCTTCTTTCCCCTCTTGTGGGCGATGAAGCCTCCGGCCGTCACCCTGGTGTCGGTGGCCAGCACCACACCGTCAGAGCAGACCAGACCCACCGTGGTGGTGCCATGATAGACTGCAGACCCTAGCGTCTTCCCGCCGATTGTCTTTGAATCTCTTGAAATCATGCTCACAAACACCTTCAGAACGGACGAGACTGCCGTGAGCCCGTTCCTTATTTAATGTTTCCCGGTGAATCACGAAAAACGGAGGCTCTGACCTGCTTCGACGAATCCCTCAAGATGGAGGTGCAGACGGAACCAGTATCTGCGATGAGAGAGACCGAGAAGGGCCCGTTCCTGACTGGGGCCCGCGAGGAAGAGCCTACGCCTCTCGCTTTGCGCGCGCAGTGAACTTAAATCGACTATTCCGTGCTCATCGAACGTGGCCTCATCACGTCACCTGATGGAGCTTCCAACCAAGGTGCTCATCGGCGAGGGTGTTCTGTCGGAGCTCGGCGAGTTCATCCAGGACTCGGCGGTCAGGGGGAAGATCGTGGTGGCATCGGGGTCCAACGTCCAATCAAAGGTTCGGAACGTCGTCGATTCCGTACTAGGCTCGCGAGCGGCATGGGTAGAGGTCGTCGCCGCGGACACGGAGAACGTCGAGCTGGTGATGCGCGAGAGCGCGGGTTCTGGATGCATAATCGGAGTAGGCGGGGGGAAGAGCGTCGACGTCGGCAAGCTGGCCGCCTTCCGGAAGCACCTCCCCTTCTACTCGGTGCCGACGAGCGCATCGCATGACGGGATATCTAGCCCGTTCGCTTCGCTCAAGGGACTCGACCGGCCCTACTCGGTCATGGCGAAGCCCCCCTTAGGAATCCTCGCCGACATAGATGTAATAGCATCCGCGCCGAGACGCCTCCTGTCCTCGGGCTGCGGCGACCTGGTCTCAAAGCTGACCGCGGTGAAGGACTGGCAGCTCGCAAGCCGGGCGACGGGCGAGTACTACGGCGGATATGCGGCCAGCCTCGCTCTGATGAGCGCGAATGTCGTAATCGAAGGCTCCAGAAGGATCGGGAGGTTCGGAAGGGACAGCGTTAGAGATTTGGTGGAGGCTCTGATAAGCACAGGGGTCGCAGCGGGGATAGCCGGTAGCTCGAGGCCGTGCAGCGGCTCCGAGCATCTCTTCAGTCACTACCTTGACCTGCTCGCCCCAGATTCGGGACTGCACGGCGAGAAGTGCGGAATCGGGACGATCATGATGGCGAAGCTTCACGGGCTCGACTGGCAGAGTGTTCGCTCTGCTCTGATCAACGTCCACGCGCCAGTGGCCGCTTCCGAAATCGGGATCAGCGATGGGAAGGTCATCGAATCCTTGGTCAGGGCGAGCTCTATCCGCCCTGACAGGTACACAATCCTTTCGCGAAAGAAAATGACCAAAAGGAGCGCCGCCGAACTGGCGAAGTCGACCGGTGTGTTCTAGGCCGTCTGGACTGGAGCTGTGGCCTTCTTCCGCCTTGGCTTTGGCGCGGGCCCAACCGGCGACTTGGATTCCTCTTTCGGGGCCTTATGCTTCTTCTCGACCGGCTTCTCGACCGGCTTCTCGACCGGCTTCTCGACCGGCTTCTCGACCGGCTTCTCGTTAACGAATTTCTCTACGAAGGTGAGTTCCGAGACCGTCGGAACGAACTTGAAGATGTCATTTGATATTCCCCTCTTGATGATCTGCAACCCCTCGAGCAAGAACAGCTCCTCTGGGACCGACAGCTCTAGGCCCTTTTCGCTCAGTTTGAAGCTGACCTTGCTTCCCTCCGCTCCGAATCTCCTGTCAATCAGGGCTCTTACCTTCTCGTTGTCAGTCTCGACTTTCTTGACGACTTCGAAATCGTAAACTATCGACTTTCCGGCAAGCCTGTGGTTGAAGTCCACCTGGGCCCTTCCAGAGCCGATGAACCTGATGATGCCCATCCTATTGTCGATGTCGACTGAGTCGCCGACCTCGAGTTCGTTCGCCTTCTCGCCGAACTTCCTGAGGGGGACCATCCTCATCTGGGTCGGGTCCCTCTGACCGAAAGCCTTCTCCGGCGACAGTTCCACTTCCTTCCTTTGTCCTACATCCATCTTCTTGACCTCCTCGTCCAGACCTGAGATGAGCCAGCCTTCCCCTACCGCTTCGAGCCTGGGTTCGTACTTCTTAGTGGCGTCGTAGATTTTGAACTTCTTCGCCTCTTCCTCGAGGGTCGTCTCGATTCCTTCGCCGGTGTCCTTCACCTTCGCCGTGTAGTTGGCAAAGATGAGGGTCCCCTTCTCAAGCGTCATGGGCTTCGACCAACCAATCAGTTGGGTTTATAGGCTTTCACGCGCTTTTGACAGACGCCAGCGTTTCGCCAACAGCCTTCAGCGTCCTGCTCACGTATCCTTCGTTGATCTGACCCATGCACCCTACCCTGAACACCTTGCCCGCGAACAGGCCGAACCCCCCTGCGACGACGATCCCCTTCTCCTGGGCGAGCGTCTTTCTGAACTTCGCGTCCTCAACCCCCTGCGGGTAGTATGAGGCCACGACTGTCTTTGACCTGACGCTCTTCTCGGCGACCGGCTTGAGCCCCAGCCCGGCCAGCCCGTCGTAGATAGAGGCGGACATCCGGTCGTGCCTTTGGACCCTATTGGCAAGGCCTTCCTCCTGGAGCTCTTTCAGGGCCTCGTCCAGGGCGTAGAACAACGGCAGCGCGGGTGTGAATGGCGTCTCCCCTCTGGCTCCGTATTCGAGGTACCTTGGAATCTCGAAGTAGCGCGTCTTCGGTGGCGACGCCTTCAGGAAGTCCACTGCCCTCTTGCTGACCGAGAGAAGGGCGAGCCCCGGCGGGGCGGCCAGGCACTTCTGGCTGCCGGTGATGCAGACGTCCACGCCCCAATCGTCTACGGGGATGGCGTAGCCGCCGAGACTCGATATTGCGTCGATAACCGCGAAAGCGCCGTGGTCGCGCGCCATCTTTGAGGCTTCCTTGAGGTAGGGGACCGCAACCCCCGTGCTTGTTTCATTGTGAACGAGGAACAGCGCCCTGAAGCTCTGCTGCTTCTCCATCGCCTCCCTGAGCTGCTCAAGAGAGGGGGCCTTCCCGAACTCTGAGCGGACTTGGATGGCCCTCCCGCCCGCCATTTCGACGGTCTCAGCGAGCCGGTTGCTGAACTCGCCGAAGACGGCGACCACTGCCGTGTCTCCAGGCCTGATCAGGTTCAGAACCGCGGCCTCGACCCCACCGGTTCCGGACGAGGAGAGGACGACCACGTTGCCTTCGGTCTGGAACAGCCGCTGTGTCTTGGCAAGAATGCCCCTGTACAGCTCGCGGAAAGAGTCTCCCCTGTGGTTGATTATCGGTTTCAGCATAGCCTTCATGACCCGTTCTGATACATTGGTCGGGCCCGGCAGCATGATCAGCTTCTGCTCGCTACTCATGACCTCATCCCCCCAGATCCTTACGCATAAGAGCTCTCACCCTCTCCACACCCCCAAACTGCTTGACGAGCGCGGCTACCTGGGGAGGGACGAGGCTCTCCCAGTCCTTCCTCTCCAGGATTCTGTCCCTGACGTTCGTCGCCGAGTAGCTCTTCCGGTCGAGGTACGGGACGGCGGCGACACCGATTTTCTCTTCCTTGAAGAGCGAGAAAGTCAGAGCGTCGTTCGTAAAGACCGTATCGAACTTCGGGACCATCGACTTGACCGTGGAGACCCAGAGGGAGTGGGAGTCGGCGTCCACTATCGGAATCGCCATCCATCTCGACGGGTCTATCCCGTTGCCGTCGAGCGCACTCTTGATCATGGTGATCCTCTCCCCGGCCGTAAAAGGATTGTCTCTTTCATGGTTCTTCTGCGCGCTTCCGACGACGACGTAGAGGTACTGGACCTTCTTCAGCGCATACCTCACCGCCGCGAGGTGGCCCAAGTGAAAGGGCTGGAAGCGGCCGACTAGCAGACCGACTCGCATTCCTTCTCGTTTTCGGCGGCTTTTCGTGGTCTATTTAAGAAGATGCTCAGTACCGCTTTATCTCAGCGGTTTTCAGAGCTCAGGATGGAGTTCCTCGACGTAGACGGTTCTTACGGGGAAGGAGGCGGCCAGATTCTCAGGACCGCGCTCACGTTTTCGGTTATAACGGGCAAACCGGTCCGCGTATCCAAGATCAGGGCCGGTCGGGAAGTCCCTGGTCTCAGGAGGCAGCATGTCTCGTCGCTGAAAGTCCTCGGCGCTGTCTTCGATTCTAGGCTGGACGGAGTTGCAGAAGGGTCCTCGGAAGTCTCATTCGTGCCTGGTCCTCCTCGCGCCGACTCCATCTCCCTCGACATGAAAACGGCCGCAAGCATAACTCTGGTGCTACAGGCAGTGGTCCCGGCCGTCGCCCTCACGCGCTCGCGGCTCACTTTGGAGTTGGTGGGCGGGACCGACGTTCCGTGGAGCCCGACCTTCGATTACTTCGATGCCATCGTGAGGAGAGCTTACGGAGCGATCGGGATCAAGTTCTCAGCAAAGGCCCTCAGGCGAGGCTACTATCCGAGGGGAGGCGGCAGGGCCGTCGTGGAAGTGGAGCCCTGCGAGGCTCTGCGGCCTCTGCAGCTGACTGAGTCGCCACGGGTGGAGGCCGTCGACCTCACGAGCAGATGTGCGATGCTTCCTAGACACGTAGCCGAGCGGCAGCTGGGTTCGGCTGCCGCAGCGCTGGAGGAGAAGGGTCTCCACATCCGACAGAAGCTGGTCGCAGAGGAACGGGCGGACTCGCCTGGCTCGTCGGTTTTGGTCTCCTCCTCGGGCGATTCGTTCTTCCTTGGGTCGGACGAGCTGGGCGCCAGGGGGCGCCCCTCCGAGGAGGTCGGAAGGGCGGCGGCCGAGAGGTTCGCCTCCTTTGTCCGGTCTGGGGCATGCGTCGACGACAACCTGGCTGACATGCTCGCACCGCTGCTCTCCCTCGCGTCCGATCCATCAACCCTGCGAGCCGCGCGCGTCTCGCAGCACTTGATAGCTGGCTTCTACATCGCCAAGCTCTTCTCGTCCTGCGATTTCAGCGTCAGGGAAGAAGGCCATGGCGCGGTCGTAGCCGTGAGACCTAGTTGACTTTCGGACCACTTCTCAGCACAATGTCTAAAAAGGCGGGTCTTTTCGCTGGGACGAGTAACATGTCCTACGAGCAGTACCTCCCTGGCGCAACGGCAGTCGGAATCACGTACAAGGATGGCGTCGTCCTAGGCGCAGAGAGAAGGATTACCCTGGGCAGCTTCGTGAGGAGCAAATCGGGGCGGAAGGTCTTCAAGGTTACTGAAAATGTCGGGGCGGTCTGTGCAGGCATGATTGCCGACATGCAGAACCTCGTGAAGGAGGTGTCAGTCTACTCCAAGTTGAAGGAGCTCGAATCGAGGAAGCCACTCAAACCCAACTCAGTCGCGAAACTGATGTCGACTCTCATGTTCCAGAACCGCTACGCGCCCCTGCTGACTCAGGTCATCCTGGGCGGAGTCGGTGCAAAACCAGTCGTTTACGTGCTCGATCCGCTGGGCAGTGTCATCTCGGACGTGTATGCTACCGTAGGAACGGGAGAGGAGACATCAATCGGCGTGGTCGAGGCGGGCTACAATCCAGCCATGTCGCAGAAGGACGCGAGAGACCTCCTCGTCTCTGCGATAAAGGCGGCCATAGCAAGGGACGCGATGAGCGGCAACGGCATCGACATCCTTACCGTGGACCGCGCAGGAATCAAGGAAGAATCTGTGAACCTCTAGGCGGCCTCGAAATTGTGGACTTACAAGGGCGTGAAGGTCCATTGGCTCGGGCACGATTCATTCGTGCTGGAGGGCTCGAGGACCGTCATCATCGACCCGTTCAAGGCGAAGGGTGATTACAAGGCCGACCTGCTTCTGATCTCTCACGAGCACTACGACCATCTCAGCGGGGAGGACATCAAGCGTTTCTCTAACGCCTCGACAACCATCGTAGCCCCAAACATCTGCGAGAAGGCGCTGCGGGCGTTCGCTCAGGAAAAGAAGTTCGTCGCGCCCGGTTCGAGAAGCGAGGTGAAGGGTGTCTCTATCGAGACCGTCCCGGCGTACAATCTGAACAAGTTTCGAGAACCGGGCAAGGTCTTCCACCCGAAGGCCGACGGCCGCGTTGGATACGTGGTGACACTGGACGGGGTCAGGTTCTATCATTCGGGCGACAGTGATGCCACACCAGAGATGAAATCTCTCGAAGTGGATGTCGCATTCCTGCCCGTTTCAGGGACCTACGTCATGACGGCCGAGGAGGCTTCTGACGTCGCGAAGATGATGAAGGTCAGCGTGGTCGTTCCGATGCATATCGGATCCATCGTCGGAAGCAGGGCCGACGCCGAGAGGTTCAAGAAACTCGTCGGAAGCAGGCCCGCGGTCGAGATACTCGAGAAAGAGTGAGATCTCACTCAGGCACGCTTTCTGTTTTCAGCTTTCCGTTCTCCATCTTGACGAACAGGTACCTGTTGTCTGCGAAGATGAGAGTCAGCTCGTTCTCCCTCTCTTCGACTGTGAGCAGCGCCTTTCCCACAATCCCGTCGAACTTGACCATGCTTGGCTTCCGTCCCGCTTCAAGTCCGTATTTCTGCGTTGTCGCGTCACTCGGGGATGTAAGAGGTCAGGCGTGCCGTGGAGGGCTCGTCGGAGATTTTCTCGACAGGCAAGCCCGTTGTCGCGCGTATCATCTCTCTGATCACCTCGTCCAGGCTCTCCTTCCGCCCATGGAGTTTGAGTTGCTTGAGCGCCTTGTGTGTGTCCTCGTGGACTTTCACGGTCTTGGCCAAGACGGCCGCCTTGCGGTCTGCCTCTATTTAGGCTGAGGAGGTTTTGACTCGGTATCGTCGCGAGTTCATCATCTGCCCACGGAGCTAACCTGGGCTATGACTGGGACGGCGTTCACCTCATCGTCAACAGCATCTGTTCGGCCCTCGATTTAGGCTTTAGTGCTCATGTTCACATCAATTTTCGGCTTATTTGGCCCCGCATTTTGAGAGTGCAATCTGACCGTCCCCATTACGCTTGGAATGCTATCGTCAACGATTGAATCTATGATTAGAGCCGTCATGCACTTGCCCTACCGCTGAAGGGTCCCACCGCGAAGAACTATGCACTAGGCTGGAGGTCGCTTGCCGTTTCGAAGGTTGCATCTAGCAAAGACATACGACGTCACAATGGCAACCGTGACCAATAGGGTGAAGCCGAACTGGATTGGGAACTCGGGGATTCCGCCTCCAGAAGAGGTGGAGGTACTCGGGGGGGTCGAGTTTGGGGGGCCAACCAAAGCGAAGATGAAGAGAGAGGTGGTCTCTCCGTTTGTCAGCGATATCCCGTTACCGTAAGATATCTGACCATTCGACACTATGTATCCGGTCCACACTCCGCCAGCCGAAGACTGTAGTTCCGACATCACGGCTGCAACGCTCTGAACCCTCGTCTGGTACCCCAGTGCGAACTGTCTTGTGGCTGAATTACTAGCTAACGCTTCCCAAGCTATCACGTAATCTGCAAGCTTGTAGGACTGATAGGTGTAAGTTGGGTCCTCCTGAAATGGTTGGTCATAGAATCCATGACCATTCCATATGCTGCTGAGCTCGCTGAACTCCAATTCAGCTCCTGTGTCATTCCCAAAATGCATGTCAAGGAGAACGTGATATGCCAACAGATCCGCGAAGAGCCAGTACTCGAAACCACGACAGGGCTTGAACACGGTGGCGTTGACCGTGTATCCCTGTGTAACGCCAATTTCCTGGCTCTTTCCGCACCAAGGAATCGTTTCGTTCACGTTTTCTGGGTAGTTGCCGAGCACCTCGAACACCGGATTCCAGTACTTGTAGAAACCACCCCACTTCACGATTGAACTGTTCACTTGTTGTGCTAGATTCAGCGCGATGCTGTTGTGCGTGGAATTGTATACGCTTAGCAACGCACAGTAGTCAAGAGCCTGATCATCCGCAAGCCAGATTGTGTGTGAGCCGAGATAATCAGTAAAGAGTCCGAGAGGTGACATCAAGCTGCTGTAGAATCTCACAGCGGTGGTTGCATTGAATGATATACTGACAGCCGTGGTCGTGGCAGAGGATGATGACGGGGAACACGTTGAGCTGGTTGTGCTTGGGGAGGAGCTCGCAAAGCACCCGAGAACAGGCATTGAAAGAAGCAGGAATGCGATGACAACCACGATCATGCCTCTTGAGGCCATCGCGCCAAGCTACGCAAGAAGATGATTTGAAAGTGTGGTTTGGTTGTGTCGGACGGAGAAGTCTGTAGGTTCGGTCAACTCTCGCAGTCAGCGCGCGCGCGCAGTTGACGTAGACACCTGCTTGATGGTCAGTGTCACTAGGAGAATTCCACTAGGAAAATTTCACTAGGACAAACTGTTTGAATTTGCTCGTCACTTGCTCCCTGCTGAGGTGGTGGCCCCCGATCCGGTTGGCTGAGTCGTGTCTTGTCATGTCATTCTTGGGTTCGTCTTCTGGGTACTTGCAGCTTTCGACCCAGTTGTC
>Ga0116137_1002829_pt1 | contig 9899 bp, 8 predicted proteins | sample June2015DPH_20_1_3_FD_88973 | JGI IMG/M metagenome (GOLD analysis project Ga0116137, IMG submission 88973) | Peatland microbial communities from SPRUCE experiment site at the Marcell Experimental Forest, Minnesota, USA - June2015DPH_20_100 | ecosystem: Environmental > Terrestrial > Soil > Wetlands...
CCGGGAGGTCAAGGGGCAGGAGCCGGCGAAACGGGCCTTGCTCATTGCCGCGGCGGGCAGCCACAATGTCCTGATGATGGGGCCGCCGGGCGCCGGCAAGACCATGCTGGCCCGCTGCCTCCCGACTATTTTAATCTAATCAACTATTCGATTCTTTTAAGAGAAACCTCGCTCGTGAGGATTTAATCTTATAGGCAAGCGAGGTTTTTAATCTTTGATTGAGAGGAACGATTCGGCACAGTTCGACCAAGAGTTAAAATCTAAAAGTTTCCAGGACGCTTTCTCTGCAGGAAGGTCAAGGGGCGAGATGCCAAGGATTCTCGCCCCGGTTCTGGAAGTAGCCACCTTGGAGGCGAAAAATGCTGGGAAAAGGTCCATCTCTTCAAAAGGCTCCAAAGGATGCGTATGAGCGTCGGACAGAGCAAACTGAGCGCAAATCTGGCCGACGGAGCAAGCGCAATAATTATGTAGACGATGTTTACGATTTAGATATATCCGCTTTCAAACTAAATCCATCGATAGATACAATTAAATTGAGTGCTATACCAGCACGTTATCTAAATCCGATATCTGATTTACTGACAGAAAATGGCTTCAAGAAGATATCAGATACAATTCCGAAAGGGAAATATGATAGGCTTAGAATGTTCAATGATGGAAAGACAGAAATTAAGATTTTATATAATTTGGAAGATTCAAAACGTGGAGGATATCCAATTTTCATAGAAATTAATGAACTAACCCAAGAAATTATAGATTTGTTTGATATGTTCTTCAGCCAGAACATTATCTTTCCAAAAGTTAGCCAGGTTGATATCGCTTTTGATTTTTATACAGACGCTGATCCTGTTAACTTTTTGGATAATTTAAATAAATATCTATTTCTTAGGTATCAAAGACTTCCGGGAGGAGCCAAGGGAAATACTAAGTATTCTACAAATTTGAGAAAAGCATGTAAAGGAACCAGGACTTATTTAAAATGCATTAACGATCAATGGGTTGTTAGGTTAGAGTTAGTATTAAAGCGAAAGGTGATTAATAAATTGGGCTTGGAGTTTCCATTAAAGTCGCTCGATAAAATACTTTTTGAAAAATATTTCATATTCAAGGCATTGGATTTAGACCTTATTATAGCTTCTTTTGTTCGAGCACGTAAAGATGATATAGATAAACTTGACAAACAAGATGGAATTAGTGGGCAATTATTAATACGGCAGATAGAGAGTCTTGTAAGGAGTATCTTTGTTCCGAAGCGCCGATGGGATGATACATTGATGTGGAAATTGGAAAAACTTAAAGATAACAAAATAGTGATTGCTAATTATAGTCGATTCTTGAAGGACCTAACATTATTTAATCAACGATTCCGAAAGGCCTTGGTAGGTAAGGCATTTCTTCCGACTCAGAAGAAAAAATAATAGCTACATAAACGAGAAAATTAAGACATATGGTAAATTCTTTAGCGTATTTCTTCAAGGTAAATTGCTGGTTACTTGGGCGACGACTTCATGGGGCTGCCGACTATGGCCCAGTCCACTTAAAAAACAGGTTTTTTTCTATGAGACAGCATCACAACTACTCGTTTGCTGAAACAGACACGGCGTCGGGGCTCTCATGCAGTTACAGCATCGGTTTATCATCAAGATGAATCTCTCATTTTAGAATAATTTGAGCATCAGGCTGATAATCTGCCAGAAGCACCGGGGGAGATTGAAAATCATCAACATTTTTAAACCATACGTTCATTCTCCGATAAACTTCACCATTACCTGTTCATAGCGGCCACCATCGAACTCTCCATAAAGATTTGCCTCTAAATCGGGCTTACCATTGCGACAGCCAGTTTTTCGTTTAAAGACGAGTTGAGATACTCATCTGAGTAGATGAGCAAGGCTACGGGCTTTTTATAGCTTGACAGAATCGGTTTAGATGCTTAGATTAGAGTTATAAATTTTATTTGTAATACCATCATCTAATGGGGATATGTTAAATCGACATAATGGTTACTCTTTTGTCTAAGGAATTCAGTGAGATTAGAGGACAGAAGTCCATAAGCTCGCTTGTTCAAATTATGGGTAGGTAATTTATAATTTCTGGATTAGGCTATAAAGAATGGAAAAATAAGCACAAAGGAGTTTATCTATGGGAACAGAAACTGATACCTACAAATTAAATGTCGGCAATTATATATATGGAGCAGGGCAACCAACTATAATTCTCACTGCTGATACTTCCAGTAAACCTAATGCATATGGTGAGTGTTTTATTTTTATGTATTTAATGCATGATGATAAAACGAAATATTATGAGCAGTCAATAGAATTTGATACTACTGGGTCGCCAATTGATATAGATTTACCGTATATGCTAAACGAAGCCTTAATTCAGGCTAATGTGATTTTATCACAGCACTTGTATAATTATTATACTTCAATATCCCACAGTGAAATTTATTTCAGCCGGGACCACTATCATTTGGTAGAAGCAGATAATTCTGCCATCATAAGTCTGATAATAAGAAACAAATTCTTACCGCAGATTTCGCGGATTATGACCAAAACCAGATCTCAAAATCTTCGTCGTTTTTTGGTGGATTGCATGCAACTACGCATAATCAACATCACAAATATCTACTCTGAATAGGTTTATTTTCAATAATTCCATCTAAGATTCTATCGGCTTTTAAAATTACAATTTGACAGGGGTAAGGATTGGGTATGGCTGGTGGTTCAGTCTCATCTTGTCTTGCTTCTGGTCTTTATCAATTTAATTTTGAAAACTCGGTGTTCGGTCTATCTTATTCTTCCTCAGCCAGTTATTCAGATTTGTCTCCGAGCTTCCAAACCGCCTGGCAACGAACCTCTGAGTAGTGCCATTTTTCAAGAGCGCTTCAATCTCTGGCCGGAACTGGTCTAACTTCGATTTACCAGGGCCTTTAGGTCGGCCCAACTTCACGCCAGAAGCTTTTCTCGCCTTGAGTGCCTCTTTCGTTCTGGCCGAAATCAGATCACGCTCAATCTCAGCAAACAGCGCCATCATGGTCACGAAAATCTTGGCCTCAATGGTGCCGTTTAGCGTCCAGGCACCCTTTATGGCATAGACGTTTACGCCTCTCTCTCGAAGCACAGAGAGCACATCAAGTATATCAAGAGTACTCCGGCCTAATCTGGAAAGCTCTGGTACGATGAGCCAGTCACCGGCGGTCAGTGAGTCGACAGCCTTTGCCAGTTCCCGTTTCTTCCAGGTTTTCACGCCGCTGACTTTTTCCTCCACCCAGGTGACGTGCCCGAGCTTGCGCTCATTGGCAAAGGTCAGGATATCCGCTTTGTTCTTCTCAAGGTCTTGATCTTGGGTGCTCACCCTCAGGTAGCCGATCACTTTCCTCTCGTTGGGCTGGCCGTCAATTATCTCAGCCTTTTGCCCGCAAGCTTCGCACGTGCCACGCCACAATTTTTTCGGCGTGGTGGATACCAAGTGCAGATTCACCTTGGCGGAGCATTTTTGACACGGTTGGGTGACGACTGATTGGGCAGCCTTTCTCCGCATCAATTTTGGCCTTGAAAGCTCTTCCATGTGACTGTTCCTCCTATAGTTTTATGAAAACCTCTAAGCTTAGATATTAATTAAAACATACTTCTATGATAGTCAACCTATTTCTTAGAAGCCTTGGAGAAAATATTAACGTTCGTTTTCGGTGAAGAGAAAAGGAAGGTTTTGATGCCGGAGGCATGGGCAGGTGAACGACACAGCCTTACGTCAAGGCGACAGCTATCTCCGTCTTATGATACGCTGCCGCTGGGGGTAGGGGGTGGAAATTCAGTAAAATCTTCTGAAAAGATATACTGCTGGGAGTGACCCCTGGCAAAGATTTTGACTCAAAACCTTTTTCAAGATTCTCGCTCTGCCAGGCTACTGCCATGGCAAAGCTGATTAACTTATCTATAAAAGTTAATGAGCCCTCGACGTGCACTTGAAGGAAGCTGATCCTCTGGGACTGCGCTGCTTGGGAAGCGCGGCGAGCGAGAATGCGGTTTAGAATGGGGTAGCCCAAGCTCTTCCCAGGAGGGGGCAATGGACCACCATGATAAGGCTTAAAACCCACTCTAACGGGCAAGACGAGAGGGTTTAGGTGATTAAAAGGGGGGAAAGGGGGAAGTTAGAGAGGAAGGTCTAGCTAAATTACCTCCTTTTCCTCCATCAAAATTTCCAATTGACAAACCCTTCCAATTGTGCAATGAGGGATTAGAAGGAGAAGGGTCATGGATTTCGCTGATAAAATTAAGGAATTAGCGGCAAGATTAGAAACCAAAAAGCATCATGTCTCTACGGAGGAAGCAACCAAAACCGCTATGGTTTTGCCTTTTCTTCAGGTGTTGGGGTATGACACTTCCGAGCCTACAGAAGTTATCCCCGAATATAATGAAGCCAAAGGAGTAAAAAAAGGTGAAAAAGTTGATTATGCTATAGTAATTAATAAGGAACCAACCATTTTAATTGAGGTTAAGACTGCCCGATCAATTCTGCCATCCCAGTGTATGGAGCAGCTTCTAAGATATTTTTTTGGGAATACCCGGTCAAAATTTGCAATATTAACTAATGGCATCCAGTACCAATTTTTTTCTGATCTTGGACAGAAAAATATAATGGATGAGATCCCCTTTCTCACAATCGATCTTATGCCAGCCATCAGAGACTCAGAAATAGCTGAACTAAGAAAATTTAAAAAAGAATATTTTGATGCTGAAACAATATCTAAGGGGGCTATTGAACTTAAATATTCAGGTGAACTTAAAAGGTACTTTAAGCAGCAATTTAAAGAACCAGAAGACGAGTTTACAAAGTTTCTAATGAAAAAGACATCTTTCCAAGGCACTGCTACCAAACAATCATTAGAAAGATTTTCGCCGCTTGTGGTGAATGCCTTCCGCAAATATGTTGATGAAGCTGTTACCGATAGATCAAAAGCACTATTGGAAGAGGCGAGAAAGGCAGAAATAGGTATAACCAAAGAAGAAATGGAAGAGAAACAAATATTACGTCTTCATTTCTGGACCCAACTATTAGGTTACGCACAGAAGAAAATAGACCTTCATGCCAAAATATCCCCAAATAATGGTGGTTGGGTTTCTGTTACCGCGGGTATTCGGGGCTTTTCGTTTAGTTATTCTGTTACCAAGCACCAATCAGCAATAGAACTTTATATTGATAAAGGAAAGGATTGCCAAGAGGAAAATAAAAATATCTTCGATAAGTTATTTAAAACTAAAGAAGAAATTGAAATGAGCTTCGGTGAACCCTTGGAATGGCAAAGACTGGATGATAAGCGAGCCTCCAGGATAAGGAAAGTGTTTATTGATGGTGGATATCTTGACGAGGGGAGGTGGCCAAAGGTTCACGAAGCGATGGTAGATGCAATGATCCGCTTTCATGCAGCCCTAAGCCCCCATATTCAATACTTTAAGAAATCGGAGTAAAATAATGTATAGACTATTTTGTTTAATTGCAATTGTTTTCCTATCAAGCGCCTGTGCCACGGTAGGGAATGAGCAAATCTCCGAACCTGAAATTACAAATCAAATTCAGATCGGGAAATCCACTAAGGCTGATGTTAAGGCCCTGGTGGGGGAGCCCACAAAGGTTAATTTCCAAGAGAACGGCAATGAAATCTGGGAATATGTTTTCAAAAAAGGCCAGGTCAAGCCAGCCACTTTTATTCCTTTAGTGCGTATTTTTGCGGGTGGGGCAAATGTTGAAGGCAACACCTTGACCATTATGTTCAATAAAGATGGCGTAGTGGAAAAATATGGTACGGGTAAGATAAGCGGAGAAAGCCGAATATAAAAGCCAGGTCTTTCCTTTTTTCCCAAGTGGCCTCTTGGCCGCTTTTTCTATTGCAAACAACAAAATCCCAGCTTAGAAGAAGTATTTTCCCCATAGGGATCTACTCATATAACTCTCCTTTCATTTTCTTGAGCGATTCTTTGCAATTTGGACACCAATCACCCATAGACCCATCTTCGATATACGCTCTGACGAATTGACTTTTACAGTTAGGACATTTATCTCTTTCATCAAACGCATCCTTAATCTCACCCTTGCGTTTTTCTATCTCCATTCCCACCTCATTTGCATCAAACAAGTGGCCGCAAAAGCGACATTTCTTAGCTTCTAATTTTATTATCTCGGCACACTCCGGACACTTCTTTGTTTCATCATCAATAGACACTTCTTCGAGCAGTATTGTTCCGATTTTTGATCCAAGTGTTTTGGTTCTTGCTGTATCGGTATTTGCCCTAGTCATCCTTTTCTCTTTTGAGACAAGGTAAATAACAAATGCTGGCCCAGCAATTGCGAGCCATATCACAACCCACATACCCATGCCGATTCCAAGCCCAATCGTAGCTCCTGCCCGCTCATATTCAGTTTTATAACCTGCCATATGGTGCCCAACATTAGCCAAGCCAACTGTAAGTCCCACAAGGCAAAATAATGACCAGATTATCGATACCCATTTCGCAAATTCTTTCATTTTGCCCTTCCTTTCTGAAGGAATGGATAAAATCCCCAGCCCCGGCCTGGAACCGGTCCAGGTTATGAAAAAAAACCGAGCTACCTCGCTTCAGGCATCCCGGCTGTCCACGTGAAAACAGAATCATGGTTATCCTCCTTACAGGTGGTACCTATTTCCAGATAATTTCCTTATTTCACGTTTGATGGAGAAATGTCAAGAGCGGCAAGGGGTATCCTTTCATTAACTTTCACCCTAAAGTTAATAAACCCTCGGACCTACCATATTTGCTAATCCTTGATACCTTGAAACCATAGCCAGATATCCGAATATTTTTGCTACAAGCACTCTGACATTCAATTAGATTTTGCCGCGCTGCTACGGGCTTCTCACGGGCTCAGACCATCGGTTTATTGATCTGGTAATAAGCGATTTTTGGCTTAAGAAAGGCGATGGGGGGTGGTGATTCAGCAGAGTTTTCTATGGAGATATACTACCCTGAGAAAACCCTGACCAAAATTTTAGAATTTTTCCATCTTGCCATTGAACACATTTCAGTTCTTACCGCGTGATTTCAAGATGAATCATTATTTTTCAAAATTTTGGGCAAAATTTTCATTGTAATTTTTTATTCAGAGTTTTAAGGTAGATCATCGATTTTGGGAAACGAGATTGAATCGTAAAGAAAAATAGGGTTAATAGCCACCGAGGAAATTAATGAATAATTCAGGTAAAATCGGCTGCGGCTCTATTATATTCATTATTCTTGCTTATTTATTTATTCAATTTGCCAGCGATCATGATACTGTTCGTAAAAAAAACCAATTGTTGTCTGGCTCATCTTCAGTAGAAAGTGTTACCAGCTCTCCGGAAAATGGGATGAAGAATGAAATTATCAATCCTTTATTGCATTGGAATTATAATGAGTCATCTGAAAAAATGGGACGTGGTATTGTTAAAACTGCAACTATTTGGTCGCTAAATGAGATTAATTTTGATTTTCCTTATAGCGGCGCCCAACGTGGAATGCTTCAAATTCGTATCCATCCGAGATTGGGCAGAGACGTAACTCTTTCTATTGAAAAAGGTCAATTTGTTTGCGGCATTTATAATTGTCAGGTCGCTGTACGTTTTGATGACGGTAAGGCTCAGAATTATTCGGCTGTCCCGCCTGCCGATCATAGAACTACTGCGCTATTTTTAAACGGTTATGATAGATTTGTTGCAGCTGCCCGCAAATCCAAAAAGGTCTATATCGAAGCTCAGTTTTTTCAGCAAGGACCAAAGGTATTTGAATTTGATATTTCTGGCTTGAATTGGCCTCCGTCCCTTAAAAAATAGGTCATGAAAAACAAGCTGAGGCGGCCATTTTTTCTCTCTACCTATTTTCTTATCTCACTAAAATAAAAAGACATCCTAAAGCCTTCTGAGAACCTGGGCTGGCACGCACCTTATACGCAATCTAAAACAAAAGGCTGCTTCTTGGCGGTGATATCTTGTTGCGGCTATAGGTTTAAGCTGGTGAAAAATTTTAAAATATATTCCTCTATTAAATTTTCATCAAACTCTTTCAAGTCGATTTCTTCGTGTTCTACTCCTTCTTTTGTTATCATGCTAACCTGGATTTTGGAATAATCAGGAACAGGTGCAAACTTAATAAATTCCTTCGGAGGGGTTTTTGGTCTTTGGGCAGTTGTTGCAAGGCCAGGTCTTTTTTTTGAAATATCCGCCAAAACTATCTCAACAGGGTCAATTGACTTAGCCGTAAGCATGTGAGTTGTTCTTGGTGCCCTGACATCACAGGAGAACCCCTCTTTAGCAAAAAGTTTCGCAGATTTTTGGACAACGCTGTGAATACTTTTCATAATCGGGTTAATCCGGTCAATATTTTCGCCCAATTGGGCAAAACTTTCCCCTTCTGCTTTTTTTACAGCCTTTTCCTTATCCTTTCTGCGCCTCTCAAAAAACTCTTCAAGTTTTCCCATTGTCTCACCCCTTAACCTTTTGATAAGGCTACCATAAATATTAATAACATCTAAGTCAATAGGAACCTTACCTTTTTTTTCCGATAGGCTGGTGGTCTCCTTTTCGCAACCTGTAAGTTTTCGTTTTCCGGTGCGTAGGTTGGACTCTGAAATTTCCTAGTCCTCTATCGAACCTGCCATAAAAAATTTTGGAAACCCAAAGCCAGCCCTAAAAAATCCACAAGCAAACAGTGGTTAGAAAAATGGAAAAATAATTGACATTCGGCAGTTTCTCGATTATATACAAATGATCTCATAAAATCAGCATTATTTGTTGACAGGACGTGCCATAATATATTGCTATTTTTAAGAATATAAACCTTTTAAACGAGGCTAACTATGACTAACCAAGCCGCTGGCTATGTGAGAGTCTCTACGCCAATCCAGGCAAAAGAAGGGGAAAGCCTTTCAACACAAAGACAAGCTATCGGAAAATACTGCAAGAGCAAAGAAGGGCTTGAGTTAGTCGAAATTTATGCTGATGAAGGTGTCAGCGGTGCCGGCACTGAAAAACGTCACGGATTATTACGCCTGTTAGAAGATGCCAAAGCAAAACGCTTTGATTGCTTAATTATTCATAGGCTATCACGGTTTGGTCGTAACGCCAGAGAACTCTTGAATAATGTTGAAGAATTAAATAAAAATGGGGTTAAGCTAATATCATTGAAGGAGGATATTGATTTTGCCAATTCTTATGGGAGGGCCTTACTTGCAATGTTGGCTGCCATAGCGCAACTTGAAAGAGATATTATTAATGAGCAAATGACCGAGAACAAAATAGCCAGATGGAAGAGAGGAGATACTTTTATTGGGAAGCCACCTTACGGATATATCTGGAACAAAGACAAGAAAGTCATTGAAATTAACCCGGAAGAGAGTGATATCTATAAAAGAATTGTGAATATGTACATATATGAAGGTATGTCTTATAGGGATATCACGATAAAACTTAAAGAAGAAGGAATTATATGCAAAAGAGCCCCTTTTAGTAACGTTACAATTCAGTATATATTAAATAATCCTGCTTATTATGGAAACTATATTCTCAATCAGTACCAATATGAAGGAAACAGGCGAAAGAAGGATTATAATAATGAAGGTAAAAAGAAAACTATTTTAATGAAACCTTTTTCCGAGCATATTCCATTTAATATTCCACCACTCATCTCTAAATCTGAGTGGGACAAAGTCCAAGAAAAAAGGAAATTCAATATAGTAAAAGGAAAAAGAATTTCGATCTCAAGAGATTATTGGCTGAGAGATTTATTGGTTTGTGCGGAATGTGGCGCTACTATAAAGCCTCACCATGGCTCAACCCGTAAAAATGGGACTTTTCCGAGATACTATTCTTGTAGTTGGGCGTCTAC
>Ga0116137_1002831_pt1 | contig 9896 bp, 12 predicted proteins | sample June2015DPH_20_1_3_FD_88973 | JGI IMG/M metagenome (GOLD analysis project Ga0116137, IMG submission 88973) | Peatland microbial communities from SPRUCE experiment site at the Marcell Experimental Forest, Minnesota, USA - June2015DPH_20_100 | ecosystem: Environmental > Terrestrial > Soil >...
AGGAACGCCTTGAATTCAGCCGCGATGCCCCTCGGTGCTGGTGGTGCAGGCGGGGGTGGTGCTTGGGTTAGGAGCTCTCTTATTCTTCGGAGTTCAGCGAGCATTTCCTCGTTAGAGGACACGGCGAAGCGATTCTCGGCACCTGACTTAAGAATTGGCGGGTAGGTGTGCGACGAGGGTCGCTGGGTGACCAGCAAGACTTTGCCTTTGATTGGAGGAGCCTCAAACAGCCGGAGAGCCCGCCTGGCCTTCCAAGAAGGATGACCTCGAGACCCCATAATGCTGAGTATCTGTCGGCTGCCAAGATAGCGATTGTGCACGGTCTGAAGCACTGGAGCTCCAAGGGCGGCCGAATCGACCTTCCTTTACCGCTTGAAGAAGAATGGGATTCAGATTAGAGACGGAACTGAGCACGTCCGGAGGCTCACCATGCGGATGGCTGCCGAGTGAATCCGAATTGGAAGTTGCATCATCTGTCCGCCTCCAGAGGCCAGTAATTCAAGCTCCAATAGATGACTGGAATGTCAGCGATGTGCACGTTCCTTAGGAGGTGCGGGAGGACCCTCATGTTCTTGAAGCTTGGGCTCCCAATCTTCAGCCTGTAGGGCCGCGGGGAGCCATCGCTTATCAGATGGAAGCTCATCTCGCCTCTCGCCGCTTCCGTGCGCGCATAGACCTCTCCTGCCGGGACCCTTGGCTGTGGGCCGAGCTTGAGTCGGACGGGGCCAGGGGGGATGTTCTTGAAGGCCTGACGGATAATCTTCACGCTCTGCCTCATCTCCATCAGGGCCACGTAGGCTCTCGACCATGAGTCGCCACCGTCAAGCGAGGAGATATCGAAGTCGAAGTCATCATAGTGACTGTATGGTTCGTCCTTTCTGACGTCGCGCTTGACGCCAGAGGCCCTGAGTACAGTGCCGACAGCTCCGAGCCTTATCGCGTCCTCGCTGGAGAGGACGCCGACCTTCTCCATCCTCGTGAGGACCATAGGGTTCTTGAAGAATATCTTTTCGTACTCGTCCATGCGCTTCTCGAACCAGTCACAGGTCTTGAACGCCTTCTCGGCGAGCCCCTCTGGCATGTCGTTCCTGACCCCGCCGGGGATGATGTAGGCAAAGGTGACTCTTGCCCCGCCAATCCTCGACGCGAGGTCGATCCAGAAGTCCCTGTCGCCCATGCACCAGGTGATCATGGTGGTGTGCCCGGTGAAGAGGCCCTCTATCGCGATGAAGTACATGTGAGAGATTATCCGGTTGATCTCTGACATTATGACCCTAAGGTACTGGCCCCTGTCCGGTACCTTGCTGCCCATCAGCTCGTCTACCGCAAGCGCGTAAGGGAACAAGATGTTCGAGCTGTCGGGGATGACAGGCCTTTCAGGTGCGGGACATTCTGGATGTAGTTCCTATACTCGCTCATCTTCTCCTCACCCCGGTGAATGTAGCCTGGGTCGGGTTCCGATCTCACCAGGTAGTCGCCGTCCAGCCAGAGCTTTATCCGGAAGTGCCCGGCTCCTGGGTGCTGGGGCCCGAAAGAGACTGCCATTATCCTGTCCGAGTCCGGGTCGTATTCTGTCTGGACAGCCATCTTCTATCTCCCCGGGGACACGTAGTCCTTCCGCAGCGGAGGCATGTCGTTCCAGTCTTCGGGCAATAGGAAGTGCCCCTTGTACGGGTTTCCTACGAAGTTGATTCCCAGCATCTCCTGCCCCTCTCTTTCGTGGTACTCGACCCCCGCCCAGACATCGATCAGGGAGGGGGCGACCGGGTTCTCTCGGGGTATCCTTTCGGCCAGTGCGACGACGAAGTCCTGGTAGCCCGCCCGGGAAGCTGAACTGACGAAATAGATTATCTCAATCTCGCTCTTGACTATCCAGTCGACTCCGCTGACTGCACCAGGATGGTCGAAACCAAATTCGTCCCGCACCATCATGGCGAGCCCCTTGATTTTGGTGCTGGGAGCAGTGACCTTGAGCCTCTTCTCGCGCATGTAGTCGACCTTCACGTCCGGGAACTTTGATGTTATCCTAGAGGCGAGCTCCTTCGCCCTTGCAGGGTCGGGCTTTGGTTGGACGGCAGGAGGTGGCTGCATAACAGACGGGGCCGCGGTGGGCGGTGGAGGCGGCTGTGGTCCTTGTCCTTGCGGTTTGCTCATGCCAGGGTCACCTCCCGCTCAGGCTGGGAACTCTTCGAATCTTTTCTTGAAGAAGCACAATCCCCTGAAGGAGCGCCTCGGCCCTGGGAGGGCAACCTGGGACGTAGACGTCGACCGGAATTATGTCGTCAATCCCCCTGAGGACGCTGTAGGAGTCGAAGTAGAGCCCGCCAGTGATTGAGCAGGCACCCATTGCGATGACCCACTTCGGCTCTGCCATCTGGTCGTAGATCATCTTGAGCCTTGGCGCCAACTTGCGTGTGACCGTACCCATCACTATGATGAGGTCGCATGCGCGGAGCGAGCCGAACGCCTCCAATGCTCCGAACCTCTCCATGTCGAAGCGTGAGCCGGCCGCGGCGCCCACCTCCACCGAGCAGCAGGCGGTTTCGAGGTGGACAGGCCAGAGAGAATAGAGCCTTCCCCAGTTGGCGAGGTAGCGCAACGGGTCGCCGACCGCATACTGGAGAATGTCGTCGACCTTGCCGGCAACGACCTGGAGGGTCCCTGACTTCTGGACCTCTACCAAAGCTCCCGTCTCCCCGCGAGGTATATGGCGAAGCCCATCGGGACGAAGAGCATCCCCAAGAAGAGGGTCATCATCCAGTCGGACGAGAGGCCGAGGGCCATGGGCTTGTAGGCTGCCGCCCAAGCGTACAGGAACATCGAAAGCACATCGAAGACTATGAACATGAGGAGGTAGGCGTAGTACTGCATCATGAAGTGCATCTTGCCGGCGCCGACGGGGATCTGGCCGCACTCGAAGGGGGCGTTCTTTATCGGGTTGGGCCTTCTGGGGGCGAGCAGCTTCGGAGCGACCACCACTATGACTGTGAAGCCCATGCCGACCAGGCCCATAACGAAGACTATGCCGATGTCCCCGAGAAGAACCATCGCAGAAAAAACTGCGCCCTTTCACGCTATTTAAAATTGGCGATGCTTGTCCCATGAAACGGGGTCGACGAAGCTCCTCTCTCCGTCGAATCAAGGCACTTCTCGGCCCTGGCCGAGGAAAGACGGTCATGAGTGAAGAACAGTCACGGCCTCTGCTTGACGGGGTTTTGTACCCTCAGGACCTACAACAAGTAAAAAAGAGGGGCGAGGACCTCACGCGGTAGGGGTCGTCATTCGGATTGAGAATAGCTGTGGTCGGGGCGGGAGTGGCAGGCGCCTACCTGCTCAACCGGATTCCCAGCGAGCATCAGGTCGAGGCCTTCGAGATGCGGACCGAGGCGAACTGGTACACAGTCTGCGCGTGGGGGACGAGCCAGCCGTTCATCTCCGACCTGGTGAAGCAGGCGGGTTTCAACTTCGAGGATTACGTCCTGCACAAGGGCAAGAGGATGGTGGTTGACCTCGGCGACAAGCAGTTCGAAATCAAACTGAAGGGTCTTGTCACGTATGACAAGCACAGACTGACCCACGACATGCTGAAGGGAAAGAAGGTCCACTGGGGCGAGCAGGTCAAGCAGGCAAACAGGAACTTCTCTGATTTCGACACTATCGTTGACGCCACGGGGATCCACAGGTCGCTTCTCCCGAAGCTGAAGGGAGACCTGGTGGTACCTTGCCTTGAGTACCAGGTGAAGTCTAAGGAACTGCCCTACGACGACTTTGTAATCAGGCCGTATCCCGGGCTTCTGGGCTACTGGTGGTACTTCCCCCTCGGGAACGGAATGGCGCACGTGGGCGCCGGTGACCTGCTGCACAGGTACAGAGGGGAGCTGGACGAGTTCGTGAGGAAGTACAAGTGCGAAGTCGTAAGGCGAATCGGGAGGCCGGTCAGGGTCACGCCGCCCAAGCTCTGCGAGCCATTCTTCGAGGATAAGGTAGTTGGAGTGGGCGAGAGCATCGGGACGGTCTATCCGATGTTGGGCGAGGGAATAATCCCGAGCATGCAGTGCGCCGACCTCTTCGTGGACCACCTGGGTGACAGGGAGGGCTACAGAAGGGCTGTCCTAGACCACTTCGAGGTCTATGCCAAGGTCTACAAGTTCATCAAGGCGAAGGTGGAAGACAGGTTCAGCCTCCTTACGATGTGGCCGACGCTCCTGTCGATCTTCTGGCACATGAGGAGCAACGAGACTAGGTACGGGGTGGAGACGAAGCTCTCGGACTTCTACAAGATAGCGACGTGGCAATAGTTGAGCTCCGAACAAACGAGGACGCACACAGCGGTCCACGTGCTCAAGGGCGCGGTCCAGCAGGTGCTGGGGGCAAAGTGGACGGCCTCGGTATTCGTTTCAGGGACTCATGGAAGGCTGACCGTGCAGTTTGACAGGAAGCCGACCAGCGAAGAAGTTGCGAGGATCGAGCAGGCGGCCAACGGCAAGGTGTCGGAGGGGGCGGAGGTCATGGAGTTCGAGATGGAGAAGGACGAAGCCGAGGGGCACTTCGGGAACGCGATCTATGACCTTTTCCCTGTGCCTTCCAGCGTAACGAGGCTCAAGATTGTAAGGATCCCGGATTGGAACATCAACTGTTGCATTGAGAACCACGTCGAAAACACTACGCAGGTGGGGAGGATCAAGCTGGGGGTACCCAGATTCAGGAACTCGCGAAGGGAGCTTGAGCTGGAGTTTGACCTGGTCGAATGAACTGCGATAACAAGTAATATCCCACTTCGGTACGGCCCTCGGCTGGGCCCGTAGCGCAGATCTAGGCGAGCGGAATACGGACAGCGCGGCAGCCTCCTATTCGCACGAGGGCATAGCTGTAGGTCGTGGGTTCAAATCCCACCGGGCCCGCTGAATCCTCCGCGGTCGGTCTAAGGAGTGTCTAGAATCCTGCGGGGATGCCCTCCCCCCTCGAGTCGCAGACCGCTATACGGGAGTGGCCGGAGACCTCGACAGCTTGGCAGACGCCGGTCTTCCCGGGCATCGGGAGCCATTGAACGTCGAATCCGACTGGGCCGCTCCCTTCATACCCTTCTTCAACCAGTAGCGACTTGCCTCCGCCCCAGAGGAACCTCGGGTGCTCCACGACCCGTGGGAGGGGCATCGCGTAATCGACGGCGTTGGTGACGAACAGAGCGTGTTGGAGTGGTCGGTAGTCGCCTCCGCTGGTGCCGATGGCCAGGTAAGGCCGTCCCTCGCGTTCTAGAAACATCGACGACAGCGTGTGGAGGGGCCGCTTCCTGGGTTCGACCTTGTTGGGACCATCAAGGCTGAAGCCTGCGCCCCTGTTGTTCAGGAGGATCCCGCAATCGGGCACAAAGACGCGCGAGCCAAAGGGGTGGAAGAGGCTTTGAATCCCTGAGACCAGGTTCCCCTCGGAGTCGGCTATCGAGAAGGCGGTCGTGTCGCCCTTCCTCACCTTGGTTTGGCGGACCCCTGATCCTGGTCGTGTGTCCATGAACTTGTGGATGTCGATCCTCCCGAATCGAGGGTCGCCGAGCATCTCGTCCCTGCGCGCGTAGGCAGTGAGGGCGGCTTCCATCGTGGTTTCGATTCTCTTTCTTGAGAGAGGCCCAGCCTCCGACAACCTGGAGCTGGAGAGCAACTTCAGGATGAGAAGGCTCGTGGCACCCATGGTGTTGGGCGGCATCTCGTAGACCGTTGTCCCTCTGTAATCGAGCTGGAGTGGAGCGACCCACTCCGGAGCGAAGTCACTGAAGTCAGCCCTCTCAGTCGGCACGCCCAATCCCTCGAGCGTCTTCCGGATCTTCTCAGCGGGCCAGCCCGAATAGAAAGCCTCGACCCCCCCTTCGGCCACGTCTGAGATCACTTTGCCGAGTCTTTCCTGTCTGATCCAATCGCCTGGCGCTGGAGGTTCGCCGTTCGGCGCAAAAATCTTCTTCGCCCCGTCGGGAAGTTCGCTGTAGGCACCTGCGGTGGACTGACAGATTCCCTCTCCAGCTGGGAACCCATTCGTAGCGTACTCGATCGGGGCAGACACGAGGTCTCTGAACTCGGAGCTCCCAAGCTTTCGGTGCATCTCCCAGATGCCTGCCACGTAGCCTGGGATGACGCAAGTCAGAGGGCCATAAAGCGGGATGCGCCCGCCTGCTTCGGACTTGACAAGGTCGAGGGTCAGGCCTGAAGGGGACCAACCGCTGGCCATGAGGCAATGGACCCCTCCCGTCTTGGCCTCGTAGAACATCCCGAAGAAGTCGCCTCCGAGCCCTCCAGCGGAGTGGAAGGTGACGGCGAGCGTGAGACTCGTTGCGACGGCCGCGTCGAACGCATTGCCGCCCTCTCTGAGCACGTCGTAGCCTGCGAACGAGGCAAGCGGCTGCTCGCTGGCTACAACCGCGTGCTTAGCCATGATCGTCTTGCTGAAGGCCAACGAGCCGTTCGCAAATCCCCGCCATTAATAAGAAATCAGGCAAGTTGGAAGACTACGAAAAAGTCTCTCACCGAAGGCCACAGAATTCACTAGCGCGCGCTCGGTAGTAGCACCCGTTGATGTGACAGAACCCCCATAAGGCCAAGAACCTATTTATAGAAGAATTGACAATTCGTGCACGACGGATGATGACACTTGAGCCAAGCTGAGTTGGATTCCATGCTGGGGACGGTCGAGAACCCGATAAGGAGAAGGATCATCGCAAGGCTCAGCCAGAAACCGAACTACCAACTTCAGCTCTCGAGGGAACTTGACATCAGTCAGCAGCTCGTAGCTAAGCACCTAGGAAGCATGGAAGACGCCGGGCTTGTAAGCACGATCCTGGAGGACAGTCCCCGCGGGCCGCAAAGGAAGGAGTACCTGATCAAGAAGAGCTTCTCAATCACGATAGACCTTGCGCCGAGTCTGTTCAGGGCCAGGATGTTCTCCTTCGGAGCAGTGCCAGGGATGGACGCCGACGAGCAGGGTCAGATGGCCGCGAAGACCAGTGAAGCCCTTATGTTCCCCGACGAAGCATCCAGGCTAAAGCCGCTTGCGCAGATCATCGCCGAAGTCGACAAGAAGCTTAACGAGATGGAGGAGCAGCGGGCAGTTCTCCTCTACCTGCGTGGTCTCGCCCTAAGGGAAGCGGCTAGGGTGACCACATCGCTCGGGAGCGCCGGAAGGAAAGAGGTGTTGAAATACATAATGAAGGAACAGAGGGCCGGGATAGACGACATCTCGGCCTCGTTAGGCCTGCATCAGCGGATTGTGGGAAACATCCTGGAAGAGATAGAGAAAGACCTGGCCGCAGAATAAAAAAGGAAAGAGGAGGGTTGCTCCTCTACATTCCTATGTTAGGGAAACTTGCCTGAGGAACTCCAAGCTGGCCCTGGAGGGTCTTGATCCGGGTCGCGTATTCTTTCATGCGCGCGTTGTCGCCCTGGACCTTCGCAATCCTGTACCCCTTCCATGCCTTACGCAGGGCTCCCCAAATTTGCCCTTTTTCGTAATTGGTCATTGCTACGTGACCTCCGGCGTATCATGGCTTTGCGGGTATTTTGCGAGCAGAGTCTATACTAGTTGAGCCACTAATCAAAGCAGGCTACCCCCGCAGGCCGGAATTCACATTAGACCATGGACCGGAGTAACAACAAGATGTTACTTGGGTGCTCTGTAATCCGCCTCTTAGAGTAGGCAAACCACCGGTCGCCGTACGGAAGGTACTCGGAGACCCTGTAGCCTGACTTCACCAGGTCGGCCTTCAACTCGTCGCGTATCCCCTTCAGCATCTCGAACTCAAAGTTGACGTGCTTCGACTCCGCCAGCTTCCTCGCCTCCTCGACCAATGCTGAATCGTGAGTCGCAATAGCGAAGCCGTCTCCTCTGTCGAAGAGCATCCCCATTAGCCTGCTGAAGCTGGCGGAGGTCTCCTTCCTGCTGGGGTACACCACCTCGCGGCTCTCTCTGTATGCGCCCTTTACCAAGCGGACCTTGGCTCCCGCGTCCAGGAGCCTGGGGAGGTCAGATTCGCTCCGCCTCAAGTAGGCTTGCAGAACGATTCCGAGGTTCTTGTGTCTAAGGAGAGCGGCCAGGTAGATAGAAAGCGTTCTTTCTGTGAACGGGGATCCCTCCATGTCAATCCAGAGGGCCTGATTGAACTTCTCCGAGTTGGCGGTGATTCTCTCAAACCTTTCCTCAGCCCCCGCGTCGTCCGCGCCGAGGCCGAGCTGGGTCAGCTTCACTGAAGCGAACCCGCGAATCCCGTCCTCCGAAATGCGCTGCTGGAGCCTGAGGTACTCTGCCGTGTGCGATTCTGCGATGGCCTGGTCCCTGATTTCCTCGCCGAGGAAGTTCACTACGGCCCTCATGCCCCTCGAATTGGCCTTCTTCGCGTCCGCGAGAGCGGAGTCGAGATCGACGCCTGAAATCCAGCGCTTCGCCAGCCTGAGCAGTACCAGCTCTTTGAGCCCCATGGCGTCGCCCGCCAATTGGACAAGATAATAACGGTATACCGCACATCGAAGGCGCGATGATTGACAAGTCGGTCTGCGCAACCAGGTTGGCAAGGCTTAGGAAGAGGTTAGAAGACGAGAAGCTCGACGGCGTCCTGATCGTCCCTGGACCAAATATGCAGTACTTCACCGGGGTCGAATCGCTGCTGCTCGAGAGGCCTTTCATGCTTCTCTTCCCAGTTTCGGGGACCGCTCAGCTGGTGGCGCCTGCCCTGGAGGCCGGGCCCTACAGGGATTCACCGATGCCGATGGACATCCATCCGTGGACCGACTCTGAGGGCTCACCCGGGGCGATCAGCAAGGCGGTCCTTTCAGCGGGAGCGCTGGGAAGATGGGGAGTCGAGGGGAAGGTCCCGTTCCTGTTTATGCATAAGCTGATGAAGTACACCACGCCAGGGTTCGAGGACGCGGAGCCAGTCCTGCAGGGGCTTAGGGAAACGAAGGACGATGCCGAGGTCAGGCTCCTGAAGCGGTCGGCAAAAATACTCAGCAAGTCGTTCTGCCGGTTCCCCGAACTAGTCAGAGAGGGAGCAACCGAGCTCGAGCTCGCGAAGGCAGCGACCGAGATTATCTACTCGAACGGCGCGAACAAGGTCGACGCCATGCTGGTCCAGTCGGGCGGAAGGGCCGCAGACCCGCACTCACTTCCGTCCTCCAAGAGGGTCAGGAGGGGCGAGAGCATCATCTTCGACGTGGGATCCACGTTTGAGGGGTACTATGCGGACATAACGCGGACGTTCTGCATCGGGCGGTCCAAGGAGGTCGAAGGCGTGTACCAGAAGGTTCTCGAAGCTGAAGAGGAGGGGATAGGAGCGTCTGCTCAAGGAGTCGAGGTCGGAAAGGTGGACGAAGCCGCGAGAGGAGTCCTCAGGAGGGTCGGTCTCGGGGAGTACTTCATCCACCGGACTGGACACGGGCTCGGCCTCGAAGTGCACGAGGCGCCGTACATAATCGAAGGCGGGAAGGAGAGGCTGGGGCCCAACATGTGCTTCACCGTCGAACCGGGCGTCTACATCAGGGGGAAACTCGGGGTTCGGATTGAGGACGATGCGCTGATCGAGGGGAAGAAGGGCGTGGAGATCACGGACACGCCCAAGGAATTCGGCTGGTGGAGATAACCTACCTCGGGCTCGAGAGCTTCGGCGTTATCGTCACAGTCACCAGTATCCGCCAGGCATCTGTAATCCTACCCATCTCGAATCAGTGGACCGTCCCGTGGTCAGGAACTCGTTCATTTCTGCGGGTCGACGACCGCAGTCTCATGGCTCCAGCTGGGTTTCGATGACGGACGCCATATGTACTCTTTCCGTCGTGAGCCGACCCACAGCATTGCTTTTATGACTCACGTAGTTCCAAACGCACGGGATTGAGGAACCTAGAGGTCGCCGACCTTCTGGATAG
>Ga0116137_1002835_pt1 | contig 9891 bp, 9 predicted proteins | sample June2015DPH_20_1_3_FD_88973 | JGI IMG/M metagenome (GOLD analysis project Ga0116137, IMG submission 88973) | Peatland microbial communities from SPRUCE experiment site at the Marcell Experimental Forest, Minnesota, USA - June2015DPH_20_100 | ecosystem: Environmental > Terrestrial > Soil > Wetlands...
GTACGATAACGGCCAGACCTGGCAGCCAACGGACCAATCCGCCGAGCTGCGTCAGGGTTGGCCATTCCAGCTTGTGGCCCTTTCTCAGAATGAAGCGCTCATGATCAATGGCAGTCCTCCATATCAAATGCTTTTCACCCCGGATAGGGGGAGGACCTGGCAGGCGCTGGCCCTGCCACCTTTTCCTGAAGCCAATTCGGGTTGGCCTTCCGAATACCCCAGCCTGCAGATGCTTCCTGACGGAAGCCTTCTTTCGATGAACTCGGACACCGGCAAGTGGTGGGTTCTGCCAGCCGATGCCCAGGGTTGGTGCGCGTCCAAAATCACATCCTTGGATAAATACCTTCCCCTCTTACAGGTTATAGGGGATCGGGTCTGGTGGTTATCTGAGATGGGTATGCCTGAAAGCGCTCCTCTCAGCAGCTTTGTATGCCAGCCGTGATCGAACTTTTTGTAACCGACGGAATTCCTGCCAAGACATCCAAGCCTCACTCCAGCGAGTACCTTACTTAGGAAGAGCTTCTGGCTTCGTTTTGGACTTGCCCGCTGACCCTGGACATTGGGCGCGCGGTTCTTTACTAATGGCTGGCAGCACCCGGACCGCCTGCCGAGCTGGGTAGATCGCAGCCGGTTCTCCTCCCAAATGCTGCGCATCCTTTTCTTGTTCCTTTTTTTATTTCCGAACGAATTTCTGGACCTCCATGAAGGCTGCGACCCTCCCAGGAGGGGTCCGGCCATCTGTCCGAGCGGTTTCCCCTCGACCGAGTCCATGCTCAGATGCGGTGGTGGCCGTCACGGCCGGCGGCCTCGGCTCAGGAGAGATTGCTCGAAAATTCACTGATTTCTCCACAAAAACCACCCCCGGAAGCCGGCATGGATTTTGGTAAAATAAAGCGGGCCGCGCGAATCTCTCGGCCCGCCTAGAAAAATAACACCCGCCTCTTTTCAGGTTTCCTATGAACGATAAATCCCTGCATGCCCGTCTCGAAACATTGTACCAACAGGTCAACTTCCATAATTACCGCTATCATGTCCTGGATGATCCGGTCGTCAGCGATGCCGAATACGACAGGTTGATGGCAGAAATCCGCCAGATCGAGAGCGAACATCCGGACTGGGTGACCCCCGATTCCCCCACCCAGCGCATCGGTGTGGCGCTATCCGAGAAATTCGAGAAAGTCCGCCATCCACGCCCAATCCTGTCGCTCGCGAACGCCTTCGGGGCGGAAGATGCGCGGGCCTGGTACGAACGCATCCGGAAGCTGGACGACCGGGTAGAGAGGGCGAAATTCGTCGTAGAACCGAAAATAGACGGCCTGAGCGTCGTCCTGCACTACCGCAACGGCCTCTTCGTCCAGGGCGCAACGCGCGGCGATGGGGAGATCGGGGAGGATGTCACCAATAACCTGCGAACGGTGAAAGTCATTCCCTTGAGGATCCCGGTCCGTCAGGGTCGCGAACCTCAAGGGTCCAAGCAGGCCCCCTTGGATAAAACTTCCGACCTGGTAGGCAAGCTGCCCTCCTACCTGGTCGTGCGCGGAGAAGTCTTCATCCCCGAAAAAGAGTTCGAACGGTTAAATCAAAAACTGGAAGAAGCCGGGGAGAGGACTTATCTCAACCCGCGCAACACAGCCGCCGGGTCGCTGCGGCAGCTCGACCCCAGCATCACGGCCGCCCGCCTGCTGACCATGCTGTGTTATCAAATCGTCTATGCGGAAGGCGGTGAAGTGCCCTCCACCCAGTGGGAGCTGCTCGCTTACCTGCAGGCCCTGGGTTTCCCGGTCACAAACGATGCAAAGCGTTTCGAGGATATTGACTCCGCCATCGCCTTTACCGAGACCTGGGCCACCCGCCGCGACGAACTGCCCTACGAGGCGGATGGGATGGTCATCAAGATCGACGACCTGCGCCTGGCGGATGAACTGGGCTTTGTCGGAAAGGATCCACGCGGCGCGGTCGCCTTCAAGTTCCCAGCCCGGGAAGTGACCACTCGCCTGCTCGCGATCGAGGTAGAGGTCGGCCGGACGGGTGTTCTGACCCCCAAGGCAGTCCTCGAGCCGGTCGAGATCAACGGCGTGGTCGTCAAGAACGCCACGCTGCACAACTTCGACTATATCGCCGAAAAGGATATCCGGCCCGGTGACCGGGTACTGGTCAAACGGGCGGGGGAAGTCATCCCGTACGTCATCGGCCCGGTCGTGGATGTGCGCACCGGTGAGGAAAAACCCTATACGCCCCCCAGCACCTGCCCAAACTGCGGGCAAAAGGTGGAGCACTTTGAGGGCGAGGTCGCCTGGTACTGCGTCAATGCAGCCTGCCCCGCGCAGCTGGTGCGCAACGTGGAACATTTCGTCTCGAAGGGCGCCATGGACATCAATGGGCTGGGGATCAAGATCGTTGAGCAGTTGATCGCCTCAGACCTGATCAAGGATGTGGCGGACCTCTACCGGCTGAGGCGTGAAGACCTCCTGAGCCTGGAAGGTTTTGCCGATAAAAAGGCGGACAACCTGATATCCGCCATCTCGGCTTCGCGCTCCCAACCCCTGGCCCGGCTGATCGCGGCCCTGGGGATGCGCGGCGTCGGGGAAGTTTCCGCCTCTGATCTCAGCCGCGCCTTCCCTTCGCTGGACCTGCTGGAGCGCGCCTCTGCGGACGAGCTGCAGACAGTGGAGGGGATCGGCCCCAATATCGCTGAAGCCATCGTGGACTGGTTCAGCCGCGAACGCAATCAAAAGGTGCTCGAGAAACTGAAGGCGGCCGGTGTCTGGCCAAGCGGTCCAGCCGCGGCCAAACCCGCCCAAGGCCCGCTGACAGGGAGCACTTTTGTGGTGACCGGAACACTGGCGGGGTTCTCGCGCGAGGCGGTGAAGGCCTATATCGAATCGCACGGCGGCAAGGTGATGGATAGTGTCAGCAAGAACACCAGCTATCTGGTGGTGGGAGAAGCACCCAGCTCGAAGGTCGAGAAGGCCAGCAGCCTCGGGGTGAAGATCATCGATGAAAAGGATTTGCGCAGCTTGTGCGCTGAATAAACCATGCCCGATTTCCTGTTGAAGATCTTTATGACGGTGAATGTCCTCCTGATCCGCATCAGCCGGGGCCGTCTCGGCACGAAACTGGGCACCCAGAGGGTCCTGCTGCTGCACACGGTCGGCCGCAAATCCGGCAAGCACCGCCTGACACCGATCGCCTACTTCCAGGGGGAGCGCAGCTTCTTCATCGTCGCCTCGAACTGGGGCAAGGACCACCAGGCGGCCTGGTTCTACAACTTGATGAGCCAGCCGAAAACCTTGGTAGAAATCGATGGCAAGACGCTCCCGGTCGAGGCCCACCAGGCTGAAGGGGAAGAATACAGCCGTCTCTGGAATTACGCCATTCAGCGCCATCCACCATATAAACATCATCAGGAGATGACGGCGCGACCCATACCGATCGTCGTGTTGGTACCGGCAGGTTAAGCAGGTCGGTCGCGGATCTTGGCTGGAAGGAGGAGCCGGGGCACGGGGAGGACAGAATCATCCCGAGACGGCACTTTCTTGCTAGTGCAATCTTTTATATTGTCGTGGGCGGACCTAATGCCTGGCATCCTGCCCCTCGTCAAGAGGTCAGGTGGTCCAGTTCCTGCTATAGGAGATGATACGATGGGTGCGGATGTATATGGACAACTCGCAGCCGCCTTGGACAGACTCCCCAATAGTTTTCCGAGGACCGCTGCGCGGCTGGAAATTCAGATTCTGAAAAAAATCTTCTCCACCGAGGAGGCTGCTCTGGCGGGCCAATTGGACGCCACCCTGGAACCTGTTAATGGGATTTCCAATCGGGTCGGATTGCCAATCGAAGAGGTCAGCCATCAGTTATTCAAAATGGCGCGGCGCGGCCTGGTCTGGTTCGAGCAGCTGGATGGGAAGGCCTGTTTCCGTCTAGCCCCCTTTATCGTGGGAATCTACGAATCACAATTGGAACTTATGGACCATGAGCTCGCCCACCTCGTCGAAGCCTACCTGGCCGAAGGCGGCGCGGCAGGCATCATGGGGGCCTCGCCGGCCCTGCACCGGGTCGTCCCGGCCCAGCAGGCGGTCAAATCCGAGTGGGTGCTGCCGTACGACGATGTAGGCGCGATCCTCCAGGCGGCAAAAACATTCAACGTCCGTGACTGCATCTGCCGAGCCGGGCAAAGCCAGCTTGGACATCCCTGTGCTTTCCCCCTGGACATGTGTCTGAATTTTTCTTTGCAGGAACGCGCCCCCCGGCCGGGAGATATCTCGCGGGAAGCAGCACTGGCCCTGCTTAAGCGTAGCGAGGAGATCGGCCTGGTACACACCGTCAGCAATGTGATGGCCGGGGTGGGCTACATCTGTAACTGTTGCGGCTGCTGCTGCGGCATCTTGAGAGGCATCACGCAGTGGGGCGTCGAGAATTCTGTGGCATATGCCAACTACTATGCAGTCATTGATCCGGAAACCTGTGCTGGTTGCGGGAATTGTATCGAACGCTGTCAGGTGCATGCAGTTTCTGAGAAGGACGGCGTATCGGTGGTGGACCGGAAGCGCTGTATCGGCTGCGGGCTATGTGTGACCGGCTGTCCAAATGATGTTGCCAAGCTCGAACGAAAACCGGAAGCCGAGCTCGTCCAGCCACCCGCGGATTTTTCCGCTTGGGAGCACGAACGTCTTCGCAATCGAGGCATGGGCGGCTAGTGCTTCTATTGCCCACCTCGTTAACGAAGGTGCAGGCCTGCTGGAATTCTATCCAGCAGGCTTTTTCGTATGGGGGCGTCTATATTAGACTTTATTCGGAATAAGATTTTGGTCAGATTTTCAATGGTTCAATACGCTGTTGAACGCGGAGATTATGCAGGCCGCAAGCGATCACCATGACAAGGTCCGAGAAATCGTCTTTGGTATTGCGGAACACATCTTTGACGATACGAGAACGCTTTACTCCTGAAATGGCGTGTTCAACTCGGACACGCACCTGTGACAGTTTGCGATTGGTGAGCTTCTCTGCTTCCGTCAGTTCCTTTTTGCGAGGCTTTTTTTCGGCTGACGTGTCTCTCGGACCTGCGGTTCATATCCTTGAAAACCGGTGTCTTTGTAGAGAATAGTATTTTCCGGATAAGAGATGGCTTCGGTATCGATGACTTTCTTGTCATGCGTTTTCCCCGGATAGGTCTGGCTAAGATAGGCGATCCGTTTGGTCTGCGCCGATGCCACCAAAACATTCTTGTCACTATGAGTTTTCTTCTTGCCGCTGTAGTGCAGCTCCTGTTTATCAGCCTTTTTGGGCCGTTGGCGGCGTCTTTCGGTGCCATCAATGATCAAATCGGCAGCATCTTCTCGATCTTGTTCGTGCTCGGCCAGCTTATGCGGGTCTCGCTCTGGCAATACGCCCAAGTCATCTAAAGCTTGCTTCAAGATCGGCAGGAGACGATGGATCCATTCATTCGCTCGGCCCTGGCTCAACCCGAAGACTTCGCTCAGCAGCTCTTGCAATGGGTAATCCTTTTGATATACCAGAGCAAACAACAATTTCTGTTCGATGGTATCCAGTGCTCCTTTACGACCGCCACCTGCTTTGCGCTGACGCCCCTCACCTGCCTTCGTCTTGTCCTCAGGGTAAGCCCTCTGATAGGCATCGCGGAAAGCTGGCAGGATGATCTCAAATTCCTCAGGCGTCAGCCCGGTGATCGCCAGAAATTTGCGCCGCTTACCTTTCAAAACATCATATCTAAGCATGCCCCTATCTTACTCTTTTTCAAATAAAGTCTAATAAAGGAAAACAGTTTTGGAGCAGTATACTTATTGGAAAAAAGAAGAATAGATTCGGTTGAGCAGCTTATTATTAGCCAAATGGAGCCAAACATGAAAAAGGAAAAACCAAGTTTATCAGCCGCCGGAGTAGCTGGGTTTCGTGCAATTGAAGCAGAGAAACCAGAAGCCGAGCGTATGTTCTACGATCCCTATGCGCGTTTATTTGTACCAGGGGGAATAGGTTGGTCAATCAGCAAATGGATAATCGAGTCTGGGTTATATGAGCGCATGGCTCCGGGAGCAGCTGCATATATCCTTCTCCGGGAGCGATATATTGATGACTTCCTCAAAGGACAGCTTGTTGACAGACTCGAACAAGTCGTCATGCTTGGAGCAGGATACGACACGCGCACATTCCGTATTCCGGGGATTGAAAAGACACGAGTATTCGAGCTCGATGAATCCGCCACTCAGGATCGAAAGAAAGAAAAATTACGAAAAGTTGTTGATCCAGTTCCCAGCTTCGTTACGTTCATCCCGGTCAATTTCAATACTCAGTCACTCGCTGAACGCCTTCAAAGTGGAGGGTACGATGAACATGCCAAGACCTTGTTCATCTGGCAGGGAGTTACATATTTTCTAACCAAAGAAGGCGTTGACCGCACACTGGCTTTTATTTCAGAACACTCAGGAACGGGCAGTACTGTGATATTCGACTACATGTACAACGAGATATTCCAAGATGAGACCAGGAGCGATGTCAAAGCCCTCCGGCGTGCATCCCGGATCAGTGGCGAATCCTATTTGTTCGGGATCGATCGAGGACAGATTGGCCCATTCCTCAATCAACGAGGCTTCGAAGAAGTGCAGAATATGACACTTGAAGACTTGAAACAGAAATACTTTACCGGGAAGAATGCTGGAAGAGTGGTCCCGACAGGGATTGCGATTGCATCTGCCAAGGTAACGAAAGGTCTGAAATGATCCATTCCGAACAGCCGCTGCAACCTGGCAAATTGGACAAGGCAATTTGCAGGTTCAGCATATTGTTTCTGGAGTGAAACGTTTTCGGTTCGTCAAAGATGTGTTCCGCAATACCAAAGACGATTTCTCGGACCTTGTCATGGTGATCGCTTGCGGCCTGCATATCCTCCGCGTTCAACAGCGAATTGAACCATTGAAAATCTGACCAAAATCTTATTCCGAATAAAGTCTATTTTACAGAACCTGTTTGACAGAACCCATTCGAAGGGCTACACTTGCACGGATGAGCAGGAGGAGTTAGGCCATGGGTATCCGCACCAACGATGACGCCGTCACCCAGCGCATTCGCTTTTTTGCAGACCGTGAGCGGATGACCAAGGAGAACGACCTCTACTTCTACAACCAGCCCATCGAGGAGATCCAGGGGGGAGCCCGGGTCACGGTCCATGGGCGCGTGATGGGCATGTACGCCTCCTACAGCTACCTCGGCCTGATCGGCCACCCGCGCATCAACGCCGCGGCCAAGGCCGCAGTGGACAAATTCGGCACCGGAACCAACGGGGTCCGTTTGCTGGCGGGCTCCCTGGTCATCCATACCGAACTCGAAGAGACCATCGCTGCCTTCAAACACGCCGAGGCGGCGATCACCTACTCTTCAGGCTATGTCACCAACCTGACCGTAATCTCGACCCTCATGGGCCGGGGTGACTATGTCATCTCGGACAAACTCAACCACGCCTCCATCGTGGACGGCTGTCTGATGTCGGGGGCAGAGTTCCGCCGGTTCAAACACAACGACATGCAGGAACTGGAGCGCCGCCTGCAGCAGGTCCCAAGCGGAGCAGCCCGGCTGGTCATCGCCGATGCCGTTTTTAGCATGGACGGCGATGTGCTCAACCTGCCGCAGACCGTGGAACTGTGCCAGAAGTACAACGCCTGGCTGATGGTCGATGAGGCACATTCGGTCGGCGTGCTTGGCAGGACCGGGACCGGCATCGAGGAGCATTTCGGCCTGGGTGATGTCATTGACATTAAAATGGGGACGCTCAGCAAGACGATCCCGTCCGTCGGCGGCTATGTGGCCGGCAAGCAGGATCTGGTCCAGTACCTGCGCCACGCCAGCCGGGCTTACATCTTCTCCGCCGCCCTGCCCCCTGCCCAGGTCGCCGCCGCCAATGAAGCCTTTAAGGTCATCCTGGAGGAACCCTGGCGGGTCGAAAAGGTCAACGCCAATGCAGCCCAGTTCACCCGCGGACTGAAGTCCGCTGGTTTTGACACCCTGTTAACCACGACCGCCATCGTGCCGGTTCTATGCGGCTCCGACGAGCGCGCCTACCTGCTGACGCGCGAGTGCCAGCACAAAAATCTGTTCGTCCTGCCGGTGGTTTCCCCCGCCGTTCCGGAAGGGCTGGCCCGACTGCGGGCCACGGTGACCGCCGCCCATGAGCCGGTTGAGATCGAGCATGCCATCGCCATTATCCAGGCGGCGGGCAGGAAACTGGGGATCGTCGCCTAAGACCTGGAGGTGGTATGCAGACAGACTCTGGCGCTCCCCTTCCTTCCCAGGATGAACGCATTGCAGGAGCCCTGGCCCACATCGGGGCCCTGATCCCGGCCATCTGCCTTTGGATCCCCATTCTCATCTGGATCACGCAGAAGGACAGATCGCGCTTCTCCGGTTTCCAGGCCCTGCAAGCAGCTGCCTTTCAATTGATCCTGATCCTGGCCACTTGCCTGGCATGGAGCTGCTTCATTGGGTCCATTTTCGTATCCTTCGTACCCCTGACCCTAAACAATAACAGCCCCGCTTGGGTCGTTGACCTGCCGCTCTTAATCTCGAGCTCCGTCCTGTTCCTGTGGGGCCTGGCATGGCTGATCCTTGACCTCTACGCCATCCTGGCAGCGGTCCTGACCTTCCAGGGCAGGGATTTCTGCTATCTCATCGTGGGTCCACTGGTCGATGGCTTCCTGCACAGGTGAGGAGGAGTTATGCCGCACATCCTAGAAGTACACCGAGATGGCCTGACCATCAGCACTGACCCGCACCGGCTGGACCTGGACACCATCTGTGATTTCCTGGCACAGTCGTACTGGGCCCAGACCCGCAGCCGGAGGACCATTCAACGCTCGCTCCGGCACTCACTGGTCTTCGGGGTTTACGATCAGGAACGCCAGGTCGCCCTGGCGCGTCTTGTCACCGATTTCGCCACTTTTGCCTGGTTGTGCGACGTATTTGTGCATCCGGACTACCGCGGCCGGGGCATCGGCAAGTGGCTGATGGAAACGATCCAGGCCCATCCCAATCTGCAGGGGCTGAAGCGCTGGGTGCTGGTATCACGCGATGCCCGGGGTCTGTACTCCCGGTACGGCTTCACCTCGCTTCAAACCCCTGAGCGTTGGATGGAAAAGTTCAATCCGGATGCTACCTAAAAAGCCGGCCATTCCCAGCCTGTCCCTCAAGCCCGGACGCGAGAAATCCGTGCTGCGCCGCCATCCGTGGATCTTCTCCGGAGCAGTGGCGCGCATCGATGGAAATCCGGAACCGGGCGGAACCGTTGAAGTGCGCTCTGCGGCAGGCGGCCTGCTGGGGCACGCCGCCTACAGCCCAAGCTCACAGATCCGGGCCCGCCTGTGGAGCTTCGACCCATCAGAGCAGGTGGACACGGTTTTCTTTCGCCGCAGGATCGAGCGCGCCATTCGGCTCAGGGCAGGGCTTCACACCGGACCGGACGAGGCGGTGCGCTTGATCTACGCCGAATCGGACGGCTTGCCCGGCCTGATCGTCGACCGGTATGCCGATACCCTGGTCGCACAGCTGCTGACCAGCGGCACGGAGTTCTGGAAGGAAACCCTGGCCGACCTTCTGCTCGAGCTGACCGGCTTGAAACACCTCTACGAACGCTCCGACGCCGACGTACGCGAGCTGGAAGGCCTGCCGCCGCGACAGGGCGCACTACGGGGGACACCACCAGGGACATGCACCATCAAGGAAAACGGTTTGCGCTTTACGGTCGACATCGCGCACGGCCACAAGACCGGTTTCTACCTCGACCAGCGCCCGAACCGCCTCCGGGTGCGATCGCTGGCCGAAGGGCGGGAGCTGCTGGATTGCTTCTGCTACACCGGCGGGTTCAGCGTCAATGCCCTGGCAGGCGGA
>Ga0116137_1002836_pt1 | contig 9890 bp, 10 predicted proteins | sample June2015DPH_20_1_3_FD_88973 | JGI IMG/M metagenome (GOLD analysis project Ga0116137, IMG submission 88973) | Peatland microbial communities from SPRUCE experiment site at the Marcell Experimental Forest, Minnesota, USA - June2015DPH_20_100 | ecosystem: Environmental > Terrestrial > Soil >...
ACTCCCAGCGAAGCCGTAAGCTGGGGGAAAGTGGATCCCGACCGCCTGCCCGATGCGGTGGTTTGCTACACGGATACGACCATCGCCATGCCTATCCTCACGCACTACGCGCTCGCTAGGCACCCGCGGCGGAAATTGCGCAGGCTTTACGACCAGCGCGGTCAAATGATGAAGGCGCTGACAAAAGAATACTTCATGCACAACAAAGTGAAAATGATCGACGGCACGGATCCTGCCCTTGATTAGTGCTGGAAGAGAGGGGGGCTTATGGCTACAACCCGACAGCTTCAAGCAATCGCCGCGCAGCACGGGACACCCGTTGTTGTGATCGATCACGAGATCATCCGCCGCAACTACGCCAAATATAAGAGGCACCTTCCTCGAGTTCAGGCGTATTACGCTGTAAAAGCGAATCCGGCGCCGGAGATTGTGTGCACTTTGTACGGCGCGGGCGCCAGCTTCGATGTAGCCTCACTTCCGGAGTTCATGCTGGTTTATGAAAACATAAAACACCTTCCACCCAAGGAGCAGCAAGACTTTATCTGGGACAAAATCATTTTCGCCAATCCGACTAAACCAAAGGAGACACTCCAGGCGCTTGACCGCTACAAGCCCCTCCTTACCTATGACAACCGCAACGAGCTGCTGAAAATCAAACAATACGCCCCGCATGCCGGCGTTGTCCTTCGCTTGCGAGTTCCCAACACAGGGTCAATGGTGGAGTTGTCGTCCAAATTCGGCTGCGACCCGGGAGAAGCAGTGGATTTGATCTGCGCTGCATTCGATATCGGATTGGAGGTCGAGGGACTGAGCTTTCACGTGGGCAGCCAATGCGCCAACTTCCAGAACTTCATTCAGGCTCTTAATATTGCGGCGGCGGTATTGCGAGAGGCGAACACACGTGGTCATGAGATCAAAATCCTCGACATAGGCGGCGGCTTTCCTGTCGCCTATGACCGGCATGTGAAGCCTTTCAGCCTGCTTGCCAAAATGATCAACACCGAGATCGACAGACTGTTCCCGCGAGACATGCAGATCCTCGCGGAGCCGGGCAGATTTTTCGTTGCCACGGCCGCCACCCTCGTCGCACGGATCATAGGCAAAGCTGTGCGCGATGGAAAGCTCTGCTACTTCATTGACGACAGCATCTATCACACGTTCTCCGGCATCATTTTTGACCATTGCCAATATCATCTCAAGGCGTTTAAAAAAGGCGTAACCGAAGTCTGCGCGGTCTTCGGGCAGACCTGTGATGGTATGGACGTCATCTCGCAATCCGAGCAGCTGCCTGACCTCCAAATCGATGATCTGGTCTATTCGGAAAAAATCGGCGCCTACAGCAATGCATCTTCGACCTGGTTCAACGGATTTCCGCCTGCAACCGTCGTTCACATCAACCAGTAGCGGACCGCGCTCCGAAGACCTGGTTTTGGATGTCAATCGTCGCTGGCCCAACCTATTCTCCGTGCATGATCGGTTGCCCATGCATCGTGTTCATTTCGTGAAATAACTGTGTCATTTAACATTTGCCGTCAATTTGAGCTCTGGCGTCCCTTCAGCCGGTGCTCTGCGGAATTCTCGCCATCATCACCAAATGATGACATTGGCCCATTGCAGTGCACGATAACAAAACTTGCGAGCCCAGCCGGAATATCGCCAATTGCGGACTCAACCAATGGGCATCCCGTATAACTGTTGGGAAATCCCCTTCCCACCAGTGAATTTCAGGTGATCGATATCGCCGGGAGCGGATAGGGCCTGAGAAGTCGGCTTCACGTCTAGTACCAACCGATTAGCTCCCCAACTTGGCCCTCCAATCACGAAGGAATCCACGCCACGAGTTCCGATCACCTACTCTGTTGCAAACTTAAAGACCACGGTGGCGCCCACCCCGAAAGGCATTTTGGGGACCGCTCGGCATCCTCAAGCAGCCCTGCCCGCGAGAACCGTCGAGACCACTTTCGCAGAATCAGTGAGTTGAGGACACAAGGCTCTTCGGCAGGCCCGCTGCGCGCTCCCTTTGGCAATGCCCGTCTCGTGGCAGATCGCGCTCCAGGAGCGGCCCTGGGCGCGCAGGGCGGCGATTCTGGCAGCATCCACGGCGACTCTCGGCCTTCCGAGTTGCTTGCCTTTAGCCCTCGCATTCCTAATACCTGCGCGGACACGCTCGGCAATCAGGCTGCGCTCAAGCTCCGCGACAGCACCAAGCACCGTGAAAACCATCTTACCCGTGGGCGTGCTGGTGTCCACTTGCTCCGAGAGGGAAACGAAGTCAATCCCGAGGGCCTTGAACGTTTCCAGGGCGCGGAGCAGGTGAGACACCGACCGGGCGAAGCGGTCGAACTTCCAAACCGCCACGGCGTCGAAGCGTCTCCGGTGGGCGTCGGCCATGAGCCTGTCCAGTTCTGGTCGTGATTCCTTCGAGCCCGAAATCCCAGTGTCCACATAGCAGCCAGCGACTTCCCAACCGCGACGCTGGCAGTATTCTTCCAATTCTCTCGTCTGCATTGTGGGGTCTTGCCCGTTGTGGCCCGTGCTGACCCTCGCGTAGATCGCCGCTCTGGTGCGGCCTAGTTGTGTGGAAAACGTAGGTTGGTGTATGTTCTGAGCAGCCATATTCAACCTCCTTATCAGGTTGGGTGTGGTCAGGCAGCCGTTGAAGCTCGTAACTTCAGCGGTTGCCGCTTTTCTTTTTTCGGCCTCTACCCTTGCGATAGATGGCCTTTTTGACCTTCAGCAAAGCAGCAACGTCCTTTGCCGACCAGAGTCTATACCCTACAGCACCAATCAACGTGGGCTTTGGTGCCTTCAACTTGCCTGCCGCAATCCACTTTTGTAGAGTGACCTGGTGGATTCCAGCCCGTTTTGCCGCCTCAGCCGTTGTAAGCTTGCCGTCAATCATAGGTATACCTATAGCGCATTTAGAATGGCTCGTCAAGTGTTTTTTCATTTGAGACGAATTCAGCGCGAGTCTACAATGTCGTACATTAGCGAGGTGGAAACTCCATGCCCAAGAGTGCGGACTTTGAGATTCGGCGGAACGGTCGATGGGAACGGATTAGTGTCACAGAGGCTCTGGCGATTAATGAGAAGAGAGGGCGGTGTATCGAGTGCGGAAGGCCGGGCAAGGCCCACGGGGTTAGTAAGGATGGAGCCCAAGCAGCCCACTTTGAACACGACAAGAGAAATTCAGATTGTTCACGAAGCGATCATCGAACGGATTGAAAGAGCGCTGGCCCTGCCCGACAGTGCGCACACATAGCGAGACCCCGATGGAGATGAACATCTACCTTACTCCGTTTCATGCGTCGTTTACTGGTTACGGGAAGAATTCTTGCGGCAAAGCCTGGGGGCCTTTGAGCGAAGCTGTTGAGCGGGACGAGTGGCCTTATGACATCCCCGGTGACGACCCTGCTTTCTTCTCCCGGCGTAGGCACGGTGGAAACCTCACTTGGGGTGTCTGTCGTCAACAGGTTCGGAACTGCCTGGGAGCCGGTGACGTGGTTGTGTTTTTCTCATTCAGGGAACGGGAAGACGGAGGGGAAATCGAATATCGCCTTTGTGCGGTTGCTACCGTTGAGCGAAAGGTCCGTCAGACCGATATATGGAGCGACCGCGAAATGCGGCCCTATCGCCGCTACCTCAACTTGCTGATCCGTCCTGCCAAGCAGAAGGACGGCTGGGAGCATTATGAGCCAAGCGCAAAGGACGAAGGCCATGAGGATTGGTTGTGGCGCATCGCGGAACACCGAGGTCTAAAACAGTGCGACTTTCACCAACTAGAGTGGACGAATTTCCTGCCAGCGGATGCTCAGGTGAAGGGTCGCACTGTCAGAATCGCTGAAAATTACATTATCTTCTCCCCTAAGCCGAGCGAAACCATGATTCTGGCGCACCCGCCTGTGATCGCCTGGAATCTAAGAAGGGGCGAAAAGGAAACTTGGGAGCAAGATGGTTTCAGCCAAACAGTCAGAAGGTTGACGCTGGGCATTGCCCACCAGAATGGGGTGCCGAGGTCTAGGTCACTCCGAATTGGGAATCTCCAACGTGCTCATCCGCCAGTTCACTGGAAAATGTCACAGGACGAGGGTCGGCGATGGCGGGAGAATCTGATGGTATTGGTTCGTAATCAGAGCAGGTGTCAGCACGTCGTGGTTCGGCCCGGTCGAATGACACGGAAAACAATGTGGAGAAGACGCAATGAAGAATGTTGATCCCAAATTGGCCCCTGGGTGGCGGGCTGGCACGGTGCTAGATCGCCTCCAACGAAGGGGAAAGGCGGACATCATAGATTTCTTGAGGAAGCGCCACAAGGAGAGGTTTTTCAAACCGGTAAAGTACTTGCTTGACGCGCCTCGAAGTGAGTACGGGTACGGCTACGGCTTCGCGGTAATGGCCCTTTGTTCGTTGCTGATCGAAACAATCCAGTCGTATTGGGACGGGTTGCCTAGCACTCATCAGGGAGAATTGAACGAGTTAAGGAAACACAAAACGCCACCAGAGTATTCAGTTCCAGAGAATAGTGAATGGCCGCAAACCGGCGCAGAGGTTTTCAAAAGGTTCTTTGACAACCCTCTCTTTGCCCCACTGTTTCCAGATATCGATTACCTGCAATTTTACAGAAACATTCGAAATGGCCTTCTGCACCAGGCTCAAACCAAGGGCGGTTGGCGACTTGAGAAGGAGGGGTCGCTTTGGGACAACATGGAGAGAACCGTCAACCGAACCTTATTTGCTCAGAGAGTCGAAGACGCTTTTGACAAGTATATTGAGGCACTAGAAAAACGAGACTGGGAGGACGACTTGTGGAAGAAGGCTCGGCGGAAGATTTGGTGGCTTGTTGAGTTTAGTACCACTACTGGCGGGGCCGTCCCGGTGAGATAAACGAGAACATGGCATTTCCTTTTCTATCAGGCGCAACAGTAGCCACAGGTCTGACGAGACTGAAGCGAGGACACGGGTTGGTCGCACCATGGAGGGTGCGTAGGCGCACATGCTTTTAGCTGAGATTCACGGACACATCCTAAGAGAGGCAGAGGGGAACGAAGACTACCTCACGTCTACGGTTTTCGGACATCTTCGCTACCTCTTGCCTGGGGTTTTCTGGGAAGAATTTTTCCGGCTGGCTAAAGCCCTCCCCATTGCAGGAGAAGAAAAATCTCTCTCGGAATATCTAGCCGAAAGGGGCTGTAGAATTTCAGAATTCTCGACTTTGGAAATTCATTTCTGGCCCTCCCATCCGAAGTTTGGGCAGCCGGATATGTTGCTCTGCTTCAAAAAGGAGGGATCACATCCGATTGTGATCCTGGTCGAAGTAAAATTATGGTCGGAAAAGAGCGGCGTCGGGAAAGACGATCAGTTGGCCCGATACCTTCGGATACTCAATGACCTGTCGGCTTTGAATGCGAATCTGCCAAAGGACCCTATTGGGGCGCTTCTTTACCTGACGCCCAGAGAGTCACTGGAAGAAGTCCACTCCACGCTGTCTTCCTGTCGCGGCGAGCCGGTCAACGGGGGGCTCCTCTTTAGAGTCCAATGGCAAGACGTATTGGTCGCGGCCAATCGCGCTCTTTCAGGAGCGGATCGGCGTTCAGAATTGATTCTGCGTGATGTCAGCCTCTTCCTCAGAAGAAGGGGTCTTGAATACTTCAACGGGTTTGCTGAAGAACCTGATCTCCGGGCCTTTGGTGCCCAAGAAGGTTTTTTCTATGTGTCGAAAGGTTCCTTTGAGGGGTTCACCGAAGTCGTAGGTCTGGAAACGATTCAGGTCGAGAAGGCCGGGGGCTTTATGAGTGATGACTACGGCAAGAAATTGACTTCGGCATTGGCGGCAATCCGCCGGCTTCATTCCGATACTAGCAAGTTGATGGTGGATTTTGACGCCTACATGTTCGCCGACGGCTGGGATTCAGTGTTTGAGAATGTCGCAACACGCGACTTGACCTACCACGTGAAAGCGAAGTTCTGGATGGCAGAGGGCGTATACAGGTATTACACCAAGAATCCCAAGGGGGGACTGGTTGAAGGCTTAACAGTTGTCTTCTTTGATCCACGAGCGGACGAACCCCTGTTCTTAACCGGCCAACTCCAGTACCGCTTGGAAGCCAACAAACTAATTAGCGATGCGTGTGGTGCTTGGGATATCTGCCGCTTGTACTTCGACCTTATTGATAAAAGAGAACTCGGGAGAGTTTACAGGCACAAGAATATCGACAATGGCGGGATCGAATCGGCAAAGGTGCTCGCAGTACCCCTCATGTCTATCCAAAGCCTCGCCGATGCCCAGGCAAAGTTGAACGAAATTCGTGAAGCACAAGTCTGATGCGCTGAAGAGGTGAGTACCGCTTCGTTACAATCCATCCTTGCCCCCACGAACAAACCCTGCGCCCAAGGGAATCCCAAATATGGGGAGGATACCACTTTCCCACCGCATCAAAGTGTACGAAACCTGCACCGACGTTTTCACAGTTCGATAGCGCTGATAGAATAAGCTGATGAAACTGCGTACAAGAAATGGCATGGCCGAGAAGCTGTGTTCGACGTGTAAGACATGGAAACCCCTAACGGATTTCTCTCCTGGCGGGAAGAGCCATCAAGGCTCTGAAGGCGGAGTGCATTGCGAATGTAAAGCATGTAACGCGAAGCGACACCGAGACCGATACGCTGCCCGGAAATGAGGCTTAAGAGTATAGAGTCTCAACAGCGCCGACAGGGGCGGGGGTATCGCAGTGATTTCTGCGTTCGGGAGGTGCAGATGCGGTGCGCTATTTTGAACTTCTGCTATGGTCAATCTTTATCGCGTTCGACGCAGGCGGTAGGTCGTTGCCAAAGTCTCTCGAATCTCATTCTCCTCTAGCCCTTGAACGCTGACACGTCTATGAAGAAGATTAAGATTGGACGCAACGACCCGTGCCCGTGTAAGAGTGGCAAGAAGTATAAGAAGTGCCACGGCAGTTCGATATCTGCCGCGAGCCCAGCGGCGCAACCCCTAGGGTTCCCTCCAGCCCAGCCATTCACAGTTCAGAAAATCACCTCATCACAGGTTCCGCCTGAAGTGATCGAAAAAGCACAGCGTTACTTCGCCGAGCATCAACAGCGCGAGCAGGAACGCATCAGCAGGCTCGGTCAGGTTCGCCCGGAAATCACAGGCGATTTCCAAGGCTATAAGTTCGTGGCAATCGGCAGTAGGTTGATGTACATGCCCAGTGACAGGTGCAAGTTCTTCGCTGATGTGCTCCTCGCCTATGTACCCCAACTGTTTGGTCGTGACTGGTTCGAGCAGGAGGTTAGAAACCCGCCCGATAAGCGGCACCCGGCGATGCAGTGGAGAGTAAAGGGTATGAACTTCATGAAGTCGCGCCCAAAACTGCCAGATGGAACCTACGCCGCAACACTGACTGGTCCACTACTGGCGTATCTCACCTTCGCTTACGACCTATACGTCGTCGAGCACAACGCAAGACTAGACTCCCGGCTCTTGGAACGTCTCAAACAAGCCGACCAATTCCAAGGTGCGCGGCACGAACTATTTGCTGAAGCAACTTGCCTGCGAGCGGGTTTCGAGATTGAGCACGAAGACGAGACTGACCAATCCCGCCGTCATGCAGAGTTCACCGCCACGCACAAGGCCACAGGGCAAAGAATTTCGGTCGAAGCGAAGAGTAAGCACCGACCTGGTGTACTCGGTCAAGCTGGCACACGCGAAGCCGACAACGCGCTCAATCTCCGTTTCGGAAAGTTACTCAACGATGCTGTAGCAAAGAACCCTGCACACCCTCTTGCGGTGTTCTTGGATATGAACATGCCATTCCAAGCTGCTGAACGTTTCTTGGCACCGCGACCGCCACACCCTTTCATTTTTAGGACACTTGACAGGATGCGGAAGGAACACTGTGGCAAAGACCCGATTAGCCTGCTGGTGATCACGAATCATCCACAGCACTACACAAAAGACGATGAGATCGCCCAGAGGGCTCATGTGTTGACGGTGCTCAGCGGAGTTCCTGAGAAGCCTGTGCAGCGGCCAGATGCCTTAGCCGCGCTGCATCGAGCAGCCAATCTGTACGGCAACATCCCACAAGAACTATCCACGGACTTCCGGCAGTAAACAAGGGCGCGTCGCACGCAAGTAGACCGGTAGACATGCGCCAGTTTCCGTGCAAGCCATCGCCGACTCCGTTAATCGCCCCGGCAGCCAGTACGTTGGCAGCCTTCTTGATGGGCTCACCTAAACTCTGGACACTCGAATAGAATGCCTCGCCGTTGCGCAGAATTGCCCCAGGATGCGCGGAGTGGCCCAAGGCTCACATTCTTGTGCGAGCGTGACTGTGGGTAGTGCCTGAATTCGGTGTTGGTCAGTAGTGATCTGTTTATGTGTTGCGGCCCTAGGACGGGTAGTGGGATGAAGACGCACTACCGTTGGTGTCATCCAACTTCCGGTTCTTCTTCTGGGGGAGCTTCCTCTAAACCGTCTGGCTCCTCCAAGGGTGCATCCTCATCGGACGCTTGCTCCTTCTTGGCAACCGTCTTAAAGAGTCTTACGTAGATACCAAGTAGCGCGCTCGACAGTTGAAATCGTGCTTTGTTGCGCACGACCATCCCATCTGTCTCAAGGGCTTTCAGATATTGATGGATGTTCTTTATATTTAGAGTTTTTTCTAATTCGGTAGCTTTTCGGGGTATGTTCCATTGACGAGCAAGCTCATCAACAATCTTTTGCTTTAATTTACCCTCGACGGATTTGTACATTTTTCCGAAAAACATTCTTTCGAACTGAATCAGGCTCTTCCTGAGTCCTTTGTTGATGTCCTCCACATCTATCACGTTGTCTTGATCTGCTTCGAAGGCATCGTATCCTAACTGATGCAGAAAGTATGGAAATCCCCCTGACCGCATCGCGGTTATTCTTGCAGCCTTGTCTTCGATACGCTTTCCGCTCCTTTCGAGACATTTATGTAGGATGTCTAGCGATTCATCTCTGGTCATCCGCCTGAGTTCAACATAGCTGAAGATGCGCGGCGCAGATCGGTCGTCCTCCGAAATCCTTTCTGGGATATGCGGTAGCCCTACAATCACGAACATGACTTGACGATCCCCAGCTACCGTCCAAGCCTCTGATACCACCTTTAGGAACGATCCGATGCCCGAGAGGTCAGCCAAATTATGAATTTCGTCCACGATCAAGAGTATGCCATTATGAGTTTCTTTGACCTCATTCCACAGTTCCCTGACTGCTTTAACAAAGTCAGCCTGAAGATAGGTTTCGGATTCCTGTTCCTGTGGCGGTGATGTGCTGATCTCTCCCACACCTGGAACGTGAAGGGAAAAGTGAAGCTTGAGTTTCTTAATTTCTTCGAAGCACTTTGCGGCGAGACCACGCTCAATACTGTCAAGGAGTCCAGTGGCGAGTCCCCGGCAGACATCTTTAAGCGTTTGGTTCTTCTCAACAGTGTAATAAGCAGTCGCAAACTGAAAATCTGTGCCCAGAGCGTCATTTGGTTTGTTCGATAGAAACTTAGCGAAAAGAGCAAGCGAACTCTTGCCGATTCCTCTTTCTCCAGTCAGCATCACATGCTGGGTTTTGCTGTGCCTAGTTTGGTTCAGGGCAGAGATTATCTTTTTAATTTCATCAATCCTTCCCGCGAAGAACTCTGGATCGATTGGCTGGTGGGGGGTAAAAGGATTGACTTGGGCTGCCATATAGAACCGTATAGATGCCTATGAATCGCGTATAGTATGGCATAGATACTTCTTTAACGTCTATAGGACGAATCGAGTCGTGTTAAATGTTACTAGTGAGGCGTCGTCAAGCCATTTAGAAATGTTACCCGTCAAGCCGTCCATGATGCTACCAAGACTTGAGGTTTTCTCCTGGAGGTGGCCATGGGACG